>SKEW01000917.1_pt1 | contig 21178 bp, 40 predicted proteins | sample 4841441 | NCBI WGS metagenome assembly SKEW01 (sample SAMN11008799, study PRJNA524170) | human gut metagenome | isolation source: fecal sample from pouch patient p41 | place: Israel: Tel-Aviv | reverse complement strand
ACACCGGCAAAGAGATCGTCATTAAAGACGTGATTGCTGATGCATTCCTGCAACAGATCCTGCTGCGTCCGGCTGAATATGATGTTATCGCCTGTATGAACCTGAACGGTGACTACATTTCTGACGCCCTGGCAGCGCAGGTTGGTGGTATCGGTATCGCCCCTGGCGCAAACATCGGTGACGAATGCGCCCTGTTTGAAGCCACCCACGGTACTGCGCCGAAATATGCCGGACAGGACAAAGTAAACCCAGGCTCTATTATTCTCTCCGCTGAGATGATGCTGCGCCATATGGGCTGGACTGAAGCCGCAGACCTGATTGTTAAAGGTATGGAAGGCGCAATCAATGCGAAGACCGTAACCTATGACTTCGAACGTCTGATGGAAGGCGCTAAGCTGCTGAAATGTTCAGAGTTTGGTGATGCGATCATCAAGAATATGTAATCACTACATGTGTTAAATATTGTAACGGGCGTATAACACGCCCGTTGTTTTATGATGATGTAAAATCTTCCCCAAAACTTTCCCCAAAACCCTTCCCCAAAACTGGCTATTTTCTATGCTGTTTTGATATCTACGATAATCCAGTCTTTACCACGATCATCATTGTATCGGTCGGTCATTTTTCTGGATTTATGACCTAACAACTTTTGCGTATCCAGACCCTGTTCCCGATATAACCGTTCTGACAGAGATCGCTGCTCATGAAATGTGGGCGCAGTTCCTGGCTCCCATTTTATGCCACATTTTTCCCTGGCCTTTTTAAAAGCCGTTGTAAGAGTATTTGCAGACACCTGGTCTCCTCTGTTTGCTTGAGAGGTAGTGTGACGGTAATGGACCAGATATTTACTAACAACAGCATCCCTGCACTGAGATATAACTTCACGAAGGGTAATATTCAGAGCATCGCATTTCAGGTTAAGCGGAATAGCAAGTTTTGAACCGGTTTTTTCCTGAGTAATGTGCAACATGTCGTCCCAGATATCAGAGAATTTCAAATTGCAGATATCGCCTAAACGTTGTCCAGTGACAAGAGCAAGTAGCATCCCGCATTTTAAATAGGGCTGCCGTCTGCTTACGCTGTCAAATATTGCCTGCCATTCGGGCAGTGATAATCTTTGGCGGTTTACTCGATTTCGCGGTTGTTTTGTTGCCTGCGCTGGGTTAAATCCTGGCGGAACATGTCCTGCGTGTTGTGCTTCTTTGAAGACGTCGATCAACACCATTCTCACGACTTGCGCCATCCTGTTATGACCTTCAGCCTTTACAGCATCAATTATTTCGGCAATATCAAGTGCGGTAATATCCTTGAGGTGTTGCATTCCACAATGCTCACGGAAAAGACGAATGGGTTTGCCTTTTTGCCGATAGGAGTTGGGTCTTAGTTCATTATGTTGCAGCCTGTCCTCCTGGATAGAAATATATTTATCAAGCCATTCTGTCACCGTAATGTCTGAGCGCCTGCCTTTCATTCTTTCTAGACGCTCATTGACGCTTAATATTTGTCGGGTACGTTGTTCAGCAATAATGGTATTTGCTTCAGTAGCAACTTGTTTTGCTTCATTCTCATCAGTTCCTAAGCTATGAAAACGACCGGATAGTGGATGTTTGTATTGCCAATATACCTTTCCGGTTCGCTTATCTAATTTGCAATATAAATTGGGTATAGAGATTTTGTGAGATCGGGGTCTAGCAGCCATCAGCGATTATCCGTTGGAGTTTTGGGTTTGCGTTTATTGGGAGTTGCGGTTCTGCAAGCGTTCCTACAAAACGGGAATTTCGGTCAATCATCCAGTAGCGACCAACTTTTATAGCGGGTGGGGCCATCATTTTCCCTTGCGCGTATTTTTTCAGAACTCGCTCACTTGGTGCTAAGTCCCCAAATTCTTCTTTAGCCCAGTCCTGTAAAGTGATTAGTCGAGACATTTGTCCTCCTCTTAGCTGCTGAGGGAGTTTGTGACCGATATATCTGACATGATATTAAGCTCATGGCAGGTACATCTCTTGACTGGTCATAGAGATAAATTTAATGCTGAGAAATGCAGTATTGAATTTATCAATTTTTCTATTTCCTGCGTATGGCACGTAACTTCTTAATGTGTTCTGCTGTTTCGATCTCTTCAGCTATCCGATCTGCGTCAGCTTTATTCACAGGTTCAAAGTCATGATTAAAGCGGAACATGCTGGCGATACATGTTCTGCCTTTTCGGATGTAGTGAACTTTGTTGTGAGTGGAACGCAGGATTTTGCAGGGAGTGCCGTGGTGGTCGACGTACCAGGTGTTAGGGTAAATCACTCTGAACATTCTTGACCTTGTGTTGTGCGGATTGTTATTCAGTGCCGATATTTACCTTTATCGCGTATACCTTTACCGGTTTATCACCGAAGTGCGGATGTGTGATTGTCTTCACTTCATATCCGTCATACGGAACATCAACTCTGCGGCTGGAATCGTCGCGCTTCGGATATCCCTTTGTGATAATCAGGCGGTCATGCTTACGGTTAACGAGGCGCTTTTTCCAGTAGTCATTACACAGGCGATACTCTTCCGTTTTCTCTCCGCGAATCATGGCATCGAAGTATTCACCTTTAACGGCAAGTTGCAGGTTAGCCACGGTTAACTCCTTGCTGTGTGGCGTCGAGTAATAAATCCCACAACCGCTGAGAGCAATTTCCGCATGTACAGCGTTGACCCACAACGTTTATCGCGTTGCTGATTTCCGGCGTTACCTGTTTAGGAACCATAACCCAACCATCCGGAGTTACCGGAAGCGAGAACGGCAGCACATCTCTGTGAACAAGTTTTTGCTGTGACAGGTTATCCAGAACTTTCTGTACTGCTGCATCACCGAATACACCAAGCGCATCTGCCATAACTCCTACAACCTGATAAGCCTCAGCGCATACCGTGGATAAACCATCCGGAATTACCGGAGAGTTGCCGGGTTCTTTAATGTGCAAGCGAGGCTCACCATCTTTTGGCTCAGGCCACTGGCGCTCCATGTTGATCTTCAATTTATCTTCCATAGCAACGGTAATTTCAGCATCGCTGATGCCAGCACGGCGCTGTGCATCCCACAACAGAAACTGCATATCAGCCCACTCGCTAAGATCGTCTGGTTCGGCTGCGGCTTCCAGTGCCTCTTTTGAGAGGTGTTTCAGTGGACCAATGGGGCCAACGCAGCCAAATGTGGAGTCAGACCATTTGGCATGCTCGTGGCGAATCTGTTCGCGTTCCAGTGATGCCAGTGCAATTCGTGCTAGTTCCATTTGTTCGCCACGAGTAAGCCCGTTTTCAAGCGGATTTTTAATGAACAATTCAATACGTTCTTTGGTAATAGTGGTCATGTGTTAATCCTCAAAACTTTATGCCCGGGCGCAAAAGTACGTGTTTTGTCTTTGCTTATTCGCCACCCGTCTTTACGGGCCTCTTTTGCACAACCAGACCATGACGTACCGATATACTCACCGAAGTCTGGCACTGGATATACACCTTCCGTACACTGGCGACAATCACAATAGAGATGCATGGTGTAACTTGCGGCAATAGCCATATCACTCTCTTTTTCCCTGAAGCATGGCAGCGTGGCAGGCATCCTCTACGCCCTTAACTGCATCTGCGCAGTAGTTATAGCGATTGCATTCCACTAACTTCTGCCTGAGATTTTCAATTGCTTGCGCGACATCAGCCTGTATTACAGGAACTGGCGGAACGGCTGTCTGCTGCTCTCGAACGTCATTAGTCGCTATCGGTTCTGCTGCCAACTGACTGGCATATTTGTTAATGGTAACGATAAGCTCTTGCTCAGCCTCATCCAGACAATCACCGATACCTCGCCTGTCGCCGTCAAAATCATCGAAATCAGCACGAACTCTGGCAAATTTCAGGATTGCGGACAACACCTCACCAGGAATTACCGGAGAGTTGGTTGACGTTTCCGAAATTTCCCGAAAATTATTGGTTGACGAATTCGCGTTTTCCCGAAAGTTTCCGGCATGAAGCATAGCCGCGCGGCAGGCGTTCCAGCCTCTCACCTCTGCAATAGCGGCAACAGCATCGACCGCGTACATGCTAAGAGGGTTAGGCATTGGTTTTTCTTCAGGTACTACTGGCACTGGCTTGGCATATATAGCGGCTGAACATACCAACCCTTTGATAACCAACTGTCAGCAATGTTTTTACTCCTCGTTATTGCCGGAATACCTAAGCCATTGTCTGAATGCAGCCATGCCACCGGATTCTCTTCCAGCGATGCCAGAGCAATTTCATAAGCCCGGCGCTCAACATTGTCTCGCACATCCAAACTGCTGATACGCTCTTTGATTTCTTTAATCAGTTCTTTGTCGGTAAAAGTGCTCATATCAATCTCCATTGGTATCAATGTTTACAGCCTGACAAGACTCTTTGAGCACCCAGTCAATAGCGTCTTTCCATGCCTCTGTTTCGACTGGTGGATTTTCACGCTTAACCTGTTCATAGAAGCGCACTGCTTTAACCAGTCCTTCCGGTACTACTGGTGATGGCTGTTTAGCTTCTAAATCAGCAATTCTGTCAACCACGGCATCGACAGCATCTGAAAAGCCGAACCAGTTGCTCCACTCCGGCTCATCCCCGGTTGCTGCAAAGTACATATCTGCTAAAGCAGATTCAGCATGGTCACGCTCGTTAATGAGTTGCTCTTCGCTTTTCTCCAGTTCAGCAATACGCTTACCCCCATCCGAGATAACACCTTCGTAATACTCACGCTGCTCGTTGAGTTTTGATTTTGTCTCCTCAAGCTCAACTCTCAGCTTCCCAACAGTAAGAGCAATATCCTCGTTCTCCTGGTCGCGGCGTTTTATGTATTGCTGGTTTCTTTCCCGTTCATCCAGCAGTGCCAGCACAGTAGCCGGATTGGCTGCGGCGATGAATTCAGCATTGGCCTGCTGTTCCATTTGGAAATCTTCATCGAAACCGCTTTCTGGATGCGCTCCTTCAATTCTGCAAATGGGAATATATCCAGCAACTTCACGATGAATTAGCGCATAATCACCATCAAATCGGCTCTCTCCATATTCGAGCGACCACTCACCACACGTTGCTTTCTCTGCCTTTTCACGCAGTGCCTGATAGTCAATTGTCATTCTCGCCATCCTTCACAGTTGTAATCACTACAGCCTTCAAAATCATATGGGTTGTACTGCCAGGTGATTTTTCCGCAATGCGGACAATTCCAACGCACCTTCCCGCTTCGCGACTTCTTTCTTCTGTTCTGCTTTTTCAACCAGTCAGGCATGACCAAACCTGCGCCCTGAACCATTGTTCTGCGGTTAAAGTTATTGATATTGAACGTCAGGCGCTTTGCTGAATCAGCAATGGAAAATGGCAACCAAACTATTCCTGGTTCGTTTTTGTTGGCGACGCTAAAGATGGTCGCTTTACTGAAGTCATCTGTTGGCAATCCACCGTGTTGAAGCCAGTAAACATCGTTGCCGTTCCAGCTACCTTTTTTGTAGGCCACATACGCAGTGCAATCTGGCTCAATCAGGTTTTCTGTAGGGATGTACTGGCAATCAACGTGCCACACAGCCATTGCATCCACGCTATCAGCGCAAACAGGCTGATCGATATCTCGACCACAATTCCAGGCTTTTTGGGCTTCTTCCAGCGTGTAAACATGAGCGCGATCGATATTAGAACTGTAACCATTGCCGTTATGGCAATGGAATGAAGCGTTATTACCCACAGTTTCACGCAAGCACATCATGTAAAAGCGGTTATTCACTGGCTGCCTCCTTTGCGCCACATCGCATTCAGATATTTGTTTTGATTCACTGAAGGAAAAGAATTTCTCTTAAGCAATTCCTCTCTCGATGGCATTGGCTTTACGCGTTGGCGAATAATCATTTCTGCTGGAAGAATGCCGGGATTGTATGCAAGTCCTCTCATGATTTACTCTCCACGAACTGGTCAATAGCCATGCTAAGTGACACACCTAAATTCTCGATATGTTGCTGAATATCCTGTAGCGTCTGCGCCTGAGATAACAGGATTTCACGGTTGCATAATTCTTTAACCAGATGCTCAAACTTGCTGTAATAACCGATACGGCTTAGTGTTTCTTTCCCTGCATTCTCGCCTTCTTTGATAATTCCTCTTTCACTAAGAATCAGGTCGTGTTTGGTTCCGGTAATAACGTATTTTCCGAGGTCGATGTTTAGCTTCATTGTTTTCATGGTAAATTCCTCAGTCATTACTGATAGCGCCATAGCGTGAGCGGTAATTACGCAGGCGCGGGTCAATTTCAGGGAAGTGGGTATATGTGGCTTTGCGGAATGGTCGGATTGATGTCTGGTAAATTCGCTCGCGTTCTTCTTTCTCTGCAAGCCATATACAATGGCGAAATTCCTTTTCCTCTTTCGTTTCCTGCGGTAGAGACATTATTCGATCGTGGTTTTTTCTGAATTTATCCAGCACCTCCGATATGGAATTGCCGGAACAGCGGCGCGGGTCATCCGCACCATACAGAGGCGCTGGCATAATGGAATCCTTATTTTTCTGAATCAGAATGGGATGGAATCGTCGTATACAGGAGTGTTCTGCTGGTTACTACTTTGCTGCTGCGGGTCATTTCCTGAAGCTGCAAATCCAATCTTTGCATTCAGTAATTCAAGAGTGATTGATAGACCATTTTGCCCCTGATAAACATCAACCCTGATGTTTTCTCCGGTAATTTCCACAATGCCACCTTCAACAAGAACGCTACGGTAGTAATCCGCTTGCGCTCCCGGCTTGGCAAATACAACGGCGCTGTAGTTTGTCCATTCTTTCTTTTTTGTCTGGCGATCGTAATACTGAACGCCAGCACGGATGTTGAATCCGATATTTTCCCCGGCCTGAAACTCTCTTGCGGGCTTGTTTAGTCTTACAGTAATCGAATGTGCCATTAAGCAGCAGCTCCTTCTAATTCGTCTCGTCTGATGTTGTAAACGTCCTGCGCTTTGTGCTGCTCCGGTGTGCCTTCGAGCATCTTCCACGCTTTGGCGAACGCCTGTTTAAGCTCTTCTACGGTGTTTTTCTGCATTGCTGCGTCAGTGAATGCTTTTAGAACCTGTTCAGATGTAGGTGATGGTTTTGATTGCTTTGCTGCTGCGTTCTGCTGATGTTTATGCTCGTCGGTATCTGCATCTTTCGCATCATCAATGCCGAACAAACCATTGAGGCAATACTTGCGTGCATAAGAGCTTGTAGCTCCCGTAACTTGTGCAGAATCCATTCCTTTCTTGCTTTCTTCCTCTCGTGCAAGAGCGGTTGCCGTATGACTGTTTTCGCCATCGGTAATAGTTGCCGTGGCTTTTACGTAATACCGATCACCAATCAACACAACTTCATCGCTGATTGATAAAAACAGGCCATTCAGTAACGGCTTAACGCCTTCAAGAATGTCTTCGCAGCTTCTGTATTTATATTTACCGAATGAGTTGTACTGATTCTTTGGCGCGTTCAGATTCTCCTGAATAGCTGCCAGTCTTGCGTAAAATTCTTTACTCATATGTTTGTTCTCAGAATGGACATGGCCCAAGGAAATAACGCTGATTTAATACTTCAGTCTTTGCCGCATTTAAAAATACGCGAACACCTTCACGATCTCCCTTCTGGCGATACATTAACGCCTGCTGCGTGTACATGCGTCTCTGTAACTTGCTCTCCTTCACTGTGGTTGCAAGTGACATGAACATCTCCTTCGTTACCGATTAATTCTTTCATCTGACGAATGAATTCTTCGTCTGACCAGTTATCTGTAAAACTCATTTCCTGCGATACCACGGAAGGTTGATAGCTGATTTCATCGCTTTATTTGCTTCAAGCCACATTTTTGAATCACCAATAAATCTGGCTATTACTGCTTTGTTCTGTGCAGCACGAAGCATCTGGTGATTGATGGCTATTTCATTGCGCATAACGCCTCCAGTTGTTTCTTTGCTGCTCTGATTAATTGTTTAACTCGGCGTGATAATTCAGATTCGTGCGGGTAGAAAGCGGACATGACGCCGCTACCCGCGAGCTGAAAGTGCATCATGGGTAACTCCTTATATTTGATTGCATAACGAAAATGCCTCTCGTGAAGCATTATTGGTATGCGGTAAAGCCGCGCTCAGGCGGCTACTCTATTTCTTCTTCGAATGATTTTATTAGTCGGTCAATAACATCATCCGTTTCAATATCATTTCCGTCTGATTGCTTTAATACATCTATTGATTCTGCAGCGGTAAATTCCATCGCTGTGAGAAACTCGACAATTGCACACTCAACGACATATCGTTCTTCATCTGTACGACATGAGATAAAAGAGCATTTAATTGCTGTTATTACTTTTTGTTTAAGCTCTGCAGGGTAATCAGTTTTTATCATCGTTTACTCCGTCAAAAAATTGCCCTCACATAGGAGGGCAAAGAAGATTTCCAATAATCAGAACAAGTCGGCTCCTGTTTAGTTACGAGCGACATTGCTCACATAGCAGACTCGTAAATCTGCTATAGGTGCTTATTCGCATCGCATGACAACATCAAATTTTTCGAGATTACTTTGTCGCAACAATCCTTCTTCGACGCGGTCAGCTTTTCTATAATTATCAAATTCGAAATGTTTAATTACTTCTTTCGTTTCTCGCTCTATAACTTCAACGATGTATTTCTTATTCATCATTCGACCCCAAGAGCTTTGCTGATTGCTGACTGTGCGTTCGATACTTCATCAGGATAATGGTCATTCCAGTTTTGCTTGTATGCCTTGTTTAGCATCGCTTGCAGGGCATTTAAAAGGTCTGGTGCTGCCGCTATTAGATGGGCATTAGCGATTGTTTTATCGAAAGAAGTCTGATTGTATCCTCCAATTTTTGAAGGAGTGCTCTGGAGATATGCAATTTCATGCAGTGACTCAGATGAATTAATTTCTATGCAAGCTACGCTTGCGTCACTTGCGCTGCTGTGAGAAAAACTCCATTTACCAGGAGTGCCATTAAACTCTTTCATCTTCGCCTCTGTTATTTATGCCAAAAGTAAATGCCGAATATTCGGCTTCATTCCTCAAACTTAATCTCTGCCATTTCCCGGTCACCATCGCAAAACAGGTAAGATTCAGGGAACTGGTTTATAAATGAAATTATTCTTTCAATTTTAATTAGCGAATATTTCTGCTCTAATGGGTTATGCGGCTTAAACGAAGCACAGTCCAGAATCGCAGAATTGTATAAGATCCATTTGTGCATTTTTACCACCACTAGGTGTTAGTGGTGCCTCAGATAGTGGAACACCATATTTAGTAAGCCACAAATGAGGCCACTTCATTTGTATCTCTTTTTCATGCTGACATGCTCTTTCAAAATCAGATGGGACGTTATTTTTCATATAAAGCCACAGATCATCATCTCTGTTAGGGCACATCCAGCAAAGCGAGGCAGGTGGTGTAGGAAGACCATAATCCTCGACACATTGAATTGCCATCTGTTTAGTCATTAGCATTTCAATAAGTGGATAGCGCCTCTGCCACTTGCCAGTTGGGTATTTCGCTCTTCGTTTAGCCTCTTCAATGCTTATCCCCATCCAACTATCCACTCCTCTTGCTGTAAGATACTTCTCTCCATATCTTTCATTTAAAAATCTCTGAATAACTTCAGTTTTCCACTTTATAGAACAAAATGCTGGTTGCTTTCCAGCGCACATTCCTTTTGAATCCCTTCCCTCGTATTCTGTGAAATATCCAGGTAGAGGAACGTCTGGATCAGGCCCATCAATGTCGTAGGTAGCAAATCTACTTTTAGGAACAATCAGGTAATCAACACCCATATCTTCACAAATAGGAGCTATATATTTTTTCTGATATTCAAATACATTACTTGCCTCACGTTCTGTATCTGACATAACGATAATGTCAGGCTTTGGAAGAACGCCAGCATGTACTAAGCAGATTATTGCGTTACTTTGAGTACCACCACCGGAAGAAATAACATTTAGTCTTTCTGGATTATGCTTGAATTCTCTTCTTGGTATGAATTTACTTGTAAATCCTGGCATGTTATCTCCTTGTCTTTACAATTTGATAATCCTGACCTGTTTGTTTTGCGTATTGCTCAGCCTGTTCTTTTGTTTTGAAAGAGTTTCCGCAAACCCATCTACCGCAACTTCTGTATTGAATTTGGTAGCTCATATCTCACCCCTCATACAGTGGTTTGCTGCCTAATTTCATTTTCTGGCGACCAACACAAGTCACACCCATTTCACTGCGTGGCTTGCGGTAGTAAATACGATTCTGTTTACGCTCGATTTCTTCTGCCTTCTTGCAGAGAAGGCTTCCGAGTGATGCTGCTTTATCTGCTCTGACGCAACCAGAGAGCTTTAGCGCAATTTTTCGCGCCAGTCGCTGCTCTTGCATTGCCTGTTCACGTTGAGCCTGTCTGCGTGCTCTGCGGCGATTTCTGGCGTTATCGTCAGCCAGATATGTAATGACTACTGTCATGTTGACCTCCGATGATTGACTTTGGCGGTGACGCGCCGGGTGCTTATCTTCCGGTTGCCGTCGTGCAGCTGCACTTCACGTCACCCCAAAGCCAACTACTCTTTGGTTCCCGCATTTCGGCGGGACAATCCCATCAATGTTAAAGAGCCTGCCAATCTGTTCCGTTTGGCTTCCAGCGTCCTGCTGATGGCTAAAGAATACTGTAGGTATTTTATTGTGTAAATACCCAAGGTATTTATTTTTGGTGAAACAATGATAAGCAAATGAATACAAAGGATATTTATTTTTTCGGTGTCTGCTTGTTCAGTGCTTTTTATGCGGGATATGTGAAGTGGATCCCGATAGCTATTGCTGCCGGGATTATAGGTTAGTCAGCGAAGGTTAAGACGAGAATTACCTTAATGATGTCTGCTACAACAGACACGGCCATAGATAAACCAAAGACGATCCAAGCCACAGTGATGTCTTCACTACCATCGTATAGAGTTCCGTAATCACTGGTGTAAGGCGTAAATGTCGCGCCTTGATACAATAGGTATAAGCTTGATCCATATAGGATAAATGCAGATATCCCTTGTATTGCTATGATCACCAGAATCATGAAACGAGCTGATCTATGCGCCCAAGCCTGGCTTATTTTTTCTGATAGAGATTTCGCAATAAAAGCATGCGCTAAGCCGTAAATTGTCGAGATTGCCAACATCCCAAAAAAGCTTGCTATAGCGGTTCCAACCATAATCGCCCCTTGCGTGATCAAACCAGCCTTAGTTTTGTCTCAATTGCAACGCCTATAATCTTGCAGTTTCCATTGATTGGCACGAGAGGCCATGCAGGGTTAAGTCCCTTGAGGTATTTATTTCCGCCGTCGATTATCAGCTTCTTGAATGTTGCTTCGTTAGAGTCAGAAAGTTTTGCTATGACCAAGCTGCCGTTGATCGCCTCCCTTCCGGTATCGAAAAGAACGAATGTTCCCTCTGGAATGCTTAACCCAACCGGTGCCGTCATTGAATCACCTTCCACTTTAAGCCAAAACGCATTACCTTGAATATGCGCGTCAGACTCAAGCCAAACATCTATGTCTTTAATGGTGTATGGTTCGCATGCTTCACACCACGAGCCAGCCTGGATACTGCTTAACACCGGATACCTCTTTCCTGCTCTGTATTCCCCTGCATACCTTACGTTGGCATCACTCTTAAGGCTTTCTGCCTGTTCTGCAACCTTGGCAGCAATTGACTGGCTAAAATCAGCAATTGAGACTTGCAACAGTCGTGCAAAACCAGATGCAACCTCAACGTTTAGCGCGTTTCTGCCATTAAGATAATGCCCTACCGCTCCTTGGGTGATACCCAGTTCATCAGCGATTGAGTATTGGGTTATTCCCAATTCTTTCTTTTTTGACTCATACAAAGCCTTAAGCCGCTTAGCGTCTTCGAGCTGTTCTGTCGTCAGTGATTTTTTATTTTCCATAGCTTAATTCTAATAGCTAAGGTACTTAAACTAAAAATACCCTGAGTATTGATTGCTTTGAATACCTGTAGTATTCTTTGTTCATGGTTAATAACGGAGAGTGCATATGATTCGAATGACACTTGCCGATTACGCCAAAATCCATGGACAGGCTAAAGCAGCCAGTGACTTTGGTGTAATCCAGTGCGCTATCAGCAAGGCCATTCTGGCAGGTCGTAACATTATGGTTACGGTAAAGCCTGATGGCAGTGTGATTGGAGAGGAAGTTCGTCCTTTCCCAAGCAACAAGAAAAACAAATAGTAACACCGCTCTTTAACAGTCATGGTCCTCATTCCCGCCGAAATGCGGGAATACAACGCGCATAAGTTGATGCGCATAACTTCTTATTTGTTAAGGAAATACTTACATATGGAACTTACAAGTACTCGCAAGAAAGCGAATGCAATTACAAGCAACATCCTGAATCGAATTGCTGTACGTGGTCAGCGAAAGGTTGCTGACGCGTTAGGAATTAATGAATCGCAAATTTCGCGATGGAAAGACAGCTTCATCCCCAAAATGGGAATGCTTCTTGCTGTTCTTGAATGGGGTGTTGAAGACGAGGAGTTGGCGGAACTGGCTAAGAAAGTAGCCAGAATGCTGACAAAAGAAAAAGCCCCGAAGAACGGCGAATTCTTCGAGGCCTGATGTAGAAAGACTGGATCAATCCACAGGAGTCATTATGACAAAACAACTCAGTCCTTACCAGGACAAAATTCACAAACACATACTACGTGATCGCTTCCTGTCCAGCTTCAAGCAGCCTGGTCGATTCCGGGCTGAGTTGGAAAAAGTGAAGCTGATGCAGAAGGAGAAAGGTCATGAGTAATCTTGCAACCGTAACACATTTAAGGCCTTCACAACGGCCTGTGGAGCGTCGTGTGGCAGAAGTTGAAGATGGTTATACCCGTCTTGCAAATGCCCTGTATGAAGAGCTTATCGGCGCAGATTTAACGAAAAATCAGAGCAAGGTTGCCCACGCCATATGCCGTAAAACATACGGCTACGGTAAAAAGATGGATCGCATCTCTGATAGTCAGTTAGCTCAAATTACCAGGCTGCCAAGACAGAAGGTAAACAAGGCCAAGAATGAGCTTATCGCGATGAAGGTTATCCTTCGCGAAGGCCAGCAAATCGGGACTAACAAGAACATCGAGGAATGGCAAATCGAAGGGTGTCACTACTCTGGTGATAATGTCACTGCATTGGTGACAAAAAGTGTCACCAAAACGGTGACAGCGCTGTCACCAAAACAGGGACACACAAAAGAAACTATTACAAAAGAAAAAAGAAATAATAAAAACACTATGTCCGAAAGTGTTCGGACGGAGTGTGAAAAATCACCTGACCGTCACGAAGAAACCGACAAGGCATTCGAGGAAATATTCTGGTGTGCAGGCATGCGGAAGGCCGGGAAGAAAAACGCAGCTTCGGCATTCAGAACACAGTTCAGGGAATGGCGTAAAACTACCAGGGGTACGGCAAGCGAGTTTGCCACGATGCTGGCAGAAGACATTGCATGCAGGAATGGTAAGCAGTTCGGATTCGACAGGTTGTTACCATCGAGCTACCTGAACGGTCAGCGCTGGAACGACGAGAAGCCAGAAACTATTCAACCACAATCCAAACCATCATCCGCAATCACCGTATCGAAAACTGGCTACGTGTTTTTCGACAGGTGAACCATGAAATCAAAAATCAAATCGCTACTGGTCGCTGGTTATAACCACGGCTGGTTAAGTATTTCGTTTGTCGATTTCTGGTTTAAAAATCTCAATCTGAGGGAATCATGACGCCAAGTGAACTCAGTGACCTGCTTTGGGCGCAGGTTGACAGGGTGGCTCCGCACCTGTTGCCAAACGGCAAGAAAGAGGGGCATGAGTGGGTTGCCGGTAACGTCAACGGTGACAAGGGAAACAGCCTTAAGGTCAACCTTAGCGGCAAGAAAAAATGGGCTGATTTCGCTGAGGGAGACGGCGGTGACATGCTTGATTTGTGGATGGCATGTCGTGGAATTAACCTGCATCAGGCTATGCAGGAAGCGAAAGCCTTTCTCGGAATCAAGGATGACGATCACCATTTCGATGCCAAACGTGAGAAGAAATTCTCCAGACCTGACCGCAAGAAAATCGCCCGCTACGTTACCAGAACAGAATCCCATCTTGAGTACCTGCAATCGCGTGGCATATCGCCAGAAATCGTAAAGCGCTACGAGGTTGTCAGCGGCAAGGTGTGGAATGGAGAGCGAGAACTGGATGCTCTGGTGATTCCGTACAAACGCGATGGTGAGTTGTTGCAGGTAAAGCGAATCAGCACTGAGCGCCCGGACGGGAAGAAAGTCATTATGGCAGAAGGTGATTGCGAACCTTGTCTGTTCGGATGGCAGGCTCTGGACGCTGGCGTGAGGGCGGTTGTACTTTGCGAAGGCGAAATTGATTGTATGAGCTATGCGCAATACGGCATCTCGGCGTTATCCGTGCCGTTTGGTGGCGGGAAAGGCGCTAAGCAACAGTGGATTGAGTTTGAGTATCACAACCTCGACAGGTTTGAGGAAATATTCATCTCGATGGACGTTGATGATGTTGGTCGTGAAGCCGCAAGAGAAATCGCAAGCCGACTCGGTGAACATCGTTGCCGTCTTGTTACTCTGCCGTACAAAGACATCAACGAATGCCTGATGAACGGTGTTACCGAGGATGAAATCTGGCAGTACATCGGCACGGCATCCTACTTCGATCCTGAAGAACTCTACAGCGCGCGAGAGTTTTACCAGGACACTATCAACGCTTTCTACGGCAAGCAGCAGTATCTGTTTAATCCACCGTGGGAATCTCTGGCAGATAAATTCCAGTTCCGTGAGGCCGAGTTGACGCTGGTCAATGGTGTGAACGGTCACGGAAAAACGGAGGTTGTCGGGCATATGGCTCTTGAGGCAATGCGTCAGGGTGTGAAGACGTGCATCGCGTCACTTGAGCTGAAGCCTGGTATTCTCCTTAAGCGCCTTACCCGTCAGGCGACGTGCTGCAAGATGCCGCCAGTGCTGGAAATTGACTCTGCATTTAAATTTTATGACGAAAGACTTTGGGTGTTTGGTCTGACCGGAACGGCGAAAGCCGACAGGCTGATCGAAATATTCGACTACGCTCGCCGCCGATACGGGATCCAGTTATTCATCATCGACAGCCTGATGAAATGTGGCATAGGCGACGATGACTATAACGGGCAGAAGGCGTTTGTTGACTCGATTTGCGACTTCAAAAACAAAACAAACTCCCACGTCATTCTCGTTACTCACTCGCGAAAAGGAGACAGCGAAGAAAAACCAACCGGGAAAATGGACGTAAAAGGCTCTGGAGCGATAACAGACCTGACAGACAACCTTTTCATCATCTGGCGTAACAAGGCTCGCGAGAGAGCGTTACAGAGAGTTCAGAGTGGTGAAAAGATGTCAGAGAAGGACGAACAGTTACTGGCATCTCCGGCATCTGTTTTGATGCTTGAAAAACAACGTAACGGCGAAGGTTGGGAAGGTGGTGTCCCGTTGTTCCTTGACGAGCAATCGCACCAGTTCCTGCAACTTGAATCAGGATCGCCTTATAGCTACATCGCCAATATGCCGAAATCGGAATATGACGAGGCGTGGCGACAGGAAAACGTGACGGAGTATTAAATGACCATCTACATCACTGAGCTAATAACAGGGGCTATTTACACAGTAGCCCTTTTTTATTGGATTAAGAACGAGGGGGATCCTGATGGACACCGTTAACGGAATATGTTCAGACGCACCGCGTGCCAAAAAATGTAAATGCGGAAAATCACCGACAATATTCGACATGGAGAACGGATGCCAAATCTACTGCGCTAACCACGCTGCTGTGGCGGCCGCGAATTATCGCAGTGCGGTAACGGAGTGGAATAACCTGAAATCTGTTAGAGAGGGAAGTCATGAAAAAACTAACCTTTGAAATTCGATCTCCAGTACATCAGCAAAACGCTATTCACGCAGTACAGCAAATCCTTCCAGACCCAACAAAACCAATCGTAGTAACCATTCAGGAGCGCAACCGCAGCTTAGACCAAAATCGGAAGCTTTGGGCTTGCCTTGGTGACGTTTCGCGTCAGGTTGAATGGCATGGTCGCTGGCTGGATGCAGAAAGCTGGAAGTGTGTGTTTACCGCAGCATTAAAGCAGCAGGACGTTGTTCCTAACCTTGCCGGGAATGGCTTTGTGGTAATAGGCCAGTCAACCAGCAGGATGCGTGTAAGCGAATTTGCGGAGCTATTAGAGCTTATACAGGCATTCGGTACAGAGCGTGGCGTTAAGTGGTCGGACGAAGCGCGACTGGCTCTCGAATGGAAAGCGCGATGGGGAGACAGGGCGGCATGAGACGACAGCGACGAAGTATCACCGACATCATCTGCGAAAACTGCAAATACCTTCCAACGAAACGCTCCAGAAATAAACGCAAGCCAATCCCAAAAGAATCTGACGTAAAAACCTTCAACTACACGGCTCACCTGTGGGATATCCGGTGGCTTAGAGAACGTGCGAGGAAATGACAATGGATTATTCACAGTTAAGTGATTTTGAAATTAACGTGGCGGTATTCGAAGCCATTCATAACGGATCACCGGATTACAAAGAAGGTGAGAATGGCGCGATGGTGTTTATCTCATTTGAGGGAGACATTGTAAACGGAGACGCAGTTGAAGTAGAAGTTGAGCGCGGATCATTTAACCCATGCGTAAACCCAGCAGACGCATGGCCGATTATTGAAAAATACAGGATTAGCATTATCAATCTCGATGAAGACGAGTGGGGTGCACGCGGTGTGGCCTACTGTAAATCTAAGCGAGCTATACATGAAAATCCCCTCCGCGCCGCCATGATTGTCTTTCTCATGATGCAGAGAATCCAATAATGCTTAGCCCATCCCAATCCCTTCAATACCAGAAAGAAAGCGTCGAGCGGGCTTTAACGTGCGCTAACTGCGGTCAGAAGCTGCATATGCTGGAAGTTCACGTGTGTGAGCACTGCTGCGCAGAACTTATGAGCGATCCGAATAGCTCAATGTACGAGGAAGAAGACGATGGCTAAACCAGCGCGAAGACGATGTAAAAACGATGAATGTCGGGAATGGTTTCACCCTGCATTCGCTAATCAGTGGTGGTGCTCTCCAGAGTGTGGAACAAAGATAGCACTCGAACGACGAAGTAAAGGACGCGAAAAAGCGGAAAAAGCAGCAGAGAAGAAACTACGACGAGAGGAGCAGAAACAGAAAGATAAACTGAAGATTCGAAAACTCGCCTTAAAGCCCCGCAGTTACTGGATTAAACAAGCCCAACAAGCCGTAAACGCCTTCATCAGAGAAAGAGACCGCGACTTACCATGTATCTCGTGCGGAACGCTCACGTCTGCTCAGTGGGATGCCGGACATTACCGGACAACTGCTGCGGCACCTCAACTCCGATTTGATGAACGCAATATTCACAAGCAATGCGTGGTGTGCAACCAGCACAAAAGCGGAAATCTCGTTCCGTATCGCGTCGAACTGATTAACCGCATCGGGCAGGAAGCAGTAGACGAAATCGAATCAAACCATAGCCGCCATCGCTGGACTATCGAAGAGTGCAAGGCGATCAAGGCAGAGTACCAACAGAAACTCAAAGACCTGCGAAATAGCAGAAGTGAGGCCGCATGACGTTCTCAGTAAAAACCATTCCAGACATGCTCGTTGAAGCATACGGAAACCAGACAGAAGTAGCACGCAGACTGAAATGTAGTCGCGGCACGGTAAGAAAATACGTTGATGATAAAGACGGGAAAATGCACGCCATCGTCAACGACGTTCTCATGGTTCATCGCGGATGGAGTGAAAGAGATGCGCTATTACGAAAAAATTGATGGCAGCAAATACCGAAATATTTGGGTAGTTGGCGATCTGCACGGATGCTACACGAACCTGATGAAAAAACTGGAGACGATAGGATTCGACACCAAAAAAGACCTGCTTATCTCGGTTGGCGATTTGGTCGATCGCGGTACAGAGAACGTCGAATGCCTGGAATTAATCACATTCCCCTGGTTCAGAGCTGTACGTGGAAACCATGAGCAAATGATGATTGATGGCTTATCAGAGCGCGGAAACGTCAATCACTGGATGCTTAATGGCGGTGGCTGGTTCTTTAATCTCGATTACGACAAAGAAATTCTGGCTAAAGCTCTTGCCCATAAAGCAGATGAACTTCCGTTAATCATCGAACTGGTGAGCAAAGATAAAAAATATGTCATCTGCCACGCCGATTATCCTTGTGACGAATACGAGTTTGGAAAGCCAGTTGATCATCAGCAGGTAATCTGGAACCGCGAACGAATCAGCAACTCACAAGACGGGATCGTGAAAGAAATCAAAGGCGCGGACACGTTCATCTTTGGTCATACGCCAGCAGTGAAACCACTCAAGTTTGCCAACCAGATGTATATCGATACCGGCGCAGTGTTCTGCGGAAACCTCACATTGATTCAAGTACAGGGAGAAGGCGCATGAGACTCGAAAGCGTGGCTAAATTTCATTCGCCAAAAAGCCCGATGATGAGTGACTCACCACGGGCCACGGCTTCTGACTCTCTTTCTGGTACTGATGTGATGGCTGCTATGGGGATGGCGCAATCACAAGCCGGATTCGGAATGGCTGCATTCTGCGGTAAGCACGAACTCAGCCAGAACGACAAACAAAAGGCTATCAACTATCTGATGCAATTTGCACACAAGGTATCGGGGAAATACCGTGGTGTGGCAAAGCTTGAAGGAAATACTAAGGCAAAGGTACTGCAAGTGCTTGCAACATTCGCTTATGCGGATTATTGCCGTAGTGCCGCGACGCCGGGCGCAAGATGCAGAGATTGTCACGGTACAGGCCGTGCGGTTGATATAGCAAAAACAGAGCAGTGGGGGAGAGTTGTTGAGAAAGAATGCGGAAGATGCAAAGGCGTCGGCTATTCAAGGATGCCAGCAAGCGCCGCATATCGCGCTGTAACGATGCTAATCCCAAATCTTACTCAACCCACCTGGTCACGCACTGTTAAGCCGCTGTATGACGCTCTGGTGGTGCAATGCCACAAAGAAGAGTCAATCGCAGACAACATTTTGAATGCGGTCACACGTTAGCAGCATGATTGCCACGGATGGCAACATATTAACGGCATGATATTGACTTATTGAATAAAATTGGGTAAATTTGACTCAACGATGGATAAATGCACTCGTTAAATAAAGCCCTGAGTTAATAGCTCGGGGCTTTTTGCGTTTGCACAACAGGTAAGAGCATTGAACCCGCAGACCTCGCGGAATTGGTGAAAGGTGCCGCGCAGTGCTCTTATCGTTGTGGTGAATACGCAGGCTGATGCGTTAATCAGGTGAACGAGACACCCGCCGGTCCGTGATATGGCACACCGTGCCGGTCATATCTGCCGCGGTTAGGTTTACGAGGATTTCGTAAAGCTGGTCTAGGGTGAAGCCGTGAAAGCGGAGGAAGTAAAACGAGGCGTCGGTACACGCCTATCGTCATTAAGTCGGAGTTCAGCACCGACCGCCACAACCCAACCTGAGCCGTAGCCACTGGCTGTCCTGAATTCATCAGTGATAGTTATGCTGCGTCCTTCTACACATGACCTTCGTGAAAGCGGGTGGCAAGAGGCTGCGCTAACAACCTCATGCCGTTTTGCCCGTGCATATCGGTCACGAACAAATCTGATTACTAAACACAGTAGCCTGGATTTGTTCTATCAGTAATCGACCTTATTCCTAATTAAATAGAGCAAATCCCCTTATTGGGGCTAAGACATGAAGATGCCAGAAAAACATGACCTGTTAGCCGCCATTCTCGCGGCAAAGGAACAAGGCATCGGGGCAATCCTTGCGTTTGCAATGGCGTACCTTCGCGGCAGATATAATGGCGGTGCGTTTACAAAAACAGTAATCGACGCAACGATGTGCGCCATTATCGCCTGGTTCATTCGTGACCTTCTCGACTTCGCCGGACTAAGTAGCAATCTCGCTTATATAACGAGCGTGTTTATCGGCTACATCGGTACTGACTCGATTGGTTCGCTTATCAAACGCTTCGCTGCTAAAAAAGCCGGAGTAGAAGATGGTGGAAATCAATAATCAACGTAAGGCGTTCCTCGATATGCTGGCGTGGTCAGAGGGAACTGATAACGGACGACAGAAAACCAGAAATCATGGTTATGACGTCATTGTTGGCGGAGAGCTATTCACTGATTACTCCGATCACCCTCGCAAACTTGTCACGCTAAACCCCAAACTCAAATCAACAGCCGCCGGACGTTACCAGCTTCTTTCCCGTTGGTGGGATGCCTACCGTAAGCAGCTTGGCCTGAAAGACTTCTCTCCTAAAAGCCAGGATGCTGTTGCATTGCAGCAGATTAAGGAGCGTGGCGCTTTGCCGATGATTGATCGCGGTGATATCCGTCAGGCTATCGACCGTTGCAGCAATATATGGGCTTCACTGCCGGGCGCTGGTTATGGTCAGTTCGAGCATAAGGCTGACAGCCTGATTGCAAAATTCAAAGAAGCAGGCGGAACGGTCAGAGAGATTGAGGTATGAGCAGAGTAACCGCGATTATCTCCGCTCTGGTTATCTGCATCATCGTCTGCCTGTCATGGGCTGTTAATCATTACCGTGATAACGCCATCGCCTACAAAGAGCAGCGCGACAAAGCCGCATCCACTATCGCTGATATGCAGAAGCGTCAACGTGACGTAGCAGAACTCGACGCCAGATATACAAAGGAGCTTGCTGATGCTAACGCGACTATCGAAAGCCTCCGTGCTGATGTTTCTGCTGGTCGTAAGCGGCTGCAAGTCGCCGCCACCTGTGCAAAGTCAACGGCCGGAGCCAGCAGCATGGGCGATGGAGAAAGCCCAAGACTTACAGCAGATGCTGAACTCAATTATTACCGTCTCCGAAGTGGAATCGACAGGATAACCGCGCAGGTTAACTACTTGCAGGAATACATCAGGACGCAATGCCTTCGATGATAGCGATAATTTTACTCATCATCCTTCACATCTGGCTCTGTAGACAGGGTGGTGATCACTTCTGGAGTGAATCCAGATTAAACATCTCATTGCTGATGCTTGATATTGAGC
>SKEW01000912.1_pt1 | contig 21254 bp, 18 predicted proteins | sample 4841441 | NCBI WGS metagenome assembly SKEW01 (sample SAMN11008799, study PRJNA524170) | human gut metagenome | isolation source: fecal sample from pouch patient p41 | place: Israel: Tel-Aviv | reverse complement strand
TGTTTGAAAATTGTGCCTCAATGATCTTCGGAGCAATCGCCTGCGTGGTTGTAATGCCGGTGGCAGCGGTTGCAGGGGGCTATTTTTTTCGATTTAAATAAACATAAAATCCAACGTTCAACATAATCCCAACTGCTGTAGAAACCGGTGCAGCAAGACCAATAAGTCTTGATATGTTCGCAAATTAATAAAAGACAAGAAAACGTACAAGATAACACGTAAGTTATGGTAAAACAAATAAAAATTAGATATAATATAGTAAGAAAACATATAAGATAACAAGTAAGTTACAAGAAATTAAATAAAAATATGCGAGGGGGTGACAGCACAGATGGGAAGTTATCTGAATCCGGGAAACAGCGGGTTTTCGAATATGAGAAATGACGTTTATGTCGATAAAACAGAAATGATAAGTCTGATTAATCAAACAATCAACACGCCACGGAATCTGACATGTATCAGCAGACCACGGCGTTTTGGGAAATCTTTTGCTGCCAAGATGTTGTGTGCATATTATGATAAGACTTGTGATTCTAAGGAATTGTTTCATGATCTTAAAATTGCAAAAGATGATAAATATTTAAAATATCTGAATCAGTATGATGTGATCTATCTGGATATGGCGAGTGTTCTTGGTGTGACATCACCGGAAGATGCAGTCTCCTATGTGAAACGAAATATAACAGAAGAAGTTTTAGATATTTATCCGGAAGTGAAAGAAGCGGAAGCACTGTTTGATACGTTGGCGAATCTAGTGACCTACACGGGAAATAAAATTATTATGATTATTGATGAGTGGGATGCACCGATTCGTGAGAATGGTGGAAACACAGAAATCCAGAGAGAGTATCTATTATTTTTACGGTCATTATTTAAAAATAGTGGAACAACGGATAAGATTTTTGCGGTGGTATATATGACAGGAATTCTGCCAATCAAAAAAGACGGTTCACAGTCTGCAATTTCTGACTTCGAAGAATTTACAATGGTAAAACCAAGAAAATTTGCGCCATATGTAGGTTTTACAGAAGAGGAAGTAAAGGATCTGTGCAGCGAATATCAAATAGATTTTTCGAAGATGAAGTTATGGTATGATGGATATTCATTTCCAAATGCAAAATCAATTTATAATCCGAACTCTGTAATGAAAGCACTTAGAAATGATGATTTCGATTCCTACTGGACGCAGACATCGGCAGCAGAGAGTTTGATGGAATATATTAGTCTTGATTATGACGGACTTTCCAAGACAATCGCTGAACTGATCGGTGGTATTGAAGTGGGAGTTGATACGAGTGGATTTTCGAATGATCTTGTAACATTCAGAGAGAAAGATGATGTACTGACATTGTTGATTCATCTGGGATATCTGGCTTATGATAAAGAAACGGAAAAAGTGCATATTCCAAATGAAGAAATCAAGCGGGAATTTTCAAGGACAATCAGAGGCATTAGACGGAACGAGACAATTCAGCGGGTGCGTGAAAGTGATCAGATCATTTCGGATACAGTACATATGAATGCGGATGCAGTAGCAGCACAGATTGAGAAGATCCATACAGAGGAGACAACGGCTCTTTTCTACAATAATGAACAGGCATTACGAAGCGTGATTAAGCTTGCATATTTTAGTTATCGCGATTATTATCTGAAATTCGAAGAACTTCCGTCAGGCAATGGTTATGCAGATATTGTATATTTTCCAAAGAAAACATCGAATCTTCCGGCGTTAGTAGTTGAAATGAAGTGGGATAAATCAGCAGAAGGAGCAATTGTACAGATTAAGAAACGGAACTACCCGGCGGCAATCAAAGAGTTTGGCGGTGAGATTCTGCTGGTTGGAATTAATTATGATAAAGATGCTCCGGCGGGCGAACGGAAGCATACATGTGTGATAGAAAAATATCAAATGTGATACATCAGAATGGAATGGAAAAGAGAGGAAAAAGAAAATGAATCTGCTACAAGTAATCTTACCTGTGATTATCATGCTCATTATCGGCATGATCTGCAGAGAGAAAAAACTGATCAGTGAGGAAGGGATTGAGGGGTTCCAGACACTGGTAATGAACTTTACCTTGCCAATCTCACTGTTCTATACATTTTACAGGGCGAGTATAAAAGTGGACACGGTGATATTCCCAGTCACACTTTTTGTGGTGACAGCCGGGGGAATTTTCGTTGGAAAATTTATATGTAAACTAATAAAGGAAAATGATACTTATTTTCCGTTTACTATGACAGGATACGAGGCGGGCATGTTGGGGTATGCACTGTTTGGTATTCTGCTTGGAAGTGACAAGATCACAGAGTTTGCATTGATGGATATCGGACATGTACTTGCAATCTTTACAGTATATATTGCTATGCTCAAAGGTGTTGGAGGTACTCGCCAGACAGCGAAAGAGGTGATAAAAGGAATCTTGTCAACGCCGGTACTTCTTGCAGTATTGACAGGAGTAGTTCTCAGTGTGACTGGAATCGGCGGATGGATTGAAAGCAGCAGCATCGGTCCTGTGCTCGGTGGAGTGTGTGAATTCATTGCGGCACCGACCAGTGCGGTGATTCTTGTGGTGATCGGATATCGTATGAACTTTATTGGAGTTGCATGGAAGAAGATCTCCAAAGTGATCGTACTTCGTCTGGTGCAACAGGGAATCATGGCAGCACTTGTATTTGCATTCTTCAAGACATTAGGGGGAATCTTTGCTGAACCGTTGACCTTGATCTCCGTCATTGTTATGTTGATTTTGCCACCACCGTTTATCGTACCTCTGTATGTTGAAGGAGAAGAGAAAAAAGAATTCTACTCATCGGCGATTTCGGTATACACGATGGTATCAATTGTAGGATTTATGATTTTATCCGCAGTAGTTTTGCGGTGATATGTCAGATGAAAACGAAGGATTCGGCAAGATGCCGAACCCTTTCACTGTATGTTAATTCTCTTTATTATCCACCAACAGCATATTAAGTTGTTCTAACCGTTTAAGATCCTTCTTTGTAAAAAGCAACTGATGGCGGAAGTTCTCTGTGTGTTCCTGTGGTTTTAAGGTGACTACGCATTTAAATGCACAAGGCATAAGGTCTGCACTGGAGATACCGCACAAGAGTCCCATTGTGAAATCTCGAAGTTCCAGAGGGTTGAAGATGTACAGAAGGTCTTCTTCCAGTGGGTTATATTGATTTACGAAAGAAAAGCGGATTAGCATATCACTATAAAGAACTCGTCCGGTGTAGAAAATTTCGCATAAAGAAACTTCTTCGGTTTGCATTTATCTGAAATTTATATAGAATATAGCTATTGGGCTTGATATTCAGGCCCTTTAAATAACTTTATGAATGTGGGGATTTTGACATGAAAGAAAAAAGAAGTAGCTTTTCCGGGTCGATAGGCTTCGTCTTAGCGGCAGCCGGAAGTGCTGTAGGTGTTGGTAATATCTGGAGATTCCCGTACCTCTGTGCGAAAGACGGAGGCGGATTGTTTCTCTTAGTTTATCTTGTACTTGTATTGACTTTTGGATTCGTATTGCTGACAACAGATGTTGCGATTGGAAGAAAGACTAAGAAAAATGCATTGAAAGCCTTTGAGGAGCTTAACCCGAAGTGGAAGTTTCTGGGACGTTTGACATTCCTCGTTCCAGTACTGATCATGACATATTATTCCGTTATCGGCGGTTGGATCACAAAATATCTGTTTGTATACCTTGTTTCTGATGGAATAGAAGCTGCGGCAGATGGATATTTCACATCCTTTATTACATCAGATATTGCACCGATCGTATTTATGCTGATCTTCCTTGCGCTGACAGCATGGATCGTATTTCGCGGTGTAGAGAAGGGAATTGAGAAATTCTCCAAGATTATTATGCCGGGATTGATCCTTCTGATCGTGATCATTGCAATCTTCTGTCTGACATTGACAAATACAGCGCCAGACGGAACTGTTCGTACAGGTATGCAGGGACTGGCTGTTTATCTGAAACCGGATTTCCACGGATTGACAGTGAAGCGTTTCCTCGAGATTCTTCTGGATGCGATGAGCCAGCTGTTCTTCTCTCTGAGTGTATCCATGGGAATTATGATCACATATGGTTCTTATGTGAAAAATGACATTGATTTGAATAAAGCGACAAATCAGATTGAGATTTTTGACACAGGTGTGGCAATTCTTGCCGGAATGATGATCATCCCAGCAGTATTTGTTTTCCTTGGAAATGATGGAATGGCTTCCGGCCCGAGTTTGATCTTCATCTCACTGCCGAAGGTATTTGATGCTATGGGAGTATTCGGACGCCCTGCAGCGATTGCATTCTTCCTAATGATGGGATTCGCAGCACTGACATCCTGCGTATCTGTCATGGAGACACTGGTTGCAAACGGTATGGAATTGTATCACAAACCACGTAAGAAAATGTGTGGAGTAGTTGGTATTTACTCCGTTATTACAGCGGTTTTGATCTGTCTTGGATATAACAAACTCTACTTCGAATTGAAGCTTCCGAACGGATCCGTAGGACAGCTGCTCGATGTTATGGACTATATCAGCAACAGCTTTCTGATGCCGTTTATTTCACTTCTGACAAGTATCCTGGTCGGCTGGGTAATCGGACCGGATTGGATCATAGGAGAAGTAGAACGCAACGGAGAGAAATTCAAACGTGCAGGTATGTACCGCTTTATGATCCGTTATGTTGTTCCGGTCGTAATGCTTGTCCTGTTCCTTGTATCCACAGGATTCGCAGATTTTGCACCGTACGGAACATTTTGCAGTATGACAGAACCAGAGGGATATCCACTGGAGGGAGAGATTCATAAATTCTATCCGGACCGCATCTCAGGAACCTGTGTTGGAACAATGGCATTTTCACCGATTGAAGTTCGCAAGGACGAAAGAATTGTCAAGATGGCGGAATAGCGGTTCCGGAACTTGCGAAGGCTTTCCTTGTACCAAAGGGATGCATGGTAAAGATCAATGCAGCGATCTGGCATCTGTGTCCACTTCCGGCGAATAATGAGGTACTTCATGCAATGATCGTACTTCCGGAATGTACTTATGCAAATGATTGTACGGTTGTTGAATTTGAAGAGAAAGATTGGTTTAAGATAATATTATAAAGATGAAACAGATTGATTTTGACCACGGAACGGTTACAGGAAATATTCTCGGAGCGGCGTTACCAATGCTTGTGGCTCAGATACTGAGTCTTTTGTACAACATTGTGGATCGGATTTATATTGCCAGGATTCCATCAGTAGGAACAACAGCGCTTGGGGCAGTGGGATTGTGCTTTCCAATCATTGTGATCATCACTGCATTCAGCAATTTATTTGGAAGTGGCGGAGCCCCGATATTTTCAATCAACAGAGGAAAAGGAAATATAAAAAGAGCGGAAACAATCATGAATACATCATTTTCAATGCTGTGTATTTGTGGAGTGGCATTGATGGTGATCGGAATGCTGATGATTCCGAAAACATGTGCATATGTATGGACAGTGCTGATTGGGTACAAGACAATGAAAAAGGAAGTACCGTTTCTAAACGGACAAAAAGATACAGTTGGATCATTGGCTTGCTTATTTTTATAACAGCACTTCTTTTGGGCTGTATTAGTGTAAAGAACATAGAGAAAAAAAGACAGCAGCTGCTTATACTGCACAAAGTACAGTAAAGCGGATCAATGCACAATTAGATCAGTATGTTGAACTTTCAGAATTTTAGGAAAAGACACTTTTTGGGGGTGTGATCATAGTCATCGACTGGGATAAATTTATAGATGAAATTGGCCTGGAACGGCTAAACGAAGCATCGTACTGTTATGAGATATGGACGAACGATGAGAATACCGATGACCGGATCGTTCTGGCTCAAAATCAGGAACATGTGCCTGAGAACAGCCTTACGGTAGAGTGTAAGATTCCTAATTACACATGGTATGTGGATATCGATGATCTCTCGGAATCTTGAGTGATCATGCCAGCGAAACTCTGGCATTGAACTTTGAAAAGTAAATATTATTCTTGAACGAAAAAATGAGCGCAAGAAATAAACATAACTGTCGCTATGTTAAAAAAATGAGATATAATAATCTATAGGATTATGCTACATCCAAAATCAACTTTCGCGGAGTGACTTCAGATGGCAGATCCCAAGCATCCAGATGCTGTAACATCAGGATGAGATAGAGACGGCAGTACCACATCTTAGTTGAGCGGTGTCTGCCGTCTTCTAATTTAAAGTCTAATTTCTCGCGTTTGTTAGAACGCTCAGCAGAAGTTCTTGCATTGTATTCCGGTTTCCATTCCTTACTGCTTCTTGGTGGATTATTGAACAATCTTGGATTATCTTTCAGAACCAGATGGATTGTGCGTCCGTATTTAGCATTTGAGCAAGGGTTTTCGTATGTACAGGAAATACAGCCACCAGTGTGACTGATCTTAGGACATTTGAATTTCATTCTGCCTTTAGCAACTTCAAAAAAGTGTCTTGGTTCCATGTCACAGGCTTCAAGAACATTATTCAAAAACTGGTTTGCGGTCTGGGTATCCAGTTTAGGAATCTCAGTACTATTCAAAGTAGTGGTATCAAGTGGAAAATCAGGTATAGAATTATTCTTCAAAGAACCCACCTCCTTTCAAGCTGCCAAGTTTAGCTTTGAGTTCAAGCTTTCCCTGTACAAGACGGCGTTTTACAGTACTTCGGCTGCAATTCATAGCATCCGCAATCTCATCAAGTGTCATATCATTATAGTATCTCATAATAATTGTCTGAGACAGATTTGGCGTAAGAGATAGAATCTGTGCCATTAGTTCAGTCTGTTGAAAATGATTTACAACTTCTTTTTCCGGATTAGAAGAAATAAGATCCAGATTATGCTCGGGGAGCGTCTCCGGGTTTATATTTTCTGTCAGCTCAAGCTCCTGTTCGTGACGGAGACGCTGTTGGCATACATTATAGCAGACACGAAAATTAATCTGATTCAGCCAGGAGATAAATAATCTTGGATTTTTCAATGTGCGTATATTTTTTAATACCAAAATAGAGACATCCTGTAAAATGTCCTGCGCAAGATAAGAATCTTTTACATATTGATAAGTGAAATAGTATTGCTTTTTATAAGTGGCGGCATAGAGCTCGGCAAATGCATCACTGTCTCCCGCCTGGGTCTTTCGAACTAGTTTTGCAATGTAGTCATAATTAAGCTTAGCCATCCTCTCACTCCTTTCGGGACACACCATATCCGATTTTATCAGATTTAATTTGCGGAAATGTCCTCTTCTCTTTTGGAACCAAAAATCCGCTTATCAGCGAGCGCGATCAATTCTGTAATCTGATCCATATGTTCCTTACTGTTTACTGCAATACCGGTACGATATTAAATAGAAATAGCTGTGGATGATTGATTATGCTGATTCACACGATCTTCGATTCGTGCAAGGAAGGTATCTATTTTCTGTCGCTCGCTGTGCTCAAAAATGGCAAGAAACTTATTGCCACCGTTTCTTCCTACAAAACAAAGTGATAGGGCTGCAGAAGAAAGAATAATGGAAAAATCTTTCAAAAGCTTATTGCCGGTTGTGTGGTCGTATAAAGAATTCACTTGCGGAAGATTGGACAAAACGATCATAACACAGGATAAATCATCCGGGAGTTCCTTGTCATGATATTTTTCAATTACTCTATCACAACTGAATCGGTTCGGAATGCCAGATAATTGATCAGAATAAGCGACATCATATAAATTGTGGTAGTTGATCTTGATGGATGAAATCAAATTAAAATCTATTAAAAGAAATATAAAACTTGCTATCAACAAAATCCAGATCACTATAAATAGAATGGTTGCTGCTAATGAAGAAAATACATATTGCTTTACCTCAGGTTTCATTAACAAATAGAAAGAAATAAGAGTTAATACCACAAGTAAAGAAAGCTGAACAATCTTAAAAGTACTAAATTTTTCATATGAATACCTCACAATCTAACGCAGTAAACAGGTCTTAATAAATAAGGCTTAACGGTAGTATATCATAAAAATGAATAAAAAATGAAAAAATATGAAAAAATTTCTGTAAAAATGAGCCACTTCGATTAGTTTTTTTGTCTTTATACATAAGAAGCACCAAGATGATAGACAATATATGAACTACATATGTTAGATTCTTATAAAATTGGAGATCATCAGAAAGGAGGAATAGCATATGAAGAACGCAAAACGATGCTTGGCAATTCTTTTAGCAGTTACACTTTTATGTTCAAATGGCGTAAGTCAGCTTGGAACGATTGTTAGCGCCAGCGAGTTGGAAACTACAGAAGAAGCGCAGCCAAAGGAAGATGCAGTTGTAGAACAGGCAGAAGAAACGAAGGAAGATACTGGCAAAGCAACTGTAGAAGGAGTAACGCCTGAGGAGGAACGTGGCGAATCGTCTGCACAGGATGCAGAGACAGCCAATGTCCCAAAGGCGGCAGCACAGGAGGGACAGAACGAAGCAAATGTACCGGAAGCGGCTCCGGCAACGGTAGCTCCAACAACGGTAGCTCCAACAACGGCAACTCCGGAAACTGTAACTCCGGCAACGGCAGTTCCAGCATCCGAAGGTGCAGGACAACAAGGAGAAGCTACAGCACCAGAGGTGCAGACATATAATGTTAAGATCAATAAATCAGAATTGAACGGAGGCCAGATCAAAATCTGGGTTTCTGATAACAATAAGGTTGATGTGACAGAGTATGATGGTAACAATCAGTATGTGAAGGAAGTTAAAGAAGGAGAAGAATTCAACTTCCAGATTACATTGAAGGATGGATTCGATGGTGCACAGGTTAAGGTGAATAACAATGATCTTGCTCCAGAGAGCACAGATGGAAAGGTAATCACATATAAGGTAGCCGGAATCAACGAAGAAAAGGTTATCGATGTTACATATAATAAGATAGAAACTCCGGCAGAGGAAAAAGCAGCTGAGGAGCCGAAGACAGAGGACGAGACGAAGGTTGAAGAGCCGGCGGCAGAGGAAACAGCGGAGCCGGAAGATAACAGCGTTAATACAGCAAGCTTGAATGAGAATATCTCAACAGTGGCGGATACGTATACATGGTCTTGGGTGTTTGGTACAAAGCGCGAAAAAAAAACCTATACGATTACCGTCCTTCCAAAAGTAGAACCGACAGGAATTTATATTGATGGATCAGATACAGTTACACAGTTCAAGACAATGCAGCTTACTGCCAAGCTCACACCAGCAGATGCAAGTGGAACTGTAACTTGGAGTTCCGATAATGAAGAAATCTTAACAGTTAATGAGGATGGATTAGTTACTGGAAAACGTCAAGGATCTGCAACTGTTACGGCGAGTGTGCAGGGAACAGCCAAGAAAACATTAACTGCAACAAAGACCATTAAGGTTGTGAAGAATGAAACTACTACAGGTAATTATATACGGACGGCTGCAGTTTATTACTTAAAAGATCCTAGCCAAGATGCAACATCTAATGCCTCAGATGCATGGGGACCAAGTTACGTTGGAACAGCTCAAGTTAATATAGAAGGTGCTACATGGCAACAGTACAACGGGGAAGATAAAAACTGCTTTGACAATGTTGATCAGCGTGTAATATCATGGTCAAATGGATCAAATGTAGTCCCGAAAAACAATCAGGCATGGCAGTTGATATTCGATGCGTTTAAAAATGCTACTCAGAATGATTTAGGAGTTGAGATTACAGAAGCTGATGTAGAAAATATTATACTTGAACCAGCAAAGATTTCAATAAATAATGCTACAGATTCTGTACATCCAAAATCAACACACTTAGATTGTAATGTGAAACTTATATGTAAGAAAGTAGCAACGGTTAAATATCATTTGTGGGATGCTGGTGAAACAACCTGGGAATTCTTGGGAGCTAAAAATTATTTGATTAGAGATGATTCTACAACACAACCAGAAGTTGTTACAGGTAAAGAATTCCCAGAGACTAAGCAAATAGGCGACGTAACTTACACATTCTCCGGATGGTATACAGATAAGAGTTTAACAATTCCTGTAAGCTTCCCAGCTCAAGTTACAAAGAATGTTGACTACTATGCAAAATATGTTGCAGGATATTATGTGAAATATGATTTGCAGGGAGGAACATTTGGCAATGATTCTAGTCTACAAGAAAAACATAATGTAGATACAGAGGTAGTTGTAAAAGAGCAGCAGCCTACACGTGCGGGATATAAATTTACAGGTTGGAAGGTAGAGGGACTTGAAAATATTGCTAGTCTTAATAGTGGTGGGACCTTTACAATGCCTAATGGAAATGTAACACTCACAGCACAGTGGGAAGAGCAGAAGATTGAAAACTTTATTACACTGAATACAACTGACGTAGAGCATGTTTACGATGGTAAAGCATATTCAGCAGAAATAGCAACAGTAAACGGTAAAGTTGAGGGTGTTGATATTACTGATGTAAAGATTGAGTACAGTGTTGATGGAAAGACATGGACAGAAAATCCGTCAGAGATCACAGCAACAAACGTTAGTGATAGTAAAACAGTACAGGTTCGTGCAACAAGTGAGAAGTATACTAGTAAGTTAGAAAAAACAGAAAAGCTGACGATCACAAAAAGACCGATCACCATCACAGGAGATGGATGGCCAAGTGATCAGTCGTACACAGGAAACGAGTATAAGAAGACAACTTATACAGTAGAAGAAGCAAATGCAGAAAATACACGCGGTCTTGTAGCAGGACAAACAGCAGAAGTTGCTTACGAACTGAAGGGAACAAATGTTGGAAACTATACAGGAATATTTGAAACAGCTGTAATCAAGAACGCTGAAGAAGATGTAACAGCGAACTACACAGTTACAAAGACACCTGGAAAACTGATAATCACAAAAGCAGAGATTGCCCAGTATGTAACACTGACTCCAACTGATGTGAAAAAAACATATGACGGAAACGTATATGCGGCAGGAACAGCAACAGCGTCAGATACAAATGGAAATGATCTGAAGATCGAATACCAGAAAGCAGACGGAAGCTGGACGACGAATCCATCAGAGATCACAGCAACAAATGTAAGTGACAGTAAAATTATAAACGTAAGAGTATCTGCAGGAAACTATGAAGGATACGTAAACGGAACAGAAGAACTGACAATCACAGCAAGACCAATCACCATCACAGGAGATGGCTGGGCAAGTGATCAGTCGTACACAGGAAACGAGTATAAGAAGACAACTTATACAGTAGAAGAAGCAAATGCAGAAAATACACGCGGTCTTGTAGCAGGACAAACAGCAGAAGTTGCTTACGAACTGAAGGGAACAAATGTTGGAAACTATACAGGAATATTTGAAACAGCTGTAATCAAGAACGCTGAAGAAGATGTAACAGCGAACTACACAGTTACAAAGACACCAGGAACACTAAATATTATAAAATCAGCGATTGAGAATTATATCAATATCTATCCAGTTGACGTAACAGAAGTATACAATGGAGAAGCTCACGCAGCGGGAACAGCAACAGCATCAGATAGAAATGGAAATGTTTTGAAGATCGAATACAGTGTGAATGGAACAGACTGGACAGAAGATCCATCAGAGATCACAGCAACAAATGTATCTGAGAGTACAACTGTAAACGTAAGAGTATCTACTGAAAACTATGATGGATATGTTACAGGAACAGAAAAACTGACAATCACACCGGCTACATTAACAGTTTCAACACCAATCGCCACAAAGGTTTATGAAGGAACACCATTAACAGCAGCTGGAACAATCAGCGGATTTGTAAATGATGAAACAGCAACATTTGCAACAACCGGAAGTCAGACAGAAGTTGGAAGCACAGCGAATACATACTCACTAACATGGGATGGAACAGCGAAAGAGTCCAACTACAAAGTAGTTGAAACAATCGGTACATTAACAGTAACAGCACAGAGCATTGATCCTGATAACCCGAACTACAAAGGCATCACAGTCGACGCACCGACAGATGTTGAGTATACCGGAGCGAATCAGACATGGCTGCCAACAGTAACAGATGGAAACGGTAAAGCACTTGTTAAAGATACTGACTACACAGTAACTTACGACAATGAGGACCGCACAAATGTTACAGGCATCATTACAGTAACAATCAATGGCGCAGGCAACTACGCAGGAACAATTACAAGAACATACCAGATCACACCGAAGCCGATAATGATCACTACATATTCTGATACAAAGGCATTCGACGGAACAGCATTGACAGCAGGTGGTAAAGTTGAAGGCATCGTATCTGGTGAGACCTATGGATTCAAGACAACTGGAAGCCAGACATACGTAGGTAGTTCACAGAACACATACGAGATGGTATGGGCAGACAGTGAGGTAGAAGGAACATCCGGAACATACACAGCTAAGAAGACAAACTATACAGTAACAGAGAGTATAGGAACTCTGGTAGTAACAGCCGGAACACCGGAGAACCCACTTGATCCAACATTAGTTGTTAACAAGACACATGATAAGAGCCAGACATACAAAGCTGGTGACGCTATCACATTTACAATCACTGCAAAGAACATTTATGAGGAAGCTAAGACAATCACTCTGGAAGAGCTTGAAGGCGTAGCACTTGATGCAAACGTATTTGAAAATGTTGCTCCTGGAGCAGAAGTTACAGCAACAGCAACTTATACAGTAACTGAGCAGGATATTGTAAACGGAACATTTACAAACAATGTAACAGTAACATTCAGTGGAGTAGATGATAAGTTCACAGGAACTGATACAGTAGACGAGCTTGAAGATGCGAACCCGCATATGACGATTACAAAGACAACTGTAGGAGCAGAGGAAGGTCATATCTACAAACTTAACGATGTAATCAACTACAAGATCACAGCTACAAACGATGGTAACCTTACACTTACAAATGTAAAAGTTGAAGATGCACTGACAGGTAATGTTGGAGAGAATGCATTTACAATTGATATACTTGCACCGGGTGAGGCACAGACATTTGATGTAAGATATGTAGTAACTGAGAACGACGTGCTGGAAGGAAAAGTTATAAATAACGCAACTGGTACAGCAACAGATCCGACAGATCCAGATGAGTCGAAGACACCGGTAACACCTGGCGAAAAGGAAGATCCGATCGAAACTCCAAATCCAAGCTTAGCAGTAGTTAAGACATCTGATAAGACAGGTGTTGTAAAACTTGGAGAGACAATTACATACACAATTACAGTAACTAATAACGGAAATGTAACAATCAACGACATCGAAGTTACAGACGAGCTGACAGGAAATACTGGAGACAATGCATTTACAATTGACAGACTTGCAGTTGGAGAGACAAAACAGTTCACAGCTACTTATACAGTAACTGAAGACGATATTCTTGAAGGTACAATTGTAAATAGAGCAACAGCAACCGGTAAAGATCCAAGAAACGAAGAGGTAACAGGTGAAGGCGAAGTAAGAGTTGATACAGAAGAAAAAGATGACTCCAAGAAAGATGATTCCAAGAAGAATGATTCTGATAAGAAGCCAGGTGCGGTTAAGACAGGAGATGCAACTGATGTGATTCCATTCTTCGGGATGACAGTACTTGCAGCAGGTGCAGCGATTGTGATTGCATTAAAAAAGAAACGCAGAGCTTAAGAAACAGGATAATCAAAGTTCTTAAAGGGATGCTGAATTAATTAAGGGTCAGTCGTGAGAGACTGACCCTTTTAAAATGAAAACAGGAGTTATGCTACTCCTTTTTTTCGTGTGAATATAATTTACGATATTGTCGCGGTGACATTCCAACCTTCTTGTTAAAGATCTGTGAAAAATAAGACTGAGAAGAAAAACCGGCGCTGGATGCAATCTGTGTCACAGACAGATCGGAGGTTGTTAATAGCTCTTTACATGCTTCGATTCTTCGGTCTGCCAGATAGTTGATCGGAGATTGACCGATACATTCTGTAAAAGAATGCGCCAGGTAAAATTTATTGATATGTGTGATCTCAGCTAAAGAGTCCAAAGTAATATTCTTGGAATAATTTATATCAATATACCGCTTAGCAAGTGCACATTCTTTGGAAAGTTGGAAGGATGAGTTTGAAATAACAGAAAGGTTTTGCTTTCTAGAAATGTATACCAAAAGAACCTCCAGTAATCCGTGGCAGACTTTTTCAAATCCGGGTTTTTGTTCTTGAAATTCATGCATCATCAGTTGAGCAAAATTAATAAACTGATTTTTGTCAGAACCATAACTATAGAAACTGTATCCTTTTGAAGCATCCTGTTCAGGATCATCAAAAGAAAATGCAAGTCCTTCAACGCCAAATACAATGTATTCCATTGGGTTGTTTGGAAGTGTTTTTTCAGTGTGTTCTACATATGGATTGATGATCATTAAATCATCCGTTTTCATAGAAACTTTTTCATCTTCTATGTAGAAGACACCTTCCCCACGCAAAACATAGAAGAGTTCTGAGAATTGATGTGTATGCGGCAGTGAGTTCCAGTCCCCTTCGTATTCGCTTAATGGAAGGATTTCACACAGAGCAGCTGAAAGTAAATACATTGGATGATCCAAAACGTTGGTGGGAAGTCATTGACCGAACAACAGGAGAGATCGTTCCTACAGATAAATGGGAGTTTGATGAAGTTTCAGGTGAGGTTGAGATTCAGACAAAACCGTATCATGAATATACAGTAAGTTTCCTGGCATTCCTTATCTGGGATCCGGTACACATGTATAACTTCATTACAAACGACTGGCAGGATACACCGCATCAGCTGACATATGACGTAAGACAGCCAAAGACACAGAAGTACGTAAAGGAAAAACTGAAAAGATGGTGTGAAGAAGATCTGAGTAAGATATACGATGGAGATGCACTTGTAAATGGCGAGACAGCACTTGCAACAGAAGAAGGTTGGGCAGATAGTGACAAAACTTCAGTAGCTTATAACTTCACTGGAAGCCAGACAAATGTAGGAAGCAGTGACAATACATTTACTGTTAAATGGAATGACACTGTAAAAGAAAGTAATTATAATGTAACAATTGAGGCTGGTACATTAACAGTAACAGCACAGAGCATTGATCCGGAGAACCCAGATTACAAAGGCATCACAGTCGACGCACCGACAGATGTTGAGTATACCGGAGCGAATCAGACATGGCTGCCAACAGTAACAGATGCGACAGATCCAGATGAGCTGAAGACACCGGTAACACCTGGCGAGAAGGAAGATCCAATCGAAACTCCAAATCCAAGCTTAGCAGTAGTTAAGACATCTGATAAGACAGGTGTTGTAAAACTTGGAGAGACAATTACATACACAATTACAGTAACTAATAACGGAAATGTAACAATCAATGACATCGAAGTTACAGACGAGCTGACAGGAAATACTGGAGACAATGCATTTACAATTGACAGACTTGCAGTTGGAGAGACAAAACAGTTCACAGCTACTTATACAGTAACTGAAGACGATATTCTTGAAGGTACAATTGTAAATAGAGCAACAGCAATAGGTAAAGATCCAAGAAACGAAGAGGTAACAGGTGATGGCGAAGTAAGAGTTGATACAGAAGAAAAAGATTCACATCTTACAGTATCAAAAGAAACAACAAGCGAGCCGGAAAACGGTGAGAAGTACGCACTTGGCGAGACAATTAACTACTTGATTACAGTTACAAATGATGGTAACCTTACACTTACAAATGTTCCAGGTAGTCGTAAGATTTGCAGCAGTAAATGGTACAGTATCTACTGACCGAGCAGTTGTAACATTGGTTGATAAAAATGGCAAACCGGCGAAAGATGGAGTTGGACATCTCACAAAGAACCAGATCGCAGCAGCAACAGAGCCGACAACACCGCCGGCAAGACCGACTAGACCGACAACTTGTACAACAGCGCCGACAGGTAATGCAACTGTCGAGAATGCCGTTACACCAAGTGAGGAGAAGGTAGAAGAGAAAGCTGCAGAGATTAAGGAAGTGCTTAAATCTGATGATGACAAGGTACCAGTGGCAAATCAGAAGCTGGATGACAACGATGATCACAAGTGTTGTATCCTTCATTTCCTGATCATGCTCATTACATTACTTGTATATGCATTCACAACAACGAGCATGAAGAAACGACAGAAAAAATTACATGAAGTGAGAGAGGAGATTGATTGCGAGCTTGCAAAGAGAGGTCTTCCTCTCTCTACTGAGAAATGATAGGAACTGTCGATTAAGATAAGGAAAAGGAGGTAGCGATATGCGTTATTTTGAATTTGTTCATAGCCTCAGCTTACATGCCTGGGATATTCCAGCATTAGTTGCCCTGGTGATTTTAGTAATCATGATTATTGTACATCATAACAATCAGAAAAAGCGTGATGATGATTTTGAAAAAGAACTGGACGATAAGATTCAGGAGATTCGAGGAGAACAGAACTCAGGAAATGATCAGACCGCAAGAGTATAGAAGGAGGGAGACATATGGCATATTTATTTGAACATACCAAATTTGGTTTTTGCTGGTTGGACCTTCTTGCACTGCTTATATTGTTAGCAGTAATCGCTGTATTTGTTGTCAGAAATCAGAATCTGAAAAAGCAGCAGAAAGATCTGGAAGAGCAGCTGGATGACCTGTATTCAGGAGATGCGAAGAAAGATAATCCGGTGATATAGGGATAAGCGGGAATGAAACACCGTGAAGCGAAAACGAAAGATTAGAAAGAATGGCAGCCAGGGCAGAAATGCTCTGGCTGCTGTTTCTTTATTATGATATACTAGACGTAATGAGTTGGTAGTGAGAGTGGAGCAAGCTGGTCTGCTTTCCATCAGCGATACGATTATATTAAAACAAAGGAGGACTTACTCGATGAGAGAAGTAAAAGCAGTAAAGATTAATGCAGCAGATTTTGCACCGTACGGAACATTTTGCAGTATGACAGAACCAGAGGGATATCCACTGGAGGGAGAGATTCATAAATTCTATCCGGACCGTATCTCAGGAACCTGTGTTGGAACAATGGCATTTTCACCGATTGAAGTTCGCAAGGACGAAAGAATTGTCAAGATGGCGGAATATCATACAACTACATGGGAAGGGATTGTTGCTCTTGATGACGACATGCTTATTCATGTTGCACCTGCTTCCGGCGGAACACCGGTTCCGGAATTTGCGAAGGCTTTCCTTGTACCAAAGGGAAGCATGGTAAAGATCAATGCAGCGATCTGGCATCTGTGTCCACTTCCGGCGAATAATGAGGTACTTCATGCAATGATCGTACTTCCGGAATGTACTTATGCAAATGATTGTACGGTTGTTGAATTTGAAGAGAAAGATTGGTTTAAGATAATATTATAAAGATGAAACAGATTGATTTTGACCACGGAACAGTTACAGGAAATATTTTAGGAGCAGCGTTACCGATGCTTGTGGCTCAGATACTGAGCCTTTTGTACAATATCGTAGACCGTATTTATATTGCCAGAATTCCGTCCGTGGGAACAACAGCGCTTGGAGCAGTGGGATTGTGCTTTCCAATCATTGTGATCATCACTGCATTCAGCAATTTATTTGGAAGTGGCGGAGCCCCGATATTTTCAATCAACAGAGGAAAAGGAAATATAAAAAAAGCAGAAGCGATCATGAATACATCATTTTCAATGCTGTGTATTTGTGGAGTGGCATTGATGGTGATCGGAATGCTGTTCGCAAGTCCGATTCTGGTGTTGTTCGGGGCGTCGGAAGAAGGGCTGTCTTACGCATATCCATACATGATGATTTATTTGATCGGAACAGTCCCATCTATGATTGCAACAGGGATGAACCCATTTATTAATGCGCAGGGATATGCAACTTCAGGAATGTTATCGGTTACAATTGGAGCCGTTGCCAATCTGATTCTGGATCCATTGTTTATATTTGGATTGAATTTAGGCATAAAAGGAGCGGCGATCGCAACAATCATCTCCCAGACTTTATCGGCAGCATATGTATTTTATTTCTTGAGAAAGAAAGCGGAATTGAAAGTGCGGGTACTGTCAAAAGGAGAATGGAAAGCATGTAGAGATGATGCGAAGAATATTGTGAGCCTTGGAAGTGCAGGGTTTATCATGCAGCTGACCAATAGTCTGGTAACAATATGTTGTAACAGCGTCTTATCAGGAATTGGCGGTGATGTATATATCTCTGTTATGACGATCGTATCAAGTGTTCGTCAGATGGTGGAAACTCCGATCTATGCTATCAATGAAGGAACTTCTCCGATCTTGAGCTATAATTATGGAGCTCAGCGTCCGAAGAAAGTCAAGAAAGCTATCTGCGTATTGACTTGTATGATATTGATCTATACAGCAATTGCGTGGAGCGTGATTATTTTCGAACCGGAATTTCTGATCGGAATTTTCAGCACAGACAGTGAATTACTTGCCGATTGCGTAGAAGCACTGAAACTTTATTTCGCAGCATTTATATTTATGGATCTGCAATATGTTGGGCAAACGGTTTTCAAATCATTGAACAAAAAGAAGCAGGCAATTTTCTTTTCGCTACTTAGAAAAGTATTTATCGTTGTGCCGCTTACATATTTGTTTCCGTATGCATTTCACATGGGAACGAAAGGAGTGTTCTTGGCAGAGCCTATATCTAATGTGATTGGTGGAAGTTTGTGCTTTATTACAATGCTGGTAATGCTGAAAAGATCTATTTGACATAAGAAAAAAGAAATAGGTTAAAACAGTCTTGACAACCTACCTAAGTGGTATATATTATCAAAATGAACATCGTTCATTATAAATTCACAATACAGAAATGAGATATCGGAGGTGAGATCGTGAATCATCTTGCTACTTCAAAAGAAGACATATTAGCTGCCAGCAGAGATCTGATAAAGGAGAACGGATGGGCTGCCGTAAGTATACGGGCTGTTGCGTCCCGATGTTCTGTATCAGCAGGTACTATTTATAATTATTATGAATCCAAGGCAGATTTGCTCAGTGATACAATAGAGAGTATTTGGCATGAAATCTTTTTTCACCCGGAAGATGAACAGGTCTTTCACGATGTCGAATCTTGTATTTCATGGATCTATGAACGATTAGAATACGGTAATCGTCAGTTTCCTGGGTTCTTCTCATTACATTCATTTGGTTTTATGAGAGATGAAAAAACAAGTGGAAAGAAAAGAATGATGAAGACATGGGGACATATTCTGAATGGGTTATGTGAGGTTTTAGGAAATGATCCGAAGGTCCGTGCAGATGTATTTGACCAGGAATTTACAGAGAAAAAATTTGCAGACATACTGTTTTCCCTGATTCTTGTGTCGATGATTCGTCAGGATTATGATCCATCATCAGTATTGATGCTTGTAAAGAAAACGTTGTATGTAACTGTTCAGAGCCAAGCAAAATTTCAAAAACAGGTATAAAATGCTTGCATTTTTAAGATTGTTTTTGAAATTTTATTTGGCGGATACGCCACACCGACGAAATGCGTAGCATTTTGGAGGTTGGCTCTGAACAGTCACCTATATATTAAATTCCCACAATTACTGTGGGAAATTTTTTGAACGAAAATGAACAATGTTCATGTACGCATAGTTATGTGTGATTGTAATTGTGCAGGTCTGTTTTATCAGAACAACATAATTCAATATAAATTCAAAAGAAAGAGGGATATTTATTATGCAGGCAATTGTAGAAACTTTATTTGACGCCGTGTATTTAATCTCGGTAATTACAATCGGAATCTTGATGATCCGTAAGAGTAAAGGAAACCGTCAGTTCACCATGTTTGGAATCATGGCAGTTCTTTTAGGAAGTGGAGATGCATTCCACCTGGTTCCACGTGCATTTGCACTTTGTACAACAGGTCTTGAGAATTTCACTGTACAGTTAGGATTAGGTAAATGGATCACATCCGTTACAATGACAATCTTTTATGTTATTCTTTACTATATTTGGCGTGAACGTTATCAGATCAAAGGACACAATGCAACTACAGCAGCGATCTATGTACTCGCAGGATTAAGAATTGTTCTGTGTATGATGCCACAGAATGAATGGCTCAGTGCAGAAGCACCGCTCTCCTGGGGCATTTACCGTAATATTCCGTTTGCACTGCTGGGATTACTTATCATCGTTTTATTTTACAAAAGTGCAAAAGAAAGCAATGATCAGTCATTCCGCTGGATGTGGCTGACGATCGTCTTAAGCTTTGCTTTCTATATCCCGGTTGTACTGTGGGCTGATGTTGTTCCGATGATCGGAATGCTGATGATTCCGAAAACATGTGCATATGTATGGACAGTGCTGATCGGTTACAGAGCAATGAAAAAGGAAATAGCTTAAGGATAATGCGAAGGAAAGCAGCAGACAAAGAAAGAACTTGTTATCCGTTTACTGTAGAAAAAAACAGACATGAAAAAACATGACATGATTAAAAACAACAGAAAACATTGAAGATGAAGAGGCAACAGTAAATGGAAAAGGGAAGTACCGGTTCTAAACAGACAAAAAGATACAGTTGGATCATTGGCTTGCTTATTTTTATAACAGCACTTCTTTTGGGCTGTATTATTGTAAAGAACATAGAGAAAGAAAAAAAGACAGCAGCTGCTTATACTGCACAAAGTACAGTAAAGCGGATCAATGCACAATTAGATCAGTATGTTGAACTTTCAGAATTTCTTGAAAACGTGATTCTTGCAGGATATGATCTGAATCAGACTACATTCTCAGAATTGGCAGAAATGCTTCCGAATGAAGCAGGTGTTGTAAAAGCATTCGAACTCGCACTGGAAGGGGTTATTACTGATATTTTCCCAAAGCAGGGAAATGATCAGGCTTTTGAAAGGCACAAGCGTTTTCTTCTTCAAGTAATTCACCTCTGTTTAAGCATCGTATATTTTCGCAATGCCATATTATAGCACAGAAATCGAAAGATTGAGTGAAATCTGTGAAAAAAACAGGAAAATTGGATGGGGAAGTGATTAGGTAGAAAAGTTGCTTCTTGCTACACAATTCCTTAAGTGATATACTGAACTAGAGAAAAAATAATCCGTGTGGAATTACAGTTTCGGTTTTACACGGATTTTTTAGTTAAAACTAATAGGTAATTGCGAAACAAGTTCATAATCCTGATTAAAAATGTGGTAGAAAATCTGTATTACAGGATTCCTAAGCAGAAAAGCAGATGGTTTCAAATTTTAAACATGCCAAAAAGACTTCCCAGATTA
>SKEW01000892.1_pt1 | contig 21734 bp, 21 predicted proteins | sample 4841441 | NCBI WGS metagenome assembly SKEW01 (sample SAMN11008799, study PRJNA524170) | human gut metagenome | isolation source: fecal sample from pouch patient p41 | place: Israel: Tel-Aviv | reverse complement strand
TCAGTTATAAAATGGCACAGAAAGTAGAGCGACAGCTGGAACGATCCGGATGTCGGATTCTCGGGGCAGTGTTAAATAAAGTAGATGTCAGAGCAAAAGGGTATTATGGAAAGTATTACTATAGTAAATATTATGGTGGTGACTATAGTAGTGCTTATTATGGTGCCCAGGAAGTAGAAGAGAGAAAAGAGAGTACAGAAGAATAAGAGAAAAAGAGGGATTAAGATGAACAAAAACCGTATATTTTTATCTTCTCCTACTATGCATGGGGAGGAACAAAGTTATATCAGAGAAGCATTTGAAACAAATTGGATTGCACCCCTAGGGGCTAACGTGGACGGCTTTGAGAAAGAAATTAGTGTCTACACTGGAAGTCCGTATGCAGCAGCATTAAGCTCAGGAACAGCAGCGATCCATCTTGCATTAAAGTTGGCAGGAGTAAAGACAGGAGATACGGTATTTGTATCATCGTTAACATTTTCGGCGACATGTAATCCGATTGTATATGAAGGAGGGATTCCAGTATTTATTGATTCTGAAAGAGATACGTGGAATATGTCGCCGGAGGCATTACGAGCAGCTTTTGAAAAATATCCAGATACAAAAGTAGTGGTTGTTGTTCATTTGTATGGAACGCCAGCAAAGCTGGATGAAATTATGGCGATTTGTAAAGAGCATCAAGCTGTTTTGATAGAAGATGCGGCTGAAAGCCTAGGAGCTACTTATCGTGGGAAACAGACAGGAACATTCGGAAAGTTAGGCATCTATTCTTTTAATGGGAATAAAATTATCACAACATCAGGTGGTGGTATGCTTGTAGGAAAAGATGAAGAGTGTATCCAAAAAGCTAGATTTTATGCGACACAGGCACGTGAGCCTGAGAGACATTATGAGCATAAAGAGATTGGGTTCAATTACCGTATGTCAAACATTGTAGCAGGTATTGGACGAGGACAGCTCAGACATTTGGATGAGCACATTGCATTAAAGAGAGAAATTTATAACACTTATAAAGAAGCGTTTAACGATATAGAAGAAATTACAATGAATCCGATTCCGGAAGATTGTGAGGCAAATAACTGGCTATCTTGCATGTTGATTGATCCGAAGTGTAAAGTAAAGCCAGTAGATGTAATGATTGCATTAGAAAAAGAGAATATTGAAAGTCGGCCAATTTGGAAGCCGATGCACTTGCAGCCGGTTTTTGCAGATAATGATTTTATTACATTAGAAGAAAATGGAAGTGTTGCAGAGGAGATTTTTAATATCGGGGTATGTCTACCAAGCGATATCAAAAATACAAAAGATGATATGAACAAAATTATACAAATTGTAAAAGATTTATTTATAGAATAAAAGGATACAAGGAAAGGGAATGGGATGTATCGAAAATATTTTAAGAGATGCATGGATTTTATACTGTCGTTGGCTGCGATTCTTGTGTTGTCGCCAGTTTACTTGATTGTTGCGATTTTTGTGAGAGTGAAATTAGGAAGTCCGATCCTATTTTGTCAGAAAAGACCAGGGAAGGATGAAAAGATATTTAATATGTATAAATTTCGCACGATGACAGATGAGCGTGATGAGAACGGAGAATTGCTTCCGGATGAAGTGAGACTTACAAAATTTGGAAAATTCTTGCGTTCCACAAGCTTGGATGAGCTGCCGGAACTTTTTAATATCTTAAAAGGTGACATGAGTATTATCGGGCCACGCCCGCTTCTTGTAGAATATCTTCCGAGATATAATGCAGAACAGAGACGCCGCCATGAAGTGCGTCCAGGGCTTAGCGGGCTTGCTCAGGCAAATGGAAGAAACGCAATCAGCTGGGAGCAGAAATTCAAATACGATGTGGAGTATGTGGATCATGTAACATTTCTTGGGGATTGGAAGATTATCTTTCAGACAATTTGGAATGTGTTGAAACGAGATGGGATTAGTTCGGATACTGCTGTGACGATGGAGAAATTCATGGGAACAGAAGAAAGTGTGGAGTCAAAACATGTCTAAAAAGTTAGTGATTATAGGTGCCAGTGGACATGGAAAAGTGATTGCAGACATCGCTTTGAGAAATGGATATGAGATTGTTGGATTTTTAGACGACAATGATGCGTTAAAAGAGATTGTAGGATTTCCGGTACTTGGAGGTGTATCGGAAATTCCAAGATATCAGATGGAATGTGAGTTTATCATCGCGATTGGAAGTAATCAGATTCGTGAGATGATTGCTAAGCAGTATGCGGTGAAATGGGCAATTCTGATTCATCCGACTGCAGTCATCGGAATGGATGTTCAGATTGAAGTTGGAACAGTCGTGATGGCAAACGCAGTCATCAATCCGTCTGCTCGTATCGGAAAGCATTGTATCATCAATACAGGAGCCGTCATTGAGCATGATAATTTTCTGCAGGATTACGTACATGTGTCACCGAATGCAACGCTTGCCGGAACAGTTCATGTTGGAGAACGAGTGCATGTGGGTGTGGGGGTCTGCGTGAAAAATAACACAAGTATCGCAGCCGATGTGACGATCGGCGCAGGGGCAGCAGTTGTAAAAGATATCACAGAAGCCGGAGTGTATGTGGGAGTGCCGACAAGGAGAATGAGATAGATGAAAAAGATTTGTTATGTGGTTACAGTTCCAATTACAATTAGAGCATTTTTCGTTCCACAATTACAATATTTAGCAGAACATGAATTTGAAGTACATGTTATTTGTTCGGAAGATGATGGACTTCAAGAGTTGTTGGGGGAAAAGATAAAATATATACCATTGAATATGCCAAGAGGGATTAGTGTTGGTGGTACAATTAAAGCTATCAAAGAACTGACTAGAATATTTAAGAGAGAAAAATATGATTTAGTGCAGTATTCCACACCAAATGCAGCCTTATATGCAGCTATTGCAAGTAAAATAGTGAAATGTGAAATTAGAAATTATCATTGTATGGGGTTTCGCTACTTGGGATTTCATGGTGTTACTAAGTTTATATTTAAATTCATAGAAAAAATAATATGTAAGATTTCTACGGATATAGAATGTGTAAGTCAGTCGAATTTAGAGCTAGGAATAGCAGAAAAATTGTTTGATGGTCAAAAGGCTACGGTAGTTTTCCATGGCAGTACAGGTGGTGTGGATTTAAATAAATTTGATATTAAATATAAAAAAAAGTGGAAAAAGGAAGTTCGAAGTAATTATAGCATAGAGGATAAAGAATTCGTGTTTGGATTTATTGGAAGAATTACGAGAGATAAGGGAATCAATGAATTATTCGAGGCTTTTTTTTCTATGAGGAATCAATTTAAACTATTGTTAGTAGGAGAAATAGAGGAAAATCATAATTTAGATTTGAATTTGTTGGAAAAGAGCAAAGAAAATCCAAATGTAATTTGGGTTGGAAAAAGTGAGGTTGTTGAAAAATATTATGCAGCAATAGATGTATTAGTGCTTCCGAGTTATCGGGAAGGTTTTGGGAATGCGATTATTGAGGCAGAAGCTATGGGAATTCCTGTAATTGTATCAAATATACCGGGACCTCAAGATACTATGGTAGAGAATGAAACAGGATATTTGGTTGAGGCTAAAAATATATTAGACTTGAAAGCAAAAATGAGAAAAATTGCAGATGTGGAAATTTGTAAGGAATTTTCACAAAATGCTTATAGTTTTGCAAAACACAATTTTGATTCAGTACTTCTTAATGAGTATATTTTAAAAAGAAAGGAATTATTGGTGAATAAGAGAGATGGCAGTTAAAGTATTACAAGTACTAAACGGGCTAGGTCATGGCGGTGCAGAAGCTTTTGTCATGAATATGTATAGAAATATTGATAGGGGTGAAGTGCAGTTTGATTTCTTGGTTAGAAGTACAGATAATTCTAATTACGAAGAAGAGGTGAAACAATTAGGTGGAAAGATTTATGTAACGGCTCCATTTCCTAAGAATGTGATAAAGAATTGGACGGAAACAAAATATTTTTTCAAAACTCATCGAGATTATGACATTGTGCATGTTCATGCTAACTCTTTATTATATTTGTTACCGCTAAAATTGGCAAAAAAGTACGGAGTGAAGTGTAGAATTATACATAGCCATAATACCAGAAGTGCAAAAAAGGTTTATAATATTCTTCATAATTATAATAAAAGAAGGGTAAAAAAATATACTACAGATTACTTCGCTTGTTCGAAAATAGCAGGAGAATGGATGTTTAACAGTCATTTTAATATCATTAAAAATGCGATTGATACAAATAAATTTAGATATAATAGGAATATGAGAAATGAATTAAGAAAGGAATTAAATATCTCTAATAAGTTTGTAGTAGGGCATGTGGGAAGGTTTATTCATCAAAAAAATCATGCGTTTCTTATTGAAGTTTTTAAGGAAATATTAAAATGTAAAAATGATGCTATCTTAGTTTTGATAGGAGATGGTGAGTTGAGAAGTGAGGTATATGAGAAAGTAAGAAAACTAGGAATTGAGGATAATGTAGTATTTTGTGGTTCCAAAGGGAATGTGGCTGATTATTTAAATATTTTTGATGTTTTTCTTTTTCCATCATACTTTGAGGGGTTGCCGATAGCTCTGATAGAGGCTCAGGCATCTGGAATTCCATGTGTTATAAGCGATACTATTAGTGATGAAATATTAGTGACGGATCTTGTGCATAGGAAATCCTTAAAAAGTGAAGCTAGAGAATGGGCTGAAGAGATTATTAATTTGGACAATGGATATGAACGAAAGGATCGATATCAAGAGATAGTTGACGCAGGATTTGATATGAATCATTCTGTACAAGAATTGCAGAATTTTTATTTGAATAGTATCAAGCTATAGTGGGAAGAGAAGGAGTAAAAATATTTTGAAAAAGGACAAGATTATAGAGAATAAATTGCCATTAGTTTCTGTTATATTACCAGCATATAATTGTGCTAATACAATTTCAGAGGCTATCGATTCTATTATAGCACAGACATATTCAGAGTGGGAATTGATAGTTTGTGATGATTGTTCGACAGATACAACATATGAGGTTCTTAAGAAATATAAAAAAAAGTTAGGGGAAAAAATGATTCTTCTTCAAAATGAAAAGAATAGTAAAATTGCTGTTACATTAAATCATTGTTTAAAATATGTACATGGAGAATATATTGCAAGAATGGATGGAGATGATATTTCTATTGTCACAAGATTTGAAAAGCAGATTGCTTTTTTAGTAGAAAATCCTGAGTATGATTTAGTGGGAAGTCAAATGATAACATTTGATGAAGAAGGGGATAAGGGAATTGTGTTAATAGGGGAAAAACCTAATAAGTATTCGTTGCGATATAATACCCCATTTTGTCATGCGACTATTGTGATGAAAAAAGAAGTATATGATGCACTGAAGGGTTATACAGTATCGAAAGATATAAGAAGATGTGAAGACGTTGATTTATGGTTTAGGTTTTTTTATGAGGGATTTCAAGGATATAATTTGCAAGAACCTCTATATAAAGTGAGGACAAGAGAAGAAGATTATAAAAGACGTACATTCTCTCATTCGCTTGAAGCAGCTAAAGTATGTTATAGGGGATTTAGATTATTAAATTATCCAATGCGTTATTATATTTTCCTATTAAAGCCAATAATTTCTGGATTAATACCAGCTTTTTTGATGAAAAAAATACATGATTATAAAGAAAAAATTTGATATGTTTAAAGTACACTTGAAAGGGATAATATGACTGTATATTTAGCTAATATTATATTGACAGTAATTGTTGCTAAAGCAGCAGAGAATGCGATTTTTTTAAAAAAAATTCATAAAAAGAGAAATGGGGAAATATCAACATTTTGTATACTACTTATTTTAAGTATATGGACGTTTATATATGCATACAGAGGGATAGAAGTAGGGACGGATACAAGTGGATATATAGGATTTTATCAACTTTTAAAGCAAAGTACACAATCATATGTAGAATATTTGGAGATAGCTGCGGAACCTTTGTTCGAAAGCATTAAGTATTTTTGTTGTAAAGTTTTAAACATGAACTGGGTATTCTTTGCTTTTACCATAGCTGTTTTAACTTATTTCCCGGTAATTTATACTGTAAAAAAAGAAGGAAAAAGGAATTTTTGTTTTTCGCTATTGTTATATATTTTTTTAATGTTTTATTATTCGGGTTTTAATGCAATGAGACAAGCAGTAGCAGTTTCGATAACTTTTCTATCATATTATTCATTTTTCAAAAAAAAGAAATATGTGAAATATTTTTTTTGTATGTTTATTGCATTTAACTTTCATTCCACAGCAGTAATAGCAATACCATTTCATTTAATATCAAAACTAGAATTAAAATCGAAGAGACTGTGGGCAATTATAGGTGTGTTGGTATTGTCAGTATTTGCTTTTCCAGTTGTATGGAATTATGCAACCTCTTTGTTATTAGTGGTGGGTAAAGACTATGTAGATAATTCCTTTTCAGGTTCAGGGTACCTAAGAGTAGTAGTTTGTGCGGTGCCAGTAGTTATAGGATTGTGGAAGTATAGAATTTTAAAACAAGTTGATGAAGAGATAGATCAACAAATTATTTTACTTATACTAGCTACATTTTTACTTGTATTTAGTACCAATAATTGGCTTTTCGCAAGGGTTGCAGATTATTGTTATATTTTCGCTATTCTTTATATACCTAAGCTACAATATATTTTTACAGAGAATTCTAGAAGATTAGGCAAAGTTTTAATAGGAGGATTATATTTTCTCTATATGATAGCATTGATGTTACATGGAGATGCGAATTTATATCCATATACATTTTTATAGAATGGGAGAGGAAAAAGTAATGGGTGAAAAGAATAAAAAGAAAATAGCAATTTTGAGCAATGGTTTGGCTAGAGGAGGAACAGATACATTTGTTATTAATTTAGTGAGAGGATTAGATAAGAGCAAATATAGCGTGACGGTAATACTTTCGGTAGACGGAACAGAGCAGATTTGTCGTGAGGATGAAATATTAGAGGCTGGCGGAACAGTTTTAAAAACATGTGCTTTAAATGGAGGGATTCAGAGCAAAGTTCGTCATTTGAAATTATTATATCGTATTATGAAAAAGGGGAAATATGATGTCTTCCAAACAAATATTGATTTATTTAATGGACCAAATTTGTTTGTTTCGTGGCTAGCGAGAGTGCCAATACGTATTTGTCATTCGCATAATTCCATGCAAGAGCGTGAAATAAAAGAAGGAAAGACCGTAGCAATAAAGTTATATCAATGGATTATGAGAAAAATGTGCTTGATATTTTCGAATAGGTATGCTGGGTGTTCGGAATTAGCTATGGAGTTTTTGTTTGGAAAGAATTGGAATAATTTAAATAAAAAGTATAAAGCTATTGTAGTACATAATGGGATTGATTTGGTACAGTTTCAAAGTGATGTTAATAAAGAAGAAAAAAGGAAGAAATTAGGAATACGAAATGAGAAAATTATAATAACTGTTGGTAGACTTTCACTGCAAAAGAATCCATTGATGCTAGTGGAAATTTTTGCGGAGTTATGTAAAATTAGACAAGATTGTGATCTGTTATGGGTTGGAAATGGAGAGATGCTCAAAAAACTTCAGGATGAAGTGGAAAAATTAGATATAGCAGAGAGAGTCCACTTTTTAGGGATAAGAACAGATGTAAATGAGCTGATGCAATGTAGCGATCTTTTTTTGTTTCCAAGTTTATTTGAGGGGTTTGGAATTGTTGCAGTAGAGGCACAAGCAGCAGGACTCCCGTGTTTGGTTTCAGATACGCTCCCTAAAGTGGTAGATTGTGATGGGTGCGAATTCATGTCACTTTCTAAGAGTGCATGTAATTGGGCTGAAGTGGCAAATAATATTTTGGATGGTAAAAAAGAAATAAAAATAAGTAATGCGAAGTTGCAGTTATATTCGGTGGAGCATATGGTATCGCAGATGGAAAGTTTGTTTATATAGTAAAAGAGGAAAAATTATGGATAAAAAGAGAATTGTGTTTGTAAATTTACATTCAGATTGGATGCTTGTTAAAACAGCATCTGTATACATTTTTAAATTTTCGGCAGCAATTAAACATGGATACTTGTTAAATTATCTTTTGGATCATTCAGAATATGAGGTATGCAATTATATTAATGATAGAGGTTTTTCTTGGCTTCGTAATGATTGTAATCTTATGATGAAAATATTAAATATATTTAAGTTCTCTGAAAATAAAAAAACTATGAGAGTGAATGGTATAGACGAAAGGGAAATAACAATACTTAAACACGTGTCAGATATTAGATCAGATGATTTGATCATTTTGTACAATATTTGTTCCGATAATTATAGGGGGATGGAAGGAGTTGATGCATTTAAGGCGCTTAGTATGCTTCATTTTCATGGAATAGCAAGTGAGAATGAGGTTATTAATAAGGCGAATATAAGTTGTCTATTTAATGAAGTGAATCTTGATAAAAACTGTGAATTATATCGAAGATATTATCATGTAGATAAGCCATGGGTGATACATCCTTTTGTATACGCAGAGCGATTTCAGAATAAGACTCCTTTCTCCGAACGAAAAAATATGGCTTTCGCAACAGGTACTATCACATACAAAAAGCATGAGGAATTTTTGAGTACATACGGGGATGCATGCGATCAACCTTCTAGAAAGCAAATAAAGGATAATCCTGAATTTTTTAGAGATACAGTTTATTGTACAAGTAGTGATTATTTGGAAGACAATCCAGGAAAAATTGTAAAATCAACAGATATTTTACCGATAAAATTGTATAAAAAAATTTATAACCGATTATTTACAGGAAAACAGAGGAAATATTATTCATTTGATATGGTGGAAGCGTTTAACAGTTATAAGATGTGTATTATAGGAGAAGAAATTCTTGGGATTCCAGGTATTGGCTTCGTTGAAGGGATGGCTTGTGGCTGTGCTTATATTGGGCTTGATTCTCCAGCGTATCGTGATTGGGGGCTTGTTCCAGGTATTCATTATATAACCTATAATGGAAGCAAGGAAGATTTACGAAAAGTAATTGAGTATTACCAAATGGACGAGCATCAAGAGGAACTTGAAAAAATTGCTGAAACTGGATGTAAATACGTTAGAGAGAATTTTAGTGGCGAAACTGTTGCTGGAAATTTAATAAAACAGTTAGAAGAACAACAGAAAATATGGCTTGAAGAGAAAGGAAAAAGATAGTATGAAAAAGCTTCATTTGATTATGCCTATGGGAGGCGCAGGATCTCGATTTTTTAAAAATGGTTTTGTTATGCCAAAGCCATTGATTGAAATTAATGGCAAGCCTTTTTTATATTGGGCTACTAGATCAATTGAAAAATATGTGGAATTGGCTGATATTACGTTTGTAGTATTGAAACAGCACATTGAAGAGTTCAAAATAGACCAAGTTATTTTAAGATACTTTCCAACTGCAAAGATTGAGGCAGTAGATTTTGAAGAGGTTAAATCAGGTCCTGTTATGACTTGTCTTGCTGGATTGAAGAATATTCATGATGATCAGCCAATTTTATTTAATGACTGTGATCATATGTTTTCGTGCGACTCTTTTTCGGAAGACATAAACAATGGAGCTTGGAACTATGATGGAGCTTTGCTTACATTTGATTCAGATCAGCCACAGTTTAGTTACATTCAATATGAGGATGGAAAAGTGATTGGTACAGTGGAAAAGAAGGTTGTTAGTAATCATGCCATTTGTGGAGCATATATGGTTAGAAATGCGCAGATGTTTCATGATATGGCCGAAGAGTACTTGAAACATTGCAATTATAGTGAATTTTTTGTAAGTGGAATTTATAATGTTATGTGTGAAAATGGATATGAAGTAAAAAATTATACTGTTGATTTTCATGTACCATTTGGTACACCGATCGAATATGAAAGTGCACAAAGCTCCGAATATTTTGATGAGTTGTTATAAACTTATGTCGATTGTGAATTACTGGAGAAGGAGACAAAAATGAATTGTTATAATTTAGGAGGACATTCAGGCTGTCAGATACATTTGATTGAGGATGATGATGGAAATGTATTTGTACGAAAGGTTTCTAAGGATAATGCGTATAATAAGCGATTAGAGATCCAATGTGAAAAGCAGACGACTTTTAAGAGTAGATTTATTAAAGCGCCTATTGTATATAGACAAGGATATACGGAAGAAGGATTATTTTATTTTGATATGGAATATATTCAGGGAATGACACTTGCTGAATATATTAAAACAATGGAAATTGGAAAGGTCAAAGGACTTGTTGAATCATTAGTTCTTAGTTTGGTGCCAGAACAGAAAGAATTGGTAACAGAAGAAGAAAAGCAGAAAGCTATTGATATTTTTTCTAACAAAATATCTGAATTAAAGAAGTGTCTTGTAAATAAAAACGAACCAGTGATTACTCAAGCATTGCATCTTTTAGAGAATCATGATTGGAGTATTATGAAACCTTCTTTGTGTCACGGGGATATGACATTGGAAAATATAATTATAAGAAACGATTGTTTATATTATATTGATTTTTTGGATTCTTTTTATGATTCGTGGTTCTTGGATGTAGGAACTTTGTTACAAGATGTACAAGTTATGTGGTCTTATCGATTTCAAAATGAAGTTAGTATGAATACGGTATTGCGCTTAATTGTATTTAGAGATTTGCTGTTAGATGAAATTAATAAAATTGAACCTTCCTATGTAATTGAAATTTATTATGCATTGTTGCAAAAACTGATAAGAATTTTTCCGTATACGACGGATGAACAAACAGATCAGTTTTTGTTACAGAAGACAGAAATGGTTCTTGAAAAAATTTTCCAGTTAGAAAATGAGAGGAGGGCGTGCTAAAATGAGTACGTTAATTATTCCGTGCTTGGGAAGAAAAATCATGAATGGTATTCCTCAATATCTAAATCATCATCCCAATGGTGAGTTACTATTAGAACGTAGTTTGCGAGGTGTTTATGCTTCAGGATATGAAAAGGTTATTATAGTATTGTATTCGAACGATGTGAAGATGTATCATGCGGATCGAGTGATTAAAGATGAATTAAAAGAGTATCCAATTGAAATTCTATGTTTAGACGAGATGACATCTGGACCAGCAGAAACGATTTATCGAGTTATAAAGGCAAAAGAATTATCAGGTACTGTGGTGATTAAGGATGCGGATAATTATTTACGTACAGAAGAATTACCGAAGGGGAATTTTGTCGCGGGTTTAGATTTGAATACTTGGGAAAGAGATATGCATAATCTTCGTAACAAGAGTTTTTTGATTGTTAACGAACAAGGAAATTTATTAGATATTATTGAGAAAAAAATTCGTTCAGAAGTGGTTTGTTTAGGATTATATGGTTTTAAAAGAGCAGAAGACTTTATAAAAGCATATGAGAAATTGAATGATGCTAGTTATCCTATTTCAAGCTTATATGTTAGTCATATTATTTCATATTTAATAGGATATTCAGGTAAGGTATTTCGTTATGTGAAATCTCTCGAATATGAGAATTGGGGAGATAAGAGATTATGGAGTGATTTGCAAAGAGATTATGCGTTGTATTTCATTAATCTAGATACAATTTGGGGTAATCAAGGAACTTTAACTGAATCATGTAAAGAAAAATTGATGCAGTTGCAAAATAGAGGGGCGACATTTGTAGGATATACTGTTGAGAATGAGGAATATAAACAACTAGCATTAAAAGTACTTCAAGAGGCTGGATTGAAATTCTTGAAAGTTATTTACGGATGTCCATTTTCAGAAAAAAAATATTTGATTAATTCTGAGAGAGATTTGGAAAGAAAGGTAATTGAATTATAAATAAATGAAACTTATAATTGTTGATTTAGATGGAACGTTATTTGATACAAAAAATATAAATTATCATGCTTATAAGGAAGCAATGGCGTCTTATGGATATGACTTAGACTATAGATATTACTGTGACTTTTGCAATGGACGACATTACATGGATTTTTTGCCACAGATTACCACAATGGATAAAAAAATTTTAGAAAAAATACATCATTTAAAGAAAGTGACATATAAAAAATATCTTGATAAGGCAGTATTAAATGTGGGACTGGTTGATATTGTTAGATTGTTAAGAGGAGAGTATAAGACAGCTCTTGTTACAACTGCATCAAAGAAAAACTGTTATGATATTCTTGAGAAATTTAATCTTGTAGAATTGTTTGATTTGATTTTAACTCACGATGATATTACAAAATCAAAACCTGATCCAGAAGGATTTTTAAGGGCAATGGAATATTTTGATGCAAAACCAAATGAGACAATTATTTTTGAGGATTCCGATGTTGGTTTGGAAGCAGCAGAGAAAAGTGGTGCTTATTATTACAAAACATTTCGGTTTAATTAGGGAGAAAAGAGAATGGATAAGAAAACAATACAAATGATAAAAGGTATAGCAATTTTGATTATGTTGGCGCATCATTTTATTGTATTTTCATTTTCAGAGTTACCACATGGTGTTATGGTGTTTGGAGCAGCGTGTAAGATATGTGTTGCTATCTATGCAGTATTATCTGGATATGGTTATTTCTTTGCAAGGGAAAAAACGGTGAGATATGCTTTGAAAAAAAGTTGGGGATTGCTTCAAATATATTGGCTTCAATTATTCACACTGTTTATACCGGCAGCTATGGTGGGGGGCTGGAAATTAACTCCCGCAAAGATGATTATTCAGTTGTTTGGGTTGTTGCCTAATCTGAACTGGTTTGCTTGGTATGTTTTCTTTTATATATTTTGTATGCTTGTGATGCCATTGTTGTGTAAATATCAAGTATTTAGATTTAAACCGTTGGTGAATCTTGGAATGATGTTTTTTCTTCCTTATATTTTTGAAGTAGTGTTGCATATGATTCAAAATTATGAAGCGAATACAATTCTTCATGATCTGTATAGCTGTTTTCTTTACTTCCCATGTTTCTTAATTGGATATTGGATGGCAGAAAATCATATTGTTGAGAAATCAAAGCAAATAAAGTGGATGCATAATTCGGGTATTTGCTTAATAGGGATTATAGCAATATTTTCGATGCGTATAGTAGTAAATTCAATTGCAGGTTTTTTACTAGATGTAATTTATGTTCCGGTGATGATTTGCTGCTTAGCTAATTTGTTTGAAAAGAAGAGGTATAAGAAGGTTCCCGCTGTTCTTAATATTTTAGGGAAGTATTCTACAGAAATGTGGTTTTTCCATGCAGTATTTTTTTCAACATATATTTGTGAGTGGTTTCAACCTATGTTGAAATTGGTTTCATGGCCACCATTAATGTTCGTGTGGCTTGTTTCCCTTAGTTTGCTAGGAGCGGTTATTTATCAGAAAGTTTTAGGTGGATTGTGTTCATCAGTCGAATTTGTTAAAAGGAGTTTGTGATGGTTTCAGTTTTAGTACCGGTATATAATGCTGAAAAAACAATTGTACGATGTTTGGATAGTATTTTAGGGCAGACATATCAAAATATAGAGGTTGTTATTGTAAATGATGGATCAAAGGATAATACTCTATCCATATTAGAAAATTATTCAGAAAAAGATGCTCGTATTCGTCTTTATAATGAGCAAAATAGTGGGGTGGCTACAGCTAGGAATATAGCCCTCAGGAATGCGGAAGGAGAATATATTCTATATGTTGATTCAGATGATTGGCTTGAATTAAATGCGATAGAACGCTTATTAGGAGAAATGCGTAAAGATGTTGATATTGTTTTTTGTGCATCGGATCATGCCGAAAAACCAGAAGAGATTCACTTTGAGAATCAGAAGGTACTAGAGGAGTGGAATCATGATCAACAAATATATGAATTCTTGTTACATAGGCGAATGTCTGGAATGTTATGGAATAAATTAATACGTCGTAGTTTGACAGAAGGAATTAGCTTCAATGAAAGAACAGGATATGGAGAAGATGCTGAGTTTTTGTGGGAAATACTTGAAAGATCTCAAAATATGCTTGTGACAAATGAGGTGTTGTATCATCATGTGCTAGAAGATACTAGCATTTCGCATTTGGCATATTCTGAGAAAAAGTATTCAGCAATTCCTATGTGGGAAAAAATTAATGAGGATGTAAAGAAGGATTATCCGCAATTAATGGCGTTAGCAAAAGTTAGTTTAACAAGTGCAGCAGTTTATGGGATGTTTGAGGCACATCAAAGTGGATATAGTAATAAAAATCATATTAGTCATATGCGTTCAATAGCTAGAAAAAATCTTATTAATTTTATAAAAGCAAAGCATATATCATTGAAATTTAAACTTTATGCTTTAGTAGTGTGCATTGGATATTAGATTTTGTGTAAAAACGAAATAGTAATTAATAAGAGATAAGGTGAAGAAAAAATGAAATTTGGAATTATAACGCTTGTTAGTGATAATTATGGCAATAAATATCAAAATTACGCAGTAGAACAGATTTTATCAGAATATGGTGAGGTGGAAACGTATGGTTTAGAGAATTTGTATAATAAGCCTTTATCTGCCGAAAAATCAAAAATAAAAAAATTAAATCCATTGTATATTAGAGAAGTTCTTATTTCTCGTTTGATGTATAAGTATGATATTAATCGTGTTGATTATGGCATAATTCATAATTTAAAATATGCAAAAAGAAATAGTAAAAAATTATTAATGTTGAAGAAAAAACGTAGCCAACGCTTTAGACAGTTTTCTGATGAAAAATTGCATATTTCAAGCATTCTCTTAAACAGAGAAAATATTACAAAAGATTGGGTTGAAGGAATAGATTATTTTATTTGTGGCAGTGATCAGATTTGGAATCCCAATTATGCAACAACATCGGAACTTGCATTTTGCTCATTTGCGCCAGAAAAAACAATTTGTCTATCGCCAAGTTTTGGTGTGTCGGAGATTCCAACATATCGTATGGATGAATATCGTTGTTGGTTAAAAAAAATAAAAACATTATCTGTTAGAGAAAATGCGGGACAGAAAATTATAGAAATATTAACTGGAAGAAATGCAGAAATTCTTATCGATCCAACAATGCTAATTCCTGTTGAAAAATGGAAACAACTCTGTAAGGCACCAAAAGAAGAATTGCCAGAGCACTATATTGTCTGTTATTTTTTAGGAAGGGTTGATAAGGAATATTATAATAAGATAGTTAAATTTTCTAAAAGTAAAGGATTACCTATTATAATGCTTTTTGATATTACAGCGCCAGCCTATTATACCTACGATCCAGCAGAAGTGCTGTATACGATTCAACATGCAGACTATGTTTTAACTGATTCTTTTCATGGAACAGTTTTTTCAATTCTATTTCATAAGAATTTTTATGTATTTACTCGAAATGAGGGGAAGGTTAGTATGAATTCAAGAATTGAAACATTATTGGAGAAATTTGATTTTGAAAATAGAGTGCTTGGTGATAGAAGTGAAGATGTTTTAAATGTGCAATGGGAGAAAGTGGATTTCATATTAGAGAAAGAACGAAAAAAAGCCAAAAAATACCTTGTTGAAGCTTTGACAATTATGTAAAAAGTAAGACTATATGGAGGAGAAAAATGCAATTTGATAGGACAAAGAATGCTTCGCGAAATATTTTATTTGGATTGATTCAAAGACTATATCAATTAGTAGTGCCATTTATCATGAGAACGGCAATGATTTATTGCTTGGGTGTTGAATATTTAGGTTTAGATGGTCTTTTCCTTTCTATACTTTCGGTTTTGAATTTAGCTGAACTAGGTGTAGGAAGTGCAATGGTATATAGTATGTATACACCTGTTGCAAAGGATGATAAGAAAACAATTTGTGCTTTAATGAACCTTTATAAGTTTTATTATCGAATAATTGGATTTATTGTATTGATTGGGGGAGTGATTATATGTCCTTTTGTACCCCGATTAATATCGGGGGATTTACCAGATGGCCTTAATATATATGTTTTATTTATTTTAAATTTATCAGCAACAGTTTTGTCATATTGGTTATTCGCATATAAAAATTCTTTGTTTCAAGCATACCAAAGATTAGATGTTGTAAGTAAAGTTACGATGATTGTGAACACGATTCGTTATGTAGTGCAGTTTATTGTATTATTTGTATTGGGAGATTATTATGCTTATTTGATTATAGCTTTAATTGCACAGGCAGGAGTTAATATATTTACGGCTATAATGGCAAATAGAATGTTTCCTGATTTTATAGCAGAAGGAGAAATTGAAAAAGAAGAAAAAAAAATAATTAATCAACGGATTAGAGACCTCTTCACAGCTAAGATTGGTGGTGTGGTGGTTAATTCTGTAGATACGCTTGTAATTTCCGCATTTTTAGGGTTAACGGTTCTTGCGGTGTATCAAAATTACTATTATATCATTACAGCATTGCTCAGTATAGTGAACATTTTGATTTATTCTTGCATATCTGGTATAGGGAATAGTGTTATTACTGAAACAAAAAGGAAAAATTTTAATGATTTGAAAACATTTACGATGGTTATATCAGTAGTTTCTTGCTTTTGTATGTCTTGTTTGTTAAATATTTTTCAACCGTTTATGAAACTATGGGTTCAAAAAGAGAGTTTGATGTTTGCGTACCCTGCAGTAATATGTTTTAGCGTATATTTTTTTGTTGTTGAAATTAACACTTTGCTTAATAGCTATAAAGACGCAGCAGGAATATGGCATGAAGATCGTTTTCGACCTCTGATCACAGCTGCTGTAAATTTAATATTAAATATAATTATGGTTCAGTTTTTAGGAGTATATGGTATTTTGTTATCTACAGTTATATCTATGTTGATTGTTGGTATGCCTTGGCTTATATATAATTTATTTACTACAATTTTTGAAAAAAGTATGTTGAAAGAATACTTAAAGAAGATTTTTCAATATTTTTTAGTTTCGATATTTGTGTCTATGATATCAACAGTAATTTGTCGCCTTATGGGATTTCAAGGGCTTTTAGCAGTGATATTTAATGCAATTATATGTGCGATTGTGACCTGTATAAGTTTTCTTTTGTTTTTTAAAAAGAGTGATGAGTTTGAAAGAAGTATAGGTATTGTGAGGCGTATTGTTGGACATAAGTTTAATTTACTACACTAGTAGAAGAAAATTGGAGGAATAAAAATGAATTACGATTGGAAGAGATTTGTTGTTAATGTAAAAAAAACAGTAACAGTATTACCGATTAAATTGGAGAATAGTGTGGCAGAATATCAAGATGCTAGAAGTGCAGCATTTTTTGCTATGGGAATGTCTATTAAACAAAAAGAGCCTATTATGCTTTTGATACCGGGAGAATATGTTGCGAATATATATACAGCAATTACTGAAGCTTGGTTTCAGAAAGCGGAGATGGTAGTATATGCTTTTTATAAAAATGTAAGTGACGTAAATGTAAGTTGGGCTGATCGATGTGCGAAAACAATGACGATTCATGTTGATGAATATGAGCAAAAGAAGAAAGAAATTGAACTGTTGTCACATATACACATGCCTATTTTGATTAATGTAGTTGGAGTGGACATTGAAGAACAACAGGAAGACTATAGCACTATCATGAAATTTATTAGAGAAGTAGACTCGACAGCTGAATTTCTGTGTTACGACAGTAAAGAGACAGATACAATAACAAATATTAGTAGAAATTATAAATATGGAATTATCTCAAAATATATAGGAATGTCAATTGGGAAAAAAGTTGGATATTTGTTGTGTAATGCGGCCTGTATTCTTGTAGATGTCAATATTTTTAGAACTCGATATGCCAATGCAAATATGAAAATTGTAATTGTTGATGATGGTCATCTAAAAGAAAATCAGATAGAACAATGGGTAATAAGTAATGGATGGAGATGTAATTATACGGATTGCATGAATAGAGAAGCGGCACAGTGGATTAAAGAACAAGAGAACCAATCACTTTTGATTGTGGGAGGAGAAAAATAATGTACACACATATTAAAAGCGTTCAAATTTTAATATCTTTATTGAAACAGTTTAATATTCGCCATATAGTTATTTCACCAGGAACACGAAATACAGCATTGGTAGGCAGTATAGAAAATGACGTGTTTTTTAAATGTTATTCTATTGTAGATGAAAGGAGTGCAGCATATTTTGCACTGGGTTTATCAGAATCTTTGGATGTACCAGTTTGTGTTTCTTGTACAGCAGCAACAGCAACTTGTAATTATTTTCCGGCGATAAAAGAAGCATATGAGCGTAAGATACAGTTGGTAGCATTGACTGCTGATCAAAATCCATATGAAATGTTTCATATGGAAGACCAGTGTATTGATCAAGTAGATATGTTTCATGGTTATGTAAAAAAGGCTGTTGATGTACCAAAGGTAATGAATGATTCTGATTACTGGTACTGTAATCGCTGCATTAATGAGGCATTATTAGAATTAAATCATCATGGAAAAGGTCCTGTGCAAATTAATTATCATATGTCATATAATTTGAATGAGATTTCTACATATGATGTAAAGAAATTGCCAATTACAAGGAAGATTGATCGATATGAAGTGTGTGATTTTAAATCAATAGAGAATATAATTAAAAACAAAAAAAGACTTCTTGTAATTGGAGGATCAAATTTTGATAAAACAGGAAAGCTAAGAGATGCATTGAATCGATTTACAGAAAAGCACAATTGTGTTGTTATTTGTGATACTTATGCTAATATATATAGTGAAAATGAGAAGATAATAAATCCAAGAGCTCTTGGGGATGTTATCACTCAGGATCAGATTTCTTATTTAGAACCGGATTTGATTATTTCCTTTGGCGCAATTTATTACTCCACGATAAAATACTTTATTCCTTGTTATGCTAAAAATACAGAGCATTGGCAAATTGTTGAGGATGGTATGATTAATGATGGATATCATTGTTTAACAAAAGTTTTTGAAATGCGACCAGAAGATTTTTTCAATCAAATTAATCAATGCTCTAATGGTATGAATAACGAAGAATATTTTCATTGTTGGAAGAAACGCTTAGATATGATGCATTTTCAAAAATTAGAATTTTCGAATTTGGCAGTTATCAGAGAGTTTTGTAATGTATTGCCAGACAATGCCTTATTACATACTACTGTTCTCGATAGTATACGTATGTCTAATTATGCGATTACAAAACCAACAGTACGATGTTTTGCCAATATTGGAGCAGATGGTATTGATGGAGCATTATCAACATATCTAGGACAAGGAATTGGTGAAGAGGAATTGGTGTATCTTCTTATTGGTGACTTGAGTTTAATGTATGATATGAATGCGTTATTACAGAAATTGAATTCTAATATTAGAATTCTTGTAATTAACAATTATGCAGGAGCAGAATTTCATAAGAACTTTGGACTTGAAAGAATTCCTACTTTAAATAATTATGTTGCAGCTGGACATAATATAAAAATTGCTAACTGTTGTATAGGATCACAGTTTGAATATATGATGGCGACAAATATGGAAGAATTAAAAGATAGATTAAAAGAGTTTATAAAACCATCTCAAAAGCCAATATTATTAGAGGTTTTTACAGAAGCAGATAGTGATGCAAATGCATTAAAAGCATATTGGAATGAGAATCGTGAAGAGATACCAGGCATGAAAATTAGTGCTAAAGCAAAGATCAAGAAAGTTATGAAAAAGATACTTGGAAGCAATGTATATAAAATTAATAATTTATTAAAAAAATAAAGAAATGTCTGATTATTTTAAGAAATGTAAAGATGAAAATGTATTTTATGAAGGGATAGATTGAATGGAACTTGGAGCTTACTTAAAAAGAGCAGCACGATACATAATAAAAGGTGTGCCAGAATATTATACAAAAGTTGAGGTGAAGGAATCTATGCCAACTGCTCACCTAAAAGGAAAAAATATTATAGTTACTGGAGCTGGAAGTGGACTAGGATATTATATAGCAAAAAGATGTATAGCTGAAGGTGCGAGAGTGCTTATTACAGGGCGTAATGAAGATAAATTAAAAAAAGTTGTCGCCGAACTTGGAACTTGTTGTTGTTGTTGTATATTTGATTCTTCAAATGTAGAAGGGATGAATGATTTTATTATACATGCGCAAAGAATGTTTAATGGGGAAAAAATCCATGGATTAGTAAGTAATGCAGGGATTTCATTGCATGAAGGAAATTTTAGGAATGTTACGGAAGAAGGATGGGATTCACAGATGAATATTAATCTGAAAGGAAACTACTTTTTTGTGAAGACTTTTATTGAATATTTGGAATCTTTAGAAGATAAAAGTGGCAATATTGTTGTAATAACATCTGAGAGATCGCGGCGATCAGACGATATTCCTTACGGTTTGACTAAGACAGCGTCAAATAGTTTTATAGAATGCATTGCTTCAAAGGTGATTAATGAAGGGATCAGAGTTAATGGAGTGGCCCCTGGAGTGACGGCATCTGATATGACAGGAGTAGATCGTAATAAAAATATGTATGCAGAATGGCAACCTTCAAATAGATTTTTTCTTCCAGAGGAAGTGGCTGAAGTTGTAAATTTTCTTCTATCAGATATTTCAAATTGTATTTCGGGAGAAATTATAGCTTGTGATCAAGGTAGATATATTTCACATTGGTAAGAAACTTCATTAGATATAAGAATAGTCGAATGTTTTTCTAATATTGCTGCATGTAATTTGTATAATTTTAATCTACAGATAGGAATGACCTTGCATGGAAATGAGAAAAATCAATATGTTGTATATATGAATATACAATCCATTTGTAATTTGATAAGAGATTTTGTAGGTGTAGTTCAAATGTTTGAATATCTGTTTGCATGTACGAAATTTCTAAGAAGCTAAAGTATGTATGTAGTGAGGGGAGAAAGTTTTTTCAGGAATGGTTTTCTGTTTCTGTGTAAACGTTCAATAGGTTTATAGACCTCTAATTTTAGGCTGAACTTTATAGCAGATACAATGGCTAAACACCTAAAAATTTTGATATTTTCTTGACATTTTTCTTATTAAGATATAAACTAGGATGGTAGCAATAAGTTTCAGAAGAGAGGTTGTGTAGTATGAAATTAAAGTATAGTGAACCAAAAATAGAAATTAGAAAATATGAGATTAGTGATGTTATTTCAGCATCCAATAAAGCAACGCAATCAGAAATAAACGGACAAGCACAAACAGATAGTATAGATGATTTTGCTGGTGTAACAGGGGAGCCAGTAGCTTCTGAAGAATAAAAGAGAGATAAAGCAGACGGGCAAGAAGTTTCTTGCCTGTTTTTTGTAATGAGGATTAGCATGGAACGAGTAAAGATAGCCGATCAGATTATTGATCTAGAAGTTTCTGATCAGGATTTTTTTAAGAAGCGTTTGCAAGAATATGCAATTGTCGATACGAATCAGAAAAGCGATATGAATCTTACTACATGTATTTTAGAGGAGATTCCGGCGCCAGAAGGAACTGTGATCAAAAAAGTGCGGGATGCGGAAGTGCTTTGTCTGCAAGACGGGACTTTTTGTCGTGTATTATATGATCAGGAACGAAGCAGGATACTTCATGCCATTTATTTTGATAAACAGTATACATCTGTGAGAGCTGAGATTAGAAGAGACCGTAAAATGGAAGAATTACAGGCAACAGACTTTGAATATATTTTTTCCGGTAGTGCGTTTAGTGATCGCTTAGCAGTGCTCGGAGATGCTGTGCTACATGGA
>SKEW01000889.1_pt1 | contig 21821 bp, 16 predicted proteins | sample 4841441 | NCBI WGS metagenome assembly SKEW01 (sample SAMN11008799, study PRJNA524170) | human gut metagenome | isolation source: fecal sample from pouch patient p41 | place: Israel: Tel-Aviv | reverse complement strand
ATTTTGGCAGATTCGTGAAACGATAGCGCCAATCATCTTTTTCACTTACTTCTTTGTGTTGGATCGGTTGACCGTCGGCTAATAGATTTACTGTGATCGTCGTCGGTCGTTTGCCGTCTTGGTTCTCATTGTCTTCCCATGTTTTTTGTCCAGAAACCTCTTTGGTTTCTGGTACATGGGTATTGGTAATAACGATGTTTCCATCCTTTGTTTGTTTAACTTCACTGGTATAGCCAGCTACTTTGGTCAACTCTTCCACTCGATAAGTGATAGCTTGACCTTTCGCCTTTTCTGCCAATTCGTTCCACGTGGTCGTCCAGTGATTCTCCTCGCTCAGTTCTACTGCTTCGCCTATTTTTTGGTTATTAGCATATAACTGAACTTGGATACTTTGAGGTCGTAGCCCATCTTGGTTATTTCCATCATCCCATACTTTAGTAGCGCTTAGACTAGTTTTACCCGGTGTATAACTGTTTTTGATGTTATACCCTTCAATCGTCGTACTGTATTCGGGCACGTTGTCTTCCGTTACAGTATAGATGATTTCTTGCCCGTCTCTGTATTTTGGCAGATTTGTGAAACGATAGCGCCAATCATCTTTTTCACTTACTTCTTTGTGTTGGATCGGTTGACCGTCGGCTAATAGATTTACTATGATCATCGTCGGTCGTTTGCCGTCTTGGTTCTCATTGTCTTCCCATGTTTTTTGTCCTGAGACTGAAATGACTTCTTTATTCTCATTTGTAACGACTAGCCCGTTTTCAATTTTTTGATAACCTGAAGGGACATAATCATTTCCGTTTTGATCTACTTCTTGCACTTTAAACGTATATTCGTTTCCACTATCATCATACTGTTGGATATCTTCCCAAGTCACTGAAGTTATTCCATTGTCTAATCGTTTTGTTTCTGCATCAGGAACTGGTTCCCAATTGTTTGTACTTGCTCTGAATAATTTAAAATAAATACTCGGTCTTGGAGTGGTTCCACCGTTCCAAATTTTAGTTGCTGTGATGTTCGTAACCTTTTTCTTGTTATAAATAGGTAAACTGACTCCCTCTGTATCATTTTCGTTTATGGAGAATTTGAGTTCATTTGAACTTAGTGGATCAAAATCAATCCAATTGGGTGCTTCTTTTTCTTTTACAACATAGTCTCCTACTTGCAGGCCTTTGATACTAGCTTCTCCCTGTTCATTCGAAGTCAACAGGATACTAGACTGTCCTTGAATAGGCTGTTCATCTGCTCGTCTTAATTCGAAAGTCACATTTGGGATACCAATCTCTGTGTCATTGATATATTTGAAAATCTTCAATTCGCCTCTAACTGTACCGTTGACTCCACCAGAAGCTGAAATATTTTTAACTGTATGATTGAAACTTTCTCCATCAACAGCAGGTTTATTAAATTCTTTAAACCAAGCTTCCGAATGATTCTCAAAATTTATTTGTTCTGGGTTTTCTATGATCGTCTTATAACTCACCATTATTTTCCTAAGATTGACAAAGTTTTTTGGTATAGTTATTTCAATGTAATTATCAGTTACTGAAAAATCAAATGTAGCGCCGGGGAAATCTTGTAAAAATTGTTGGATTCCCTCTTCTCCTCTGTAAACTTTCTGTTCACCTAAGTGTATTTGATTAATTTCAAACGTACTTGGATCTAATCTTTGTCCACTTTGGATTTCATCACTGATTTTAACTGGTTGTTCAACGTAAGTGCCGTTATTGTTAATATTCAAAAACCATCGAATGTGCTCAGTATCTTCAGGTAGCATGTCTCCTGTTTTATAATAAAAAACGCTAGAAGAAGAACCAGAAGCTGGCTTTGTCACATTTACAGTAGCTGTTTTATCACCGCTCGTCACGGTGAATGGTCCCGTATTTTCTTCACCGGTATCGGTTACGTTTCTGGCCTGTATCTCAAATTGCCCCCAACCTTCTACTGAGTCTAGGTTTTTAATATTTTCATTAAACACAACCTGCGCAGAATCTTTTCTGACCGTTAAAGTTCCAACATTTTTATTTTCAAACATTAATGGGATTTCTTTTTGGAATCCTTCACCGCGAATATTTCCTTCACTTGGCCAATTGATCCAAAGATAATCACCTGGTTGGATATTTTGTTTTTTTTCGTCAAACGAGAATTTTACTTTTATGTTTCCTCCATCTGTAATATTCGTTGGGTCCACGGTCAACGAAGTGACATTACTGCTGATATCTCTGCCTGCATCCGCATAGACATGAACAGGAATCAGTGATGTTATATTAGTACGCCGTTTGTATAATTAAGCGAGACAAATAAAAAAGCCATTTATGTTACACTCAAATTGTAATACCCGCTAAAGCATACAAGGAGAGTGAACATAAATGACTTATACCCATCTTACACCAAACGAGCTTGTAATGATAGAAGCATATTTTCATCAAGAAACTCCGGTTGCTATCGTTGCGAAGCAGCTTAAACGTGGACGCCAAACAATTTACAATGTCTATAACTTTCTCAAATGTGGTGGAACAGCACTTGAATACTTTGAACAATACAAAGAAAATAAGCGACGTTGTGGGAGAACCGAAATCATTTTTCCTGCTGAGGAAAAAGAATACATTGCAAAAAGATCAACTGAAGGTTGGACCCCAGACGTCATTATTGGCCGTGCAGAGCGAACCTTCTCTTGTTCAGTAAGTACCCTCTATCGCCGGTTTAAGACGGGAGAATTCAATGTTTTACATTTACCGATGCAAGGAAAACGAAAACCAAATGGTTATAAGGAAAAACGTGGAAAACAGGCATTCAAAAGAAATATTTCTGAACGTAAAAAAGATTATGTCGTTTTCGAAGAAGAATTTGGACATTTAGAGGGTGATACGATTGTCGGCATCCACCATAAAAGTGCCGTCATCACACTCGTTGAGCGACTTTCAAAAGCCATTATCGCCTTGAAACCAGAAGGCCGTAAGGCAGTTGATATTGAAAATTCGATTAATGAATGGCTTCAATCCGTACCCAAAAATCTTTTCAAATCAATTACCTTTGATTGTGGAAAAGAATTCTCTAATTGGAAAAGTATTAGTAATACGAATGATATTGATATTTATTTCGCAGACCCAGGAACGCCTTCCCAACGGGGATTAAATGAACATTCAAACGGACTCCTCCGAAAAGATGGACTACCAAAAGAAATGGAATTCAACCAAGTCAATCAAGGATTCATCTCATCCGTTGCGTCCAAAAGAAACCATATCCCTAGAAAATCACTAAATTACCAAACACCATTAGAAGTTTTTTTGAGTTACGTAAATGGAAAGTTTTGTCTCGCTTAATTTGACAAATAATAAATAATAAAAAAGAAGAAGCTGAAAAATAGATTTCAGCTTCTTCTTTCGTTTCTATTGTTTCTATCATATTAAGCTTTGACATCCATCACAGGTGCTTTTGCTTTTGCTTTACCTGTTTTTTCCAAGACAAAGTTTTTTACACGATCCATATTGGTTACCAAGACGATCATGGATGTTTCTTTGCCTGCTGCTTTGATCGCTTCTAAGTCAGCTTCTGCTACAAGCGTATCAGGTGTCACTTGCTGCCCTTCTGTTACTTTCACATCAAATGGCGTACCGCCTAAGTCAACTGTGTTGATTCCCATATGAAGCAAGATTTCTAAACCATTTGGCGTTGTGATCCCAATAGCGTGTTTCGTTGGGAAGACAGAGCTGACTACCCCAGTAACTGGAGAATAGATATGTCCGTTTTCTGGTTCTACAAAGTAGCCTTCACCCATCATCTTTTGTGCAAAAACTGGATCACTTGCTTTATCTAAAGAAACAACTGTTCCGTCAGCAACTGATGAGAGGATAGTCACACTTTCAGCTGAAGTTTGAGGTACTACTTTTTCAGGCACTTCATTTACTGTGGCTGTTTCAGTCGCTAATTCTTCTTTTTCTAAACGGTCTTTAGGAATACCGAAGAAGAATGTAGCAACGAAGCCACCAGCATAAGCTGCCAATAATCCAAGGATGTAGCCTAACCATTTACCGTCAGAGATCAATGGGATCAAAGCGGCTCCTGAAGGTCCAATAGCGATAGCCCCGACATTTCCGATCATTCCGATCACTGCCCCGCCGATACCTCCACCGATACAAGCAGTAATAAATGGGCGTCCTAGAGGTAATGTTACTCCGTAAATCAATGGTTCGCCGATTCCTAGGATCCCGACTGGTAAAGCTCCTTTGATCATTTCTGTTAATTCTTTATCTTTTTTGCAGCGAATCCATAATGCCAATGCTGCACCCACTTGTCCTGCACCAGCCATCGCAAGAATTGGAAGCAATAGCGTACGACCAGTTTCATCAATCATTTGCACATGGATTGGAGTCAAAATTTGATGCAGTCCGAACATAACCATCGGCAAGAATAATGTGCCTAGAACGAAGCCGGCAAATGCTCCACCAACGCCAAGTACCCAGTTGATCCCACCGACCATGCCATCAGAAATGAAACCTGCTAAAGGCATGATGAAGAAAATTTCAATCAGACCGATGGCAATCAATGAAAGAGTTGGTGTAACGATGATATCTACCGCATCAGGTACTACTTTATGCAGTTTTTTCTCAACGATTGACAATAGCCAAACAGCGAAGATGACACCTAAGATCCCACCTTGTCCAGCTGCAAGAGCTTCACCAGTAAATAAGTTTTTCAGTGGTGCTTCCGGATTCATCCCTGTCAGCATCACAACGGCCCCGATAACTCCACCAAGAGTTGGTGTTGCACCAAAAACTTGTGCAGCATTGATACCTGTATAGATAACTAGGTAGCTAAACATCCCGTTTTTCAAGATGTTCATCACATCGATATATTGTTGCCATGTTGCTGCATCAAGTGTTCCGGCTGTGACTAAGTTTGCTAAAACTGCGGCAATCCCTGCCACGATCCCAGTACCGACAAATGCAGGAATCATTGGCACAAAGATATTAGAAATGTCTTTTAATACCGATTTGATTTTAGATGGTTTTTGTTTCGATTTTTGTGCCGCTTTCATTTCTTGTGCCCGTTCGTTTACACGGTCTTTTCCAGATGCTGATGAATTTGCTGTAGCTGCACTTACAGAAGGAAGTTTTTCTCCTAATTTCACGCCTGCCAAATCAACCATTTGCTGTGCTACTTTGTTCACTTTCCCAGGTCCGATGATGACTTGAAGCTGTTCATCTTCTACTACACCAAGCACTCCTGGAATCGCTTTTAATTCAGAGACATTTACAAGATCATCATTGATGATCTGCATACGCACACGAGTCATGCAGTGGACAATGCTTTCTACATTGCCCATGCCGCCTGCCCCTTTATAAATTTGTTTTGCCAGTTCTTCCAAAGTCAGTTCGTTTTTTGCCATGGTCTTTTCCCCCTCATAAGGTCCCTTTTACAAATCCGTTTGCTTCAGCTAATTTTGCTTGAGCTTCCTCTTTATCACTATTTGTCAAAATCATGACGATAGCCAGCTTAACATTTTGATCTGCTTCTTCAAAGTACTTTTCAGCTGTTTCGTAATCAGCTTCTGTCGCTTGCATGATGATTCGTTTTGAGCGTTCGATTAGTTTTTCATTTGTTGGTTTGACATCGACCATCAAGTTATTGAATACTTTACCTATACCAATCATACTGATAGTAGAAATCATATTCAAGATAAGTTTTTGTGCTGTTCCTGACTTCAATCGAGTAGAGCCTGTCAAAAATTCTGGACCTGCATCGACTTCGATTGGGAAATCCGCGTGTTTACTGATTTCGGCTTGTTTATTGCAAGAAATCGTTCCTGTGACAGCACCGATCGATTTTGCGTAATCTAATCCACCGATCACATATGGTGTACGACCGCTAGCTGCGATACCAATAACTATATCATTTTTTGTCAAATTCAGCTTGATTAGATCTTCTTGCCCTAGCTCATAAGAATCTTCGGCCCCTTCGACAGCTACAGTCATTGCTTCTTCTCCACCAGCAATTAGACCTATGACCATTTCCGGTTCTACACCGAATGTCGGTACGCATTCAGCAGCATCTAACACACCTAGTCTTCCACTTGTTCCGGCTCCCATATAAATCAGACGTCCACCTTTTTTAAAGGACTCAATCGTGTTAGCAATCACTGGTTCGATACTTGTCAGTTCTTTTTCAACCGCAGCGGCCACTTTCTGATCTTCTTTGTTCATTAGTTGAACGGCTTGAGAAATACTCATCTCATCTAATCCAAAAGTTTCTTGGTTTCTGCGTTCCGTTGTTAGGTTCTCTAAATTGATTTTGCTCATTTTTATCTTCCTTCTTTTCTTATAAATTGATAGTTCATACCAGCTTTGATTTGGTTGATCAATGGTAGCTCTTCTTTGATAACTTTGGCTACTACATTCACTTTGTCATCCGCTGGCAAATCATATTTGGTTAATTGGATCTCACCCATATAGCGCAAATACTTTTCGTTATCTAAAGTAATAGACCCTTTCATACGCGTAGCTGTATTTCTTGCTGGGATAGGCGGAATCTCTCGAAAACGTGCATCTGCGCTTCGTATGACATCTCTTGCATCGTCTTGCCGATTCGTATGCTTCCCTAATATATATTCGTAAAATTCTTCATCTACAGGTTCCGTATGGAGCAAGACTGTCTGTTCTTTTTGGAAAGAAGCAAATTGCTCCTGAACGTTTTCTGACAGACCTGCATCTCCGATGTAAACAATATCCGTGTTACTTGCTAATAGATCTAGAGCGCCTGCAAGAGGATGGATCCCTCGATGTTCTTCCAAAGTTGGCAATCCTTGATATAGTGGGCCTCTCAACTCTGTATCTCCTGGTACAAAACCTTGGACAAGGAGACCTTGAATTTTGAGCCATTGATTTTTTTTCTGATACCATTCTTTGTCCAGCCCTGTTTCGGGACGTGGATAATAATTATGCCAAGCTTCAATCTGTGAGAAATCAGCTTCTGCTTCTTTCAATTCATCGATATCTTTAGGCGTGATCGTGCTAGCATTCAAACTGATTTTCAATTGATGTGACCAGTCGGCAATCTGCTGATTGGAAATATGATAATCCATTCTTAAACCTGTTACACCAATTGCTTTCAAAGGCGTTAGATCTTCTAATGAAAAACCCGCTCGTTCCAATGCCTCTCCTGAAATATCGACCATCAATTCTAGTTTATTCTTTTTCGCTTCGCTTCCTAGTTCGATCAATCGCTTTTGATATGCCGAAACATCATCTTCTGGTATATGCATGGAAGTGAAAATACCGACAAAGCCATTGGATGCCATTTGGCGGATATACTGTTTCTTCTCTTCTGACAAAGAATCGTTCATAAATATTGAAAAGCCAAACATATTATCCCTCTTTTTCTGTATCCGTCTTCATTTCTATGACTAGAGTATATATCTAAAGAAATAAAATTTCAATACTTTTGTTAAAATAATTAAATTTCATTTCTAAAGGTTGAGTTTATATTACCAAAAGAATTGTCATAACCTAAAAAAAGGCACTGCTAAGCAAAAGCAGTGCCTTGAAATATTTTATTTAAATAACACAAAAACATAATTACTCATAAGAAACCAATTCTGTATTATCTACCATGAATGTAAAGAACCCCTCATTAGGCATCGGATGAAAATAAGCATTGATCACTCTTATCAAGGCATTATGGCAAACTAACAGATAGACATTTTCTTCGTCTTCGATGCATTCTTTCAATAAAGGAACGATCCGTGCATACACATCTAAGACTGACTCCCCATTTGGGAATCGTACAGCGAACGCTAAACGTGCTTTTTGAAAGTTCTCATCTTTGCTTGGCAGTCCATCATAATCCCCAAAATCCATTTCTACCAATCGTTCATCAACGGTCAGCGGCAAGCTGAGACGATCAGCAACTGCTTGTGCTGTATCTCTTGCTCGTTGAAGAGGGGAATGGATGATTTTCGTGATTGGAACAGGCAAATCTACTACCTTTTCTGCTAGTTTCTGTGCCTGCATCTGTCCTTTTTCAGTCAGCGGCACATCTGCCCGTCCGCAAACTAATCCTTGTGCGTTCCAAGTTGTTTCTCCGTGTCTCGTTACATAAAGCATGTGATTCTCTCCTTCGTTGGCAAAGTTCCCCTTAACCATACCTTGTTGTTCTTGAGATTACAAGGGTTAGATTTTCTCAAGAGAAATAATCTCAGTAGATACTTTATCCAGGAAGGTTTGATCATGTTCCACTAGTAACATGGCAGGTTTCACGTTCAAGATCAGTTGTTCTAATTGTTCTTGATTGAAGACATCCAAATAATTCAATGGTTCATCCCATATATATAGTTCAGCTGGCTGTGATAAAGATTTAGCCAATTCCACTTTTTTCCGTTGGCCCATACTCATCTGCTCGATCTTGTTATGAAAAACATCTCTTTCCATCCCAAGCTTTCGGAGGTTGTTCAAAAATGCTTGGTAGTCTACTTGGTTTTTCTCTGCAAATTCCGCCAACGTTCCTCGATTGTCTTCATAATTTTGGCGTACATAACTAATGCTCAGATGTTTTGGCTGGGATTTTTCTCCTATAACCTTGCCGTTGAATGCCCCCAGAAGATAATGGATAATGGATGACTTTCCTGCACCGTTAGGACCTGAAATCGCCACCCGCTGATGAGGCTCGATTGTAAAATGAATTGGCTCGAATAACAGATTTTCATACCCTAATTGAAGATCTTCTACGCTTAAAAGTCGCTTATGGTGAGACGCTTGGCTATTCATCGTCAAAGAATCGATATATTCGATATCTTTTAATAGTTTTTCTTTCTCGCTGATCTGGGTCTCCATCCGATTCACGATTGCTTTGGATCGTTTCATCGTCCGTGCAGCATCAGCACCCACTGCTCCTTTATTCACTCGTCTAGATTCAGTATCGATGAATCCGACTTGTTTCTTTGTTTTATCTCCTTCTCGGGAACGAGACCATTCGGCTTTTTCAGCTGCTGTTTTCTTTAGCCTACTGACTTCTTTTTTCAATTTTTCATTTTGAGCCATTTCAAATTCATCACGAAGTTTTTTCTGTTCTTCATAGATAGAGAAATTCCCTTGATAAAGTTCCAGTTGACTTTTTTCGATTGCTAAAACATGGTCCACTACTTCATCGATAAATCCCCGGTCATGGCTGACCACGATGAAGCCTTGTTTTTTCTTTTTCAAATAAGCCGCTACTTGTTTTCTACCAGAGATATCCAAATGATTCGTTGGTTCATCGATTAACGGGAAATGAGTGTCATCCACAAATAAAAGTGCCAGTAGGACTTTTGTCTTCTCTCCCCCCGATAGTGTGCTGAATTCTCTCCATAAGATTTCAGGATCTGTTTGCATCAATTGGAGCTCTCTTTCAATTTCCCATATCTCAAAATCCGTAATCTCATTTAACACGTAATAGGTTAAACGTTCTTTATCTTTTGTCTGTTGCGGGAAATAGACAAATTCTTGCTGATGGATTACTTGCCCTTGATAAGGTAGTTTATTTTGTAGAATATTCAGTAAAGTTGTCTTTCCTCGACCGTTTCGTCCGATAAGTCCTAGTTTCCATTGTGTGTCAAAATTTAGATTTGCTTGTTCAAATAATAATGTGCCTTGGCTGTCGTAGCCGAATGTCAGATTTTTTATTTCGATTTTAGACATTTTCCATCACCTCGTAAAAAAAGACCAGTCCTATTTTCAGAACTGGCTAAAGAGGATGCAAGGGTTGGGTACACACAAAAAGACCCATACATCGAAAAAAACAAGCCAATCCCGAAAATCTGCACACTGCTCCCTTGTCTCCACAAGGTACAGTCTGAATGCAGCTTTCATCAATCGACTTAATTTTTCAATGCACGGATCCCTCACTTTGTCCTATATTTGAAATTACGATAGCATAAAGAAAATGATTTTGTCAACTACTTCGGGAGGATGGTGAAAAATCTGCTAAGTGTCTGTCCTAAGATTTTTGTTTTTTCTAATGTTTGCCTGTGTTCCATTGCTTCTTCTAAACCTATTGGACCCAAATGAATACTTAAGACAATTGGGAGAAAATCAGAGAGTCCTTCTAGCTCTTGGTCTCTACTTCCGCAAATAGCGATTATTGGTTTTCGATATTTTTTTGCAAGCACTGCTACACCGTATGGAACTTTTCCGTGGATCGTTTGCTGATCGATCCGCCCTTCTCCTGTAATGATGACATCTGCTTGTTCGATCTTTTTTTCCAATCCAGTGATTTGGCTGACTAAATCGAAACCAGAAACCATCTTCGCTCCCAACAAAAAAAGGGCTCCACCAATACCGCCTGCTGCTCCACTTCCTGGAATATCATCTAAATCCACCTCCCAGAAATCTTTTATTTGCTGAGCAATCTTTCCTGCTTGTTTATCTAAGAAAGCTAGCGTCGTATCTATTCCTCCTTTTTGTCTTCCAAATTGCCAAGCAGCTCCTTGTTGACCTGTATATGGATTGGTAACATCTGCAGCGATAATCAATTTTACTTTAGAAACAAGAACGTTTCTTCGATCAAAATGAAGTTTTTTAGTAGATAATAAAGGATTTCCTTCTGTGTACCCTTCTAAAGAAGCACCCAAGGATTGGAGTAATCCTAGACCACCATCGCTACACCCGCTTCCTCCTAAAGTGACAATAATTTGTTCTACTTCTTGAAGCAGTGCATCTTTGATAAGTTCTCCTAAGGCATAACTGGAAGCAAGTCGGATAGTTTGATCCGTTGGTTTATCAAGTAGATCTAACCCCAATGCTTGTGCAGATTCGATGACTGCGGTATTTTTTCCTTGCCAAGTTGTCAATAAATAGCTGATTTTTCGCTGACGGAATAAGAGATCCATCCCATCAATGGTACGCCATGTTCCCCCGAGCGCGTAATAGATTGCTTCTGCAGTATTTTCTCCGCCATCTGCAATCGGCACATTGATTTTTCTTCCTTTACGGTCTTCCCAGCCATTTAGAACTGCCTGATTTAATTCAAATGAAGAAGCACTTCCTTTAAATGAATCAATTGCCGCCAAAATATCCATCTGTATCCCTCACTTTCTTCTTAAGTAAGACACTTTTTTTCATTTTTTTCAAACAAAACAATGCTATTTTCTTCCATTTTTCTATATACTAAAAGGGAACTCATTGATAAAGGAGAGAAAAAACATGAAAATCGCAATAGCTGGAGCCGGAGCAATGGGCAGCCGAATCGGATTGATGCTACATCAAAGCGGAAATGAGGTCCTCTTGATCGATCGTTGGCCTGCTCACATTGAAGCCATTCGTACAAATGGGTTGATTGCTGACTTTAACGGTAAAGAAGTGGTCGCAAAACTGCCAATCTATTCACCAGAAGAAATCATCGAAAGCAACGAACACGTGGACTTGATCGTAGCATTAACAAAAGCCAATCAATTAGATGATATGTTTTGTTCGATCCAATCCATTATTACTGACAATACTTATGTTTTGTGTTTACTAAATGGATTAGGTCATGAAGATGTACTGGAAAAATATGTGCCAAAGAAAAATATCTTATTTGGGATCACGATGTGGACAGCTGGTCTAGCTGGTCCCGGAAAAGTCACATTGTTAGGTGATGGAGAAATCGAACTAGAGAACTTGGAACCAGAAGGCGAAGCATTTACAAAAAAAGTTGTAGAAGTCTTTCAAGAAGCAAAATTAAATCCGATCTATAGCCATAATGTTCGTTATTCCATTTGGCGAAAAGCTTGTGTAAATGGAACATTGAATGGTTTATGCACGATTTTGGATTGTAATATTGCTGAACTAGGCGCGCAAAAAGCGACAGAGAGCATGGTTCGAACAATCGTATCTGAATTTGCTTCTATCGCAGCAAAAGAAGGAATCATATTAGATCAAGAAGAAGTGTATCAACATATTGCTTCTACTTATGATCCTGACAACATCGGGTTGCATTACCCATCTATGTACCAAGACCTGATCAAAAACCATCGTTTGACTGAAATCGACTACATCAATGGTGCCGTTTGGCGAAAAGGACAAAAATATGATATTGCTACACCATATTGTGCCTTTTTGACCCAATTAGTCCATGCAAAAGAAGGAATCCTTGGCGCAGAGTAAAAGGCTCTCTGATGAGAATCAGCTGAATCAGCAGCTGGTTCTCTTTTTTTAAGCCCAATGAAAGATCAAAAAGAAAACACAACTCTCATGATGCCATAAGAATTGTGCTTGTTTGTTTCGGTACATAATCTCTTCAAAATGTAGGTTTTTTATTTATTTTCAACAGAGGAGAGGTCATATTCGTATTGCTCATAAATAGTGGAATCGTTAGTGATAAATCGTTTTGCCCAATTTTCTGCATCATAAAATTCCAATAGCTCTGATGGGATTGGCTTAAAAGGTGTATGCAGAAATTCCGATAATTCATCTAAATCACGTTCTCGAAGCAAAAAAATATTTTCAGGACGATAAAAATGATAATGAGCAATCGCTTGATTATCCGTCACTAGTTTCTTTTGAAAATACATAGATTCAAATGTCCGCAAAGTCACTCCTTGCTGACCCTCCCGCAACAGTTCCAGAATCCCGCGCGATTCCCCTGTTTTTTTCAGGTACTCTTCATAAGTAAGATATCCAGGTTGTTCATTCCCTCGATGTGGAAGAATGAAATAGTTGGTCGTAACATCTCTTTTTATAAATTCCTGCTTATAGCTTTCTGCTCGTTCTTTTCTCCCATTATTCGTTGCACCAAAAAATAGATCCGTCTTTGGTTCGCTAGAAGAAAAATCCATATGTTTCGAATAAAATGAACTATTATGTTTCAGCCCAAGTTCTTTTGCTTCCAAAAAATCAAAATGATAAATCTCATCGATTGCCGGTTCATCTTGTGCCTGCTTCAGCATCGCCTCGTGTTCTGCTTTGAAGTGATTCCAAAAAAATAACACAATTTTTGCATTGGTAAATGGGCGCACGCGTCGAGCCATCTCCATATCAAATCCATAATCTAAAAAAACGATCAGCTGATAATTTGCCAACTGTTGTCTAGCTGATTTAATGAATTCCGACTGTAGTAAATCTTTTCCGGACCAAACATCTAAAGAGCGGATGGAAGGCAAAAAATAAAGTGATTTATTTTTTGCAACTAGCAGTACGTCATTTTTGTTCATCTTTTCCGCCTCACTTTCTCTGTCACTTTTTCCTATAATAGCCTGTTTAAATAGTAAAAAGCCAGTAAAACGCTTCCTATATTTGTATGAAAATTTAACATTTGTATGAAAATATGATGAAATAAATCATTCTTCTATTAAAATTCGCCTAAAAGTTTTCTGAATAGTTGTAATTGTCTGAAAATTTGTTATCATTAGTCATTGTTAAATATTGCTATTTATTCTTAATATAAATTTTGATTGTGAATTTAAAAGAAAGAGGTCATTTATGGAAGATAAAAAATTGAAAAAACAACTTAGCTCCAGACATATCACCATGTTAGCTTTAGGTGGAGCAATCGGTGCAGGTCTATTTAAAGGAAGTGGCGAAGCGATTGGGATCGCCGGCCCTTCTGTATTGATTGCTTTTTTGATTGGTGGACTGATTTTATATATCGTGATGAAAGGTCTGGGAAAAATCGTTTTAAGCGGTGGCGACACGCATCACGGATTATCTGGTTTGATACGCCCTTATCTAGGTGCTCATTCTGCTGATTTTACTGATTGGGTCTACTGGTCTATGTGGATTATCAATATCATCGCTGAAGCTGTTGCAGCTGCTTCCTTTTTGCAGTTGTGGTTCCCGCACATTCCAGCCTGGGTATTTGTTTTTATGTTGGCTGTTTTGACTACGATCATCAATCTTTATTCGGTACGGTTATTCGCAGAAACAGAATATTGGCTGGCTTTTGCTAAAATCAGTGTCATTATCTTACTGATCATTTTTGCTACTTATCTTGTCGGTCAGCAAATGTTGGGCACAGGCGTTTTCCCTACCCTTCAGCAATTGACTGACCATGGTGGGTTTACTCCTCATGGTATGAAGGGAATCATCAGTTCTTTGCTTGTAGTTATCTATTCTTACGGCGGTTCTGAACTGATTGCTATCACGGTAAGCGAAGCAGATGATCCTAAACGTGCGATTCCTAAAGCAATCAAAGGTGTCATGGGAAGAATCATTTCCTTTTACATCATTCCTTTGTTTTTGCTTTTGATTCTTTTTCCTTGGAATACTTTAGCAGGTACGAATGTCAGTCCTTTTGTGATGGTATTTGAAAAAATGAATATCCCATTTGCAGCGGATATCGTCAATTTTGTGATTGTCCTTGCTTTGTTCTCATCTATCAATTCGGGTGTGTATGCATCTTCGAGAATTTTGTTCTTTCGTTTGAAGGATCGAAAAGGTTCCTCTAGAAAACTAGCTGTTTTAAACAAGCATCAAGTACCGCAACGTGCTGTTTTATTTTGTACCAGTGTTCTTTATCTTGGCGTAGCTCTTTCTTATTTTGTCGGTGACAAATTATTTGGCTATCTGGCAGGTTCCCTTTCGTATACAGTATTATTGATCTGGATCATTATCAGCGCGGCATCCTTTGTACTGGCACTAAGAAAAGGAACATTATGGGATAAAGGAATCAGCTTTTTTGCATTAGCTGTCTTAGGATTGATTTTCCTTGGTATCCTGTTCACGAACTCCATTGGGGTAACTGTATTGACTGGCCTGCTTTACCTGTTCATTTATTTCAGTTATCAAAAAAAGAATGATGCGTTCGTCTTGACGAATGAATGAAACCAATAGAGAATTTTATTCTATTTATATTGAATAGCTAGAGCTATTGAAAAAAGGAGCTGCGACAAAAATTGTTGCAGTTCCTTTTTCCGAATAAACAGTCTCACGACCTCTTGGTAAACGGTGTTCAAAAACCCTCTGTGCAAAATAATTGATTGTTCTCCATGCTCATGACATGATAGAAGAAAGGAATGAAAAAAAGGAGTTTGTTTTAAATGAAAAAGTATTGGAAGTTTTTGTTGATGATCGGTGTTTCAACGGTAGTTATGTTTGGTATGATGTACTTGAATGTCTATGCGCTCGATCATATCTTCTTCAGTCGTACACGAGTATTCATGGCGTTGATGATGGGTGCAGTCATGGCAGTCATCATGCTGTTGTTCATGTGGAAAATGTATGAAAACAAAAAGATAAATGTTATGATCTTAGCCGCTAGTCTTCTTGTTTTTGCCGGTTCCTTGTTTATGGTACGAAGCCAAACTACTGTCAACGACACAGCTTGGATGAAGGCCATGATTCCTCATCATTCTATCGCTATCCTGACAAGTAAACGAGCTGATTTAAAAGATCCTGAAGTAAAAAAATTAGCGGAAGAAATCATCCAGGCACAAGAAGAAGAGATCGACAAAATGAAAAAAATGATCAAAGAAATGGAATGACCATTATCCGTCCAAATAAAAAAAGAGGGTGTTCCAGAAGTGATCAGCTTCAAGAAATAAGAAGAAGCTACTTCTGGAACACCGTGAATAAGGGGTTGTGAAAAAGCTGCCCTGCATCAAGTAATAAGAACAGCCAAACAAAAATAGCTTCTCCTATTTTTCGTTTGGTTAGGCTTATTACCGCAGATGCAAGCTTTTGAACACCGTTTTATTAAGAGGTTGTGAAATCAGCGTTTTGACCTGAGTATTAGAGAAAGAAACGGAAAATAGTTCCTCATATTTTGCCGTTTTTTGAGCTAATACCGAGGGTCAGCTGATTGAACACCGTTTATTCATAAAAAGGGATTGTGACAAAAGTCTTGTCACAATCCCTTTTTATGTTTTTATTGTTCTAATTGCGCTGTCTTGCTTACTGCTTCTTGCGGTTTCACAAATTTCTTTGAGATTCCCCACCCTGTGAAGGCACTGACCATCGAAAACACAGGAGAAAGCAAACTGAAAAATACGAATGGCAAGTAAGTGAGTGTAGGAATACCAAATGTACTTGCTACGAAACTTCCGGCAATTCCCCAAGGCACTAAGTAGTTGATTACTGTTCCACCATCTTCTAGCGTTCTACCTAATACAGTTGGATCAAATCCTGCTTTTTCATAAGTTTCTTTAAATGCATTACCAGGCAGAATAACAGATAGGAATTGTTCACCAATAAAAATATTTACTCCGATACTTGTCATCAATGTTGTAAAAATCAATTTTGGTGTGTTCGTCATCTTTCTTGATACTCGTTCCATCACGGTTGAGATCAAACCAAATTCGATCAACAATCCACCTAATGACAAAGTTAGAATAATCAATGACACAGTAGGCATCATACTTTCGATTCCTCCGCGGCTAAGCAGTAAATCGATTTGTTGGTTTCCAGTATTTGAAACAAACCCTGATTCGATGACCCCAGCCAACTTCGTTAAGGAAGTTTGTGGGTTTTGAATAAAAATCATTCCTACTGCTACAGCGATATTCAACAAAATAGTCAAAATTGCCGGCACCTTTTTCCATGCACACAAGAGCATTAAAAATAGAGGAATCAGTGACCAGATTGAAATAGTAAAGTTTGCTTCTAGAACATCAGTCACTTCACGAATAGATGAAAGACTTGCGGCTTTACTTGTGTGTCCTAAAATCATGAATAAAAAGAAAGAAACAACAAATGCCGGAACAGTTGACCACATCATATGCTTGATGTGTTTGAACAAATCGGCATCAACAATAGCTGCTGCTAGATTTGTTGATTCGGATAATGGAGACATCTTATCTCCAAAAACGGCACCTGAAACAATAGCTCCAACAACCAGCGCTGGATTTAGGCCTAGTGTTGTCCCAATACCGAAAAATGCAATCCCAATCGTTGACATAACAGTAAAGGCACTCCCTACAGCGCTACCTACGATTGCACACACAACAAATACAGAAGGGACAAACCACTGGACACTGATCAATTTGAACCCAATGACCATTAGAGTTGGAATGATCCCTGCTTGTATCCATACAGCAATCAATGAACCGACTAAAATAAAAATAAAGATTGGGATGATTCCTGGTTTGATGCCATTGATGATTCCTTCGTGCAGCCAATCTGTCGGGTATCTTTTTATCACTGCATACAACATGACCATTCCGATCGCTGCTAAGATCGTGATATTAGGTGAGACCTTTAATCCGACAACGCCAATCGCAATGCCTAAAACAATAACCATTAATACAAGTGTTGCTTCTAAAAAACTTGGTGTTCCTTTTTTTCCCATGATAATCTCTCCTTTTTTAGTTGTTCTTATGTTCTAAAAAAGTTAAGATATCGGATTACTCCGCCGCAATTCATCCGCGATTCCTCCTTTATAAAAATAAAAAGACCTGTTTTAAACTAAGGACGAATGACTCCGCGGTACCACCTTAATTAAAAACAGATCTGTTTTTCACTTTCAAACTTTTATTCAAATGTATGGACTTTCCATGTAATTCGTCAATTAGGCTTGATCGGTTCACAGCGACCACCGACTTTCTGAACAAAACACCTAACCGCTACTGCGTGAAAAGTTGACTTGTATGAAGTTTACCTTCCATAAGATCATTTGTCAATGAAAAAGAAAATATTTTTTCATTTTTCTGAAAATTATTTTTATAACTTTCACACACAAGTTTATTTTTTACTAGAAAGTAGCACCCTCTTGTTTTTTTCTTGCTACTATTTCTTGATGTTCTTGCTTGATTCTTTCTAATAGCTTTGGCTCTTTCAACAGATCAAGAGCTGTATTGGCGAGTAGTTCTGCTGCAATCGCAATAGAAGCAAGGCCTTTGTCACTTTTAGCAGCAGCTTTGAATTCTTCTGTGTGTCCGGCAATATATGTCTCAGAGATTGCTACCGTAGGCTGGATTGTTGGTATGACTTGGCTGACATTTCCTACATCAGAAGAACCGAGACTTGTTCTTTGTTCCGTTTCTATTTCTTCATCTGGAACACCTGCTTCTTTTGCATGCTGGAAGAATAAGTCATCAAAAGAAGGAGTAACGATGACATCATCAACTGCATTTTGGAACAATCCAAACTCAAAAGTCGTGCCCGTACTTATCGCAGCACCTCGTACGATATTTTCCACTTTTTCATATACTTTATCTAATGTTTGCCGATTTCCTGCACGTAAATAGAAACGTCCAGCAGCGTAATCTGGAATGACGTTGGCAGCTACTCCTCCGTCTGTAATGATCCCATGGATATTGACATCTTTTGGCAATTGCAAGCGTAGAGCGTTGATTCCATTAAACACTTGGATCAATGCTTCCAAAGCATTTACTCCTTTTTCAGGTGCTGCTGCTGCATGGGAAGCGACACCGTAAAATTTGATGTCGACTGGATCATTCGCTAAAGATTCTGTCGTTTTCCCATAACGAAAAGCTGGATGGACGCATAACGCTACATCGACATCCTCAAAAAAACCTTCTCGAACAAAGCTGCCTTTAGCTGATCCGTTCTCGCCCCCTTCTTCCCCTGGGGTGCCATATACACGGATTTCTCCACCAGTTTCATCAATAAATTGCTTCACTATGCTGGCGGCTAATACGGAGTAAGTACCAAACAAATTATGCCCGCATGCATGACCAATACCTGGTAAAGCATCGAATTCTGCCAAAAAGGCAATTGTGGGACCGGGTTTATTGGAAATATAACGTGCATCAAAGGCTGTTCGGTGTCCAGCTACTTCTTTTTCTACCCAAAACCCTTCTTTTTCTAATTGTTTAATCAACGCTGCTGAGGAATAAAACTCATAGTTACTTACTTCAGGATGTTCGTGGATATCTAGAGCAAGTGCTTGATATTCTGGTAAACGATATTGGATTAGATCCTTCAATTGGTTTGTTGAGATTGTTGTTGTCATAAAAAATTCCTCCTATGCTAGTCATTTTTCTTATTTTCTCCCGAATGTTTCCCATGCAGGCACGCTTGATCCTTTTGATGTTTTCTCGATTACTTTGACTGTGTCTTCTGTTTGATAAGCGTCTACTATTTTTTGATACGTTTTATTTTTTTCATCTTCTTTTCTTGCAACGATGATATTCACATAAGGACGTGCATGGTCATCCACTGGTTCTAAGAAGATGGCATCAGAAGCAGGATTAAATCCAGCATCTACAGCTACACCGCTATTGATCACTGAAATGTCTACATCTGACAAAGCACGTGCTGTTTGGGAAGCATCTAATTCAGAAATGTCTAGATTTTTTCTATTCTCGGTAATATCAGAAACAGTGGGCGCTTGTCCTTTTGCCTTATCCACTTTGATCAATCCAGCAGTTTGCAATAACAGAAGAGCTCTGCCGCCATTTGTAACATCATTAGGGATTGCTACTTTTGCTCCGTCTTTGATATCAGCTACATCCTTCAAAGTGTTAGAATAAATTCCCAGCGGTGCATTGACAGTATTTCCGATCGATACTAAATCAGTTCCGTGTTCTTTATTGTAATTGTCTAAAAAGAATTGATGTTGGAAAGAATTCAAATCAATCGATCCATCTGCTAAAGCCGCATTTGGTTGATTGTAATCTGTAAATTTCACGTATTCCAAATTAATGTTCTCCTTTTTCAAACGGTCTTTCACGTTGTCCCATACATCTGTATCTTCTCCAATAATCCCTAGTTTTACGGTAGTTTCTTTTTTGTCAGTTGTATCTGCTTTTCCTTGGCTACACCCTGCCAACCAAATAATTGCTACAAATGTAATGACTACAAAACGAATAATTTTTTTCATTTTTTCTCCTCCACTTTCAATGTGTAATTTTTTTAATCAGTTGATTACTGATAAATTGACTTAAAAAAACTAAGATTAGAATCAATAATGTAGCCACAATCGTTACATCTGTTTGGAATCGATTATACCCTCTCGATATAGCAAGATTCCCTAATCCGCCTGCACCTACTGCTCCAGCCATGGTAGTCAGTCCGATCACGTTGATGATAGTCAACGCCGAGACCCGAATGATACCAGGCAAACCTTCTAACAAATACACACGTAAAATAATACCGATTGGACTGGTTCCCATCGCTTCTGCCGCTTCGATCACCCCAGGATCAACTTCTAGCAGTGCGTTCTCGATTTGACGAGCAAAAAACGGAACAACTCCAAAAATCAATGGCACTAAAGCTGCTTTCGCACCAATCGTCGTTCCAACTAAGAAACGAGTAGTCAATGCTAAAAGAGAAAGCAAGATAATGAAAGGGATGGAACGAATGATATTGATCAGCTTATCAAGTATTTCAAATAGCAGACGGTTAGCTAGTAATCCATTAGGGCGTGTCACTACTAACGTCACACCTAAGATGATTCCGATCATCCCGCCAATGAATGCTGTCCAAAAAGACATATATAGTGTTTGCTTCGTCGCTTCGACAAATTCATCCGGAATCAAATAAACATTGGGTAAATATGTTTTAAAGAAATCAGTCATTTTATCTTCCTCCTTCGATCACTTTGATACGACTATCTAATTCGTTTTTTTGTAAAATATTTATTTTTACACCAGATTTGATCAAATAATCCAATGCTTTTTGCCGCTGTTTGGTTTCTCCAGCTAAAGTAACGATCAAACTCCCTAACGGCGTTTCTTGTAATAACTCTACATTGCCATATAAAATATTCGCTGTTACTTGATATTTGCTGTACAGATGAGCGATTAGAGGTTCGTTCGTCTGATTTCCAATATAACTTAATTCCACCAGCCATTTATTGGCGATCTGATCGGCAAAAGCAGAATGGGCAATGATCGTTTCTAATGCTTGGTCAAGATGAGTAGCTGTTCGAATAAAATCTTTGGTCAATTCTTCTTCAGGATTGCTGAAGATCTGGATGCTGCTACCTTTTTCAATGATTCTTCCATCTTCCATAACCGCTACCTTGTTGCAGATTTCTTTGACAACTTGCATCTCATGAGTGATCAGGACGATTGTTAAACCTAACTGGCGATTCAATTTTTTTAACAATGCAAGGATCTGAAGGGTCGTTTTCGGATCAAGTGCACTGGTTGCTTCATCACATAATAATACCTTAGGTTCATTCGCCAAAGCTCGTGCGATTGCTACTCGTTGTTTTTGCCCCCCCGACAGTTGTTTAGGATAAGCAGATGCTTTTTCTTCCAAACCGACAAGTTCCAGTAGTTCATTCACTTTTTGACGACGTTCCTGTTTCGATTTTCCAGAATACTTTAAAGAAAAATCAACGTTGTCAAAAATAGTTCGGCTTTCCATTAGATTGAAATGCTGAAAGATCATACCGATGGCCTTTCTTTCTTTTCGCAATTCTTTGGGAGAGAGCTGACTCAAATTCGTCTGATTGACAATGACTTCTCCTGCTGTTGGTTTCTGCAGCAAATTCATCACACGAACTAACGTACTTTTCCCTGCACCTGAGTAACCAACGATTCCATAAACATCGCCTTTTTCAATCGTTAAATCTACAGAATCTACTGCCTGGATCTCTTTTTCTTTTTGTTTGAAACATACAGAAACATCTCGCAATTCAATCATTAAAATTCCTCCTTATCTAAAAAAAAGCGTCCTCAAGAAAATGACAATGTCATTTTCTTGAGGACGCTTTTTTGCGTGTTACCACCTCATGTTCAAGCTGTGTTCACACACAACTCCTCTTCAAGTACGATCATACTCTAGCAAGATATCGGTCGCAGCCGTCATCGCCTTACATCTATGCTCGGGATGAATTGCTCGATGGCCATTTTCCAATAGTCGTTCCTTGCTTCTTCTCAGCTACCGAAGCTCTCTGTCAAAGGTTCTTCTATCGTACTTACCATTTCAATGCAAATAATATTCAAAAAAAAATCCTTTTACTAA
>SKEW01000873.1_pt1 | contig 22291 bp, 21 predicted proteins | sample 4841441 | NCBI WGS metagenome assembly SKEW01 (sample SAMN11008799, study PRJNA524170) | human gut metagenome | isolation source: fecal sample from pouch patient p41 | place: Israel: Tel-Aviv | reverse complement strand
GTCGTTACAACAGCGATGCATTACGCCGTATTGCCGGGCACCACTCGCAAGAAATTGATGCAATACTGGGATATGAATACGGCCCGGTTGCCGTTCACCGTGATGACATGATTACCCGTTAAGGAGCAGGCTGATGCTGGAACAAATGGGCATTGCCGCGAAGCAAGCCTCGTATAAATTAGCGCAACTCTCCAGCCGCGAAAAAAATCGCGTGCTGGAAAAAATCGCCGATGAACTGGAAGCACAAAGCGAAATCATCCTCAACGCTAACGCCCAGGATGTTGCTGACGCGCGAGCCAATGGCCTTAGCGAAGCGATGCTTGACCGTCTGGCACTGACGCCCGCACGGCTGAAAGGCATTGCCGACGATGTACGTCAGGTGTGCAACCTCGCCGATCCGGTGGGGCAGGTAATCGATGGCGGCGTACTGGACAGCGGCCTGCGTCTTGAGCGTCGTCGCGTACCGCTGGGGGTTATTGGCGTGATTTATGAAGCGCGCCCGAACGTGACGGTTGATGTCGCTTCGCTGTGCCTGAAAACCGGTAATGCGGTGATCCTGCGCGGTGGCAAAGAAACGTGTCGCACTAACGCTGCAACGGTGGCGGTGATTCAGGACGCCCTGAAATCCTGCGGCTTACCGGCGGGTGCCGTGCAGGCGATTGATAATCCTGACCGTGCGCTGGTCAGTGAAATGCTGCGTATGGATAAATACATCGACATGCTGATCCCGCGTGGTGGCGCTGGTTTGCATAAACTGTGCCGTGAACAGTCGACAATCCCGGTGATCACAGGTGGTATAGGCGTATGCCATATTTACGTTGATGAAAGTGTAGAGATCGCTGAAGCATTAAAAGTGATCGTCAACGCGAAAACTCAGCGTCCGAGCACATGTAATACGGTTGAAACGTTGCTGGTGAATAAAAACATCGCCGATAGCTTCCTGCCCGCATTAAGCAAACAAATGGCGGAAAGCGGCGTGACATTACACGCAGATGCAGCTGCACTGGCGCAGTTGCAGGCAGGCCCTGCGAAGGTGGTTGCTGTTAAAGCCGAAGAGTATGACGATGAGTTTCTGTCATTAGATTTGAACGTCAAAATCGTCAGCGATCTTGACGATGCCATCGCCCATATTCGTGAACACGGCACACAACACTCCGATGCGATCCTGACCCGCGATATGCGCAACGCCCAGCGTTTTGTTAACGAAGTGGATTCGTCCGCTGTTTACGTTAACGCCTCTACGCGTTTTACCGACGGCGGCCAGTTTGGTCTGGGTGCGGAAGTGGCGGTAAGCACACAAAAACTCCACGCGCGTGGCCCAATGGGGCTGGAAGCACTGACCACTTACAAGTGGATCGGCATTGGTGATTACACCATTCGTGCGTAAATAAAACCGGGTGATGCAAAAGTAGCCATTTGATTCACAAGGCCATTGACGCATCGCCCGGTTAGTTTTAACCTTGTCCACCGTGATTCACGTTCGTGAACATGTCCTTTCAGGGCCGATATAGCTCAGTTGGTAGAGCAGCGCATTCGTAATGCGAAGGTCGTAGGTTCGACTCCTATTATCGGCACCAGTCACTTCTATCTCATTGATTTAATTAACGTTAAATTCATTCAGAGTGAAATCGCGTAGCCTCTACTACATAGAGGTCATACAGCCGATGGCTCAACGTGATAATCTGTATCGCCGTAGCAGCGGTATTTATGTTGTCCGTATTGCAGTTCCCGCCCGATACCGTCTCTACACGGGACAGCGTGAGATTCACGCTTCAACAGAAACAAACGACATCAGAAAAGCGCGAGCGATTGCCGCAGTCCTATTGGCTGTCTGGCAGCGATGTTTGGATGAGTATCAAAAATTGGATAGAGAAAAGTTGGTGAGCAGTGCGCCTGCTTTGGCGGGCGAAGGAATGATCAGCCTTGCTGAATTTTGCGGTTTAACGAGTGCTTCCCTGCAACAAGTTGCTCAGCGCCTGCTTGATACGAATATCCCGCTGTTTTGGCTTGCTGATGGGCGTCCTGCTTATTATGTTGAAGACCTTTCACTCGTTGATAAAGACGATCCTGAGGTTTCTGGATTTATCATCGATAGTGCCATTAACATCGGTATCAGAGGTTCTCTGAGCGGTTATGTTCAGCCCTTGGTTTCATCACGTATATTACGTCAGATGATCGCTGGCGAGCCGCTGGATGCAGAAACCGCATTTAAATCCTTAGAGGCTTCATCCAAAGCCGCTTGGTTCGTTGACTTTCCCGGTGTTGAAATCTCGCCTAATTCATTGATGATTCATCGTGTTCAAGCCGAGCGCTTACGATTATTTTGGCTGTCACATAGCCCCTCACTAGCTCCTGCAACTCCTGAGAAGCCAAAAGCAATATCCACTGCAATATTGTCCCCATCATTGCCGGAGAATGAGTATGTAAATCGTAAATACTACTCGGTGAAAATGAGCGAGCTATGTGAAAAATATATTCGCTACAAGCGTGGGGGGAAATTCACCGAAAAGGCAGAGAATCGAGTTCGGGAAGGTTTTAGCCTATTGGTTGAAGTCATGGGTGATCCAAAGCTTATAAAAGTAGATCGTGACTATCTCCGTGAGTATGAGAGCTTACTAAGGTCGATACCTGCACGGCGTGATTTAGCTAAAATCCGATACAAAATCAATGACATTCATGAGCTGGTGGTTAAAGCAAAAGAGAACGGCGACTCTCTAATGAGCGATAACACCGTTCGTAAATATATGCGGGTTATCTTCGAAGCTTTCCGGTGGGCTGATGGAGAAGGTATTTTTATTAAGTCCCCAGCGAATCAATTCTTCGCACCTGTAGAAAATGAAAAGATGGATCAGGACTTCAAATCTGAGTTCACTGATGAGGATTTGCACGCTATTTTTAACAGCCCTTGGTTTAAACGTGGAACTGTGGATAGAAATAGCGAGGGACGCTTCCATCATTACCGTGCATTTCATTACTGGTTGCCACTCATCGGATTCTTTACCGGAGCAAGGATTAATGAGTTATGCCAACTTTATCTAGATGATATTAAGCAGGATGCTACCGGGTTTTATTTCTTTGAAATCAGCAACGAACGGGCCGATCAGTCACTGAAAACGATTAATTCACGAAGAAAAATACCGTTGCATCCGACATTGCTCAAACTTGGATTAATCCGCTATTGTGAAGCATTGAAGAAAGCAGGTCATGAGCGTCTATTTCCAGAGCTTCCTTATCACTCTGTAAAAGGATACGGAGATAAGGCTTCTGACTGGTTTAACCGTTCGTTGCTCAAAGAACGGTTAGGTTTTGAAAAAGACAGCAAAAAATCTTTCCATTCATTCCGTCACACGTTTTCTACCAGGCTCAAACAAGCTGGAATCGACAGCGAGACGCGTGCGCAGTTTGTTGGACATATCCGTGGTTCTGGCGAGACAGAGAACCGGTATAGCAAAGATCATCCACCAGCAGCCCTTTATGCTGTGCTTGAGAATGTTACGTTAGGGCTACCGGAAGTTGCTCCATTTGTTTGCGAAGATGGTGTAGCTGCGGTAGCTGATGCACTACAAATTAAAAGAAATAATAGAGAGCGTAAACTTAAAAAATAAACATAAGATTAAGTGTTTTTTTTGTTAGCTTTTTGATTTGTTTGTTATAATATTGCATCCCCCGCAAAAATTGGGGGATGCAACTATCAGCTTTTCTGACAAACACTTACCATTTCATCATAATGAACCTTGTCAATTTCTTCTATCCATAAAAAGATATCTCCGATTACGTTTGTGCCTTCACCTATTAAATTTTCAGCAATATCTTCATTCATTTCGATAACAGCACTATGGGAATATTTGTTAATGAAGCGATAAACCTTTTCTTTTTTATTGCTATCAAAGGCAATACAATTTTTTGCAGCAACATCCATTAGTTGTGATAAATCTGATCTATGTTTTGGGTATTTGAAGTTTAAAAATGACTCTAACAATTTACGAGATAGATTTGCTGTAAAGAATGCCTGCTCACGAGTTAGTCGAGGATGTTCTTTATGCTTATACAAAGTATCAAAGATATAATGATATTCTGAGTTGTAATCAATTAAACTCGGGTCAGCATTACATATTGCAGATGAGCGAGGCGTAACAGCACTGGGTTCTATAGTATAGAAAAATGCGTTTTCAACTTTTTCTTTTCTTTTTCTGTTTTTATTGTTTGTGTTGAACCAGTCGCGTGCCAATTTGAAAAACGTAAAGTTATGAGTTAGTAAAAAAAGTTGCTTTGCATCATTACAATAAGTTTTTATAAATGAGTATGAATGAAATAGATGGTTTGAATCAAAACTCGAAACGGGATCATCGAAAACGATGATACTATCGGAGATTTTATTATCATTCTCTGTTAGTTTTGTTATAAAGTAAATCAAAGCTATGGCAGTTTTTTCACCCTCGCTAAGATTAGGTGCATGTCCAATTTGGTTATCTCTGAGTATTTCGTATCCATTTTTTTCTTTATTAAATTGGAGAGATAATTCTGAGCGACCAAGAAAACCGTGTAGATGTTTGTTGAAAATATCTGCTGCTATGGTTTCATTTGATAATGAATCTTCAATGGATTTTATTTCTGCTTTTATTCCTTTTAGGTCATTATCGTTTGTCAGTAAATTTTTTGTTTCCGCGTCGCGGTTTGACATTTTCTTGAAGTAATCGAACGCGTTTACCTCTGATGCCGCATAGTGTGACTCAAGTTTAGACTTTACCTTATTAGTTTCCTCTTTAAAGTCTTTGCATTTTTTATTATGCGACTCTATTATCTTATTGATTTCGGTTGCGGTTTGATTGAAGTTAACAAATAATTTATTTGGTATTTCAACAGCAAAGAGATCAATGTTGAAAGGGTTTATTATTTTTTCATCTAATGTTTTCTCCCATTCATTGATGTAGCTGTTTATTTTTTCAGCCTCATCTTTAAGGAGTGATGACTTTTCTTTTAGAAGATCTTTATGTTCGTCATAAATATCAATATCACTGTTGTTTACTAACGCAATGAATTGGCTTGCTAACCATGTTTTAGCTTTGTCTAGAGTTCCTGAGAACTTTCTGTATTCATCATTAAAGTGTGCGTTTAATTCATCGATTCGCTCTTGTGATATCTTGTTCCCGCAAAAATGACAACTATCACTACCTAGATTTAAATTCAACCCACTAAAAACCCAAGATTGTATATCTTGATTGTTTTTCAAACTTTCAATAACTTTATTTGTTACTGATTGTTTGAATAGTTCATTTAACCTATCTTGTGCTTTTTTTAGTAGGGAAGAATCTACGCTCGGAATTTTTGTTGTAATTGCCGGTTTTTGTGTAGGATTTGCTGCTTTAGTTAACCTTGCCACTTCATTTATATCTAGGATTGAATCTGCTTTTTTTATTAGATCAACATTTGATGTGATGAAGTTTTCAAGTTTTGTTCTGTTATAGCTTAAAAATCTTGAGTCACTGGTATCAATGACTTGTAAATTTGTTTTAGTTCTCTTAGCTGCATCCGTTAGGAACTTTTGAAGTTCATCGGTAAGTTTATCATTCGCTGTTTTTCTTCTAACATACTCTTTTGTTTTTTTATCTAAAGATGTTTTCAATTCCTCTAATTTTTTCTTCTCTTCAATTTTTTCTTGAGCTATCAACAAAATACTTTTTACTGAGTTATTCCAGTCAATGTTTTTGTTTATAAAACTCTGATTGAATACTTTCAGATTTAAATTATTTGCGAAAATGTTATCTTTTGTTATAGATCCTTGATCGAAGGTTTTTACAGAAAAGGTTGAATTAGGGTATCTAGTATTCTGTCGGTTTTCTATTTGCTCAAAAAGCGATGATAATGTTGATTTTCCGCTTCCATTCCAGCCGTATATTAAATTAAGCCTTCCAAAATCTTTTGCATCAGTCTTGATGTAATTTCTGAAGATTCCGTAGTCTCTAAGTAAGTCAATGCTTTGCACCATAGTAGTAACCCCGAGTGATTATATCTATGCCAATTTTTCTCATGCAGACTTTACGAATAAAAATACTCTATTACTTGTATGTGTTGCGATAGTTTTATGGTTCAACAATTTGATATATGCCAACAAAACGTTATATCTTCGCAGTATCAAGGTCATTGTCCGTAAGTTTAGTAATAGCGATCTAACTTCCGCTACGGGAAACAGCCTGCGAATTAAGCACAACAAGAAGTCGCGAAAAGAACTGCAACAGCCTGACTCTCTTTCTTGATCTAACGCGCTCAGAACGATTCTGGCGCGTTTTTTATTAAGGGTGGTGGATTTCATAGTGCGAAATTTGGAGATGCTCAAAACGCGTTTGGTGAAAATTGATGACCTACAATTGCACCCGCAGCCCTTCCACGCTTTCTGATGGTAGATTCATCACTGTTTTAATGCTGGTTCCAATGCTGCGAATAATGTCTTCGCGTGGGCCGCTGCGCCAGTCATCGCTTGCATAAAAAGCATTTAGAACCGCAGCCATTTTTTCAGCGCTGTCAAAGGCGCGAATGAGGTAGTAGCAATCCGGGTCATGAAGCGAGTTGCCAAACGAAACAACATCGATCCCGTGGCAGCGGTGTAGGGGAACGCTGATTTCCTGCATGATGGCGTGAAAAGAGGCCCCGGTGCCTTTGCGTAAGGTGTATTGCAGTATTTCGATGGTTTTCAGAAAGTTGTCTCCGTTGGTAGCTACTGGGCGGTTCCTTGTTGATAGAGATTAAAGTAAACCTGGCTGGCCTCTGAAGCTACTACTAACCAGACAGTTATTCGTAAGCCGAAGCAGCAAAACCCCTCAGACGCGCATGGAAGCTGTGTGGCGCGTTTTTTCTCAGAGGTAATGAAATCATGGTGCAGAATTAGCGGCGCTGTCATAGAGTTGCTGGCAAAGCCAGTGGAAACAAGCTTAAACTTGCCACTGATGGAATATGCAGCATCGTGCTGAAAAATATCAACTAGCGGAGTATGGACGTCTATGGCGACCTATCGACAAATTGCAGATGATGTTAAATCTCGAACAGGGAGAACAATCAAAATATGCTGGATAGCGCATGTTAAGTCATTACATGGGCTAACCCGCCGCGTATCTCCGAACCGGATCAGCACCGAAAGCCGGGTTTACCCTTGTCCTAATAAGTGGGTAGCGGAGATTGAGCTATCACTGAGAAATCTGGGTGAGCTTTAACTTATGTATCGAAAGCGCTTGTAAAGCTCCTTGCCGCGTTTTTATCAAGGGCAGTAGGTTTTTTATGGGGTGGTATTTGCGGCGCTCTCTCAGCACTTTTGGCATTAAGCATAATCGCCCACAATTCTTTGTATAAGGTTTTGTTTTTCAAACTCCGAAGTTTTTAACTGCTTCGCCAAGAAGGGGGATGTTAAAACCTAAGACTCTTCACTTTTCAGCGGTCATATCCCTGACAGCTTGTTGGTGAAGTTCGCGCCCCCGCTTCTCACTTCCGGTTTTCCCTGTTACCTGTTGTTGTGTGTAAACGTAGTTGGTTAGCGGCTGAATGTATTTAAGTTATTAGGTAGCAGCCCGTCCCCCCTGTAGATACGTGGATCAATGCTTCAAAATCCGCACACTTTTTTGGAATGGATATTCACGGGTGTAGGTTCCGCAATGCTGCTCTAACCCGGTTACTCAGTTCTTTGTCTGCTGTCAGGTGACTGCTCTCTTTCCGAGTTCGGCCTTTCTTGTCGCGTTGTCCTACAGTGCTGAACGAGTGAATGCCGCGTTCCATCGTTGCATCTCTGTATGTGCGTATCCAGTTGATTGAAATGAGTCGGAACATATCCCCTTTTGCCATCTGTGCCGCAGCTATCGGACTGCGGAACGTGAAAAGACTGGCGAGCGTTTCAAACGGGAAGTGTTGAAGCCCGGAGAGAAGACCGAAGCCGTGTTGCTGTAGCGCGTCACCCTGTAATGTCGCCTCTATACGAGCACGTTGCAGACGAAGCGGCAGCGGCTGCTTCTTGTCGGTGCACTTGTGATAGCACTGCCATGAAATGGCGTCATCTTCGTTGCCAATCCGTAGGTTATAAGCCGGGTTTATACGATTGCCGGGCTTATCAAGAAATTGGTTACTGTTGTTTTCGCCGTTGTATTGGCGATGATTGGTGCCCGGAGCGAACAGGCTTGTTTGCATCCGATATGTGAGGGCGCGAGTTGCTTCAACTGACTGTTGTTTGTGCCAGAAGTCACAACTGATCTCTATCCCGGCAATAGTCGGTTCGGTTGTAAACATGAACCGTCTGGCTAACTCATGGAGCGCAGCACGGAGCTGCTGATAGTTGTTCGCCAGCTCGTCATGAAAGCGAATGCGGAATGTGTCAGTAACATCACCGGGCTGCATGTCGATTGCCTCAACCCACCAGCGATTAACGTTCGTTATCTCTCTCAGCGCTCTGCGGATGTGTTGGTGTTGTGTTGGGCGTTCAGTGCGAATCTCAACGTCGAGCCAGTCGATGACGGCGGTAGCCCTGAATTGCTTCAAGGCTGAATCCGCTGTTTGTTGATAGTTGTTCATTGCCAGCCTTTCAGCTCGTCGTTATTGGAGGGCGAACGCTCCAATGCCGCTTATCGGTGAGGTCAATGTCAACCTCAAGCATAGACAGCATGTGCGGCTTGGCGGGGGGAGGGCAAAGGCGTGAGACTTTTTCGACGAACTCACATACTTCACTAAATAGATAAACTGGGCGGGGGTGGCGAGTGGCGGAATACTTTCCGACAGGAAGTAAGAACTCACCGCAATAGCTAGCCCTCCCGCGCCGCATATCCGCTAATAAATCATCCCATGCCCTGACGTCGCCCAGCTTGACTCTCAAAAAGTAAGCCGTCTCACTTGCTGAAAGCGTTTTAACTTTCATTTTTTCCTCCTTAATCAACGTCTGGAGCGATCATAAGATGTAGCTGACCGCGTAGCTCGTTCTGGATGATCACGAATGGTGATCCGCCGTAGCTTTTGTCTCTGTAGCCAGTCAGTAAGGTAAACGCCGCAAATGAGTTATCACGTGTGACGATGGTTGCGCCGTCTAGCTCGCTCTGAAGTTGCTCGTCATTTAACCGCCAATAGCCATTTCCGATAATTTCATGGCTGATATTGGCTTCAACTGACCCAGCTTCCGCGAGGGTAAGAATATGCTCGGTCATTAATTCTTCTACTACCGCGGCTCGGAGCAAAGCTGCCTTATTTGGTGAGTCAGGATTTGCTTTAAGCACCATTTTTGCCCAGCCTTTCCAATCAGTGCCTTGTTTCCCAGCCAGCATGTCAATTGCGGCCCAAGTGCTTTCATCAAGCTTTAACGAAGTGCGATTTTCTCCAATTAACTTGGCTGTTCTAATTTTTGGTTCAGAGTTCACAACATCATCCTTATAGTTAGTAACGAAATGATATTATAACCAATGGAATTAATTTGCACAACATAGGAAGCTAATTGCATCCTATGTTATTTGTGTATACATTGACCACACATTAAACGTTCGATTAGCTGCGAGGTCAGCGACATGGCAAACGGCAAGTTCATCCCTTACTACCGCGTTTCCACTGCGAAGCAGGGTAAGAGCGGTTTAGGGTTGGCAGCTCAAAGGGAAGCTGTCTCTGCTTACATCAGAAGCACTACTGGGGAAGTTGTCGACGAGTTTGAAGAAATTGAGACAGGTAAAGGTTCAAATGCTCTCGAAAGACGTCCGCAACTGCGAGCAGCGCTGGCCGCGTGTAAAAAACAAGGTGCTACTTTGTTAATCGCTAAGCTTGACCGCCTGGCCCGCAACGTCCACTTCGTTACCGGGTTAATTGAAACCGGGATTGACTTTGTGGCAGCGGATATGCCGCATGCTGACAAGGTGATGATCCAGATGCACGCGGTAATGTCTGAGCATGAGCGCGACCAGATTAGCGCCCGGACAAAAGCAGCTCTGGCAGCGGCTAAAGCACGTGGCAAGGTTCTGGGGGTTGCAGGTAGAGCTAATCTCAAAAGTAATATTGAAGCCCGCCAACAAGCGGCAGAGAGCTTCGCAGAGAATATGCGACCGCTAATCGAAAGTATGAGAGTGCGCGGACTATCGCAGCGCAAAATGGTTGAAACGCTAAATGCTTCACGGACACCAGCACCGAAAGGTGGTGAGTGGGGATTGTCGCAGCTCCAAAGGGTAATTTCACGGCTCGGCTGATATATTAATTTATTGTTAAGTAATGATTTTTTTCGAAAAAAAACAGTTGGTATTTGTTGATTTAGAAACCAGTTGTCTAGATACATTGACCAATAGAATCAACATGGTTACGATTGTGTTGGGCCTCAGGACCCGCATTTCTGAGATGTATACGTCTCGGCTTGTAGTGCCTTTACCTTTGACGCTAACGCGTCGCGCCGCCACGAGTTACTCGCGGTTGTTGGGGTCCTGAGATGCCCTCTCATACCAAAAGGAGCATGAGCCAGTGATGGATACATTTTTCCCTTTTAATACCTCGCCAAAATATAAAATAGAAAGCAATAAAGAATTAGCTGCACTATTGGGTATTACTACAGCTAAGTTAACTTATTATGCCTATTATTTAAGTGATGATGATAAGTATCATTCATTCAAAATCCGCAAGCGAATTAATGGGGAAAGATTAATTGAAGCTCCAAATAGAGGGCTTAAAGATATCCAAAAAACAATTGCTCATTTTCTGGAGGGAAACTATACACCTCGTTCTTGTGTATTTGCGTATGTTAAAGAAAGAGGCATTGTTGAACATGCCTCAATTCACGTTGGGCAACGATGGCTATTACGCTTGGATTTAAAGGACTTCTTTCATTCAATAAGTTCGGCTCGCGTTTCAGGAGTGTTAAGGCGCGCTCCATTTTGCTTTGCTAAATCCCCGGCAAATACTGTAGCTCGTCTTTGCACAAAGGACGGGCGCTTACCACAAGGTTCGCCAGCTAGTCCAGTGATTAGTAACATCCTTTGCAAGGGATTAGATTATAAACTTAAGCAACTAGCTTCTTCTAACAAGTGTTACTACACTCGATATGCTGATGATATATTTATCTCTAATAATGGAAGCATGTTCCCTTCGGCGATAGCAATAAGAGGCGACGATGGTAATGTAGAACTAAGTGAAGCAATAAAAAATATCATAATAAATTCTGGTTTTGAAGTGAATGCTGGTAAGACGACTCTTCGTAAAAAATCCGAGAGGCAACTTGTTACCGGGGTTGTAGTTAACAAAAAAACCAATATACCAAAGGAGTATATAAAGTCTATCCGTGCAGGACTTTATGCATGGCAAAAGTTTGGCTTGGACGCTGCTGAAGAATATTGGAAGAAAGAAATAGAAAGATCTAATAAATTTGATGGTCAACCACCACAAATGAGATTGGTCATACGCGGTAAAATAATCCATGTTGGTCATGTAAAAGGATATACCGATGCAACCTTTCTAGCGCTTGTTAAAAGATTACAATCACTTGATAGCGAATTTAAAATTGATGAGAAGAAATTTCGGCGAGAGATAACCGACGAAATTCATATTTATACCGAAGGTGTGACGGATACAAAACATTTCCAAGCTGCGCTGAATGCATTTCAAAAGCGTGGTGAATTCCTTGAGTTGAAAATAGTATTCAAAAACTCAAGCAGACCTGGAAGCGCAAGTCTCAAAACACTGTGTGAAAACCTGCGAGAAACATCACAAAAACATCTAACTTTATGCATCTTTGATAGAGATGAAAAAAATATAGTAAATGAGATGAGTGGTTCTCCGGGTAATTACCGAGATCACGGTAATAACGTATTTAGTCTAATTATTCCTATTCCTGAATTTAGGAAGGGGAATGACTCGATATGTATTGAGCATCTGTATCAAGACTCGTTACTTTTTACTTGTGATAGCGAGGGAAGACGTTTGTATTTTAAAGATGAGTTCGACAACCTTAATTGTCATAAAACTGATCCTAATCTCTTCTGCCGGACTAGCAAGAGTTCTCTTGTATATGACGATAATGTCATTAATCTTTCAGAGAGGAAAAATGTAGCATTGCCTAAAAACAAATTTGCAGATTATGTTTGCAGTGGTCAACAACCATTTAATAATGTAGATTATGGCGGTTTTCATGAAGTTTTCAAACAAATACTTGAAATAGCCTCTACGTATAATAAGTAGATTTTTAATGATGAATGAGCAATTGATAAACTAATCGAAAGGAATATTTTTTAATTGAACCATTCTTGTTTTTTGTGTTATTAATAAAGAAGAAAGTATCTTTAGGATACTTTCTTCAAAGTTATTGGGAATCATTATTCACTCAAATGTCGCAGCGATAATTTCTCCGGTGTCGGCGTTGAAAATACAAAAGTATTGTAGTGGAGTTAATATACCTAAATTGTTTATCGCTTTAGCCTGTTGACCGAAGATTTGTATCGTTCGTTTGGTCTGGTCATGCCAAAGATATTTTTCAAAAATCTGTTGAGATGCGTTATCTAGCCATATATGGCGAAATTCTGCCTTTTCATCAATCACCTGCTTGCACTTTCTTACGGGGTTATAGTGCGCTTTCGCATAGCATTCCGGGCTGTTATTTGAACATTGGACGTTTTGCTCAGTTACCGTTTGTTCTGCTCCTATTGCGGAAAAAGCGCTTACGCCAAGCATCATTGTGAGAGTTGCAAGAACGCCCCATGATATAGCACGTAGCGTGTTAATTTGCCGTTTCGATGTAACGTGAGCGACTACACTGTAACTGACCCAACCAAGCACGGCCCCCGTTGCCATCTGTAATAAAAAGTATGATCCCATCATGATTCCCTCGTTTTCCAAATCACATCTACCTGATAGAGAATGCTGGCTTCGCCCAGCCGATAATGATCATCATACTTGTTAGATTTTAAATGTCACTATAGGTATTTATTTTGAATCTTGTGAGGCGAAAGGATGAAAGATGTTGATGATGGTGATGATGCTCACAAAGGTGGCCTTTAGGTTCAAAATGTCTCAATTGGAGCGTGGCCTTGTAGAGGTCAAACTTGCACATTCAGGGCATGAAAAAGACCTTGAGAATACAGTTTGGCGAGCGGGTAAAAGAGCTGCGAATAGCCACCGGAATGAGCCAGGAAGCGTTTGCTGATCGGTGTGGGTTTGCACGTAGCTACATGAGCCGCATTGAACGTGGTGGCTCCAATGCTTCTCTTGATGCGATTGAGGTGCTGGCTAACGCTCTGAGTGTTGAGCCGTGGCAGTTATTAGCGTCTGACTCATCTAAAGATGACGACCCGGAACTGTTGGTTCCATACGCGGCCGATGGCTCGTGCTTTAATCCTGGACTTGCGAGCAGTCGCGATGGTTCGTTTGGAGTAGGTGATAAAGCGGCTCAGAAGCGTTTTGGCACATTTTCCGAAGCTCTTGAGTATCTACGTAGCATGGATACCGCAAAGTGGCGCAGACCCAATGCCAGTGGCAATTGGGGTATTGTTTCAGCTGTGCGTTGGGACAAACTGAGAAAGTAGAGCAAGTGTAAGACTGTAAATGTTAGCCTCTGTGTTAATGAACTGAATTTATAGATGATGAATGTTCCACCTATAATCCAGCTAGTTCCTGTAAGCGAGTAAATAAAACACCAAATTACAGGTGCGTTTCATAGGCGTTACAGTGGCGTTTTACTTCTTCATGGATATATATACTCCTTTTTTTAAAATAATTTTCTGTTTACTTCAGCTTGTTGTATTTAATAACTAAGCGGAAGGCTAATAAGCACATTTGAAAACTAATGAGAAAGCATGAGGCTATCACTAAACAAAATGCGGTTTTAACGGCACTATATTTTTGATAGGATTCAAACCCATTATCCTTAGCTATCAATATAGAGTGTGATATTATTGATACTAAACTTGGTGTGAAAACTGCAGTAGTAAGGATAGAAAGCACCAGTAGCGGTAAACATTTACTAAATAGGGCCTCTTTTGCTATGCCAAGATTAATTGCTTTCTCATGTTTGGGAACATCTAGATTTACGGCTTTCACGATTTCTGAATACCATGCACCATACAATATTGCCAAAATAGCCATTAGTAAGCTTGCAACTGCGATTTCATCACTCATATTATTGATGCTGCACCGGTTGAATTTGTAAAGAATGGCATAATGCTTCGTATGAAGACTTAGTTACCTCATAAGTTGAAACGCTACCACGCTTCTTGCTAACGGATGCAAGTGTGCCATCAATTGCCGCTAATTTTTTATTTAATTCTTCTATAACATTTACACTATTCAATGTGATGCTGTAAGGACCAATAGCCTCTTGAATTTCTGCATTTAAAAGAATAACTTTGAGTGTTTCATCAATAGCATGCTTTAGCTGATATTGATATTTTGATATAATAGATCTCAAATAACTCTTACTTTCAGAAGCAGTAGTTTGAAACAATTTACTTATGATTTGCTCGTCAGGGATTTTACCCTCAAAAACATTATCGACTAGAAGAAATAATCTATATTCAAGGATATCACTGCCGCGTTTGAATACCTTTATGCCTTGAATCATTGCCAAGTATTCTAGTATGCTTGCTTTCCCAAAACTGTTTAGTTTATCGTTAAGTTCATGGCCTTCACACCCAATTATATTGGCTAATTCGGCTTCATCTGCTATGTCAATATCAAATTGTAGTCTCATTTTGTCAAATCTTCCTAATATGTGTTTTAAGAGAGTTATGAGCTAACTATAAGGATATGAGATTAATCCTAATTTTTGTAAAGTGTAAAGTTTTATTTCTGGTAGTGCCTTGTGACTTGTGAGCTTCTTCACGAATTTTTTAACGACTCCAGATGACTTTTGGTCAACGCGACGATGTTACGTTTGACAAGGGCAGCATTAACTATCATTAGGTTCTCCTACATAGCTGTCATACAATCTAACCTCACAAACTCATGTGGTTACGCGAGTTTCGGTAATGCGAAGGTCGTAGGTTCGACTCCTATTATCGGCACCATTCTAACGTCTCCCCAAGTCTACTCAAGTATTTAAAAACTTCTTATAATCCGCATGTTATCGCCCCTTTTAGTCTTTTGACGTCTACTTAAGTACCCCAAAATCTACAGTCAATTGGGGGGACTTTTGGGGGTATTTGCTGTTCGGTTTAGTGGAGGTACCCCCAAGTGAAACTCAATGCCCGTCAAATAGACACTGCCAAGCCAAAAGAGAAGGCTTACAAGCTGGCTGATGGTGGTGGTCTGTATCTCCTGGTAAAACCTAGTGGAGGAAAATACTGGCGCTTTAAATATCGTGTAGCTGGTAAAGAGAAGCTGTTAGCACTAGGTGTGTATCCTGAAGTTACCTTGGCTGATGCTCGTGCAAAACGTGAAGAAGCTAAAAGGGGTATCGCTGGGGGTATCGATCCGATGGAAGCGAAACGAGAGGAAAAGATTGCCCGGGAAACGCAGTTAAACAATACCTTCAAAGATATTGCCCTTGAGTGGCACAGCAGCAAATTAAAAAAATGGTCTGCTGGTTATGCTTCAGATATCCTCGAAGCCTTCAACAAAGATGTGTTCCCTTACATTGGCAAAAAACCAATCGCCGAAATCAAACCACTTGAACTTCTGAATGTGCTGCGACGCATCGAGGGGCGCGGTGCTACAGAAAAAGCCAAAAAAGTGAGGCAGCGGTGCGGGGAAGTTTTCCGCTATGCAATAGTCACTGGTCGCGCAGAGTATAACCCTGCCCCAGATCTTACTAGCGCGATGCAAGGCCATGAATCTAATCATTATCCTTTCCTCACAGCCAAAGAATTGCCTGATTTTTTCAAGGCATTGTCCAGTTACTCAGGAAGTGCATTGGTTGTTATGGCGGCTCGTCTACTGATTATCACTGGTTTGCGAACTGGCGAACTGCGCGGTGCATTATGGGATGAAATCGATCTCAACAAGGCTATCTGGGAGATACCTGCTTCACGGATGAAAATGCGTCGCCCTCATGTGGTGCCTTTGTCTAAGCAGGCTCTTTCTCTTATTGGGCAGATTAAAGAATTAACTGGTAATTATCCGCTTATGTTTCCCGGCCGTAATGATCCAAGGAAAACAATGAGCGAGGCTAGCATAAACCAAGTATTTAAACGCATCGGCTATAACGGAAAGGTTACTGGTCATGGATTCCGGCACACCATGAGCACGATTTTACATGAGCAGGGCTATAACACCGCGTGGATAGAAACGCAGCTTGCACACGTTGATAAGAACTCAATTCGTGGCACGTACAATCATGCGCAATATCTGGACGGGCGGCGCGAGATGCTCCAGTGGTACGCCGACTATATGGATTCGCTCGAACATGGCGGTAACGTGGTGCATGGCAAGTTCGGAAAATGTGGATGACTGGTTGCGTATACAGTAGTAGACTTTGAGCGACGAAAGAAAAGGCTGTGTCTAGGGTCGCTCCCGAAAATCCGTACACCTCGACGGACTGGTACAGCCACTACAGTAGAGGACGCTGAGGTGTGCGTATGATTGATATTCATGCCGAATTAAACGAATACAAAAAAGATTTTATTTCTTTACGTGAATTTCTTGAGGTCGTGCTTAAGGTCGCTGGTGATGATTATGATGTTTCAGATGTCATAACTTGGATACTCAGGAGAATAAGCGGAGAACATATCCGCCTGTACACAGTAAATGAATTTAAGCTGTTGGAATCTTTTTGTAACCCGTATCGGGATGAATTTGATTATGATGTTCTTTATAGAAATCTGAATGCGGTTCGGAAACGTGGTTGTTTACCTGGTGAGAGGGATGAAAATGGTTTTCTGGTGTCCGGTTATTGGGAAGATCCCGAATTTGAGAACATTGGATTTATAAGGGGTGAAATTTTCGCAATTTTTCCCGATGTCCTTGACGCGTTAACGAAGCTGGAAGGCGCTAACTCTTCTGAAAATGACGAGGCACAAGGACGCGATATTGAAAAGAAAGAGTTGCGTACAGAGGATGATTTATTATCCCAAATCGCAATGCTGGAAAAAGAAAACGCAGAGTTAAGGGCAAGGATAGAGCAGTTAGAGCAAGAGCGCCCGATACACTTATATAAATACTGGGATAAAGACCCATTAGCTAAGGCTATTGAGATTAGAAACAGAGAGTGGGCCAATTACGATCCAGAAAATGATTTTGCCACTAGGGGAAATCAAGAAGCGATAACCAGGGAGCTTAAGCAGTGGGGGGCAAGTAATGCACTTGCAACGCTCATAGAGAGGACTGCCTGCCCTATTAACCGAGACAACAGCCAAAAGAACGCAAAGCCGGATTAACGCACCATACCGCATACCCTGAGGGTGATTTACTGTTACCCTGAGGGTATTTTTTTATCTTCCCCGTCAATTTTACCATCACCCTTAGGGTAGATTTCCTCCCGATTACCATCACCCTTAGGGTTAATTTCCTTCCGGTAACCATTAGGCCTGAGGGTATGAAAATATTCGTTATTTCTGTGCCAGGATTACCTCGTCAAATTGAGTAGACGTTATGAGGTAAATATATGTCAAATACGCTTATTCGTTTAACAGAAGTTCAGCGTAGAACTGGATATAGCAAGGCATGGATTTATCGCCTTATGGGGCAAGGTAAATTTCCTGCATCAGTTAAAATTGGCTCGCGAGCTATTGCTTTCGTTGAGAGTGAAATTGACGAGTGGATTAATCAGCGTATTGCGGAATCACGCGGAACAGCTACCTGATTAAATGGCTACGGGGCTATTTCCCCCAGCTATCCACCAGCAAATAAAAGTAACTTAATTCGATAGCAGGAGTTTTTATGAAATTTCCAAAAACGCCCGTACAGGGGCGGGGCTTCGTTCGGCCTGAAAACCAGAATCTGCAAAATTTCGGCGAAATTATCCCGATTATTTCCGGCGTTATTGGCGGGAGTGAAACCACTATTGTTAGCGCCAGAGCGTTACATAAGGCGTTAGGTGTAGGGCGCGTTTTCCGTTCGTGGATCAAGGGGCGCATTGAAGAATACGGGTTCACGGAAGGCGTGGATTATGAGGTTGTTGAATATTTGAGCCGACCCGATCCGGTGAGCGCAAAATCTCGCCAGCAAACCGCTCTTGAGTACATCATCACAGTGAACATGGCGAAAGAACTGGCGATGGTCGAACGTACCGAACAGGGCCGCGCCGTTCGCCAGTACTTTATCAAATGCGAGGAGGAGCTACACAAGGTTGCGCCTGTTCGTTCCGCAGCGTTACGCCGGGAACTGAAAGCCCGTATCACAGTTGCCAGCTACTTTAAGCCAATGTGTGCCGCGCTGGAGGCGTACCGGGCTGAACTGGGTAAAAACACACTCCAGCACCACTACACCACGGAAGCGAACATGCTGGCGCGTATCGTACTGGGTGGCATGACTGCAAAACAGTGGGCACTGGCGAACGGCATTACAGGCGAACCACGCGACCACATGAGCACGTTGCAGCTTGAGCACCTTTCTTACCTTGAGCAGAGCAATATCACGCTGATTGAGTTAGGCCAGGACTACCACCAGCGGAAGGCTGAATTAATTCGTCTTTCGCAGCGTTGGTTAGCCCGTCGCATGGAGGAAAACAGCCATGTGTAACGCTCTGACCGTTACAAAAAGAGAAAGCGCCCCGTTGCCGGAGCGCCTTTGTGAACGAATAGCCTACTGCGCCATATTGCTTACTGTCTACGAGGCAGATTATAGCGTTGTGGTCGCACAGAGTGAAGGCGCTGATCACCGTTACTACAGCACGCCAGAAATGCAGAATATTTTGCTGCAAAATGTCGTTGGTCACACTGTCCGGAAAGCAAAAAATTTTGCTGGTGGCGCGACTGATGCGATTTTGTCAGGTCGCCAGGTGCTGATCAATCTGATGTCTGATTTCGTTCTGGATAAAACAAAGGCGACCGCAGAGGGCCGCCAGTGGGAAAGCTACATACTTGAACGCATCGCCAACAATGCCAGATTTGCGGCTGGTGGGCAATGTGTCAGCTTTGCACCAATGACTCTATGTTTAACTGAGGGTCATTATGGTGAATATGCTGGCTTGCTGGTGGGCTATTCCTGCTCTTTAACATTGCCATGCCGCGATGTTTTCCAGGTATGCGACCCCATTTTTGTGCGCCTGTACTCTTTAAGGAATTTCTCAAGGATAAACGCACAGGGCGCGAATCTGTTTGACTCATGCTCGTACGCTATCTTTCTGCGCTGTCTTTTCCGTGCCGGTGATGGTGTATTGGTTGATTCTTTGTTGGTCATGGCGCAGCCCTGTAAAACGATGCACCGTAGTTCCTCACACCACGGCGCTGGTGATGGTTACTCCTGTTCTTTGGCCTTGCGGCGCTGGCGGTATTCAACTTCTCGCTTTAATGCTGCTGTTACAAACTGCCCTGTACTTTCACCAGGCATTTTTACCGCCTCAACATTGTTCATAACTTCATGCGGAACCCTTGCCGCAACTGTTTGTGATTTTGCGTTTACTGCTTTTGTCGCCATGTTGTGTACCCCTTACAAAAAACAAATGCAGTATGCAGGAAAAAAAATAAGTGTTCAACACTTGACGTGTTTAACACCTGGGCTTAAATTGGTGTTCAACACCTTGTTGATGCAAGGTGCAGAAACGACAACGCCCCGCAGTGGTGGCACACATGCAGGGCGTCTAACCACCAACGATAGCAAGAGTATCGAGGTAGCTATGAGAAATCATACCACACACCCGCAAGGGCGGGACTCGCACAACCTGAATAAATACATCTGGCGTTTTATCGCCCTGAGCACGGCACAACCGCGCGTAATTCACATCGAGGCCACCAGCGAACAGGAAGCACGCCAGCAATCTCCTGATGGCTGCGTGATGGTATTCGCAGCCCGTATTCGCCAGGAGGTGGAACATGTGTAATGCAACATGGCCTGATGCAGCGGTAGACGCTATCAAAACGCTGATGGATTCACTTATTGAGATTTCTGCTATCGCTGGTGTGGCGCATAAACACGCAGCCAGAGAATCAGAATGCATCTCCCATTATTTAGCATTTGTGCAGCTAAAAGCCGATCAGGCACTGGATAAGGCCGGAAAAATTATCATGGCTGATGTGCAGGAGGTGCACCATGCATAACCTGTCAATTTCTGACCTTAACAGCATTCAGTTTGACGAGAAATTTACCGGGCAGTTGCTGGTCAATGTGGAGAACGGGCGCATAGTGCGTAATTACCACCTGCCGGATGGTGCAATTGCCGGAAGCGTTGAAGCATTGCTGGAACTGGCGGAACGTGCGCGACTGATTAAGCCGTCAACGAGCCATCACGATGATGATCTGCATTTTACCGGGCGTATGGTGAGTCACTACGAAAACGGCGTTGAAGTATCCCGCGAACGGCTGCGTGATGATTGCTGTTTCGGCACACTGCCGGAATTTATCGAGTTGCTGACCAGTTGCGGTTATCAGGTCATTCAGGGGGGTAAACATGCGTGATGATCGTTTTAATTCCCTGAAACGGGAATTTGATGGCGCACCGGAAGATGCAGCGGGCGCATTGTTGAGCGTTGCTGACATGATGAAAGCTGCATATTTTCTTATCAATACCAGTGGCTACAAGTCAGAGGGTGAAATGATTCTTAGTATTGCGTCGGACTATGCGGAATATGTGGCAGAGACGCGTTACAGAAGAAAATTCACGGAGGATGTAAGCCATGCATAATCATGAAGCGCATGTACCCGTAGTGCTTAATGTGCCAGATGATTTCACCGGACGCGTACTGGTTTACCTGGATAAAGGGAAAGTGAAATCACAATGCCGACTGAAAAGTAATGAGATTGTTGGTTCTCCTGAATTTTTTTCTGAACTTTGTATTCGTGCGGAAATAAAACCGGAACTGCTGACAGGAAAATAAAACCATGAAAAAGAAAAATTCTGGCTTTACTGCCAGCGGCCTCTCTCGGCCTGAAATCCGCCCCGGTGATATTTCCCGGGACACCAGACGCGGGGGACGGGTAGTTATTCGTCACGTTACGCCAGGCAATATCACCTACCGCCGTGAGGCTTACGAATATGACTGCGTAATGCCGCGCCGTCAGTTTGATCGTGATTTTATTCTGGTGGAAAACAAACAACAGGCAGTGGCGAGACGTGCAGCCACGAATATTAAAAAAATCCGGGCAATGTTGGTTGCGGGAGGTAAGAAGTGAAAAACGCACCGAGTCTAAAATATCAGCCGAAGGATAAATTCACTGAGGTAATCATTTTTGCCGGGACGGATGCTTACGCCCATGCTCAACACTGGATTGAAAGTGAAGGACGAAAACACGGCGATAACGTGCCTCCTGTTTACCTGGGGCCAAAGCAACTGGCAGACCTGGCGAATATCCGCATTATTGACGAGAAACGCCGTTTTGCGCGTGTCTATATCGCGGGGGAGATAGAGCCAATCCAGATCAATACTATCGCTGAAAAGCTGGCGCTGGCTGGCGTACAGGAGGCGAAATTATACAAAGGTATCACCGACCAGGAACCGGAGAACTGGCGCGACTACCTGCAACGGATCCGCGAACAGGCTGAGCACGGGGAAGTTTCAGTGATGAAATTAGCTACAAAAAATAGTGGTCTACCCAAGCCTGCATTAAATCAGATGGGAGCCAGCCAGAGAGGGGAAGTGTTACTTGAACATTATGGAGGAGCACTGGCGATAAATGATGATTCTGATGTAGTTCACCATTACAACGGAATTGTTTGGGAGCCTGTATCTGATAAGGAACTCCAGCGGTCTATGGCGAAGATTTTTATTGATGCCGAAATTAGTTATTCGCAAAACGCCATTAAATTTGCCGTAGAGACAATGAAATTGAGTCTACCTGTTATGGGGGGAGCGGACAGAAATCTTATTGGGTTCAGTAACGGTGTTTTTGATATCAGGACAGGAAATTTTCGGGAACACAACAAAAATGACTGGTTGTTAAATGCCAGTGAATTACCGTTCAGCCCGCCAGAAGAGGGGGAAACGCTGGCAACACATGCGCCGAATTTCTGGAAGTGGTTGCGTCGTTCGGTGGCGGATAATGCTCGTAAAGCGGATCGCGTACTGGCGGCATTATTCATGGTACTGGCGAACCGGTACGACTGGCAGTTATTCCTTGAGGTAACGGGGCCGGGCGGAAGCGGTAAAAGTGTGATGGCGGAGATTTGTACCATGCTGGCGGGTAAGGCCAACACAGTATCGGCAAGCATGAAGGCTCTGGAAGACGCAAGGGAACGCGCGTTAGTAGTTGGCTTTTCGCTGATTATCATGCCGGATATGAC
>SKEW01000857.1_pt1 | contig 22652 bp, 26 predicted proteins | sample 4841441 | NCBI WGS metagenome assembly SKEW01 (sample SAMN11008799, study PRJNA524170) | human gut metagenome | isolation source: fecal sample from pouch patient p41 | place: Israel: Tel-Aviv | reverse complement strand
CTACTAATATATTAGAAACATTAACAAGTGCTTTCACTTACTTTCTCATACCATGGGATGGCAGTTTCTCTTATCACTTCATTCAATTGACGAATGTTTTGTGTCCCTTGTTCTGTCAGCCATTCTAAAGTTGCCGCTTCTCCTTTTTCAACAAAAGGAGCGACTGCATCTTTCCAAGTTGCTCTGCCACAGAGTACACCGTTGAATCGTGCCCCAGCATGTTTGGCAAAACGCAATGTCTCCATGAATAATGCCGCTGATACCCCAGCACTTAAGAAGATATACGGCAAATCTGTTGCATCGCTTTGTTCTTTAAAATAAGCGGCAGCTTCTTGACGTGTATAGGCGATCTCCCCTGTTGCATTTCCTTCAACAAATGACATGTTTACTGGTACTTCAACCTTTAAGACATCTACTTTATACTGGGTTTTCGAGAATTCTTTCATCATTTCGATCACTTTGCGCGGTTTTGCTTTGGCATAGGAAAGCGATTTCGTATCTACATTTTTAGCATCATATGACAATAACTCTAAATAAAATGGCAGTCCTTCAGCCATGCATTCGCTTCCAATTCGTTCAACAAAAACTTGCTTTTGCCGATTGATTTCCTCTGCTTCTTCATAATCGTAATACAGTAAAAATTTCACCGCATCCGCACCTAACTCTTTCAATCGCAGAACTGAACAGTCCGACAGCAGATCCGGCAAGCGGCCGGGTACGGTTTGATCATAACCAGTTTTTTCATATGCCAACAGCAGACCGCTCGCTGCTGCACGCTTCTGTGCAGCAGGCAGTCCGTATTCAGGATCCAATAAAATTGCTGAGGCATAAGGAGTCAATTCTTGGGAAATTAGTGTTTTAAACTGCTCAATTTTTTCCTTTGTCGCTTCCATCCCTAAAGCCGACATCATTTTCTTCAGCGCGCCTCGCTGATCGATTGCCAAAGCGGTAATAATGCCTTCTGGCGTCGATAGACGTTCCATTGCTTGTCTTTTATTTTCCGACCATTCTAACATGCTTCACACTCTTTCCTATTTTTCATATGGATAAATCGTTACGCCTTTGACCACACGATTGACTGTTCCACTTGGCGATGGTGTATCTGGTGTATTACCAACCTTCACCGAACAAAGTAATGCGATCGTTTGGGCTACCATGATATCTGCTAAAGCAAGATAGCCATCCGGCAGTAACGAATCTGCAACTAATTCAAAGGAATCACCACTAAACAATGAACCCTTTTGACCAATTCCAACAACGCGTTGGGCAATACCGTCATTTTTGATTTCTTCCAGCATGTCTACATCGTATTTCTGCGTATATGAGTCATTGCTGACAAACAGGAAAACCAATGTCTGCTCATTGACAAAAGATTTGGGACCATGTCTGAATCCTAAAGATGTATCAAATACGGTTGCGATTTTTCCAGCAGTTAACTCGAGAACTTTTAATTGCGCTTCTCTAGTCAATCCGCCTAAGCTTCCCGAACCTAAGTAAATGATGCGATGAAAGTCTGATGCCAGATACCCTTGGATCTCTGATTCTCGTTGGATGACTTCTTCTCCTAGTCGGCTTAATTGATGAACATATCTTTCTTTTTGCTGATTGCTTGCTTGATCAAAAATAAGTAGCGCAGTCAGCGTCATACAGCTGAAACTGCTTGTCATAGCAAAACCAGCGTCATTGGCTTTGTTTGGCATTAGTAAAACTAGATTTTCTTTTTTTGTAGGCATTTGTGTAGCCAATAATCCGTCTGGTGCACAGGTGATCACGATATGATAGATCTTGTTGACCAGCTGATTGGCCATCTTAACTGCGGCTAGACTTTCTGGACTATTTCCACTACGGGCAAATGAGACCAAGATCGTTGTCTCATCAGGAATCAGGTATTCTTTTGGCGTAGCAACGATATCGGTCGAACCAATACTTTGAAAAATAAACTGGTTCGTATTTCCTTGACTAGTAAGAAACGGAATTAGTGTATCTCCCACATATTGCGAGGTTCCGGCCCCTGTAAAAATGACTCGGATTGGTCGCTCTCCAGCATGTTGTTTCGCATCCGTAAACAAACGATCTAAATCTGCAACTGTTTCTTGATAACGGTCAAACGTCTCATGCCACAGTTCCGGTTGTTGTCGAATTTCTCGGGTAGTATTTTCTGCTCCTAGCTTTCGTAGTTCTTCTTTTGAGAACATAAACATTTTCTTTCCTCCAATTCAGTTAGTGGAACGCAGATGCCTGATCTTATAATGAAATTTATCAGCCCGCGCTACACTTAATGTAAATTCAATCACTTCGTTCTCGAGATTATAGGTTGAGCGAACTAAATGGAGCACTGGTGATCCTTCTGGAATATTTAGCAACTCACTATCTTCTTTCTGGACAATGCTGGCATAAAATTCCTCGTCAGCCAACCGTACGATTTGATTGAAATTCTCTGAAAACAAATTATATAAAGGTTTCAGAAATAGAATTTCTTGAGAAAGGGACATAAATAGCTTCACTGGCAAATAGGATTTCTCGATCATCATTGGCAAATCATCAGCTAAGCGCAATCGGTCTAATTGAAATAAAGGCTCACCTAGTTGAACATTCAGATGACTCGCTAAATATTTAGTTGCTTCAATCTTCTTGAAGGCCAATATCTTGGTTTCAGGATGTTTGCCCATTGCCCGCATTTGTTCGGTAAAACTATATGCGCCAGCTAGATCAGTCGCATTTGTCCTTAATTCCGAAACAAAGGTTCCTTTTCCATGTTGTCGATAAATGTAGCCCATTTTTTCCAGTTCTTGCAATGCTAGTCGCACCGTCGTGCGACTAACGCCATAAAAACTGGTCAACTCTCTTTCTGATGGCAGCTTGTCATGAGCGACCATACTGTTTTCGATTCGTTGTTTCAATATTTCTACCAGCTGATAATAAAGTGATTTTGATTGAAAGGTATTTTGCATCGATGTCTCTCCTAACTGGCTATAACCACAATGTAAGTATAGTAGTGGTATTTTTTATGAGTCAATACTAAGAACAATCTTTTTTTTATTTTCATTTTTAGTCTTGTTAATATGATTGACATCACTGACTTTAATAGGAATAAAAGGAAATGAAAAATAATTTTCCAACTTTTTTCATTCAAGAACATCCTCTATTTTTTTCTTTTTCTCTCTTCAACTGGTATCTTTTTTTAGCTCCTACCCTTCATCAATCAACAATTTGCCTCAAACTATCAAATGACTACTTACCAGTGAATTGAACGATTTTCGGAAGACGGAGGAAAAGTGCAACGCATTTGCTTTGGTTTCAAATCATTTATGAACATGAAAATTAAAGTTGAAACGTATTCAAAAGGGAGTCTATGAGAATAAATTCCTCTAATACTAGCTCGTGTATCAAGTTGCTGGCTTTGTCCTTTCGTTCTCTCTTAAGAGGAATTTATGTTGTTTCTTATCCCTTTTAAAGGTCTCTGTATTCTCCAGTTTATCTGAATTCGTATCATAATTTTTCTTATTCTTGAATAACTTTTTTATTATCACTTCGTTTAGTCAACCGTGCTTATATAATATCCTTCTACCTCGAAATAGCATTTTTCAAACTTATATTATAAATTCACATGATTATCGAATTTTATTAAGTTAGTTTTTCTTGTAAATCTCTGTTCCCAATGAAACTCGAGACACTTATTTTAAAGAGGAAACAATGTGGTATTTAAATAGCCCTCTTGTATGGGCTACTCTGTGATACTTATTAGCCATTAAACTATTTTACCCACATAGCATATATTTTGAAATCGTTCATTCCGTAAATTCAACTAAATATGCCTAAAAAAATAAAAAATCTAAGATAGAATAAGATTTATTCAGTCTTAGATGGATTTATAGCAACTTTTTCGTAACAACTTTAAAAAATACGAAAAGAAAGAGCTGTTTTACTCTGACTACGTTGCTAAATTGTCGTTTAATCATTCATTTAAACCAAATCTTTTTTTATAGAATTCGTTTTAATCCTCCTGAATCCAAAAACTATAAAAACCGTAATTAAATACTTTTGTGCCTTTTGGTACTTGGAGAATAGAATTATAAAAACATTGACAAAATCCCCAACAGCACTGATTGTCATAGCAAAACTCATTAATGCCCAACAAAATGAAACTTTTAAAGTAAGCATCAGTGCAACGAAGTACCAAATTAAAAATAGTAATATTCCCAGAACAATTATAGGTGTTAAACACATGACGATAAAGAGTGATTTATTTAGCCTCTCTTCGCAGCAAATAAACATTACTCCTTGATCAATGTAGCTTCAAATTTCTTTATGAGCATTAATAGGAAAAACTAACGTATAAATGATTTCATGAATAATTATCTGTGGATACATAGAAAAATAGAGACAATAATGATAAGCCCACTCCTGACCATAGTTCGATGAAAAAAACGTTAATATCCAGCAATCACCGCAATTAAGAATAATGGTGAACCAAGAAATAATCCTTGTAAAAAATCCTCATTTATATTGTCGTTTTTTTGATTGGGTAGCTAGATAAGGATAAGGTTGTCCTTTTATAAGATGGGATTCGTCCTTATATTTCCCAATATAATAAATTTGAAACATGTAATTACCAGATGAACTCTATAATCAATCAGTTCATATGAATTGTTTGTATAACTATACCAATAAAGCGCTAATCAGATTCTTTAAATCCATTATAAATACTATAATAAAATATTTTTATTAGATATCTTTCCTTGGACTAGTAACATCCACATAGTCCCTTTGCTCAATATTCCCTAAAAAATAGCCAGTAGATAACTCTTCTCTAAAATCTCTAATAAAAAAACATTATTTTCAAGTGATTAAGTTATAAAAATTATGATCATAAAGATAAAAAAATTTCTACCAGAAAATGTATTACCGTCTATATTTGTAGTACAAAAGTAAAATTTTCTATACTTACTTTTTATAATCGCGAATTGTAAAATTAAATTAGAAAAATAAAAAGGCATTTATGGTACACTCAAATTGTATTTCCGACGAAAGAAAACAAAGGAGTGTAAAGAAATGTGGCGCTATAATTTCTGGGACTGATAGTAAATCATTCTATCAGTCCTTTTGAGCATAAAAAAACAAAACATACAGAAGCTCCGTTAGAATTGAATCACCACAACACAATCAAAGGAGCGTTCTGTATGCCTGATCTTCATCTTATCAAACTATTACTAGGAATCAAAGATGAAAACATTCAAATCACTCATGTCGAGAAGAAAAAAATACATTCAATCAACAGTATCGTTGTTTCTGCCACGCTCATTAAAACGATTCAGCGCTGTCCTCAGTGTAAACAGGTGAATCAACATGGGCTGATCGTTAAGAACGGAAAGAAAAAATCGCTGGTCCTTCTCAATAAGTGTGCGAATCAACGGACTTATCTTGCTTTGGCAAAGCAACGGTACCTCTGTCGTGGCTGTCACACCTATTTTACGGCGAATACCTACATTGTTGAAAAAAACTGTTTTATCGCCAAACAAGTACATTATAAAATATTGGAGGAATTGACTGAAAAACAAGCAATGACGACGATTTCTAAATATTGCGGCGTTTCTTGGTCAACCGTTTCGCGAACACTCGCTTCTCTGCTCCCCATGACAAACGTGAAAATAAATTGGTTGCCTCGCTGTTCATTGGTAGATGAATTTCGTTCATTGAAAAATCAAGTCGGTCCCTATTCTTTTTCTTGTATGAATGGCGATACTGGGAAATTACTGGATATTCTTCCTTCACGTAAGAAGAAAGATCTCATTTCTTATTTTATGCAATTTGAACGACGTGCACGTTTAAACGTAAAAATACTCGTAACAGATATGAACGCCTCTTATGCTTTGCTGATAAAAGAGTGCTTTCCTCATGCCAAACTCGTTGTGGATCGCTTTCACATCGTCAAGCACCTCATTCGCAGTTTTAAGGATATTCGACTATGAGTCATGAAAAGCTTCGACCGAAACGATCCAATACAAGCCAAACACTATCGACAAGTGAAGGCTTTATCTCGACTTCTGATCAAACGACAGGACACGCTTGTTTATGATAAATGGACAAAATGGCGTAATTTTGGTTGGGCCTATTTAACCGAAAGTGAAGTCGTAGAACGTCTACTTTCTACTTCTGATGAACTACGAATAGCTTATGCTTACTATCAAGAAATTCTTCAAGCTTTTTATGACAAAGAAGCGGACATCTTCTTTCAGCTTGTAAAAACAATGCCCAAGTCGGTTCCAAGAGAACTGCATCATATAAAAAAAGCGTTTATAAACTATGAATCCGGCATTCGTTTAGCCTTAGAGTTGCCTTACTCAAATGGCAAAATAGAAAATCTGCATACCCACATCAAAGCATTGAAACGAATAGCTTACGGGTTAGGATGAGAACCAGAATTTTCTTAATCAATCATCTGATCACTTATTAAACATAAAAAAACATCTAAAGCAGAAAATCAATTCTACCTTAGATGTTCTTATATCACTCTATCAGTCCTATTTGACAAAGAGCCAGAAATGTTTGCCGACTATACACTAGCTTTGTTGTGCAAGATGCTGAGTATCAATTTCCACAGGGATTGCTAGAATATCTTTCAGCTGAATGTATAAGGCATCGCTAATTTTCTCTTCCCGATCGTTCAACCGATCCACTAAAATTTCTTTGCCCTCCAGCGTTTGAAAAACATACCGTTGAATGTTGCCTAAAATAAATGATTCCTTCCATAGAACCGGAATCTTAACCCCCTGAGGAACCGGTTCAAATTGAATCAGCTCCGGTCTTAAATAATAAATGCAGCGATTGCCCTTAGCGGAAAACTCGTGGGTATACTGATTCAGCTCATACCATTCGAAACGATTATAGTTGCCGATAAATTCCGCAACAAATCGGCTCTGAGGATTCTGATACAATTCCTTCGAGGTGGAAACCTGAGCCACCCGCCCAGCTTCCATCACAAAAATCCGATCACTGATTCGCATCGCCTCTTCTTGGTCATGAGTCACAAAAATCATCGTCATCCCTAGCGATTGCTGGATAGCGCGCAAATCCCGCTGCAGCTGTTTTCTAATTCGGGCATCCAAAGCACTTAATGGCTCATCCAGCAGCAGGACTTTCGGTTCAGTGACCAATGAGCGAGCCAGTGCCACCCGTTGTCGTTGACCGCCAGAAAGAAACTGGACATTTTTATCTGCCTGCTCCGTCATATCCACCAATGATAGCATCTCAAAAACCTTTTCCTGAATCACCTCAGGACTCAGCTTCTTTACCTTCAAACCAAAGGCTACATTTTCAAAAACAGTCATAGTTGGAAACAATGCATACTGTTGAAAAACAAAGCCGATATTGCGATCCTTCGTAGGCTTATCGGCAATATTCTCATTGTCCAGCACAATCTCACCGCTCTTTGGTTGTTCCAATCCCGTGATACAGCGCAGCAACGTAGACTTTCCGCACCCGCTGGGACCTAGTAAAGTAACCAGCTCACCCTTTTCAATCTGAATTTCATCAATAGCTAAAATCTGTTTTTCATCAAAAAACAGATTGAGATCATGTATTTCTAAAAACATTTTCCGTCACAACTCCTTTAAGGGCTTCTTTTTCGACTGCTTCTCTTCCCTCGTCTGCTTAAGGGACAGCTGTTGCTTTTGTCGATAAGTCAGCATAAAGGTAGTTAAAGCAATTCCCACCATAAACAGCAAATACAAAACCATCACAGCGCTAGCCAAATGGCCGTTTTCGTTCATCCGCCGCAGCATATAGATGCGTACCGTCTGAAATCGACCGCCAATCAACAGGTTCGTCAGCATGTACTCCCCAAAAACCGAAGAAAAAATCATCAGAGAAACTAGGGTCACACCGATACGGATGTTTGGAAACAGTACCTGGATAATAATCGTAGACATCGGGGCGCCCAAGGTTTCTGCTGCATCCACTAATTCCTTCAGATTAATTAAGCGCATCTGGTTGTTAAGACTAAGATAGACAATCGGCAACGCCGTAATAAACAATGCACCTACCAACACTACAAACATTGGGATACCAGTTTCAGCATACGTTCGAAGCAAAGCCGTTACCAAAATCACTCCTGGTAAAGCATACGGCAGCAGGAGCAGCTTTTCCAGCCAACGATTCAAACGAGGGAAATACAAATGAATCCAAATAATGGTGGGAATCATCAACAACAGAATCGTCACCAAGACCACACCTGCTAATAAAAGTGAGCGACCCACCGCAGCAATAAATTCCCTGTCCGTCAGCAGCTGTTGGAACCATTGCAAGGTAAAATCACTAGGTAAAAGCGATTTTGACCATTTAGTGGAGCTGGCATACAAAATCGTTCCAATAATCGGCAGCAAGTAATACAGGACAAAGCAGAACAAAATCGGTTTTACTAACTTTTTCACGTCTGCACCACCTTGCCTTTCTTTTGAATAATCAACATTGCCGTTACCAGCAGGACACCTAAAGCGACTGCCAACGCACTGCCTAAATTAGGCTTGGCGAACACATCTCCCGACACTAAAGCCGCAATTCGAATCGTTAAAAGATTTACATTACTGCTGGTCAGGGCATACGCTGTTTCATAGGTCCCCATGCCATTAGCAAATAAGATGACAAAGGTGCTGGCAATCGATGGTCGCAAAAAAGGCAAAGCCACCTTGAACCAAGCATACGCTGATGAAGCGCCCAGCAATTGTGCGGACTCCAGCCATTCCTTTTTCACTTCCTTCATGCTGGGATACAAAAACAAGACCCCTAACGGAATTTGGAAATAGGTATACGTGATGGTCAATCCCCACCAAGAATACAAATTGAAGTCCGCTAGAAATGGCAAAATCATTTTCAGCACACCTACATTCCCCAACAAAATAATAAAAGAGAATGCCAGCGGAATCCCAGCAAAATTAGCTGCCAAATTGGAAACAAAGGTGATTTTCTCCTGCAATTTAGTCGATAGATTCATTAAGCATAAACATAAAATAAACGTCCCGATTAACCCAATCACACTGGAGCTGACAGCAATCAGTACGCTGTTAACAAAGGCCTGTGTGTAATATTTGTTGCTGAAAATATCACTGTAATTGGCCAATGTCCACTGGTTAGTTAAATCACTGTGCAAGCTGCACAGAACCATAAAAAGCAGCGGCAGCAGTAAAAATGCACAGAAGATAAAGGAGGCAGGAACCAGAACCAAGCGTTTTTTCATCTCTTTCATCCCCTCATCAATTCTTGAATGTCCTGCATTTTCTCTGACGGTGCAATTCCTAATAACCAGCAAAACAATGGAGCCGCCAGCAGCTGTGGTACAGTTTGTTCCTTCAGCTTTTGGCGTTTATTTGAAATCAAATAAAAAGGAACTTCACGATGTGCAGCCAAGCTGCCGCCATGCAGTCCGTGCGCATCCATCCCGTGATCCGCAGTCACCACGACTTGATAACCTTTTTGCAGCCATTCAGGAAGGTAAATAGCCAATAATCTGTCCGCCTGATTAACCGCTGCTGCATATTCATGAGAATCGGCGGTAAATTTGTGACCGACATCATCAATATTCATCGAATGTACGACCAAAAAGTCTGGCTGATACTGATTCACTAAATAATGGGCATCCGCAAATAAATGCGAATCAGGGTAAGTGTCCTCACTATAAAAGATGCCATGCTGAATCAGTCGCTCCTCCTGATGCTGGATGCGATCAACCAAACGATTATAGGGGGCTTGATTGTACAACTCGCTGTACCAGTGGTAAGCGGCGGCTCCTGTTTTTCCGCCAGCTTCCTTAACTAATTCAAACAGCGACCACTCTTTGGATCGCTGAGCATGGTAATTACTATAGATGCCATTTTCATAGGCTGGAACGCCGGTCATCAGTACTTCGTATAACGGACGTGAATTGCTGGGCAGCTCACTTTTTACCTTCAATAAGCTTGCTTGCTGGTGCTCAACTAAATGATTCATGAACCCAAGCTGGGCGACGGCTGTGTCGTAGCGACAGCCGTCTAGTATAACTACAATCAGTTTGTCAAGTCTACTTTGCATAGGTCAGTACCTCCGCCTGCCAAAGCTCTGGAAGCTCTACAGAGATCTTGTTCCAAGCTTCATTGTCTTCAACTGGCACCGCCGCTTCATAAGCATCCTCCGGCAGTAATTTTTCAGCTACTTCTTTAGGCAGCTCTACCTTGCGAATAGGTCGCGCATAGCCCTTTGCCAAATTGATTTGCCCTTCATCAGATAAAATATATTCCCGTGCTAGCTTTGCCGCATTGGGATGAGGGGCATTTTTATTGATTAAGGTTGTATACCCGCTAATGATGGAGCCGTCTGTTGGCACAGTTACCTCAAAACGCTCGGAGTCAATTTGGTCACGATAATTTAGTCCATTGAAGTCCCAAACAACTGCCACATCGATTTCACCTTTTTCAAGATTTGCTACGCTGGCATCAACGGTGGACAAACGGCCTTTTTCTGCCATTTTTTTGTAGTAATTCAGACCTGGCTGAATATCCTTTTCGTCACCTCCGTTGGCAATCGCCGCAGCCAATACAGCAAATTGTGCTTGGTTGGCAACCGTCACATCCCCCACGCTAACTTGATAGTCACCCTCTTGCAGCTCCTTCCAGCTAGTCGGTGCTTGCTTCACATTCTCTTTATCGGTGATAAAGGAAATGGTTCCCGTATAGCTTAACAACCAATCCCCATCATCATCCTTTGCCCAATCGGGAATTTCCTCCCAATAGTTGGTCTTATAAGGTAAGGTTAACTCTTTGCTTTCAGCCAACGGACCGAAGCTGATACCGACATCACCAATATCGGCGGTTCCATTTTTTCCTTCTGATTCAAACTTAGCCAATTCTTCTGCACTGGACATATCCGTATCCACGTGACTTAAGCCGTATTCTTTTTCAAGGTCGTTCCAAGTGCCTACCCAATTTGCCCAAGTATCCGGCATTCCCAAGCTGGCAATCTCTCCTTCTTCCTTGGCTTTTTCTATAATCGTATCTAAAGAGTCGTCTGCCGCAGCCGATTGCTTCGTTGCTTCACCTGAGCCGCAGCCTGTCAGCAGGATACTTACTGTTGCTGCACAAAATAAACCGATAGTCATGTTACGAATTTTTTCATTCATTTTCATTCATTCTTCTCCCCTTTCGATAATTCCATTCTAACAAAGCCTTGTAATGAGAGAATCAATTTCTTAAAAAGGTTTCATGAACAATGTAAAGGTTGTATATGGTTTGTAAATTTCGACGAATTCCCGTTAACCTTCTAAAGCTTTTGCGGTATGATAGTAGAAAAAAGGAGGCTCCCTATGCAGTATTATGATCAGCATCTCCACACGTATTTTTCCTTTGATTCAGAGGAAAAATTTGAAAACTATTTAGCCTATCAGCCGGAGTTTTTCGTTTCTACGGATCACTTTGATTTAAACAATCCATCTACCGGAAAAGATGACATTCCGGATTATCCAGCCTATATAAACAAACTGGACTCTTTAAAAGAAACCTATTCCACCAAATTTCTGCGAGGTATCGAGATTGGCGTTGTTCCAGGACAAGAAGAGCGGATCGTGGATTACCTCGCTCAGCATCCTTATGATTTAAAGCTGGTAAGTATTCATCAAAATGGCCGCTTTGATTATATGGACGATGTGGTTTTAACCAAAGATCCCATTCAAACTACCAAGGAATATTTTGATCAGATGTTGCAGGTCTTGACGGATTTTCCAGAAGGAGATATTTTGACTCACTTTGATTATGGATTACGCCGCTTCACCTTCACAGCGGAAGAATTCGCGGAGCATTTTGAGGCTCAGCTGCTAACGATTTTCAAAAAGGTTGTTGAACGAGAATTGGCGATGGAGTTAAATGCCAAGAGCTTCTTGAAATACGGCAACGAAGACCTTTACCGTTATGCCGTTCCTTTGTATCAAAGTGTCGGCGGAAAGCTCTTTACCTTAGGCTCGGATGCTCATGTTGCCGAAGATTATCAGCTGGGCTTTAAAAAAATGAGTCAGCTGTTGGCAGACTGTCAGGTAGAAAAGTTGCTAGTCATTCAAGGAAAAGAACGCCGCCTGACGCCGCTGCCGATTTTGTGATTCCTATATAATAGAAGAAAGTGGTGAAAAAAATGAGCAACCTGCGGGACTACAATCAAGAGGCACCCATCCATCATTTAATTGCGCGACATTGGGATGCGTTGAAAATTGAGGCGGTTTGCCGATCCTTGTTAGCAGCCGTTCCAAAACAACAACTGGAAAATTTTTTGGTGGCTGACAGCTTGCAGCGGGAAAAAGTTCAGGCTTATTTTGCAGCCTTTAAAGATTAGCCTTTGGAATATTTGCATGCGCAGTTTCATCTTTTTTATCAAGTAGCCGCCCCAGATGACTACAACGATTTACGAGGACAGCTGCAATTGACCTTTCAAGCGGATGAAACCGCCTATACCGTTTTATTGGGAATGGCTCGCCTTGGTGATCAGGCGAAGGTCGAGTGGCGGATTTTCGATATTTGATGGCAGGATCAAGGCGTTTCAGTTGCAAACCTTCCTCTCTTTCAATTAGAAAAACCGCAGCAGGAAGAAGTTTGTGTGCTGGTCACCGATGCTGGTGAAATTCGTCTCCGCTTATTTCCTGACCAAGCTCCCCTGGCTGTAGCCAACTGGCGCTCCCTAGCTGAGCAAGGCGTTTATGACAACACACCTTTCGGCTCGTGTCATTAAGGAATTTGTTATTCAAGGTGGCGCTTTGGATGGTTCTGGTGATGAAGCTGTTTCCAGCTATGAGGGCTTTTTCGCTGATGAAGTGCATCGCGGACTTTATCATTTTAATGGCGCCTTGGCCTTAGGGGACCACGGCCCCCACACCAACGGCAACCAGTTTTTTATTGTGCAAAACACAAAGGCGCAGGCTGACCTGCTAATGTAAAGCAAGCATACTTGGAGCTTGGAGGACTACCGGAGCTGGATGGTCGTTATACTGTTTTTGGACAGGTATACCAAGGGTTAGAAATCGTAGCAGCGATCGCAGCTCAGCCGACAAACAGTGAAGATGTACCGATTGAGCCAGTGTTCATTCGACAAATTAACTTCGAAAAAACATCGTAAAAAGACACTCACTGACTTCAGCAAAAGCTCTATTCTTGAGCTGGCTGCAGCTAGTGAGTGTCTTTCATTTATCCATAAGATAAAGCTTGGATTCAATAAATAAATAAATGTTTTGGTTAAAGCTGTGACCGGCAAATGAGGAACCGTGCGAGCCAGTTGATCTGCCAATGCAAACATTTCTTTAGGTGAAGGCGCTGGCGTGTCTGCCAACGGATACTCCAGTCCCAATGCTTGGTAACCGTGCATACCATAGCGGTGGTACGGTAGTAATTCTAACGGTACGAACCGATCAAGATCTGCCACAAAACAAGCAATCGTCAGCAGCTCGGTCAGGTTCATATTGATACCTGGAACCACAGGAACTCGAATTCGCACTTCGCAGTTAGGATACTCAATTAAAAAGCGACGAATATTCTTCAAAATTTGTTGGTTATCTAAGCCGGTCCATTGTTTGTGGAGCTTGCTGGTAAACATTTTTACATCCACAAACAATGTATCCACATAGGGAGCTACCTTTTGGATTTCATTATAAGCACCACAAAAGCTGGTTTCCAGTACGGTATTGATTCCAATGTATTTGTCAAGGGCAATCGGAGCCATAACACCGCAGCATTCACAACACCTTATAATTTTTGTCAAAAAAAAGTGTTGCCATTCCATCTGGCATTAAGAAAGGATATGAAGCCTTTGTCTTTTCATGTATTAACTTTGACTTTTCAATTGCTTCCTTGTTTTCACCGTTATCATCAACAGGATCTGTAACAACTCCAACGATATTTACACCCTTGCTTTTCATTTCATTCTGAACCTCAACCAAATCAGGAATTTCCTTTACACAAAGACTTAGCAAAGAAGGTTTCTTGTTCTTCTGCAGGATAGATTCTAAATTTATATGCTTTTAGCCGCTCCATAAAGCTCACCTGCTTTCTATTTATGATTGTTTCCTTGATTTTGAATATACTTCTTAATCACATCAATTGGTGCCCCACCAGTTGTCAAAAGACAAAAACTTTTTGACCAGAACATTTCTTTCCAAAGAAATTGTTTGACTCTTGGATAATCACGCTTGATCAAACGTGAGCTGGCACTTTTATAGGCATTGATAAATTTTGTCAATTCTGTTTTTGGTTAAGCTTTGAACATAATATGAACGTGGTCTTTATCATAATTCCACTCAACTAAAGTGATGTGATACGATTCTGAGATTCTTTCAAAAGTCGCTTTAGCGTAGTTAGATATTTCATTATCAATTACTTGTCTACGATATTTCGTTACTAAAACAAGGTGGTAATATAGAAGAAATACTGAATGATTATTTGTATCTAATTCCATGTTATATCCACTCATTTCTTGTATAGACTGATTGTAACATAAGACAAAATATAAAGGAAATATGCCTTAGTTGTCAGTGTTCGAGTTACCAACGGTAACCCTCATACCGAACGGCATTCATCACCCACCTATAGAGGATGGGCGATGAATGCCTAATTTATGTTAAAAATTCATTGATATGTTAATCCAGATAATTTTTAAAAGTCCCATTAGGGACTTTTACTACATCACCTGTATTTACTTTAATTACATACTATCAAATATCCGAATTTAATTACTACCTAAAAAAGGTAGTAATTATTTTTTTACATAGATAGGCAAAAGTCTTTCCTCATCAACAGGTGTAAATATTGTTTGATACTTCTTCTTTGTTACCATTTTGTTTTGGTAACGAAATATCGTAGGCGAGCCAGCAACTTTGGTAAAAAACTTTATTATCCAATTAAATAGTAGGAAGTTCTTTTTCAAGCTCAACTGGTTCTTAAGACAACAAATAAAGCACTATCTAAAAAAGGTAGTACTTTATACATTGTATCTAATTTTATTGTTCATTCCCCAATCTTTTTTAATTGATTCTTCCGTATCTTTCTTGATTTGTGCTGTTGTTCTCACTATTTCTCCGTGGTCATCTAATTCTGGAACAATAGGATATTTTTCTCTAAACAAGTCTAGTTCTTTCATCACATCATTAAACAAGTCCTGTTTATCTTCCTGTGTAAGATTTTGCTTGATATATTCATCCAATGCTTTTCTCAACAATTCATCTCTTGTCATATTTGTCTCATACTTCTCTACTAAAACTCGGGATGTAGCATTTAATAAAGTCGACAGTTTTAAAGGATGCTTGGTGGAATAAACCTTATCAAACTTTCTGATTGGCGCACCCACTTTTTTTGTTCTTCCTCTACTCTGTCTTTCAATATTTGATAAAGTTTTTATTTCTTGTATTTGGTGTGCTTCCAATTGTTTATTTTCAACTGAAGTAGTTACTTGCTGCTTTTTCTTTGCTTCTGCTTCTTTTTTTATTTTAGCGAGCCCTTTGTTGTTCCCAAAAATATCCAATCCTTTGATGTCAGCCAATTACTCCACCTCCGCATACCAATTCTCGTGTTCTTCTAATTCTTTCAAAATACTGATAAATAATTCGTGGCTTTTGCGATCCCATTGTTTTAAGAAACCTTTTTTTGTCTTCTCCATCGTTATACCTGAACCATCATACCGTTTTAAACGTGCATTTTTGAGTACAACATTTTTAATTAAATGTTCCCCATAAATCTCTTGAGCCTGTTTATACATTTCCTGATCTACTGCATCGCCACTTTCTAACATAAATGGAATCACACCAGCAACATATAGATTTGTATCAAACTCCTTTACAAAAAAGTCCATATACTCTAGATATTGCATCGCATTTCTCATAGATTTTACTTGAGTCTGTAAGACGACGATTGCCCAGTCAGCGATGTACATTGCTGATTTACTATATACAGAAATAGAAGGAGGGACATCTAAATAGACGACATCAAACTCATCAAATAATGGTTCTAATTTTTCTTTCATATATATAAATTGGAATAATGAATCATTATATTGTTCTTTGATCCAATCATCATACATTTCAAAAGACATGTCTGCTGGAAGTATATAAAGATTATTGATCACTTTATAAACTGCTTCTCTAGGTGGAAGATTATTTATCAGTACGTCAGTCACAGTATTTTCGTAAACAATCGGTTCCCCTTCTCCTCCTCCTTCCTCTTTAGTGAAATTCATATGCGTTAAGTTCATCACATCAGAAGTATTTCCTTGCATATCTAGGTCAATTATTAAGGTTCTTTTTCCTTCATTAACTGCTGATTCAAACCCTAACATTTGCGCACACGTACTTTTACCTACGCCACCTTTAAAATTACCAATCACATATTTCTTCGCTACCACGTTCCTACCTCTTTTCTTTTAGCAATATTCTATTTGATACTATTATAACATATTTATTTTTAGTTACTACCCAAAAAAAAGATAAATATGTACTACCTTATAATTAATAAGTAAAAGGTAGTACATAAATAAGGAAAATCTGAAATATATTGATCTATAGCTTTCCTCAAAGTAATGACGTTATTGAATTTATCGAGAAGCAGAGAATACTCGCGACTTTAGTCATGTAGACGAATCAGATTTTCGATAAAAAAGAAGCCGTCCTTCTTAAGAACGACAACAAATCACTAGATTAATTTTTTCAACTGTTCATAAAAGTTTTCATGCGTTCCACATAACAATACTGGAATAACTTTGTTTTCTATAATCTCGTAAGCTACTCTATATGTTGTGCCCTCATATTTGAACCCACTAGACCAAATACCTGATAAATCCCCAGTTTTTTTTCACCCTTATATGGATAAATCGCAATTTCATCATAAATTAAAACAAGAATACGTACAAAGTAAAATGTTGTAAATAGTCTAGCAAGGATGTATATTTTCATGTACCAACATAATATTTAAGAAGTTTCCCATAGATATATTGGACTTCCTCTTTTAAAACACAAAAATAAATACTACCTTATTTAGGTAGTATTTATTAAAAGTTATGTCATTTTTGATTAAAAATATACTACTTGAACCTCTCATGACTAAAGTCACGACATTTTTTGGAATAGAGCATACTTGATATCTTATTTTTTCACTAATAGCAGTGTCTCTTATTCACCAAGCGATCTCCCTAGTTCCTACGGTTCTTAATTTTTCTCTAGACTAATGATTGTATCTTTAGACCTTCAGTCATAATATGGAGCAAAATAAAAAGGTACTAAGCCTAGTTTCATTTGTTTAGATTGGAAAATACGTCCTACAAGTATCTCTTTTTTTTCATGGTCGATTCGATAAAATAAGACATAGCTTTTGCCGATCAAGATCCGATATGTTGGGATATCCATTCCATAGATTTCGGAAACTTCCTCATGCATAGTTGGAAAATTTTTGGTTAGTTCTAAAGCCTTCTGGATCGCACCTACAAATCTTTTTATGCTGGCTGGAGAAAGAGCAAGCTCATTTTCCCATTCTTCTATTATCGTTTCAAGGCTGGTCTGGAAACTTTTAGAATAAACTAGCGTGTACTCTTTCATCTATTCACTCCAGCCGTATTTTCCGAAAGCTTTTACCATTTCAATTTCTGAAGCTGTTAAACCTTTCTCAAAATCTTGGAAACTTTCTTCAATCAATTTGCGATCGTGTTCTTTTGCTATTTGAGTGGTATCTAATATGAATAAGTTGCCTTCTTGTTTGGCTTGGATAGTGTCTCCGTTTTTTAATCCAAGAGAGCTTGGAAGGATCACTCCCACGCTATTGCCGATCTTTCTAACCTTTAGTTCTTTTCCCATGTTATCACGCTCCTTTTAGCTTTTGACAAACAAATTATAACATGTTATAACAACGATGGCCAACGGTGTTGCTTAAGGGCTCCCACTACATATTATTATTGGACAAAATAAGCCACTTAGAACGTTGGAAACATATAAAAACGCTATCAAAACACTAGCGAACGACTCATCATACACTTCCGTTAACATCCATTTAAGTAGGTATTTTTATCAAAAAGCCGAGAATACTCGCGACTTTAGTCGTGCAGATGAATCGGCTTCGGTTGAAGTATAGCCTTAGCTCTATCAATCAACCGACATATGTTGAATCTATATATTGTTAAAACGCCTAGAACAATGGATATTAACGGAAACGTACGTTAAAATTGTTAAGAGGTGCTTTTTGTATATCAGAAATCCATTATGGACGTGGCTACGTCTATTCTATTCAGTATCATCTTGTTTGGTGTGTAAAATACCGACATGATGTTTTGTATGGTCATGTAGACATTGATGTTAAACAGTTATTGAAACAAATCGCTGATGATAATAATGTAAAAATTATGGAAATGGAATCAGTCAAAGACCATATCCATTTACTTATTGAATGTACCCCACAACACTATATTCCCAGTATTGTTAAAGCATTCAAAGGTGTATTATTTAAAAAACATCCTGAACTTAAACAACGGCTTTGGGGTGGACATCTTTGGAATCCAAGCTACTTTGTAGCCACGGTTAGCGAAAATACAGAAGAACAAATTAGAAAATATATACAAAACCAGAAAAAGAAATGAGGTGAATTCATATGCTACAACATAAAGCTTATAAATTTAGAATCTATCCTAATCAAGAACAAGAAATATTAATTGCCAAAACTATCGGTTGTTCAAGATTTATCTATAATCATTTTTTGAATTTGTGGAATCGCGAATACACGACTACTGGAAAAGGATTATCTTATCATTCTTGCTCTGCCATGCTTCCACAAATGAAAAGAAATCCAGAGACAATTTGGTTAAAGGAAATTGATAGCATTGCGATTCAATCATCATTGAAAAATCTTTCTGATTCTTTTTCTCGGTTCTTTAGAAAGCAAAATAGACGGCCACAATTTAAAAGTAAAAAGAATCCTATTCAAAGCTATACAACTAAAAATGTGAATAATAGTATCCAAATTAGAAATAACTTCGTGAAATTACCTAAGTTAGGAATTGTTAAGTTTGCTAAGAGTCGAGAACCCAAAGGGCGAATCTTAAATGCTACTATTCGAAAAAATTCAAGTGGTAAATTCTTTGTTTCTATCCTTTGTGAAGAAGAAATTATGGAATATCCTAAAACCACTTCTGCGATTGGTATTGACTTGGGTATTACTGACTTTGCGATTCTTTCTGATGGTCAAAAAATTGATAATAATAAATTCACGGCCAAAATGCAAAAGAAACTTAAACGTGAACAACGCAAGTTGTCTAGACGTGCATTATTAGCTAAACAGAAAGGTATCAATCTATTTGAAGCTAAAAATTATCAAAAACAAAAACGTAAAGTGGCTAGATTGCACGAAAAAGTAATGAATCAACGTACTGATTTTCTAAATAAGTTAAGTACAGAAATTATCAAAAATCACGATATTATCTGTATTGAAGACTTAAATACAAAAGGTATGTTACGTAATCATAAACTAGCAAAAAGTATTTCGGATGTATCTTGGTCTAGTTTTGTGACTAAATTACAATATAAAGCTGACTGGTACGGACGTGAGATTATTAAGATAGATAAATGGTTTCCATCTAGTCAAATTTGTTCAAAATGTGGACATAAAGACGGTAAGAAACCGCTCGACATCAGAGAATGGACTTGTCTTATTTGTCATGCTCATCATGACCGAGACATCAACGCTAGTATAAATATTTTGACCGAAGGTTTACGAATACAAGCATTAGCTTAGGAATAATCAAGAACCGTAGGAACTATGGGGATAGCTTGGTAAATAAGAGACACCGCTGTTAGTAAAGACATACGCTACCAAGTATGCTCTTTTCCCAAGAATCTCGTGACTTCAGTCATGAGAGGTTCAATATATATAGATTTAACATATGTCGGTTGATTGATATAGCTAAGGTTATAACTCAACCGAAGCCGATTCATCTACACGAATAAAGTCGTGAGTATTCTCGGATATTTCATAAAAAAGAAGCCGTCTTTCTTAAGAACAACCTCAAATCACTACGTTATTTTTTGGCTCTATACTTTTTGATGTTGGTGAACTTCACCAACATCTTTTTTGTATAAAAAAAATATAGAAAAGACACCCTGAAATCCTTTAGAATTAATTTGGCTACCAATTCATAGGAGGATTCAAGATGTCTCATACTCAGCTTATCAAAGATACCCTAAATATTCTAGACCTAAATATCTATTTCGAGGAAAATTGTTTAACTAAAGAAAAATACAAAGGGCAAATTTGCTTGATTTACAAAGGAACTCTTCTGTACAAGCCAGAAGAGTGTTCCAATTGTCTTTGTGTCGTCCCCTCTAGGATCATTCGTTGGGGGACGACAACCGTTCGGTTGTTACTGAATGATGTGTCTGAGTATCGCACTTATCTGGAGCTGAAGAAACAACGATTTAAATGTAAGTCTTGCCAAAGAACATTCGTAGCGGATACCTCTGTTGCTGAAAAACACTGTTTCATTAGTCAAAAAGTTCGTTGGTCTGTCATTGCTCGCTTAAAAGAGAATACTTCCATGACGGAAATCGCTCGTCAGAAAAATATTTCCACTTCTTCGGTCTATCGTGTCATGAAGCGATTCTACCGCCCATTGAATCCTTTCAAACAGACTTTGCCAAAGGTCTTATGCTTTGATGAATTCAAATCGGTTCGAAGTGTTGCCAGTGCAATGAGTTTTATCATGATGGACGGACAAAGCCATGCATTATTGGATATTGTCGAAAATCGACGCTTGCCTTATTTAGAACGCTATTTTTCTCGGTTTTCATTAGCGACTCGTGAAGCCGTTCAATTGATTGTTATTGATATGTATGCGCCTTATGTTTCGTTGGTGAAAAAGCTTTTCCCGAATGCTCAGTTGATCATCGATCGTTTCCACATCGTCCAACATATTGGCAGAACTTTCTTGAATCATCGAGTGAAAGAAACCACGGTACGACTTAAAGGAAATTCCCACTCTCAACGAGGGTTAGGGAAAAAATTGAAGCGCTATTGGAAACTCCTACAAAAAGAAGAAGCAAAGTTAAACTATGAAAAACGGGTTTGGCGTGTCAGTTTTAAAGATTATTTGACTGAAAGTGAGATTGCCGATCGACTGTTAGCTGCTTGTCCCAACTTACGCCAAGGCTATCAGTTATACCAAGACATTCTTTATGCGGTAAAGAAAAGAGATCAGTCACTATTTGAGGATTGTTTAACTAGAGACATTAGCGGTCTGCCAGAAACCTATACAACCACTTTACGAACGTTTAAAAAGTTTCTGCCACAGATCCAAAATGCGCTTCACTACAGCTATTCAAACGGACCATTGGAATGCTTAAACAACCACATCAAAGTATTAAAACGCAATGCGTACGGCTTTCGCAACTTTTACAATTTCAAACTACGAATTATGATTCGTCATGGCAAAACATTTTTAACCAAATAAACAGAACAGAAAGAGGTTTTCTTCTTTCTGTTCTGTCCAAATTATTCTAAGATTTCTCTTTACCAACATCATTTGACAAAGAGCCAAAATATTAAAAATATTTTTTATAACTTTTCAGTATTAAAAATATTTTTAATATGGTAGTGAATATTCGTATATGGATTGTTGAGAATATTTGTATAAATCTCCTTACTCATATTTAAAGAGTGCGCATTATCAAATGCTATATGAACTTTATCGACTAGATACTGAGCTACTTTTTCTCCCTTAATATCTGTGTACGAACAATTTAATTTCATTTCATTTTTTAACAATTTATATAAAGAGAACCTATCATTAAAACTAGAATGTTTTTTAAAGTGTAGAAGTATCCAATATTCAAAGCATTCGTTGGAATACAAAGTCACAATTCCATTTTCTTTTGCAATTTTCAAAGCTTTTTCCACATCTGTTTTACTTTCATTATCTTTATCATAAACAACATATATTTGTTCAAAATCATATTTATGTTTTTCTGCTTTCATTTTAGCGATAGCATTCTCTACTAAAACCCATGAATTACCATTAATAACTTCTGATTTAATAGGGATAACATTACTCGAACTATATTTTCGCTTGAGCATATCAAAGTAATATTTTTCAGTCTCACCCTCACAAAAAATCATAGTCCTCTTCTTAATTTTCTTTCCTTTAGATTTTCTAGGCAAAGTTAATCCTCCTTATCTAAAGAAAACATTTTAACTAGATTTTTTGTATCTATATTTGGGATTGCTCCAAATGCTCCTTTTAAGTATCTTTTGTAATAACCAATATCACTTCTAGTGTTGTCATTAAAATCAAAAAGTGAGTAAACTTCACTTTCACCAGTAAAATCTTTTTCTACAAAATATATTTGGTCTTTTCTTAAGTTATTGTCCATTAAGTTCAGTTCATGAGAAGTAACAATAAATTGTGTAGTATTGTATTTAGAGTTAAATATCTTAACTAACGCATTAGATAATTCCTCATGAAAAGCATCATCAAATTCATCTAGTATAATTACCTTGTTATAGTTTTGACAAAAAAGAACGTTTAGAGCTATATAAATAATTTTTTTAGTACCAGCAGATTCCATTTCCAAGGGAATTCTTTGTGTTCCTACTACATTACCATTTTGATCATATTTTTTATATATAGTATAA
>SKEW01000855.1_pt1 | contig 22677 bp, 15 predicted proteins | sample 4841441 | NCBI WGS metagenome assembly SKEW01 (sample SAMN11008799, study PRJNA524170) | human gut metagenome | isolation source: fecal sample from pouch patient p41 | place: Israel: Tel-Aviv | reverse complement strand
CCCCCCCCCCCCCCCCCCCCCCCCCCCCCCCCCCCCCCCCCCGGCCCTTGCGCATATGGCTCCCATGAATCGGCGGGCATGACCTTTTACGCAGGGTGCGCCCGCTGTGGCTTTTCATGGATTCCCCGAATCAATGGCGAAAAATCCATTGCGGGGACTACTCATGCGGTTCCGTAGGCGGTTTGGGTGTTCCGTAGGTGGTTGGTCAGAGTATCGGGGTTGGAGAAAGGCTTTATTCTGGCCGTTTTCATGCCGGGTATTCAGACCCAACCACCTACGGAAGCGAAAAACCACCTACGGAACTAGTCCAAGCCGTAACGGTGACTGGCTATTGCGCGGGCGACCATGCCGAACAGCTCGTTCAGCTTCTGCTTGGAAGCCAGATGCTCGCGGGTGGCGACAAAAGGAGTGAAACCGAGATCCCTCAGCCGGTTCCGCTTATCGAGGTCATACATCCAGCGGTCATGGGTGTAGTGGTAATTTCCGTCGTATTCTATGCAGACGCGGTCATCCGGGTAGGCGATATCCACCTTCATCGTGCCCGAGCCGCGTATGTGGTCAATGATCTCATAATTGACATGTGCCTCAGGCAGCCCGTAGGCATCGCTCTCCAAACGAAGCACCGTTTCCTGCGGAGAATCGGTACCTGGTTTGGACAGGCGCAAGGCCTTTCTGCATTTGGCGCTCCCAATGAATCGCGGCGCACTCCGGATGTAGTCGGAGAGCTCATCGTGAGTGCAGACGCGTAAATCGGGATTGGCGCAAGTGAGCCAATCCATGGCGATCACCAGACTCCGTTCGTCGACATAGGGCGCAATCTGGCAGACCGCCTGCATCGCGGAGACGCTTGACACCAATTCGTCGGCGTGCGCCATGTCTACGCCATGCCTTGCGTAATGGAATTTCATCCCCTGGATTTTCCGCAGGTCACGTTGCCGGCACACCGAAACGTGAACGAGCTCCGAACCATATCCGGGTAAATAATTCATGGTGGCAATCATGCCATGCAGCTCCAGCGCTGTGCCGTGGCTTACATAGAGTGGAACCGAGGAGCGTGACCTTATCCGCGACAACACCTGCCTGCATTCAAGATGCCGTCTCGCCGCCTCCTCCCGTGCCTGCTCTAATGTGAAAAATGTATTGTGTCCGAAGCTTTCCATGCGCTGACGGTATATGGAAAGCCAGCAGCCCCGCAACCGTCTCCGTGAAAAATGTGGATATGTGTATGGTTCCATCCGCAGCATCACCGGGGAGAGGCCTGATGTATACGCGTCCGGTAGAACCGATGCGGAGCGTGGCGTCATCGAGGGGTGGCTCACATGGCAAGTCGGCCACGCAGAAGGGCGGGCGCTTCCAGCCGCAGGCCCGTGGGGCTGACGGTGACCGCGTTTCTCCACGGTGTCAGCCGCGTTTGGAACCCTGCCGACTGATGCCACCTTTATGACCGGTCGCTTTGAAAGGCAGACCGGCGTTGCCGAGTCCTTTGCTCCGCATGTTCTGCAGGGCAAAGGATTTTTGTTGTGCACGCAGTTCGTTCATCCGTTCCGTGGACTGATGCGCGATTCGCGGTTTCCGTGATTGCTCTGGCTGTGTCATGGCTATAAGAATACGTTCGGTAATGTAATATGATGGATTTAGTAATGCTTTTACTAAAATCTGATGAGGCATCCATGGGAGGGCGAGGGAGCGATGGCGACCATCAAGGAGATTGCGAAACGTACGGGATTTTCGCAGGCCACGGTGTCGCGTCTGTTGAATGGCGATCCGACGCTGTCGGTGCGTGAGGAGACGCGTCGCGCGATCATCCGCGCCAGCGAGGATTTGGGATACAGCGCCCAGGCCAAGCGTATCGTCATTCCGCACGAAGTAGCCTTGTTGGACAACGAGGAGTCCGACGAAACGCTGCGTGATTCGTATTTTGCCGATTTGCGTTCGGCGCTGGAACATAACGCCAAACAGCAGCGTATGGAGCTCACTGTTTTCCACAGTCTTGACGAGATGTTGAATCAGAAGGGGAAATTCGATGGTTTCATGGCTATCGGCGCCAATGTCATAGCCGAAAGCGACCTTGAGAAGTTGCATGAGGTCATGCCATACGGTGTGTTCATCGATGTGAATCCCGCACCGAACCTGTTTGATTCCGTGCAGCCCGACCTACAGCAGACCATGAATGACGCGGTCGAAGCATGTGCGAAGGCTGGCATGAAGCGTGTCGGATTCATCGGCGGCAAGGGGAGGCTGACGAATTTTTATGAGGTGGACGAAGAGGGGCGTGCCACATATTTTCGGCGTGAAATGGGCCGTTATGGTCTCGACCTGCGTGGACTGGTGTATTCTGACGGCTTGTTCACCGTGGAGAATGGTCGCAAGCTGGGGGAGCAGTTTATCCGTGACCACAACGGCGCACTGCCTGACGCAGTTATTGTTTCGGCGGACATCATCGCGGTCGGCGTGCTGCAGGCGTTCAACGCGGTTGGTGTGATTGTGCCCCGCGACATCAGCGTCATCAGCATCAACAACCAGACGATTGCCCAGCTGACGTCGCCGCCGTTGAGCACTTTCGCAATCGATCAGAACGAGCTTGCGCGCGTTGCGATTCTCACCTTGGCTGATGCGATTGCCAGCAAGCGCACAGTACGGCAGCATGCGTACCTGTCGACGACGCTGGAAGTGCGAGATAGTTTCGTGCCGGCGCAGCCGAAACGTGAATCGCGGCCAAAATTGCAGACCCGATCGAAGCGATCTGCCCGGTCGAAACGGGCTGCTTAGCGTACGTATGTGCGGAAAAATATGAAAGGCGATTGATGATGCTATGTCATCAATCGCTTTTTGTTTGTCTACTGTCGGCGAAATACCGCGAATCGCACACAATATGACATGTATATGTGCAGAATCGCACAAAATGCGACACGCCCAACAGTGCACAACGCAGATGTTAAATTTTACTAAACAGGGGTAAAGGGATATACTTAACTCATGCGAAATCAAATGATGATTTCCGATTACAGCTTCAATCACAACTTCTAAGGAGAAGTACGATGGCAGAATCCAATGTCGCAGCCGCACCGAAGGAGACGCAGCAGTCTGCGAAGCCAACCAGGAAAGGCAGTCTGCTGTCCCGCGTGGCCTATTCATTCGGCAACGTCGGCCAATCCGCCTTCTACAACGCGCTGAGCACCTACTTCATCGTCTACGTCACCAGCTCGCTGTTCTCCGGCGTTGACAAGGCGCTCGCTACCAAGCTCATCGGCGTTATCACCGGCCTTGTGGTTGTCATCCGTATCGCGGAGATCTTCATCGATCCGCTGCTGGGCAACATCATCGATAACACCAAGACCAAGTGGGGTCGTTTCAAGCCATGGCAGCTCATCGGCGGCACCGTTTCCGCCGTTCTGCTCGTGCTGGTCTACACCGGCCTGTTCGGCTTGGTGAACGTCAACACCACGCTGTTCATCGTGCTGTTCGTCATCACCTTCATCGTGCTCGACGTGTTCTACTCCCTGCGCGACATCTCCTATTGGGGCATGATCCCGGCGCTGTCCTCCGACTCCCATGAGCGCTCCACCTACACCGCCCTCGGTTCCTTCGGCGGCTCCATCGGCTACAACGGCCTGACCATCGTGGTCATTCCGATCGTCACTTACTTCAGCTACATCTTCACCGGCAAGCACCAGGAAAGCCAAAGTGGCTGGACCTGCTTCGCCATCATCGTGGCTATTCTCGGCGTCCTCACCGTGTGCTCCGTCGCGTTCGGCACCAAGGAAAGCTCCAGCACCCTGCGCACCAAGGCCGAGGACAACGGCGGCCCGCTCGCCGCGTTCAAGGCTCTCGCACAGAACGACCAGCTGCTGTGGGTGGCCCTGTCCTACCTGCTGTACGCCATCGCCAACGTGGCCACCACCGGCGTGCTCATGTACATGTTCAAGTTCATCCTGAACAACTCCGCCGCCTACTCCATCGTCGGCGTTGTCTCGGTCATCGCCGGCATCATCATGGCGCCGCTGTACCCGATTCTGAACAAGCGCATTCCGCGCCGCTACCTGTACCTCGGCGGCATGGTGCTTATGGTCCTCGGCTACCTGCTGTTCATCGTCGGCACCGACAACCTCGCCGTCGTCACCGTCGGCCTGGTGTTCTTCTACCTGCCGCAGACCTTCATCCAGATGACCGCCATCCTCTCCCTGACCGACTCCATCGAATACGGCCAGCTGAAGAACGGCAAGCGCAACGAGGCCGTCACCCTGTCCGTGCGTCCGATGCTCGACAAGATCGCAGGCGCCTGCTCCAACGGCATCGTCGGTGCCGTCGCCATCGCCGCTGGCATGATCGGCTCCGCCACCGCCGCCGACATGACCGCCGCGAACATCCACACCTTCAAGGTCTGGGCATTCTATGTGCCGCTGGCTGTCATCATCCTGAGCGGCGTTGTATTCCTGCTCAAGGTGAAGATCACCGAGAAGATGCACGCCGACATCGTCAAGCAGCTGGAAGAGCAGCTCAACGAAGGCTGATTCGCTCTCGGAAAGCGATTGGCGCGATTGATTTGCGATTGAACCGCGGTCGTCGCGCAGGAAGAGCCGCATGGTGGATGCCATGCGGCTCTTTCGTTTACCTACGTTCGTAGTGCGTGCTACGCTGTCGACTGAAAAGCAAAGCAACGATCCGTCATCAGCGGGGAGCTTCCGGAAGAACGGCGGCGGTCGTCGCGCGTAAATCGCGCGGTGCGATCGCAGGCTCAGTAGAACCGGCGGGATCGGCCCGGACAGCCGAACGTCAAGCGGTCGTACGAAACCCGCGTAAGGAAAGCGGGGGAGTGCGGCAAGCGAGGTGGTACCGCGGTGTCGGACGTGCGCAATCGCACGAAAATCATCGTCCTCGTAAAGTAAGTAATGAAACCGCCAAACGAGGAGCATACGGTGAGCGAATCCACCAATCATGTGTATCCGAAGGCTGCTGCCGGTGAGCAGAGCGCCAATGTCGCGCCGAACCCCAGCTTCCCCAAGCTTGAGGAGTCCGTGCTTGACTACTGGGAGAAGGACGACACCTTCCAGAAGTCCATCGAACGCCGTCCTTCCGGCGATCACAGCCAGAACGAATTCGTCTTCTTCGACGGCCCGCCGTTCGCCAACGGCCTGCCGCACTATGGCCACCTGCTGACCGGCTATGCGAAGGACGTCATTCCGCGCTATCAGACCATGAAGGGTCACCGTGTAAACCGTGTGTTCGGTTGGGATACGCACGGTCTGCCGGCCGAGCTCGAAGCTCAGAAGGAACTGGGCATTGACTCTGTAGACCAGATCAAGGAAATTGGCATCGACAAGTTCAACGATGCCTGCCGTGCATCCGTGCTCAAGTATACGAATGAGTGGAAGGACTACGTGCACCGTCAGGCGCGCTGGGTTGATTTCGAGCACGGCTACAAGACCCTGAACATTCCGTACATGGAATCCGTTATGTGGGCCTTCAAGCAGCTGTACGACAAGGGTCTGGCATACCAGGGCTATCGCGTGCTGCCGTACTGCCCGAAGGATCAGACGCCGCTGTCCGCGCACGAGCTGCGCATGGATGCGGACGTGTACCAGGATCGTCAGGACACCACTGTGTCCGTGGCCGTGAAGCTGCGCGACGAGGAAGACGCGTACGCAGTGTTCTGGACCACCACCCCGTGGACCGTGCCGACCAACTTCGCCATCGTGGTCGGTGCCGACATCGATTACGTCGAGGTGCGCCCGACCGAAGGCAAGTTCGCCGGCAAGAAGTTCTACCTCGGCAAGCCACTGCTTGGCTCCTACGAGAAGGAACTTGGCGAGAACTACGAGATCGTGCGCGAACTCAAGGGCTCCGAGATGGAGGGCTGGCGCTACTACCCGGTCTTCCCGTACTTCGCAGGCGACGAGAACGCCGCCGAGGGCAAGGTGCCGGGGCCGGAAGGCTACCAGATCTTCACCGCCGACTACGTCGACACCGTTGAAGGTACCGGCCTGGTCCATCAGGCCCCCTACGGCGAGGACGATATGAACACGCTCAACGCCAAGGGCATCAAGAGCGTGGACGTGCTCGACGCGGGCTGCAAGTTCACGTCGCTGTGCCCGGATTACGAGGGCATGTACGTGTTCGACGCGAACAAGCCGATCCTGCGCAACCTGCGCGCCGGCGATGGCCCGCTGGCCCGCATCCCCGAAGAGCAGCGCGCCATCCTCTTCCAGGAGAAGAGCTACGTGCACTCCTACCCGCACTGCTGGCGTTGCGCCACCCCGCTGATCTACAAGCCGGTGAGCTCCTGGTTCGTGGCCGTCACCAAGATCAAGGACCGCCTGCTCGAACTCAACCAGCAGATCAACTGGATTCCGGGCAATGTGAAGGACGGCCAGTTCGGCAAGTGGCTGGCGAACGCACGCGATTGGTCGATCTCCCGCAACCGTTTCTGGGGTTCCCCGATTCCGGTGTGGGTTTCCGACGATCCGAAGTACCCGCGCGTGGACGTGTACGGCTCGCTTGACGAGCTCAAGGCCGATTTCGGTGACTACCCGCGCGATCATGAGGGCAACATCAACATGCACCGCCCGTACATCGACGAGCTGACCCGCATCAACCCGGACGATCCGACCGGCAAGAGCCACATGCACCGCATCAGCGACGTGATGGACTGCTGGTTCGAATCCGGTTCGATGAGCTTCGCCCAGTACCATTACCCGTTCGAGAACAAGGAAACCTTCGAACAGCACTTCCCGTGCGACTACATCGTGGAATACATCGGCCAGACCCGTGGCTGGTTCTACGTGCAGCACGTCATGGCGACCGCCCTGTTCGACAGGCCGGCGTTCAAGAACGTGATCTGCCACGGTATCGTGCTCGGCTCCGACGGACAGAAGATGTCGAAGCACCTGCGCAACTACCCGGACGTGAACGGCGTGTTCAACGACTTTGGCTCCGACGCCATGCGTTGGTTCCTGATGAGCTCGCCGATCCTGCGTGGCGGCAACCTGATCGTCACCGCCGATGGCATCCGCGACACCGTGCGCCAGGTGATGCTGCCGGTGTGGAGCTCCTACTACTTCTTCACGCTGTACGCGAACGCGGCCGGGTACGACGCGCGCAAGCTTCGCGCCGACGAAGTTGCATCGCTGCCGGAAATGGACCGTTACCTGCTGGCCCGTACCCACCGACTGGTCGAAAAGACCCAGTCCTCGCTGGACCAGTTCCTGATCTCCGATGCATGCGACGCCGTGTCCGACTTCATCGACATGATCACCAACTGGTACATCCGCAACAACCGCGACCGCTTCTGGAACGAGGACGCCAACGCGTTCAACACCTTGTACACCGTGCTTGAGGTGTTCATGCGCGTCCTTGCGCCGCTTGCCCCGATGGAAGCCGAATCCGTGTGGCGCGGCCTGACCGGAGGCGAATCCGTGCATCTGGCCGACTGGCCGTTCCTGGCCGACGAGAAGACCGGCGAAGCCACCGAACTTGGCCGCGTGCTCGTCGACGATCCGGCTTTGGTGAACGCCATGGAAAAGGTGCGCGAGGTCGTCTCCAGCACCCTGTCCATGCGTAAGGCGAAGCAGATCCGCGTGCGCCAGCCGCTGAGCAAGCTCACCGTGGTGGTGGAGGATACCGCCGCCGTGGCCGCGTACGACGAGATTCTGAAGTCCGAGCTCAACGTCAAGAACGTGGAGCTGTGCACGCTTGAGGATGCGGGCTCCCAGGGCCTGAAGATCATCCACGAGCTGCGCGTGAACGCCCGCGTTGCAGGCAAGCGCCTGCGCAAGGACGTGCAGTTCGCCATCAAGGCCTCCAAGTCCGGCGCATGGCATGTGGACGCTTCCGGCGCTCCGGTGTGCGAGACCCCGAACGGCGACATTACGCTGGAAGAGGGCGAGTACGAGCTGATCAACAGCGTGGAGGAACAGAACGCCGAAGAGGCCGCCAACTCCGTGTCCGCGGCCCTGCCGACCGGCGGTTTCGTGATCCTCGACACCGAGCTGAACGACGATCTGGTTGCCGAAGGCTACGCCCGCGACGTGATCCGCTCCGTGCAGGACGCCCGTAAGGCCGCCGGTCTCGAGGTCTCCGACCATATCGCGCTGAAGCTGACCGTCCCGGCCGGCGACGTGGCGAAGGTCGAGCAGTTCCGCGATCTCGTGTCCGCCGACACGCTCGCCGACTCGCTTGACGTTGTTGCCGGCGCCGAAGGCTCCGAGCCCGCCATCGAGGTTGCCAAGGCCTGATTTTGGTTGGGGTGAATCAGTTGGGCTGATTCCGCTTGGTCGATTCAACTAAGTCGACCGGATTGGCCGAATTGGTTGGTGCGATCCGGTTGGGATTGGGTTGGTTTGGCTGAATTGACCGGGTTGTGCGGATTTGGCTTGATTGGGCTGATTTCGTCTTGATGCGAAGGGGTCCTGCCGTTTAAACGGCAGGACCCCTTTCACGTCGTTGTCCCACCCTATATCCTTCAGTCTGTATTCCTTCAGTCTGTATTCCTTCAGTCCGTATTCCTTCAGTCTGTATTCCTTCAGTCCGTATTCCTTCAGTCTGTATTCCTTCAGTCCTAACCTTCGGCTTCTGGCTCGCTTTTCCGCATTTTGTTACCGTAACCTCCATGTCCGGGTAACAAAACATGGATGCGTATGCTGTTCCATGGTTTTGCGATCGATTTGTGATTATTCGACCGTGCGACTAGAGTAGCCTGTGGCTTTTCGGCTGGCTTTTACACCGGCTGGAAGATTTATACAGACTTGATTTGTGTCTGCCGTGTGCCTGCGACGTATTTACGTTGCGCTGGCACGTGCGCGGAAGCAGATCGCAAGCGAATGGTTCTCAGTACCATCCATGTGAGTCAAGCGCACATCTTTGAGAAGCAGTCGCGATGCCGGGAGTCGAGTTCGTCGGTTTCAACCGTCGTTCCCGTTCCCGGCTTTTTCTTTTCTGTATATTGTGTATGATTTTGCTGCTTTTACACTCATATAAGTGTAGTTGGCATATAACTTCTTATATAGTATTTATTTAATTTGGATTTTAAGGTATTTCCTGAACTTGCAATATTTGTGAATTGTGGTAGGGTGCATGTTGTGCGGGAATTTCGTTAAGCCTAGTATTGGCGAAACTTCTGTATTGGATAAAACGAAAGGAGGCATATGGGTAATGCGATAACGCTTATTCTTGCTATCGTCGTGCTTGTTCTTGTGAATAAATAGAACATGCATGGCGTTAGTGTGGGTGAAGGGCATAGATGTGTTTTCCACCCATGAATAAGGACTTCATTGAGGAATTGTTTTTATTTGCTTCGGATTTAGATTCAAGCAATTCTTTTCCCTTGGCGGAAAAGACTTCTTTTCTGTGTTGGTGCGCGTGGCGTATCCGTCATGTGCACCAACACACCCTACACTGATATTTAACAATATGGACACGGTTGTTCGTATGGGAAAGAAAGGACGCTAGAATGCGTGCGCTTACTATTGAAGATTTGAATGCGGCTGCTCATGTTGGTGGAGCTGGCAGTTTGACGATGCGGCAGGAGCTGGAACCTGCAAGTGGTCCGGATGGTGTGATCGCACCTGCGAAGTATGTCGATGACCGAGGTAATGCGACATATATTTTTGCAAAACGCTATGAGGAAGATCAAGAAAAGCCGGTGAAGACGGTGATGATTGATTCCAAGGGTTCTTTTGCTAATCGTGCTGAGGAAACGACAATGGAAGCCATGCGGAATGGTGAGGGCGTTCTTTCAAAAATGCCTCGCATTGCGGTTCAGTATGATACCGATGCCGGAAAGGAAGTTGTCTATGATAATCAGCTTCCACATCGTGGCTTCGATGGCCATATTCGTGTCGGAAGTTATAAGGGTGAATCTACTTCCAAGGCGGAGGAATATGTGAAGGCGCGTAATTCGACTTTGGATAATCTGCTGCCGATTTTCGAACTTTCTCCGGAGACGGTCATTTTCGGTGGATGGGACTCCACTCGCAGTAAGAATCAGCTGAGGATTCCTTCTGTTATGGTTGGCGAAACATATGCCATTCTGGTCGAACAAGAAGAAGACCCTGTAATCCATCGTGCGGGCGGACGCATTGATCCAGTTGGGGCGAGCGTGATTGTATCTACCGAAGCTGACCGTCAGAAGATTGTTGGTGACAGTATTGACCTAAGCGACAAGACTAAAACAAGTTTCAAGAAATCGGGCAAGGGTTCGACCATCGGTTTGGGTGCCATTCCACCAAGTGCTAAAAAAGACGTTCTAGACGGTGTTTCTGTCCGGAAAGTCATCTCCACCCGTGTGCTGAGCTTCGCTACCGTGCGTACATTCCATTTCGGCAAGGGTGTTGAAGGGGATGCTGCGATTCGTGCATTAATTCTCGCTGTACTTCTGCGTGATATTGCCGGTTATGATGAGAATCCTTTCATCCGTGCGAATTGCTTCCTTGCGGAGACCGGCAAGCCGACTGTCATGTTGAACAAGCGCTATGGCGAGAAGGAGGAATTGGAACCTCTTACTGCTGGAATGGCTGAAAAACTTTTGGAAGAGGCTTACGCGCAGGCTCATGAAAAGGCGGGAATCACTTGGGAGGGGCAGGAATTCCTTGTGGAAGGTAATCCTGCGGTGCTTGCCAATGCTTCTGCTGAAGATGATGAAAAGGGAAACTGATATGGCTTTCGCGATATCGGCTTATTTTCCGCTTGGTTTTTATCAGGGCAGTGATTCTGGTGGCAGACCGGAAGAGTTTCCTTCACTTTGCCGCTTGTATTCTGCGCTTGTTTCGGTGGCATACTTGACTTTCGGTTTTGAACAGGTTGATGCCAATCGTAATCTGACGGACGATCAGATTCGAGAGGCTTTGAACTGGCTTGAGGATAATCCACCTCAGGGAATGCTGCTCCCACACGCTGTTAAAGCTGATAGCAGGGCTGTTGCCTATAGAAATAAAGGCAATGTCCAGAATAGAAAAAAACCGAAAGATAAAGTTTCATCTACTACAGCCCACATAGCCACTGCATATGAGCAGCATCCTGAATCTGGAAGATTGCTGACTTGGATATGGCATGAATGCCCCTCATCTACAGCGAGAATGGTGTTGAGCTGGCTTTGCAATGAAGTTCCTTATCTAGGCGAAGCTTGTTCTCCGGTGGAGCTGAATACTTATGAGGATTATGTTCTTCCTTCTGGCGTCGATGAACAGTTATGGACACTTTCCCCCGATTCGGCATTAACGAATATTCGAAAGAGGGGAAAGCCTGTTGCTTACCCTAAAAAGGGGCGTCTTGATGATTTGAAGCAGGCTTTTGTGGCAGCGAATCCCAAACCGAAGGGTAAGAAAAACCTTACTGTTAGCGACAAAGAGGACGAGCAGAATTTCCTTAATGAGTATCCACTTGCTCAAACGGAAGGCAAAGCTAGGTATCTTTCTTCGGCTGCTCGGAAGCAGAGGGAAGTGCTTAAAGCTCCTTGGGTGATGGCTTTATACTTGGAAATCAATGCAATTGCATGCAATGGTGACATTAAAAATTCATCTGAATGGAAACCTCAGGAATCCGAATTTGTCAATTGGGCTGTGGCACTGCATCGTTTTCTAGTAAAGGAGTGGGGAATTGATCCATCGCCGGCTTTGGTGGGTAAATATGCTCCAGGCATAGCCAGACCGGCCAATAACGTGTCCATTCAGATTATTGATGCCGATTTCAAGCAGCGGTATAGTCAACAAATCCGAGACGATGTTGTGAAGTTGAATCCTGGTTTTCTTATTTTGATTCCTTCAGATATGTCTAAAGGCGACATTGGCAAGTTGCGCGATGTCTGTGCCGGAGCTGAAGGCAAATCGTTGTACTATGCTCCGGAAAAGTCGACTTTGCGTATCGGGAAAGTCACAACGGTTGATGCCGAGCATTTCTGGAAGCCAGTAGCGCCGGGAATGTGTCGATATTGGGCGGTCAGACCGATGGCCATCGCTGAGACACGCCCTATTCCTGACATAAAGTTGCATCGCAAATGGGGAGTCTATGAGGCTCTTTGTTTGTCGATTGGACATGTTTGGCGTTCGCAATATCCGCAATCGTCGGAAGGAAGTCGAGAGGAACGCTATTGGAACATTGTTGATGCGGTGAGCGCGAAGACCTCGCATTTCCGTATTTACAATTATCGTACCGTTCATCGTGCCAACATGACGGATTATGTGCATCGTGCGAACGGTTCCAACATTTTGCATGGTATGAATGCGTTGATTGCGATTTCTGATGTCGGTGAGTCTCTGGATTGTGCGGCTATGGCAATCGGTCAGAGTCGCCATTTGGGTGGAGGTTTCCTTGTGCCGGCGGATTTTGCCGTAAGCGTGTGTCAATCGGATGATGATTTCGAAAAGGGGATTCCAACATGGCTGAAATGAGTCTGGAGCAGCGGCAATACCTGACTGCTAAGTTCAAAGAATTCATCGCTGCGGTTCATTCAAGTCATGAATCGAATTTGCCTGTTCGTACACCTTATCAATGGCAGATTAGATTGATGCTGTATGTTGCAGAGCATGGGTATTGGCCTCGAAGTATTGGCGCTCCAACCGCTTCTGGGAAAACCAGTGTGATAGATATCCATGTGTTCCTTAATGCTATGGCAGGCCTTTCTCTCGTGGAAGGAAACGGTCTCTTCGATTTACCATTGCGAAACATTCCTCGTCGTTTGGCGCTTACGGTAAATCGTCGTTCATTGGTTGATGATCAATTTGATGAAGCTTGTGCGTTACAGGACAAAATGCAGATTGAGCATGTCGCCAATGACGGGCTTGACGTATATCGAGACGGTTTAAAACTTCGTGCAGCTATTAATGATGGAACTAAAAGCGATTCTGCGATTCCGCGGATGATTGCTGTTGAATTGCGAGGCAGTATCAGTCCGGACCGAGAGTGGCGCTATTATCCGCAGACCTGTGCTGTGATTTGTGCTACTCCTGACATGTTCGGAAGCCGCTTGCTGTTTCGTGGCTACGGCACTAGTCGTACCATGCGTTCTATGGAAGCTGGATTGCTTGCATACGACACAGTGTTGATTGTTGATGAAGCTCATCTGAGCCAGCAATTATTAAAAACCGCACAGCAAGTGGCACGTATCGAAAACATGGCTGATGCTCCGATTGCTCGACAAGTATCTCCTTTACAAGTTGTAGAAACGACTGCAACCCCAGTTTCTGAAGATACTGATAATGCGATTTCTGTCCTTGAATCTGATTTCACAACTGACGTTATGCTCGAAAAGCGTCTTAACCAGTCAAAACCAGTTGTTGTAACTTGTGATTTTGAGAAGTCGAAAGATGAGATAGATGCAATTGTTGAGCAGTGCCTTTCTCTGATTCACTCCAATATCGAGGCTGATGAATACAGCGATTCAGGTCCCCATGTTCTTGGATGCATTCTCAACACAGTTAAAAAAGCCAACCTCGTTGCTGACAAACTCGAAAAACTATGCAAAAAGAATGGCATCAAAAAGCCTATTGACGTTTATATCGGTCCAATGCGTGCATACGACAAAAGAAAAGTGGCCGATAAGCTGCATTCTCTTTCTGAGCTAAAACCAGATGAGGCTCCTTGCTGCATTATCGGCACACAGACTTTGGAAGTCGGCGTTGATATCGATTTTGCAAATATGGTGACTGAGATTGCTCCTGGATCTGCGTTGGTTCAACGTGCCGGCCGTGTGAATCGTCGTGGCTTGAGATCTGAAGGCCTTATCTACATATTTGGCGTTGATTTGCAGAAGCTTTCTGAAAAGAAGCAATCTGACGAGACTGTTCCTTACAAGCCTGAAGATATTATAAAGGCGCAGACTTGGCTAAATTCCTTGGAAGATGCAGAAACTGGAAAGCCGAGCATCAGCGCATGGTCCGTAGGAAAAACCATGGTACCTCGGGAAGATCCCGACAGACTTTTAATCCAGCGTTTGGAACTATGGGATGTTGAGAATCTATCTGTCACAGATGAGAATTTATGTGCCAACCTGTGTGGGGTTGATCTTCAACAGGGACGTGCGGACCTCAATCTATGGTTACGGGATGATCTTAATTCCAGTGGTCCTGACATTAATATCGTGGTGAGAAATTTGCCATGGAATGACATGTCGGCTATTCGAATTCTGGAAATGGCGCAGCCTGAGAATGACGAGTTATTCCCCGTTAGAAAATGGCGTGGACTTCAAGAGTTCTTTAAATGTTTGGAGAAGGAAGACAATAAGTCGCGAAGGAGAGGTGCTCGGGTCGAGGCTGACAATGAGCATGGTGGAAAAGATAAAATCGATTTTCCACATAGAGTATTCAGATATCGCGCCTCGGAACCTGAAGGTCATCGTGTGATATGCATGCATGTGCAAGATGCCGAGCATGCTGTGATCAAATCTGGCGACATACTTATCCTTGATGATTTTGAAAGAGTTTTCTCTACATTCACTGAGAATGTTGCGATTTTTGATCCAGAAGGTTCTTCTACGGTAGAGGATGTTTTTAACAAATGCGGCTCCTCTATCATGGTCATCAATGACATTTCGCTTAAGCCGAAAGAGATTGAAGCATTTCAGCATATTCAAAATATTGAAGAAATCTCTGGCGAGCACAATGCTGAAGTCCTTTCTGACAAAGTGCAAAACGACATGCAAGAGTCGTTAAGACTGATTCGTGCAGCTGCGGCAGCGGAGTCGACAAGTTCGGTGGAGTGCTCCTTGCTTTGTTTTGAACGAGAACATTCTTGTTTTGATGTTGATGGCAATGAGATTATCCGTGAAGTCAGATGGATCGTAAGCAGTGCTTCTGAAAATGCGCCAGATTCTGAATCTGATCAGGAAATCATAGTCTCTAGGAAAAAGACTCTTTTTCTAGGAGGAATATCGAATGATTCCAATCTTCGCAGGAAAGAAGGCCATCAAGATCATGTAGCTTGGCGTGCACAAGCGCTTGGTAAAGCTGTCGGGCTTGATGATACTTTGACCAATGATTTGCGTATTGCCGGTGAATATCATGATGAGGGCAAGAAAGACAGGCGTTTCCAGAGACTGCTTCGTAATGATCGCGAGGTGCAGGAAACGGAACTTTGGGCAAAGAGCCGGTACTTTATTTCGCATGCCAAAGAGCGGGGACTTCGTAACGAATATCGACTGCATGGTTGGCGTCATGAGCAACGTTCCGTTGCGGAATTCCTTCAAGCCAGCAAAACGAATGAACGGTTGCGAGATATGGAAGAAACCGACAAGCAGCTTGTCGCACGACTCATAGGCACATCACATGGCCACGGACGTGCATCTTTCCAGTATGGGACTGAATATCTGCTTCCTGTGGAGGGTGGTTCTTCCCGCGAAATGAATCCGGAATTGAATGTGCTTTCCGACCGATTGTTCGAAACCGGTGAGTGGGAGACCCTCATCGACCATACCAATCAAAGGTATGGTTTCTGGGGAGTTTCTTACCTTGAAGCTTTGCTTCGCGCTGCGGATATTACATGTTCGAAGGAGGGGCTGTGATGAGTGTTGTCATTTCTGCGGATGCGACCGACGCATTCTCGCATTTGCTTATGGTCGGTCTTGCATCCATTCTTGAAGATGCTAATCCTGATCGTGTTTGCCTATTTCGATGGCTGGATGATTTGCAGGCTTTTGAGATAAAGACGAATGATGATTTGGATATCGATCAAATATCGAAGGTTGTGAGTGAACATGCTAAGCGGTGGTCTCAATCTTTGCCGTTGACTTCTCAAGACGACTATACGGTTTCAAATGAATCCGACAAGCCAAGTGGGGCGTTCCATGCCACAATGTCACCGAGGCTAAGCAATTTGGGTGTTCCTTATGGCTGGGAAAAACTTCAAAGAAATCGAGAAGCTGCGGTTGACGCCATGGAAACATTCGGCGATTACCGTTACTTCGGCGCACTGGGGCAGCCTTCATACTGGTCAGGTGAGCAAACTAATCATAGTTTACGTTCTGATTTCGGGGCTTCTCGTTGGGAAATGGTGACGCGAAACAAAGGGCAAGAATTCATCGGAGGTCGTTTGTTTCCTTTGGCCCAAAAGGTTGCAGCACGACCCATCGGAAAAGTTCGGGATGGATTGCTTGGTACGACAATTGAGGATGAGGTTGGTGGCAATAAAGCATTTAGCCGTGCTGCCACGGGCCTTCACGCTCCATCGAAAACCGACAATGCGCGTGCATGGTGCGCATTGATTGGCGTTTCCGCCTTTCCGACGCGTGTTACGACTATTGGAAGCGAAATGTCTCGTGACAGTAGCGCGGCAATGTTCCAGATTAAAGGCCCAATTCGTTTCGCGATTCTTCCGTTGTTCGATCAATACTGGACAACTGCGAAATACCGTTCCGTTATACGTAGCGAAGCGCTTGCGCAATTCGGTATTCAGCAGGCTCGTTTCAGGGGAGACCAAGTAATGAGTGCGGCATCTGACTGGCTTGAAGAAAAAGGTGTTCCTGCCTGTTGCCTTTTCAATCAGTTCATGTCTGATAACAAAAGTGCTCCGGAACGATGGCTGGAGCCTGGTGAAATCATCCCAGTAAAACAAATGGAATAACAAGGAGAAAGCTATGGATGACGACCCTATTCCGATTAGCTTGGTTGCCAATTACATGTTCTGCCCGCGCAGAGCGTGGTTGGAAGCGGTAGGAGAAAAAGTCGATTCGGATCAAATCATGCGAGGAACATATGATCATCGCAAGGTTGACCGTACTGATGGCGCTCCTGATGCGGATTCGTATCAAGCCGTGAATATCAGGCATGAGGAATGGGGCGTCAGCGGCAAGCTGGATGCTGCAAAAATGACGGATAGCGGAATCGTTATTCGTGAATATAAAGCGACGCCTGTGAAGCGGGCGATGATAGTTACGCCCGCAATGCGTACACAGCTTGCTTTACAGGCTGCATGTCTTGAAAATATGGGTTTTCATGTAGCTGGTACTGAAATATTTTTCACCACGCACCATCGGCGGGTTGAAGTTGACCTTGACGAAGAAGATTATGAAAACGCGCATAAAGCGGTGGAAGAAACTCGAACGTTAATTAATTCGGAACAAGCTCCTGAGCCATTAGAGGACAGCGCTCGTTGTATGCGATGCTCACATGTAGGGATTTGTCTGCCGGAAGAACGCAAGTTATGTGCTGTCGCGCATCGAGTGATGGTTTCGTCTCCAGATAATCAAGTAACGCATCTTGCTACTCCTGGAGCAAAAGCCTTTACAAGATCCGGAAGAATGATTGTTCAGAAAAATGGCGAAGAACTTGCTTCTATTCCAATTGATACCATGCAAGGTTTGCAGATTTACGGCAATACCGATTTGTCAAGTGGGCTAATCCGTGAGTTGATGTGGCGTGATATTCCCATAGTTTGGTGCAGTGGAACAGGACGAATGTACGGATGGTCCATTCCCTCTTATGGACCAAACGGGGAGCAACGTGTTGACCAGCACGTAGCTTCCCATGAAGGACGGCTTGGTCTTGCACGTGAATTTATCGTCGCAAAAATACACAATCAATCTGTTTTGCTGCGACGGTCAGAATCGGACAATCCAGTATTGCCGCAACTGCGACATATTGAGAAACAGGTTGGAAATGCGAACCGTTGGCAGGACATACTTGGTCTCGAAGGAGAGTCTGCAGCGTTGTATTTCTCTCAATTCGAGCATCTTATTAAAACTGATCGTCAAGCTGAGTGGCCTTGGATTGCCCGTATGCGTAGACCCGCTCCAGACGCGTTGAATGCACTGCTTGATTTTACATACACATTATTGTTGTCGGATTGTGTGCGAGCTTTGATTTCCTGCGGTCTTGATCCGCATGCTGGTTTCTTGCATAGCAGCAAACGGAATAAACCGGCATTGGCTCTGGATTTGATGGAGGAATTCAGGGCTCCGATTGCAGATTCGGTAGTGCAAACAGTGATTAATAACGGTGAAATCAATGCATCTGGATTCTCGGATGCGCTTGGCTCCGTGCGCATGACAGATGAGACTCGGAAAACGGTGATCAAAGCATACGAACGAAGAATGGCTACGGAAATCATCCATCCGGTATTCAAATACAAAGCTTCTTGGCGAAGGACTATCGAAATTCAGGCCAGAATGATTTTGGGATATCTTGATGGGACGCAAACTGAATATCGCGGAATCAGAATTCGTTAAGGAGTGGGGCATGACGAATCAGAAACGTGGCTATCTGGTGGCATATGATATCAGCGATGATTGCTGCCGCTCACATGTTGCGAAAATTCTTCAACACTATGGAGAGCGATTGCAATATAGCGTCTTCTTACTGCGGGTACGTCCTTCGATGATGTTGGATGTCCGTATGCAGATAGAGAGGGAAATAGATGACTCAATCGATTCTGTTGTGTTTTGTTCTCTTGGAATCATTTCTCAAACGGAAGAGGGCTTGGATTTCTTGGGGCGCCGTGGATACGTCGATTTAGAGATACCGACAGTGATTTGAAGTTTTAGCCTAATGGTGATGTTGTTTGATAAGTAAAGAGTGTTTTGCTGTTTTTCAAGTGCGAGAGATGCATCATTGCTGCGACACACGGTGAGCGCTCGCACTTGAAAAATAGTTGTTTTGGAGCCAGTGAACTTATATTGCTTCTGTATTGCGATAGAAATGAAAGAGTCGCTCGCAAAAGCCTTTAGAATATGTGTCATTGTAAGGTCTTAGACTATGACTATTCCTGAGCATTCAAGCTCAGGACTTCATTGAGGAGGCCTGATTGCGGGACGCGGCGGCGTTCGCGTTGCATTCCTGAGCATTCAAGCTCAGGACTTCATTGAGGAGGAATAGGCTGTGAAAACATGTTTCCAGCCATGCAGAATTCCTGAGCATTCAAGCTCAGGACTTCATTGAGGAGAGCAGTACCGCAACGTTTTCGATTACAATGTTTGGATTCCTGAGCATTCAAGCTCAGGACTTCATTGAGGATTGAACGTCTGCGTGACATACGTGGCACCGCCACCATTCCTGAGCATTCAAGCTCAGGACTTCATTGAGGAGGAAACCGGGCACTCCGTCGCGGACGTGCGAGAGGCCATTCCTGAGCATTCAAGCTCAGGACTTCATTGAGGAACGGGCGAGATACCCGAGTCCATACCCGAAGGCATCATTCCTGAGCATTCAAGCTCAGGACTTCATTGAGGACAACCATGTTCCCAGAACTGACGTGGAAAAACTATGCGAATTCCTGAGCATTCAAGCTCAGGACTTCATTGAGGAGACTGCATACGAAGTGCATACGGACGAATGAATGTGATTCCTGAGCATTCAAGCTCAGGACTTCATTGAGGATTGGAGGACCGGCAATGATCCACCTCGCCATCGCTGATTCCTGAGCATTCAAGCTCAGGACTTCATTGAGGACGGAAATTGCCATTCGTTTCCAGAACGAAATCACGCATTCCTGAGCATTCAAGCTCAGGACTTCATTGAGGAGACATCTCGAACTGGCAGTGCGGCATCGACACCGCGATTCCTGAGCATTCAAGCTCAGGACTTCATTGAGGACCGAACCACGACTATCCGGACGACGCGCTTCGGACATTCCTGAGCATTCAAGCTCAGGACTTCATTGAGGACCCGGCGACATGCCAAGCGAAGTGCCGAACCAAAGATTCCTGAGTATTCAAACTCGGGATTTCATTGAGGAGCTATGGGCGAAGAAGCGCAACCGTCTCCAGTTTTTTAGATTAAAGCCAATATTCAGAGGTCTATCCAAAATCGCTGGATGATACTGTCTTCGTTCCGTCCCGTATCGTTCACGATTTCATTCTCCATCTTTCCACCATTGCTGATAATCGTCCGTCTTGATGCTTCATTGCTCTTGTGACAGGTAAGTAGAACACGTTGCTCGCCCTGCTCTTTGCAGATGGGCAGGAGTAAGGCGAGCATCGCTTTGGCATACCCTTTTTGACGTTCCGATGGCAAAATGCTATACCCAATATTTCCTCCGTATTGCAGCAGAAAAGGGGATAGCGGACGTCTGAAATCAATGATGCCGACGAGCTTGTCATCCGCCTTCCGAATAGCTAAAAATACTTCCGACGGCACATAGCCTTCGCCGTATTTCTTTTTCAATCGATTATCGAAATCGATCCATTCATCAAAAGAATCCGTGTCTTCGAGACCGGCGCATCCATCGAGACTGTCGTTGTTTGCAAGCATCTCCTGCTTGTAATGCATCACTTGGCTCGCGTATTTTCGCGTTGGCTTGACCAGTGCTAAATCTCTTTGCATGATTATGTCCTCTGTTTATTGATGCGCAAGTGCCTGGCTCGTGCCGTTTAATGTCCAATTATACGGACGCGTTTGTAGTTATCGGCAAAACGAGATGCTGACAAAGCTCGCGTTCCAACTCAAATATTCGTTGTATCACACGCGCGTTAGCTATATTTATGTATTTAGTCAAGTCGGCGTTTTGTGATTGGTTACGAAACGCCGACTTGCCTAAATATAGGCAGGGGCAGCAGGGCCCCGCGGTCCTCTGTGTTTTGTCAAATTGAAGCAGTCCAACAAAACGGCGCCGCCCCCATCGGCCTAACTTCTATCGAACAGACGCAGCTGGCTTGCGAGATACCGATCATCCCACACATCCCATCGCAGGAGAGATTATTCTTGAGGGATATCTCCTGCGAGTCCGAGGTTGGGGGAGAAAAGCTGCACGCAGTATGCCTGCGTGGTCGGAGGGCATCATGGCACCCCGCCAGACAAAAGCAAAATTGATGAAGAGAAAAACAGGAAAACCAATGTTGGATTGGATTCTGAAGCATGGATAAGTGTTCAGGATAAGCTAATAGATTTTGTTGCAGATATGTCATGAAAACGCAGACGTTCGCGTGTTCCCCGCATATGCGGGGATGATCCCCAACGGTACGAAACGCATATCCGCGAGCTATGGGTGCTCGACATATCGGGACTGCATCAGATCCAACTGAAATAGAAAACCCGAAGATAACCCCCCGACTGATGTTCCAGTCTTGAAAGCTGGTCGCGTGGGATCTTCGAGCAATCCAATTCTACCACCACGACACCGTGTTCCCCGCACATGCGGAGATGATCCCCACGACATGCAGGACTACCAGCCACTCGGCAGGTGTCCCTCGCGCATGCGGGGATGATCCCGCGCTCGAAAACAAGCTGCGCCAGCGTTTCAAGTGTTCCCCGCACATGCGGGGATGATTGTATTTGCCAATCTATCAGTCGCATCGCATGTGCGTTAGCTACACTTATCCGCATAAGTGTAGCTAACGTTAAAATAAGCTACATTTATCTCGATAGGTGTTGCTTACGAGAGTTTTTGCGATGGATAATTATTCAGCCATTTCGACATACAATGAATCCGTAGGGGCCACAACGACTTGTGTTTCCGATTTACAAGCGTGGCTTTGCTTAAGAACGTGATTTTGTCCGGGGAACGATGCGCTTGACACATACTGGCACTACCAACGGAGGAGCACCATGAAATACGAGATTACGATTTGCAAAAGTATGAAACGTAAGAAAGGACGCAGTCGCGCTTCAATATGTTTTTGATTGCGTAACGGCGCGACGGCATCGCTTTTGCACATGTCGGGCGCTTCGTTGCCGCCACCGGCGTAAGATATCTGCGAATGTCAAACATAAGCGAGATATCTGAAGGAGAGAAGATGTCAACAAACGAAGCAGCATTGCCGCAGTCGACGGTCCGGGTTGCCCAGGCTGATCCGGATGGGATCCTTCTGGTGATCCACGCAGGCGCTGGCAATCGCGGCAAGAAGGACACGCCGGAACGTCGCGCCCAGGTGGAGCAGGATCTGAACAGGGCCCTTGAAGCCGGCTATGCGCTGCTGGAACAGGGCGCTCCGGCCGAGGATGCCGTCTGCGCGGCCATTCGTGTCATGGAGGATGCTCCCGAATTCAATGCTGGCCGTGGTGCCGCGTTGACGAGCGAAGGCATCGTGTCCATGGATTCCTGCCTGATGACCGGCGTTGACGGCGAAGTCGGCTCCGCATGCGGTCTGACCACGTCCAAGAACCCGATCAATGTGGCGCGCGCCATCAAGGAGAAGACCAAGCACGTCATGTTCGCCAAGCCGGGCGATAACCTGCTCAAGGAGTGGGGCATCGAACTGTGCGACAGCGAGTACTTCATCACCCCGGCCCGTCAGGAATCCCTGCGTGAGGCGCAGTCCAATGGCGACGAATGGGAGAAGCATGGCACCATCGGCGCCGTCGCACGTGACGCGTCCGGCAATATCGCAGCCGGCACCTCCACTGGCGGCATCACCAACCAGATGCCGGGCCGTGTTGGCGATTCGCCACTGCCGGGTTGCGGCACCTACGCCAACAACGATTCCGTTGCGATCTCCTGCACCGGCATCGGTGAGGCGTTCGTCAAGGAAGTCGCCGCGCACCAGGTTTCTGACCGTGTGCTGTATGCCAAGGAAGATCCGGTCGAGGCTGCGAAGGCCGCGCTGGACGGTGTGGCCCGTCACCACGGCGACGGTGGCATGATCGTCGTCCCCGCCCATGGCGACGGTGCGATGGTGTTCAACAGCGAGATGATGAACTGCGGTTGGAAGTCCCCGAAGGGCAGCTACGTGCAGAGCTGACGCCATAGGTTTGACGCCGTAAGCAAATAAACGAAACGGCTGCAAAACGCCGAGTGGGGGTTCGAATCCATTAAGGATTCGAA
>SKEW01000742.1_pt1 | contig 22785 bp, 26 predicted proteins | sample 4841441 | NCBI WGS metagenome assembly SKEW01 (sample SAMN11008799, study PRJNA524170) | human gut metagenome | isolation source: fecal sample from pouch patient p41 | place: Israel: Tel-Aviv | reverse complement strand
CATGGGTCGCATCGTCGTCTGTGGCAGTCGCAACGGTCAAACCAGTCGGGATAGAAGGTGACACTGTGTCACTCGCCTGAACAGCCATGCCGTCGTCTTCAATGACCTCTTCCTTAGCTTTTTCTTCAGCTAAGAGTGTGCTGTCATAAACGCGAATGAATGGGAAGTATATCGCAACGTCCAGAACCAACGTCAGTAGAACAAAGGCGAAAGCCAACGGGGCAAACCCAGTCGAAATCAAAATCCCAATCGGTCCCGGAACTGTCCATGGCATGGTGTACATCATACTGTTCATGCCAAGTACACTCACAAAGAATTTGAATAAGCAAACGTTCACGATCGGGGTTGCTAAGAACGGAATGAAGAAAATGGGATTCATGATAATCGGCATTCCGAACAAAACAGGTTCATTGACCCCGAAAGTGCATGGCACAAAGGCAGCCTTACCAACGGCTTTTAATTGCGCTGATCGGGCCGCAAACAGCATGATGAAAGGTATCACCAATGTTGCTCCGGTTCCACCAAAATTCATGACGTAGTCCATCGTGTTCATGGCCAAAACGTGCGAGACATGTTGCCCTGCCTGATATTGCTGCAAGTTAGCTGCTGTATTCGCAATCATAATCGGGACAACAGCCGGCTGAACAATTGATGGGCCTTGGACACCACAGAACCAGAAGAAAGCCATCGCGCCAGCAATCAGGGCTAAGCCTAGATAAGAATCGCTGGCTTGGAAAAGCGGCGAAAGTACTTGAATGATCCAGCGTGGCAATACAGTACCCGTTGCCGCTTTGAAGCCAACACCGAAAAGCCAGAAGGCTGTCACAGAAAGGCCCATCGGGATAAGGTCTTTAAATGACTGGGCGATATTACCTGGTACCTGCGCTGGTAATTTAATCGTGACATTGTTCTTAATACAGACGTAGTAAATATTTGGCACGATCAACCCAACGATATAAGCGCAGATCAATCCCTGAGTCCCCATGTAAGTCAGGTCAACACCGGTTTTAAGCGGCAAGATCGACAAAATGACAAAAGAAATTTCAGACGCCACAATGACGGCCACTGGATTAATTTGATTTGTTTTCGGTAATTCAAGGTTCTTGCTGTCAGTCAAGTTTTTAGCAGTCGTTCCCGCTACAAACAGTGCCAGCAAGCCCATGGAATAGTTATAAGCAACCATCAACGTATTCGTTACGTTGTCTGGCCAGTAAAACCCCCAAGCGTTCGGAACATAAGCAACCATCATAAAGATACTTGAGAAGATGATGATCGGCATACATGCAATAAAGCCATCACGAATCGCGGAAATATATTTATTAGCAGCGATGGCTTCAAAAACTGGTTTTAATTTATCAAAAACCTTATTCATGAGTCTTTTCCTCCTGAGCGCGAGCAGGAGCGCTTGGAAGCCACAGCATAAGCGTGCTTGAAGCAAACTGGCCCAATCTTTGGTAGATTGCTTCAAAGCCCTTATGTGTAGGCTTCTACGACTGCGAGCGCGTTATAATGAATCGTTTTGTGAATGATTCTGGGCTGGTGCTTCGTTTATCAATCGCTGAATGTGGATGATGAAGTAAAGTCGTTCGTCCTCACTCATACTGCGATAGAGTTGATCCTTAATTTCATCGAAAATTTCTGAGGCAATCTTGTAAGACTGCGGATAGTTTTGCTTAAGTTCAGTGGCAACCTCAGGGACAATGGTAACGGCATATGTATCAACACGCTGCAGTCGGTCGATGAGATACTGGAGATGAATCATAAATCGGTCATAGTAGTTGCCATTTGAATGAGAGCGAGTAATCTGATGACGCTTCAACACTTCTTGTACAAGTTGACTAAGTGAGGCTTCATTGCTTTTACCAAAAACCTGCTCGCCATCGTCTTCGCCGGAAGCGTTGATAAAGTGCAACGCCAGATTTTTTATTTCCGACTGTGGAAACTGAACGCCAAGGTTCGTGGCAATGATTTGCAGTGCCTGTTTAGCCACCGCATATTCGGCCGGATATTGAATATGAAAATCTGGTACCATTGTTTCTTGATAAGTCCCTGCCTGATAGCGTTTATATGCCTCGTAAATATGATCACTCAAGGTAATGTAGATATAATCAAGCACTTTCAGTCGATATTGTTTCTGGGCAACATCAATAATTTCATAGGTAGTCATCACCACGTCAATCGGAATATTTTTTAAGAGAAAGTACAAATTTTGTCGGGAAGTCTCGTTCGCTAGATAAAAGATCTTCTCTATCTGCTTTGTCGGAATAACATCTCCTCGCCTCTTCTGAAAAGCGATGCCACGTCCCTTTACAACGGCTTGGCCGCGGTTGTCTAGATCAACCAAGACCACGTTGTTGTTAAAAATCTGAGCTATTTTTGGCAAGTTGTCATCCCCTCCCAGTGCAAAGAAAAAACCACAAATCAAGCGCTGCGATCAGCGCTGCGATTTGTGGTCTCGCCTAATTAAATAGTCACAATCCACATTGAATATTCCCATCAACAAACAAATTGTACCATATCTGAACAGAATGTAAACGTTTTATTTTATTTTTGTAGCATCTTTAGTTTGCTGTTCTTTTTTTTTCAACAGTGTCCATCCAGCAAGCCATAGTCAGTTTTTTAGGGCAAGTATCTGTGTTGCCTTTTGTTCTTTAATGATCAGTGCTAGTCATGTCTCTACAAACGAATCGCTTTATTGACGCCTCCGTTAATTTGACGATAATGATCAAAACGAGCTTCAAGGAGGCAATTATGTCGAACTTAGATTTAACCATCGTTGTGCCAACTTACAATTTAGGTCATTATCTGTCTGAGACATTAAAAAGTATCCAGCAACAAACAATTGATTTTGAACTTTGGCTCATCGACGATGCGTCTACTGATGGCACCGCTCAAACAGTGGCTGATTTTGTTAGAAACTGTTTGAGGTCTTTGAAAGACGCTTGAATTTCCGGTAAAATATGTGAAAAAAGGACTTCATTATGACTGATTATCCAAGCAATATCACTCGTGACCAATTTGAATTGATTCGCGTTGACCTTGAGACGTTTCGCAAGCGTACATGTCCTCGAAGGGTGGACCTATTTGATGTCTTCAATGCAGTGCTTTACGAGCTTCGTACGGGCGCTCAATGGCGTCAGTTGCCGCATGATTTTCCGAAATGGCAAACCGTTTACACTTACTTTGCCATGTGGTCAAAACCATTAGCTAATTCGGAATATTCCCTGATTGACCTGCTTTTAAAAAAATTGTCGCTCGAGAGCGATTACGAATGGGACGATCGGTACGAACGTCGTTCGTAATTCTTGATGCGCAAAGCGTCAAAAATACGGCAACACCCCAAAATAAAGGGTATGATGGCGGCAAGAAAATCAGTGGGATTAAACGCCACCTTGCCGTTGATATTAATGGTCTCCCATTCGCGATCCACATTACCACAGCTAATGTCTCCGAACGGGACGGTGCGATCGCTTTACTCGCGTTAAATGAAGAGCAGTTTGATCTTGTTCAGCGAGTGATGGCCGATGGTGGCTATACAGGCGACAACTTCGCCCAGTCGGTCCATGCAATCATTGGTGCAGATGTCATTATCGCCAAACAAAGTGATCTGAAGAACGGTCAAGTAACGCCGCAGCGCTGGGTCGTGGAACGTAGTTTCAGTTGGTTAACCAACTGGCGACGGCTTTTGTTCAATTGCGAACGCAAGTTAAATACCAGTAAAGTCATGGTTGCTATGGCCTTTATAGGGATCCTGCTTGCTCGTCAATAGAGACCTCAAACAGCTTCTTAAAGGTATCCCTAATTTTCACCCGACCGGTTTTAATGACCATCGTGGCATCGGTGCTGCGCGAAACTTTGGCATTGATCATGCCACTGGTCAAGCTGTGGCGTTTGTTGACGGTGACGATTTAATCGCGCCGACCTTTGCCGAAACGTTATCACACGGGTTCACATCGGGTGTTGTGGCCACTGCGGTTGGTTATGATTGGTGGCATCGCAACCGCGGCGGACCCAATCGCTTTCAATTGTTGTCACAGCGGGAAATGTTTGATCAAGTCTCACGCCACGGCTCCGAAGTGGGCGGTTATATTTAGAACAAGGCTTTCTCTCGTGATGATTTAATTGCCGGTAATATTCGCTATGATGAACAATTACGCATTGCTGAGGACTATTACTTCACGGCGGATTTTGTCGCGCATACGCCTGGCAAATATGCTTATAATCCAACCATTTTGTACACGAAGGTTAATCGCCCGAATATCACGATCCACAATTTTTCTTGGGCTGATCGCCGTCAGGAAGACCAGATTTTTGAGCGGATCCATCGCATGCGCCAGCTCATCCAATAGCAGGTCAGATGATCCTAAGCAAAATATGCGCGGCTGATGAAAACGTTCATCGGCCACGCGTTTTTTTATTCAAGATATCTCATTAGTAGCGTCTGTAATCAAGACACGGAGCTCATCATCTGGCAATAAGCTTTGGATTTGTTCGCGCAAGGTATCACTGATGATATTTCGCACTAGTTCCGTTATTTGACCCATGAGTCGTCTAAAAATTAACCAAGGTTGAGTGGTTGAACGGCAGGTCAGTTGTGTAGGTGCCTAGCCCGATAAAGTACTGGTAAGCCGGGGTATCACGAATAGCGGTAACGACCGAACGGTCGGTTAGATGTTCTGCTTGCTTGATCAAACCGGCACCGTAAAGCAGACGAAAGGGTTTAGCAGCGCGCCCACCCATATCAGTAAAAAGAAGTTGATAGGCTTCATCGAGCTGTTGCCACGGGAGCATGTCGGCTAATTGAACCCACTCATTGTCGGAAGAAAGTGGCACACCAAGGCCGTTGTTAAAGGATTGAAATGACAATTGGGTAGCACGATGTCGATAAGCCATGATGGTTTCCTCCAGGAAAAATAAAAAGTGCAAGGAAAACAGGCGTTAGCCCATGTTTACTTTGCACTAATTATAATCTTTACTATTCTTTGATGCCAATAAAGCTTGCAGTTATGCTGCTTTCACCAGCCACTAAGTAGATTTACTATTTGATCATGATTGAATGATCGTAAGCACTCCACAACGAACCGGGTTGAATCTTAACCATTGATGGTATCTCAGATCCCAGGGTTCAAACAAAAATAGCGGGCGACCAACGCAGTTTTCTGCGTTAGTCGCCCGCTTTGGTTTCTCTATTAAACACGACACGCAGCCTGAATTTCTGGAGCCCCCGGTAAATAAGCCTCAATATCTGGCATGTTACGTTGCGTGTAAACCGTTAGTAATGGTTAAAAATACTTAAAGACGTCCAGTTTATTTAATTTTTCCATTTGTACAATACCAAACCAGATCGTATTAGCCTTTGCGCCTGCCGTTGGTTTTGTGAACAGACTTATTCTTTCGCACCAGCGTGGTAGAGTGGATCTGTTGCTCATCGTGGTTATTGTGTAAAGGTAGATCACAATGCTCAAAGATCTGGTAAACTCGGTCCTTTAGATTAAGGGCATTGTTAATCACATTGCGTAATAATTTTAACGGTGATTTCTTGATTGTTTCCTCGATTAACTAGTCGGATTTGTGTTTCTAGTGCGTTAGCTTTTCACAACCGGGGTCTTAAAAAGATCATTCAAGGCTTCAGACATTGTTGGATGAGTATAGATCATGTCGCGTAATCTTTCGTAAGGTAATTTGGCCTTCATTGCCAATGCAATTAGATTGATGGTTTCATGAGCCTCAGCGGCATACAATGTTGCCCCTAAAATAAGGTGTGTTTTTTGATCAACGATTACCTTATAAAGCCCGCGTTGATCCTCCAAGACCCGGGCCTTTGGAATCGCCTTGACTGATAGCTTGAAGGTTTGTAAATCATAACCTGCACTCTTAGCTTGACGTTCATTTAAGCCGACGTTAGCCAGTGGTGGATTTAGGAACGAAGCAGTCGGTATCACCATTCGATCGGCCGTTGAGCGATCCCCCTTATCAAACAATTGATCTACAATAATACGAAAATCATCCAATGAGACATAAGTGAACATAGGACCGCCATTAACGTCGCCCAAAGCCCAAACGTTTTGTACTGTGGTCCTTAAATGATCATCGACCTGAATAGCACCACGACTGGTTAAAGCAATATCGGTATTTTCTAGCCCTAAACTATTTATATTAGGCCGTCGACCGACTGCAACCAATACCGCATCAAATTCCGCAGTGTTACTTTGATCACCTTGTTGATAATATAATGTAACCTTCTCACCATTATCTTTTACTTGAGTTAGTTGAGTCTCCGGTTTAATCTCGATCCCTGCGTCAGTCAGATCTGCTACGACCTCGGTCGCAATATCAGGATCTTCGCGCTCTAACAATCTGGTATGTTGGTCGAAAATCGTTACATGCGTACCAAAGGAATTAAACATTCCAGCAAATTCAAGGCCAATATAACCGCCACCAATAATTGCTAGTCGTTTCGGTTGTTTCTCCAATTCCATAGCTTCTTTAGACGTAAAAATCCGCTGACTAAATTCTAACCCTGGGATTGATGGCCAATTTGGAACTGCTCCAGTATTAATAAAGATACGTTCACCTCTCACCTTCTTAGTCGTTCCATCACTCATTACGACTGCCAAAACATAATTGTCGATAAAACGGGCTGACCCATCCCAAACCGTTGCTAGTGGCTCATCAGCCACCATGTGATAGTTTTTGTCTCGCAACTGTCTAGTCATCTCACCACGCTTATTAACTGCCGTAGTAAAGTCTAAGCCACGTTGACCATTTAAAATTAAATTTTTAGATGGTAGGCAGCCAACATTGATGCAAGTCCCTCCATACATTTGTTTTGACCGTTCGATCAGAAGCACGGTCTCATCATGCTGCGCCAAGTACTTAGCTAATGTCTTACCCGCCTTACCAAATCCAATAATAATATTTTTAAATTTATCCATTGTTTTACCCGCCTTTTACTAGTCATTTGTTACTGCACTTATTATAAGTAAGTATAGCGTCAAAAGCAAGTTATATGCTCAACTACCTATTTATCTGACTTGACTTTATAGTCATCATTTCACCATCTTATTTGTCTTTTACCACAGTTTTCCCTCTAGTAGCTGATTTTATGACCTTCTTTACTTTTATAATCGTACTGTCTGGTAGGGTTTGCGCCCGCTCTTGGACCGCCCTCCTGGACGCTTGTTATTTCCCATTGTAGCAGTATTATTAGCCTTGCTTGCTGACCTTGCTAGTGTTGTAGCTTCCCTTTGCTGTCAAGAGCGGTTTTATTGCTCTTAGTTGATTTTTAATTTCCCTGTATAATGGATTGAGCAAGAAGTTTTAAGGGCGGTGGCTGTCTTTTCCCTTGTGGGGGTGAGGCCCATGGGAACATGGAATAATCTTCAGGAAGGTTTCAGAGTCAATGAGCGTCTTCCAGACACTCTCGTTGATGTTGCTGTTTGGCACGTTTTTAATCGCGCTACTCAGCTATATCGACAAGCACCACAAATAAAAAAGCCGCCCTGCGTAACTTTTGTCGGTTGCAGGGCGACAATGTAGTTTTGTAATCTAGGCCACCGCCTTTGAAGCGGCTTGCATGGGAAGTCTTGTTAGCGCAAGGCTTCCCTTTTCTATTACATTATAGCATGACCTTTAAAAACTGGCTAACGTTTTAGACTTTGATCAAGTTCGGATTCGGGTTGTTTGATCTCCGGATTCTGTTCAGCAAATGCTTTCAGTTGCTTTTGTGTTAGCTCACTGATTTCTTGGTGCACATCGTTTAACTGGTTTTTAAATTGCGCTTTCTGTTGTGGACTAGTTGCTTGCTGAACTTGTTGTTGCAAGCTTTGATATGACTGATTAAGCGCTCGGGCTGATAGCTTTTTTATTTTACATTTAAATTACAAGTGCATACCCCCATGTTCATGCCGATTACGGGTTTGGTGTTGCCGCTGCTTTTTCGTCATTGCCCACTCAGTCTCTTTTAAGCCACGTAGTTGCTGTTTTCTTAGATAGTCTGTATTTTTCGCATATAAAGTGGTCATTAAGGCTTCGTCCAAAATATTCATCAGGTAATTTTTCGGGCTAGTTAAGTGGTAATTAATGGCCTGATAGTCCTTAACTTGAGCTTGCTTATATTGATCAAACCGCATTGCCTGTTGTTTCAAACGGGTTTGTACCATTTCAATTTGTTTTTGATCAAGCTTAGGATCTTGGCCACATTCACCGAGAAACAGTTGCCGGGTGCCATCATGTTTTAAGACCAGTTGCAGTCGATGATCCTGAATATCTTTTAATTCAATTTTACCCAACAGGTAATTTAAACCGGCTTGGTGTTGCTGACTAGTAAAGACTACCGGTGGCTGCTGTTGTAATTGACTAAGATTATCGGCGCTTAATGGCTTTAATTCTGGGTCATAGTAAACCACAGCGGTATAGATTTGCTCCTTGTCAATCGTCTCTAGCTTATCGAGGTCACTGTCCGGAAAAGCAGTCGTTAGAATGCTGTCGTATTGGGTTTGCACCACGGCTTTAACTTCCCGCATGACCCGTAAATCTTTGACCGCTTTAGAAATGAATTCGAGTTTGCTTGGTTGATAAGCGGCTAGCATGCCCCGATCCGTATGCTTCAAATCGTCTAACTGGTGACCATGTTTGGCTAGCACCGTGGTTAATTGCTTCTCAATTGTTTGGGCTTGCTGATTAGCTAACTGCCAACTGGTATATGGCCGCTTGGTAAATGTCAATAATTGCTGGGTTAATAAGTCGTTTCGAATATCCGCTAACCGTTCTGCCAATTCGCTACCTTTGAAAATCGTTTGTTCACTATTAGTTTCTTTAATCAGTTCCCGACGTTCAGCCGCGGTTGTCTGTTCAAAATCAAGTTCCGGATAAAGCTTTTTCGTTGCTCGTTCCACCACTTTATTTAACAACTGATTAGCTTGTGCTAGTGATGTCGTTTGCTGGTCAATGGTCAGCAGTTGTTTGGTTACATCTTCACCAACCGCGTGTTTAATTAATAAGCTGTTTTTCCAATTAAACAGCATGCGCTGTTTATCATCTAAATGCTCTAAATCGACATAGGTTTTCAGTTGCTGACTTAGATGACTAATTGTGTGTTTTTCAGAGAATGATAGCTCGTCAGTTAACGCGTCAAAGTGTTCATGATTTCTAATCTTTTCGTCAAGATTATGATATTTAGCTTGGGCGCTTCTTTGTGCGCTAACTTGTTGATTAAATGCTTTTCGATTTTTTCTTTGGCTGTTAATGCCTTCGTGTTGGGTAGGTGTCTCTCGATTCCCTTGATCGACAAACGATTTTTCACTAATCCGATCCGGAATATTTTTTTGTGCTAAGAACTGATTAACACTCAACGCCCAATTTTTTCGCCACTCATTAATTTTTTCCTTTTTATCCCAATCAACCAACCAAATTTTTCTTTGTTTTGGAAACCCGCTTTTGGTTAAAAGTTGCTTGCCATTTTCATCTTTAATGTACTGCGTCTTTGCTTTTAATCCCCAACTACCATCGGGGTTAAATGGGCGATTGGTTAACATCACATGTGCATGCGGATTGTCTGGGTGATCGCGATGAATTGCTACGTCAGCTACCATACCTTGATCGACAAAATTTTCTTGCGCATATTTTGTCAGTAATTCTTTCTGTTCGGATTCACTTAATTCTACCGGTAAAGCCACGTTAAATTCTTTTGCATACCGTGAGTTTGATTTACGATCTTTCTTTTCAACTTCATTCCATAATTGTTCTCGATTACTGGCCCATTCTGGTGAATTTTCGGGAGTTAAAATAAAGCTTTCTGGCATAACCGATCGGGCATAAAAATAGTGGCGGCCTTCTTGATTATCAAATAATTTTTCACCACTTCGATAAGCGGCACTGGCAATGGCACTGCGTCCTTTACCAGCACTAATATTACTAAAACTCATATGAAATATTGCCATGTTAGTCACCTCTTTACTTTGATTATATGGGCTTAACTTTGTTGTCGCCATCGGCGACTTCTAATACAGTATTTTGGGGGTAGCACAACATAGAATTTATTCTATGTGTAAGTGCGCATTGACCTCGTTTCACTCAGTCTGCTGATAACCTAAACTCTCCATTTAGTTTAGATCTTCCGCTTCGCTTTTTCAACTTTTATACTTTGACTTTGCGTTTACATTATGATATAGTGACCGTGATTATTTGTAAAACGATTGGAGAAATCCTCATGTCTCAAAGTAACTTAGAAAAACAAGAAGCTAAATTAAAACAGCTTAACCAAAAAATTAAAGAAGAAAAATATAAAATTGAACAACGGCTAGGTAAACAGATTATCAGCCAAGCCAATTTAGAGTATACTAATTTATCTAATGACCAGATTAAGCTTTTAGCTAAGCAATTTTCTGAATTTTTAAAGGTAAAGTCCGTCGATCATTAGCCATACGAGATGGGTAAATTCCATGTCTAATCAATATGAAAAACTAGTCGAGCAGCAAGCGCGTTTAAAACAAAAAATTGAGCGGGAAGATTTTAAATTACGGCAATCTAAATACTATGAAAGCCGACAAGCACGCAAAGCACGTTCTCGCCGATTAATTCAAAAGGGGGCTTTGCTAGAAAAATACTTTCAAGCTGATAGCCTTTCGGTTGAACAAACCGAAGAACTTTTAAAAACATTTGCTGACTATGTTAACGCCCATAAACCGGATAAATTAAAAAACGATCAACCTAATAACTAGGCCGATCGTTTTTATTTTCAGAATTGTTTTTTGGCTTAATTTCTGAATTGTGTTTAGCAAAGTCTTTTAACTGTTTTTGAATTCTTTGTGTAAGCTCTGCTTTACTTTCTTTGTGCTTCCTTTTACTTGATCGCTGTTGAATTATCTTTTGACCCTTACCTCTTCTTTTTGATTTTAGGTCAAGCGTAAAATCTGAAATTTTATTTTGATCTAGCTTACTTAAATGACCGATTTCTTTAAAGTTTAAACCCGCTTTGGGAAAGCGATAAATATTACCAAGATCGACCCAGGAAGGTTTCTTCAACCCAGCGGATTGCCAATCTTGAATCGCATAATATTGTTGCTTGATATAAGCCGACTTCTTTTCATACTGACTAGTAATTTTAAAAGCCTCGACCGTCTGTTCTGATACCCGACGAATTAAAACTGGCCGAGACTTGCCACCGTTAGTTTCTACAAAACTAACGTATAGGCTGACTAAGTCATTAGTCCTCATCTGGATCGTTGAGCCAATCAGCGACCTCTTTAGCGTCTTTGAACTCGATGACTGGTGTCCCTTCGGTCGCCTTTAAAAAGCGTAAATTAGCTCTTTCTTCTTCGCTTAAAGACGCATTAAAAGGTAAAGCACCATTAGCAACAATCCGCTTGTAAAACATGTTAATGGCCGTGGTTGGATTTAAGCCCAATTCGCTTAAAATTGCTTCGGTATCATCGGCCAAATCTTTATCAATCTTGACTTGGACCCGTTTCTTTTCCTTAACTGCCATGATTGTCTCATCTCCTTTCTTTTACTGCTACCATTATACTACCTTTTGAGTACCTTATCAATAGATAAAGCCCTGGCCTCAAATCACTTGAGCTTGGCGTTGATCTAAAGGCTGAACTTTTGAGCTGGTTAGCCTGGTTAGCTCTGGCACTCATTTAAAAGCCCCTATTCTTCTGTTTAAGCCATTTAAATCTAGTTTAAGTATAAATAGGTTAATAAGTCTTAAAACCGCTTAGAAAGGATTTTGTAGCCTTTTAGGAATAGTAGTACAACCCACTGTTATCGTTGTCGGCCGACTTTTCTTCTTCGGGGTGTTTGGCCGCATATTCTCTAGCCGCTTGTTTATTCCACCTCAATTTTCAAGTCAAGTGCAACGATGATAACGAATTCTTGATAGTGGTCTAGGCTGTTACGCCATGCATCGGTAGTAATCGCATGGGCGAAGATAGTTCAGAATACGTCTGGGACGATGGTTCAGTGCGGATTGGACTGCTTGAATTTCAACCAGGGTAACTGCTCTGAGAGACTTCCCTTTCGGGAAGAATTCCCCAAGCAGTCCATTGGCGTTCTCGTTTGTGCCACGCTCCCAAGGCGAGTACGGATGTGCGAAGTAAATCTGGGTTCCAACAATCTCTGATAACTTGGCAAACTCGGAACCATTGTCAAAAGTGATACTCTCAAATTCCTTGGCCCCGTAGTCGTCGATCGTGTCCTGCAAGGCTTTAAGGCAGGTGTCCGCATGATAGTCAGGAATCTTGACGATGATCTCAGTCCGGCTGTACCGTTCTGTGAGCGTCATTAATGCTGGCTCATCAGCTAAGCGAATACCTTTGACCAAGTCGCCTTCCCAATGTCCTACGCCTGTGCGGTCATTCACGGCCGCAGGACGCAACTCGATTGAGTCGCCGTATATCTTCTTATTCTTGCGCTTGTGGGCGTTCTTATAGCCTTTGATGCGGCGTCGGAGCTTCTTGGGAAGTGTCATGTTGTCTAGCGCAAGCAGCCCGGCGTCGATGTAGCGATACACAGCTGTCGTTGAAGGGCAAGCCTTGCCCTGGTCGCGATAGAAGTGTACGAAGCTATCAACGCTGTGTACGCGCGGCTTACGAGTAAGCTCCCTGGCGAGAGCCTTGAAGAACGCACGGCCGGTCTTAAGAAAGGCGTAGTGACCGGTTCTATCGCGTTTACGGTCGTGCATGGCTTGGGCAGTTTCCGCAAGATAGACTTGATGCGAGTGACGCTTCGAGTCGAGCTGAGTTACAGATCCACGCGTGATTTCTCGTGAGATTGTCGCTTTACTGCGATGAAGCTTCTGTGCAATCACGGTCGCGGTGTCACCAGCAGCCTGAAGGGCCTGAATTGTAGCACGGTCGCTAAAACTGAGTTGTTGGTAATGCTTGTGGGTGTTAGTCTGAGAGTGGGTCATGAAGATTCCTGCTTTCTTGTTTAGCTAGCACTAACAAGAATAGGTCTTCATGGCCTTTATGGTCTAGTCGTCAGGGTGTTGCACTTGAATTGTAAACTGGGGAACGAAAAATAGTGGCTACGATGGCGGCAAAAAGATTTCAGGGATTAAGCGTCATATGGCGGTTGATATTAATGGTTTACCACAAGCCATTCTCGTGACACGAGCTAATGTATCAGAACGTTCAGGTGCATTGGCTATGTTTAGTTTGGCTAGCCAAAATTTAGAGCTGGTTCAGCATGTCATGGTTGATGGTGGCTACACTGGCAATGACTTTGCGGATCAAGTGATGCTCATTTTGAATGCTAAGACGACGGTAGCTAAACGCAACGAGTTGCATACGTTCACGGTGTTACCGCAACGATGGATCGTTGAACGTTCATGGAGTTGGCTAGACAAATGTCGGCGACTTTTGAAAAACTGTGAACGTGCCCTTAACAGCAGTCTTCAAATGGTTGTATTGGCCTTCCTGAAGATAGTTCTTAAAAGATACTAGACAGGTTCTAAGTCATCAGGGACTAGCCAATAGTATTTGGTCGGTCGAATGCGCTTGGGCGTCATGAAATAGCCTGCCATCATGGTGACTTTCCCCAGCACCTTGACGTGACGATTGCGATGCTGTGTAAAGGCTTTTAACTCAGTATCAGTCTCTGTTTGTTCCTGGGTCAAGCGTTCTTTGACGGCGGCATAGCTGTGTTTTTTAGCTTCTTCGGCCCGTTGATTAGCGGTTTTTTGTGCCTCTGCCAGAATATCCTCTCGTTCATCAGGATCACTCGTCTGAATCATGAGTAAATGCAGACCGGCACGTTCTGCCTCAGTTAGCTCTTTGAGGTTTTTGAGCGCCACCTCTTCCGGAAAGGCTTCACGTTTCCGTTGATTAAACTCTTTAGAACTCATTAGGGTCGCCTCCATTAGCTGTCATGAGTGATTTATTCCAGTATGCCACCAAGGTCTCTTTCATAGCACCAAACAAGTAATTTTCGACGTTGTTAATTTTTTTACTGTCAGAACGTAGGATGTTGAAAAAGCGCCGCATAGTCTTGTTGATCATTTCTTGGCACTGCGGATCATCAAGTACAATCGCCGTCCCTTCATGTTCCCCTTCTACGGCCTTTTTTGCATTTAGAATAATACCGAGGAACCGATGCATTTGTTTAGGTGATTGGCACCAAAGACTAAGTAGTTCCACGCCTTCTTTGTTGAGAAAGAGGCCACCTGTTGTTGATTCAGGCAGATAGTTTCTGGCATTTTTTACGAGATCTTGATTTTGCTTTTTAATGATCTCAGGTGAATATCGATTTGTGGAAAAGTCCAGTTTTTCTGTCTCTTTATTGTCTCTAGTATTTGTATCTAAAGTCTTATATAGATCGTGACCGATTTTCGGTTTCCCGCTATTTTCAAGGGGTCCGGCTTCACTTAAGTTCTTATGTCGCGGGCGACCGATTTTCGGTTTCCCGCTGTTTTCGGTAGTTTGAACGGTCTCTTGCGGGCGACCGATTTTCGGTTTCCCGTACTGTGTATGGGTTTTTACGTCTTCATTAGGTTCAAAAGCCTTGAGATAAACATCAGTTGCACTAACATCCAGTTCGGATAAATATAGCCGATTTGGCTCATTTTTTCCCGTTTTAGGATTAAATCCGACTACTTCTTGATACAGTAAATTTGCATTTATGAGATCTGATTTAACCTTACGAAGTTTATCGTTTGACCAATGCATTAGCGATTTCAGTTCTTGGTTTGTAAAAATGAAATACACATGATTTGATTCATCAATCCAATTGTTTTTTAACGAGTAGTCGAGCCTGCTTTGAAGAACCATATAGGCAATTTTGGCACTATCGCTAAGGGACTTATATTTTTCTCCGTATAGCAAAGCTTGTGGAAATTGGAAGTATTTTTTTTGATACGCAGAAGATTTTTCAATAAAAGTGAATTTGTGCTTTGAATGTGTCATCATGGATTCTCCTTATACAAAAAAAGAACGTTGCTACACGCCAAATTCTAAATGGTTTTTTCGTCGAAGTAAACAATAAAATTATGCTGATGCCTTGATGTGGGCAATTGATAGCGACGTCAAAGTGTCTTAGTCCTTTAGTACTTTGAAGTCATAGTATCGAGATAGCAAAGTGGCAAAGTACTTTAATGCCTGTGGTACTTAAATACTTTGACACTGTACGTACGTATGTAACGTGTGATTAAAGTATTAAAGTACCTTAGTGTCTTTTTCTGATGGAGACCGGCTGATTAACTGAGTTTAAATCTAAAGGCGAGACAAAAGCATTAAAGTACTTTGCAGTCGTTAGTATCTTGACGTCATAGTACTAAAGTGTCATAATGACAATAGTACTTAGGTACTTAGAACGCAAAGGAGGAAATGCAATGCCTTGCTTAACAATTGCAATTGCAAATCAAAAGGGTGGTGTAGCGAAAACTACAACCGTTAGTGAGTTAGGAGAACTGCTATCGCAGCAATATCATAAAAAGGTATTGATGATTGACATTGATCCTCAGGCAAGTTTGACTTCCATTAAAGGTGATATGAATGACATAATTATCAACAATCGAAAAACTATGTCGAACGTTATGCTCAGGCAATCTTCGATTGACGAAATTGTTATTCCCATCAAGACAAACTTGTACTTAGCTCCTGCAACTTTAGTTCTATCGGATGTAGAGCTTAACATCATTAATGCAACACTTCGGGAATTAATTTTAAAGGCTGCGTTGAATTCGATGTTGGGAAGTTATGATTTTGTTCTGATTGATTGTCCACCGAGTCGGGGACTACTTACAGTTAATGCACTTAGCGCTAGTGATTATGTTTTAATTCCGATACAAGCCGAATACCAAGCATTACTTGGCCTTCAATTATTGAAAAATACTGTGGCCAATGTTCAATCGCAAATCAATAAGGAATTGAAGGTATGGGGATACGTGGTTACCATGACAACGAGAACCAATCAATCATCAGATACATTGAACGAAATTAAAAAGGATCACTACCCAATTTTAAGTACGATTCCACGATCCACCAAGGTTTCAGATGCAGGAGTAGCTAACATGTCTACCTATGAATTTGACATGAATAATCCAGCTGGATCAGCGTATTTAAAACTTTCTGAAAAGTTAATCGGTTTAGAAATGTAGGTGTAGTTAAATGGCAAATCGCAAACGAGTATCAATATCTGAAAAGAATATCCCGAACCCTGCTACTTACGATTCTTTATTCAAAAATGAGGGCAGTACGCAAAGAATAGAAAATGCTGATAAGAAAGAAGAACGCGAGAGCAGTAAAGACGTTCAAAAAAAGTTGCACAGATTTGAGGATATAAAAGCTTATTATTTAAATTTCGACAGAAAAAAGCAAATTTCGACATATATGCCTAGAGCATTACAAATAAAATTGAAGTCAAAGGCCGCTGCTGAAAATATGACCTTGTCGCAATTCTTGCTGAATTTAATCTTGAGCCAAGGTTTAACTGACCAAGAAATTAAAGAAGCTTATCAATATGAAATTGACCATCCAGAAATTAATAAGTAAAGGGTGAGTTATCAAAATAAACGCTTAATTTCTCAGGATGCCTAAGCAATTAAAAAAGCCAACAAATTGAACTGTTAGTGTATCTTGGGAAAAGCCTTTAGATTGCTATGTCCATGTATTAACTCTTGTTGCACCTCTGTGTCTGGAAGAATCAAATGATTGGTATCACGGTATTCAATGCTTAGGTTAGAATGCTGCTTCAAAGAAGAAAGAAAAAGCTCATACTGGCCTTTATCACGTTTGAAGCAGGCGATCTCATAGCTTTTGGTCAACTTTGCTTTGAACCGTTGCATGTAGATGAAGAATGAGTAGCAGTCTTCAAAGTGGTTATCGACGACTACTAACCAATAACGGGTGTGGGGCGCACGGGTGAAGTAATGATTGTACTGTGACAGCATGGTTTTAATATCAAGTCGCAGTTGAGTTGCTTCATCCATGATGACCACCTACCAATCCGGCACGACCAATTGCGGTCGCGCCTTTTTCTTTGGAGTAACCCCGCACAATTGCTTTGTAACCATATAGCTGACGAATCTTATCAATGGTTTGATCTAACAAAACGTTTGCTTTTTCCATCTCTGCTGATTCAAATAGACTAAGTTGCATTGTACTTGCTTGACTGATGCGATTAACGCGAACTGAAACATTTCTAACGGCGTGTCCGTTCCATTTACTATGGAAGAGAAAACGAGCAGCTCGAATTAAATCGTCTGTACGGTTTGTGGGATCAACCTTCATTTGCGCACCAAAACCAGAAGTACCAGCTTCTTCTGCATCAGCATAACCAATCCCAACGCTAACCACGTCACCTTGTACTTGATGGTGACGAAGTCGGGTAGCAACCTGATCAGTAATCTCGCTAAGCACAACTTCAATCTCCCTTGCCTGCGTGTAATCACGCATAAGTACCTGACTATTGTCATAGCCTTTGTTCTTGGATCGTGGCAAATAGCGACGAGTCAAATCCGAGTAATCAATCCCCCATGAATGGAAATACAAGGCATCACCAAGCACACCGGAGCGTTGATGTAATGAGAGCCGATCGGTGTGTGCAAGATCATAGAGGTTGTGAATGCCTATTGCGTTAAGCTTTTTTGCGGTACTGTTGCCAATGGGTCTGTACTAGAATTTCAAACAGAAACATAAGAGAATTGATTTATCCGAAAGGAGTCCTCAAAATGACCTATTCACGCAATCGCTACGACCAAGATTTTAAGAAAAATGCGGTACGTTTGAGTTTTAACTCTTCCAAACCAGTTAAAATCATTGCCTCCGAACTTGGTGTTCCTGAAAGTGCCCTGTATCGTTGGCGGAAGCTATATACCGAAGATGGAAAGCAAACGCCGTTTGCTTCTTTAGAATCTGAGAACCGTGCCTTAAAACGTGAAAATGCCGAATTAGCATTGGAGCGTGATGTGTTAAAAAAAGCCGCCGCCTACTTTGCAGTCTCCAGAAGTAACCCCCAGCGATAAGTATGCTTTTATGTTGAGGGAAACCTCTGTTTCTGTGGTAAGGTGGGCGCGTTTGTTAGACGTATCAACGAGTGGTTATTATGCTTAGCGGAGAGCTTTGCCAAAGCGAAACGCCAAAGAAAGGCAATAACGTCAACAAATCAAACACTTTTTTGATCAAGGACAGGGCACTTACGGGCCCAAACGCATCTGCGGTTTATTGCGTAAAAATGGTAATAAAGCTTCCTATCACCGAGTTGCCCGTCTGATGGCTGAGCCGGTCTGTATTCAACGCTCCGTTGTCGTCATCCGAAGAGTTTGACCGATAGCCGCCTTGCTCGTCAAGGTGATTATACCAATCTAGTGAAACACCAATCTTTTAAGCCGTTTGAAGCCTTATCAAGTGACATTACACAGACGACAACATCAGAAGGAAAAGCTTACATTTGCCAAATAAGGGATTTGACCAGCAACCTAGTGTTAGCTCATCAAATATCCAATCATATGGACACGGATTTAGTCTTAGCGACACTTAAACAAGCCCACCAAAGGTGGGATTTGCCAGAAACCTGTATTTTTCATAGTGACCGTGGTAGCCAATACACGGCCAAAGCAGTGACAAAGTTGGTCAACCAATATCATTGGCAACGTAGCTTCTCAGCATTGGGAAAACCGGGTGATAACGCTTGGAGCGAAAGCTTCTTTGCCATCATGAAGAAAGAGCTCATTTATCAGATACAATTTAAAAATATCAATGATCTGAGAGCGCAAGTCTTCGCTTACATCGAGACCTTTTACAACCGCGTAAGGGTACAAGCACGCTTAGACTATCTTGCACCAGTAGCATGGCTTTCCTTGTATGACCAAGCTTCACAAAAAGTCGCTTAGCAAACTGTCCGAAAAAGTGTTGACTTCCCTGAACTCGTCACTTGATTTTACCGAATCCTAACTTTCTTAAACGGAGATACTTTTCTTTTTCTCAATGTACTGCGCCGTATAACTGGATATTATCATCAATTTCCGCGAAATTTTTTAGGCCATTTTTTGGGCATAATCTACATTTTGTAGATTGCATGCTTCAATCGGTAGGCGTATATTCGTACTTTGGAATATAGATTAGCTTTAAGGAGGCTTGCATGACAACCAAACATCAGATTTTACATCGGGAAATTGTTTTAGATGCTGCAAGAACGATGGTCGCTCAAGACGGTATTCGGGACTTGACCTTTCAGACGCTGGCCAAGGAACTGAATATCTGTTCTCAGTCGCTATATAACTACTTTCCGAATCTACCGGCAGTCATTGAAGCGTTGGGGACCGAATTTATGCATAACCTTTACCAAGAGTTGATAGAGAACGTCAGCGGTATCTCAGGCAAAGAGGCGATCCGTGCTTTTGCAGAAGTCGCTCATCGCTATTTTGAACGTCAACAGTCGTTAGATGAAATTATTTATTTGGTTCATCAATTCCCAGAAAGCAGTCCATTTGTGCAAGGCACCGGTGATATTATTAACTTGCTGAAGCGACTGATTGCGCACACGGAGCTGAAGCAAATGGCAAAAGAAAGTTTTGTCCAGGATTTCATTAGTAGTGTGCTTGGTTTTACCGTTTTGGAAGTCATGGGATTTTTACCTGACAATAAAGCCAGCCGCGACACATCTTTTGAATCTCTGCTGGACATGTACCTAAACGAAATAAAGGAGTAAAGTGCTTATGATCAAAGATGAATTTAAGTTCATCGGCAAAAATAAATTGATCTTAGTTTCGGTGCTTGTCATCATTTTAATTCCTTTTCTTTACAGCATTTTCTTCTTAAAGTCTGTTTGGGACCCTTATGGTGATACACAGAATCTACCCGTAGCCGTGGTGAACTTAGATCAGCCGGTTACTTACCAAGGTAAAAAACTTAACGTTGGTAAGCAGACGGTCAATAAACTCAAGAATAACAAAAAGCTTGGCTGGCATTTTGTTTCTAAAGCCCAAGCTGATAAGGGAATGAAAGCCAACAAGTATTACACGGTCATTACCCTACCTAAAGATTTTTCGAAAAATGCTGCCACCATTCTGGACGAGCATCCCCGAAAAATGGATCTTAAATATCAAACCAATGATTCGCTAAATTACATCGGCCAAGTCATCTCAGGAATCGGTCTGAATGCCTTAAACAGCGAGATTCGGGCAAATGTGACCAATGCTTACGCCAGTGCGGTTTTTGATCAAATCAAAACCATTGGCAAAGGCATGAAAAATGCCGCTGATGCCGCCACGCAAATCGACGAAGGTCAAGTCAAGCTTGACGATGGGATTGATCAGTATACCGTTGCCGTTTCACAGGTAAATGACGGGATTCAGACCATGAAAGTTAAAGTCTCGCCGATGTCTTCACAGATTCCCCAACTCGCAAGCGGCGCCAATCAAGTTGCAAGCGGCTTGCAAACACTCAATGGCAGCACCACCCAATTAGCTAGTGGTGTGGGTCAATTAGCCAATGGGTCAAACCAGGTAACCAATGGCTTGGGAACCTTACAATCCAAAACCGGAACCCTTAGCTCCGGCGTCGGTCAGTTAGCATCCGGATCCAACCAAGTGACGAGTGGATTGGGAACCTTGCAGTCGAAAACCGGAACCCTTAGCTCTGATGTCGGTCAGTTAGCAACCGGCTCTAATCAGGTAACGAATGGACTGGGAACCCTGCAAACCGAATCAGGCCAACTGACTAACGGGACCACCCAGCTCCAGACTGGTTCGGCAAGTTTAACAACAGGGGTAAAGAACTATACAGACGGTGTGACATCGCTCTCTAAAGGAATTGATCAGCTTGCAGGTAGCACCGGCTCTTTAGCAACAGACACTAACTCGTTGGCAACCGGTTCATCGGATTTAACCAACGGTCTTCAACAATTGAGTGGCTCTGTCGATAGCCAAAATAAGCAAGCAGTCGAATCAGCAGCCAAGCTTCAAGAAAGCCTCACAAAGTATGAAGCCACCTTAAAAGCCAAAACCAATCAAGATCTGGATTTGGTTGCCGGTTTTGAACAACTCGAGACAAATATCAATGCTTTAATGACTCAGACCGAAAGCAGTGGCACGTCGCTGTCGACGACTCTTAATCAGAAACTGATTCCTGGCTCAAAAAAGGTTTCAGATGGTCTGACGACACTTAACCAGCGGGTTCCGACATTAACAGCTGCTATTACTGGTCTTCAAAACGGTGCTACGAAAATCATCTCTAACAATGATCAACTTGTGACCGGGACGAATAGCTTGAACAGTGGCATCAACCAGCTAGCAACAAAAGCACCTTCACTGGTTGATGGCGTCAGTCAACTCTATTCCGGCTCTGGCAAAGTTTCTGGCGGCTTAAGCACCTTAAACGGTCAAATCCCAACGCTCACCAATGGCGTCAGCCAACTCTACTCCGGTTCTAGCCAGGTTTCTGGCGGGCTAACCAGCTTGAACGGTCAAATCCCGACGCTCACAAACGGGGTCAGTCAACTCTATTCCGGCTCCAGTCAAGTCTCTGGTGGCTTAAGTACCCTGAACGGTCAAGTACCGACCCTCACGAACGGAGTCAGCCAGCTGGCCAATGGTGCCGGTCAGGTTGCCAATGGCGTTGGTCAATTGAATGCCAATGTTCCAACGCTTGTATCCGGTGTCAACCAACTCGCGGATGGCACTAGCCAAATCACCGCCCAGAGTGGCACCCTTAAATCCGGTTCCACTCAGCTTAAAAATGGCGATAAAAAGTTTGCCAAAACGCTCTCTAGCAGTGCCAAAAAAGTCAACGGCATCACCGTCACCAGTGATACCAAGAAAATGTTTGCCGCACCAACCAAGATGTCGCATAAACATTATTCATATGTTCCTAATTATGGACATGCCCTTGCACCATACGTCTTGAGTCTTGCCCTCTACGTCGGTGCCTTGGTCTTTAACTTTGCTTATCCAATCCGTAAAGTTTCTAAAGCCGATGGCACTGCGACCCAGTGGTTCTTCAGCAAAATCACCATTGGCGCAGTTGTCGCCGTTGCAACCGCCATTGTTGAAGCAACACTGATCATGGCAGTCGGTCTGAACGTCGATCATGTCGGGCAATTTTATCTCACTGCGATTCTTTTCTCGCTAACCTCGATGTATCTCATTATGTTCCTTTCAATGGCATTTGATAATCCTGGCCGATTTCTTGCGATGGTCGGGTTAATGTTACAACTGGGCGGCTCTGGCGGGACCTTCCCAATGGAGCTTACCAACCAGTTTTATAACATCATTCACCCATTCTTACCGATGTCGTATTCGATTATGAACTTCCGGAATGCGATTACGAGTGGCATTGCGTCCAACACGGTTACCTTGGGTTACATCGTCATCATCGCCTTCGCACTTGGCTCATTGTTGTTGCTCTGGATCACGATGATCTTGCTACAACGCTATCACAAAATGGGCATTTCACAGCTTGATGACAATCAAAAGCTTCAGGCAGTTGAAAAATAAGCTAACGTTGTCGACCTCTTATCACGAATAGGCGCCTTGATTGCGAGACCTTAACATCCCGCGATCAAGGCGCCTATTTATTTACGGTTCTTATTTGTCGTTCTCCCGTCGTGCCGTCAAGGCTTTCCGCCGCTGCTCAATGGATGTAAGCTGATTCCTGAGACGACTTTTAAGAGAGGGTATAATGAATAAATCGTCTCTCAAAAGGAAGGAATTTTTACATGCCAACTCGTTACGACAAAGAATTCAATCAAAACATTATCAACCTATATAAGCAAGGCGAATCAGCTGCCCAACTGGCCAGAGAATATGGCATTGGCTATTCAACAGTTCATAAGTGGATCCAGGGC
>SKEW01000842.1_pt1 | contig 22955 bp, 17 predicted proteins | sample 4841441 | NCBI WGS metagenome assembly SKEW01 (sample SAMN11008799, study PRJNA524170) | human gut metagenome | isolation source: fecal sample from pouch patient p41 | place: Israel: Tel-Aviv | reverse complement strand
ATTCTAATTAATTTTATTTGAACTTTATAATTATAAGAAATATTATTATCACTCTCAACATTAGAGTGCTAATTCAATTGTAAAAAAAATACCGATATATTTAACCTGTATTTTAATTTCATTTCTTATATATTTTATTATAGCACGTTTATTAGCACTGTCAAGTATTGAGTGCTAATTTTTTTTTTATATTTTTTACAAACCTTGGATCATTTGATATTAATGGCATTCAGACTATTATTCATTTTTAATCTGTTAAAAACTAATACTTCCTTTATTGACATTTTTTTCTTTTTCTGATATACATTAAAACATCTTTTTAATAAAATTAGAATTTAGATTAAAATTATAAAACACTATATACAGAATAGAATATATGAAGTTGTAGATAAATATATGTATATGATTTATAAACATAGTATTAAATAAGGAGGTCGATCTTAATTATGAAAGAAAAAATTAGAGAAATCTTTTCAATTAGAAACGATATTGCAGATTATGATGAAATTAAAGAACGTATAGTTGGGGCAAGCAACGTAACTGGTACAAATCTATGTATCTTGATGTTAGCAATTTTAATTGCTTCTATTGGTCTAAATATGAATTCCACAGCTGTGATTATTGGTGCAATGCTTATTTCTCCAATAATGGGGACTATCCAAGCTATGGGCTATGGTGTGGCGGCTAGTGACCTTAATCAAGCCAAAAGAGCTGGAATAGGTTTTTTATTTCAAATAATTATATGTCTTGTCACATCTACCCTTTATTTTAAACTTTCACCAATCTCAACAGAAACATCTGAACTATTAGCTAGAACACAGCCTAATGTTTGGGATGTTATGATTGCTTCTTGTGGTGGATTGGCTGGAATAATCGGTATAACTAGAAAAGAAAAATCAAATGTAATTCCTGGTGTAGCAATAGCGACAGCCCTTATGCCCCCACTTTGTACTTGTGGGTACGGAATTGCTCACAGCAACCTACGAATTTCATTAGGTGCTGGCTATCTATTTCTTGTTAATGCCTATTTTATTTGTATTACTTCTATGCTGGTTCTAATTATTTTAAAAGTACCTAAAGAAGGAACTTTTAGTGTTCAACAAAGAAAAACGATAAAGCGTAAATTAATAACAAATACAATTTTAATAATGATACCTAGTCTTGTTGTTGCTGGAATTATGGTAAGACAGGCTGATATAGATAACAACTCTGTCACAGGATTTGAAAGAGTTATATCTGTAGATAATTTGACACAAGAAATTAATATTTTATTTCCAAGTATTAGTGATGTAAAAATTGGAACCTTAAAATCACTTGATAAAAATGGAAGAATAGTATCTAAACCGAGCGCTATTGTTTATCTAAAAAATAAGATGGGAAAAGATGAATCTAAACGTTTTGAAAAATGGATGAAAAAAGTTTATAATAAAAATTGTGAGCTAACTTTTATTTTTGAAAATAAGGAACAATAGCTTTATAATACATAAATTCATAGTAAAATATCTACATTAAAAAATATGCAAACTTTTAAAAGTAAAATAACCCTATAATAGATAATAAAATATCGTCTATATAGGGTTATTTTTATATAGAATTTCCTAAATTTTATAGCTTAAATGAATTATTTTACTTTAACATCATAGTCACTTTCTTTTTCACTACTCACTTCTACTATGGTTTTATTCGGAAGGCAAACTATCTTTTGTCCGTTTGAATCAATTTTACCTTGTTTTATACAAAGTTTATCTGGGCAATCTGCATCTTCCATATGTACAACGCCATCTTTTATTACAACTTTATTATGATCATCTACATTTATAGTTTTGTCCTCATCTAAAGAATATGTCCCATAAGTTTTTCCATCAACACTTATAGTAACAGTTCCTCCTTTTTCTGCAAATAAAAATTTTGCCCCAAATCCAATAGCAGCAACGATTAGCACAACTACTATCAGTATCACATCTTTTCGTTTTATAATATCTTTCATAATAGCACTCCAATATTTCTTATAATTTTTAAATTTATTTTTTAATATATATTTGTAATTTATAATATTTTAAATTTATATCAGAAAATATTTCCGATAGTTCTATTATACCTATACTCTTTCTTATTGACAATAATTCTCACTGAATTATATACTTTTTATCAAAAACAAAATTAGGTAGGCCAAAGCCTACCTAATCCAATTCTAAAAGGGAAATTATTATTATATTTTTGTAAATTTACTTTTCATTTTATTGAATTTCAATTAATTGTTTATCTTCTATTTTTTTAACTTCTTTCTTTGGAACAAATATATTCAAAACACCTTTGTCATATTTAGCTTGGATGTCTTCTTTTGTTACTGCATCGCCTACATAGAAACTTCTCTTTGTATTGCCATAGTAACGTTCTTGTCTGATTATATGTCCTTCGTTGTCTTTTTCTTCATTTGTTTTATTATGTTCAGCACTAACTGTTAAGTATCCATCTTCTAAGTCTAATTTCAAATCTTCTTTATCGAATCCTGGAACTTCCATAGCCAATTCATAACCATTGTCTTTTTCTTTGATGTCAGTTGACATTCTGTTTGTTGTAGTCATATTAAAAACTGGATCTGTAAAAAAGTCATCAAATAAATTATTATTAAAATTAAATCTTTCTGGGAATAACATAAAGCATCGTCCTTTCGTTTTAGTACTCTATGTCTGGAGTGCTAATTCAACCATTTTTTTGAGTATACCCTTTGCTCTGGTTGAAACCTATTAATTATAATTATTATTAATTTATATTTTAGAAGATTTCTTATTTAAGTCTTCTTTTTATCATTTTTATTTATTTCAAACTATTGACTATTTAACTTCTATAGTTTGTTTATTTTCTAGTTTCTTAACATCTTTTTTAGGAACAAATACGTTTAAAACACCTTTATCGTATTTTGCTTGGATATCTTCTTTTGTTACTGCATCACCTACATAAAAACTTCTTTTTGCGCTACCATAATAACGTTCTTGTCTGATTATATGTCCTTCATCATCTTTCTTTTCATTAGAATTTTTATGTTCAGCAGTTACTGTTAAATAACCTTTTTCTAATTCTAGTTTCAAGTCTTCTTTATCGAATCCTGGAACTTCCATAGATAATTCATATCCATTTTCTTTTTCTTTGATATCTGTAGACATTCTATTTGTTGTTGTGTTTACATTGAAAACTGGATCACTAAAAAGATAATCAAATAAATTATTACTATTATTAACTAAACCAAATCTTCTTTCTGGGAATAACATAAAGCATCATCCTTTCATCTTTTTATTAGCACTCTAAGTTATCGAGTGCTAAGTCAACTTCTAAAATTAAGCATACACTGTATGCTTTCGTTGACTCTTTATTCATTTTACCTATTTTCAAATTTTTGATTTGTTGTATCAAATCTTTTATTTCTTTGTCTTACTTGTTATCCTTTTTCCTTACAACTATATAGTACAACTTTTTGTTAGCACTGTCAATAGGAGAGTGCTAATTTTTTCTATTTTTTTTAGATTTCTTACTTAAATATATAAAACCCCTCCAATACCTATATTAGAGAGGTTTTATTTTTTATAATCTTATGAATTTTTTATTTAAAATAATCAATTACTATGTTTACTATCGCTTTTATTCCGGTTTTAATACAATCTTCATCACAATTAAATCTAGAATTATGTAATATGCAAGCATCTTCATTTTTTTCAGATTTGCAGCCTAAAAACATAAAACAAGAAGGTACCTCTTTTGCAAAGAATGAGAAATCTTCTCCTCCTGTGTCTGGATTGTCCATTTCAATTAAATTATCTTCGCCTATGCTGTTTACAACTGATTTCTTTATCAATTTAGTAAGTTTAGGATCATTCATAGTTACAGGATATCCATGACTAAATTTATATTCATAATCACAACCATGAATCTTGCAAACATCCTTTATAAACTCTTCTATTTTATCTGGTAAAATCTCACAAGCCTCTGCACTAGAACATCTAACTGTCCCTTCTATTGATACCTCACCAGGAAGTACATTATATCTCACTCCACCATTTATTTTTGATAATGTAAGCACAACAACATCACTTGGATCAATTGCTCTACTAACAATTATTTGAAGTTGAGTTATTAAATATGCAGCACATACTATTGCATCATGTCCTTCGTGTGGTTTTGATGCGTGTGACGCCTGACCTTTTATAGTTATAAATATTCTATTTGATTCAGACATCATAGCATTCGGTTTTACAGCTACTGTTCCTATTGGATAATCCCATACATGAAGTGCTACTGCGTTATCTACATGTGGATTTTCTAAAACTCCCTCTTTTATCATAAGAGGTGCCCCTCCAACTGGATTGTTTTCTTCTGCAGGTTGAAATACAAATTTAACATTTCCGTTTATTTCATCCTTAATTTCATTTAATACTTTTGTTACTCCCAACAAAATCGATGTGTGAATATCATGACCACATGCATGCATCACACCTGGATTTTTAGATGAAAAAGGCAATCCTGTTTCCTCTTGTATTGGAAGAGCATCCATATCCGCTCTCAACATTAAGGTTTTTTCGCCTTTTCCTAAATTTAAATTAGACACAACTCCGGTTTTTCCCACACCTTCTTGTGCTTCTAATCCAATTTTTCTTAATTCATTAGCTACAAATTTTGATGTTTCAAATTCTTTTAAGCTAAGCTCTGGATTTTGATGAATATGTCTTCTTATTGAAATCACTTCATCTAAATACTTATCAACTAATTTGTCCACTTTCTCTTTTAACATTTTTTATATCCCCCTAAAAAACTAAAGGTACGGAGTTATCTCCGCACCTTTTGATTATATCACAAGTATATAATGTTGCTATTACTAGGGCTTTTATATTTTTTATAAAACTGAAATTTTTAGCTTTTTAAGTGGCTTATAAAACTATTTAACTATTATAGTTTTGTAAACTCCCATAGTTCCAGCTTTACTCATTTTTAATTGAATTTCTGTACCTTTCTTTTGTTTAGGTATAGTAATTGAGTAAGTACCATTAGATTTAACTTTTACAGTTTTACCTATTTGTTTTCCATCAACAGTAGCTTTTACATATGCTCCTGCTTGACCTTTTCCTGTTATTTTAGTTGAAGTTGATTTAACTGTATTTGCAGTAAGTTCTTTTTTGAATAAATTTAAAACTGTAGAAGTTTTTGCTCTTCTATAATACCCTTCACTAGATATTTTTACTGTTACTTTAGTTTTTAGAGCTTGTTTAGGTATAGCAACTGAGTATTTACCATCTTCTCCAACTTTTGCAGTTTTGCCTATTTGTTCTCCATCAACATAAGCTTTTACATATGCTCCAGGCATACCTGTACCTGTTATTTTAGTTGAAGTTGGTAATATTCTATCTACATTAAAATCTTTTATTTGTTTTAAAACATTTTTAGCGGCTTCTACTGTATTATAACCGTCTTTGCTCATTTTAACTGTTATTTCAGTTCCACCAGCTTGTCCTGCTATTTCTATTTCGTATTTTCCATCTTCTCCTACTACTGAACCACCTATTTCTTCGTCTCCTACATAAGCTGTAACGGTTGCCCCAACTTCACCGCTTCCTGTTACTTTAGTAGCATCATATTTAACATTATTTATAGTTAATGCTGTTTCGAAATCTTTTGTTGCTAATTGAGTTCTATTTTTGTCAGCAAAAGTTACATCTGTGAAATCTGAATCACTTGTAAGTGTAGTTGCTGAAGTATCTCCTGTATATGTTTCATCATAATAACGAGCATATGCTACATCATCTCCAGTTAATACAGCTGAGTTCTTCTTGAATATAGAATTTGTCATTTGAGCTTTTACATTTGAATCTATAGTCATACCTTTTTTAGTATTTGAAAGTCCATGAGATACATAAACTGCTCCACCTGCTACGGCAGCTTTATTTCTTTTGAATGTATTTGATTTTGAAGAAAATTCACTTTGTCCATCCATGGCTATAGCTCCACCATTTGCTGCTTTATTTCCTTTGAAAGTTGTGTTTTCTACTGTTAAATTTGCAGTTGAGCCATATATTGCTCCACCATTTCCAGTTTCTCCATTAGTCCCAACTTTATTATTAATAAATTGAGAATTTGTAATAGTTACTTTTGGCGCATCTCCTCTATGGTTATTTATATAGATTGCTCCACCGCCATTAAATGCTGATGTTGCATTTGCAGAACTATCTTTTACAGTTATGTTATCCATAGATACTTCTGCCCCATATTCAACAAATATTGCTCCACCTATTTTAGCAGTGTAAGCACCATCTTCTACTGTTATATTTTTTAGTTCAGCACCTTTTACACCATCAAAATCGAAAGTTGGGTAACCATCTCCATCTATAGTGTGACCATTACCATCAATAGTTACATTATTAGTAGCTACAGTAACTGTTGCCCCTGTAGTTGAGTCAAATCTTGCATCAGTTGCTGAATCTCCTGTTCTTTTATTTCCTTTTGGATTTGCTTTATCAGTCTCTGCTATTAGATCAGCAGTTAATTTAATTGTGTCTCCTTCTTTTGCTGTTCCTTCTGTTGCAACAAAAGCACCTTTTTCTTCATCATATTTATTATAACCAAGGGCTTCTTTCAATTCTTGGTAGGTAGAAACTTCTATTATATTTCCCTGATTTCCAACCTCATCAGCAAAAATAGTTGCTGGAGTGTAGCAAGCTACCATTGCTGCTGTTAATCCTAATGATAATAATTTTTTCTTTATATTTCTCATATTATCCCCCTTTGTTGCTATAAAGCATTTTTATTTGAATAGATTAAAATATTATTTATTATTAAAAATTTAACCCCCTTTCTATCCTATTTAAATAAATTTAAAATTTATAATATTTTAATTTAATTGTTCACTATTTTATAATTATCATTTGTTAATTCAAACATATCCTTCATTCCATCTGTCATATAAACATTTTTGTCTTTATCTACAAATACTGCCTCAGCATTGTATTTTTCAAGTAAACTTTGGCTTTTTTCTAATCCTAAAATAAAACAAGCTGTTGAAAGACCGTCACTTAAAAGTCCATTGTCACATACAATTGTAACAGAAATTAAACCACTATCTGCTGGATAACCTGTTGATGGATCTAATATATGATGATATCTGACCCCATCTTTCATTATGTATTTTTCATAATCACCTGATGTTGAAATATAACAATCTTTATCTATGGTTAATCCTCCTAAAATCGATGATTCATCTTCACCCCTAGGATCTGTAATTGCAATTTTCCAAGGTGATTTATCTGGTTTTTGTCCATATACTAATATGCTTCCACCAACCGAAATTACTGCTCCATCTACATCATTTTTATCTAAAATTTCTTTTGATATATCACAGCCTATTCCCTTTCCAACTGCCCCTAAATCTATTTTGAATCCTTCTGGTATCAATGCACCGTCATCATTTACATCTAAGTTTTTATATCCTACATAAGGCAATAATTCATCGATTTCTTCCTGTTCTGGCACTCTTGGATTATCTCCACCTATATCCCAAATTCTAGCTATTTCTCCTATTGTCGGGTCTAATGCACCATCACTATCTTTAGACAGTTGTAATACTTTTTTTAAATAATTTTCAGTAGACGATGATAGTTTTGTTCTTTTTCCTGAGCCTGCAGATTTATTTAAATTTGAAATTTCTGAATTTTCTACTCTCCATGAAATCAAATTATCCTCTAGTGATTGCAACTCAGAAAATATATCTTTTGTTAAATCACTCTTCCCATAAATTTGTTCTGATATTGTAGTTCCCATTGCAAAACCTGTATAGCTGTATGAATTTTGATTGTCTGAGGATTTTTCCACTGCAGATGATTTGCAACCAACTAAAAAAATACAAAACACCATTAAACTTATTGATAAATATTTTTTTATGCGCTTCATTTACTCCTCCAATTTACCCCAACACGCTAAAGTTATTGTGTTTATTGATATTTAATTTTAGATTATACGTTTTCTTAATTTCTACAATATTATGATAGCAGTTTTTTACAATTTTATCAATAATGATTTTCATTTACATTAATTTATTTTTTTCATATAAAAAGGCATCTCACTTCATTAAGATGCCTCTTAGTTTTTATTTGAGTAGATTTATTCTGTATCTTTTAACGCTTCTCCTAAATCTATTCTTTGTATTGTCTTATTTATTATGAAACTAACTATAGAGTAAACTAATAATCCTAATACAAGTACAAGTGCATATAGATAATACGGCATATATATTTCAATATATCCTGCAAATCTCATAAATGCAAATTTCATCAATTTATCCATTGTAAAATAGCTCAATGGAGCACTTACAATCAGACTGACCAAAACGACTATAGTCGTAGCATTTAAATATAACTTTTTGATTTCTTTATCATCATAACCCATAACCTTTAAAAATGACATATTTCCAGAATTCCTATCGATTACGAGCTTAGTTAATATATACATAACAACTAAATAGATTATAATTGATACTGATGTCATTATAGGAATCATCTGACCAAAAGATTCTGTCATTTGCTCACCTATTTTAGCAACATCATTCTTTGTTATTTTTGATTGAATATATTCTTCATCTATATCTAATTTTTTATTAGAAAGATATCCATTATAGTAATTTTCATCTTCTTTTAATATTTTATTTAAATTTTCTCTAGTTAGATATGCAGAAAATCCTGCTCTATAATCATAAATATCATATACTTTAAATTTATAGTCCTTTTCTGTATATGTGTTTGTAAATGTTACTGTATCACCTTTTTTAAGCCCCATTTTTTGAGCAAAATCATATGATATTGTTACCTCATCCTTATCTTTCGGCAAAGATACATCACCATAATATTTTGAGTCATTTTCTAATCCATAGAAAGATATATCCAAGTTCATATTTGCAGGTTCATAATAAGTTTCTAAGCTTGTAAACGTCAATTTTTCTGCCCTTTGTGATTTTTTAAGTTCAACGGGTGCCTTTAATACATATTGATACTCAGTCTTTACACTATCTTTTGTGATTTCCATGTATTTATCAATAGTAGGTTGCATAATCAATCCAAATACAAATATAAAACTTGCAAAAATAATTCCCACAAATAAGGTAAAATAACTTCCCTTATTCTGTAGAATAACACGAATTTGAAAACGTCTAAAAAATGAACCATGTTTTAAATTTATATGTTTTCTAACTTTGTTTTTATGTGTATCTCTTCTTAAGAAACGTATTGGTGCCATTTTTAACTTTCTACTTAACATTAAATAATTTATAACTATCATAAAAATAAGCGGTACTATTGTAGTTGAAATAAATGCAGATGGTATAAATTTAACTTCTAATGGTGGAAGACAATAACTTCCGTAATATAAATTTGTAAAATATGTTGGTAAAAGTGTATAACCAGCTATATTACCTATTACCGCACTTAAAAATGTTATTATAATCGGCAATGCCATATAGTGTCTAGTTAATTCATTTTTTGTATATCCACTAGCTAAAAGTGTTCCTATTACTGTTGATTGATCTTCTATTATAGTTTCGCTAATTACAACAAATATAAATGCTAAAATTACTAAAATTATATAAAACAATGTTTCTATCATCGGAATATCCCCACCCATATCATTTGGCAAGAAAGATATGCATTGATTCATTTCAGCAGTCATCATATTTGTTAGCATATATCCATTTTCAGTACATATATCTCTTATATCGTTCAATTTATCGTAATTTTGTTTGTCGGTAACGTCCTTTTCATCTAAAACATAACTGTAATTATAAGTTACATTATCCTTTTTAAAGTTATCAAACGTATCTTGATTTACTATAGCAACCCCAAAGTGAATTGCATCCATCATTAAATCACTATTTTTTTCAATTAATGAAGTATAATCAGGAACTGCAATAGTTCCTACTATTTTTATATTCTTTTTATTTAACTTAATTGTATCTCCTATTTTATAATTATTTTTTTCTGCAAATAATCTATCAAGTGCGATTTCATTTTCCTTATTAGGAAGTCGTCCTTCGTATATTGATTGTATATTTACATCTTTTCTAGTTTTATAAACTCTGACCATTGTGTCATCATTTACATCTTGCTCACTATAAAAATTTTCGTATAAACTTAAATTTAAATCTTCAATTTTGTCTTTTGTATCCTTGTTTAAAGTCTGTGTAACTGCAAACTGTCCATTCTCAACATTACATTCATCTTGATTTTTATAAAGCAAATCTTTAGAACTATATACTACACTTAAAAATCCAGATACAACGCTTATCATCAACACCATTACAACCATAATTGCAAGATATCTAGCTAAATTTTGTTTAAACTCTCTCCACAAACTTCTATTTAATGGATTTCTCATTTAATCTCACCTACCACTCTAAATCTTTTGCTTTTATACGAGATGAATTAGTTTCTATCTTCGTTATTTTTCCATCTCTAAGTTTCATAACTCTATGAGCCATATTTTTTATAGCATCATTATGAGTTACTATAATAATGGTAGTTTTATATTTATCATTAATTCTTTCTAATAATTCGAGAATATCTTTAGATGTCTTGTAGTCTAATGCTCCTGTTGGTTCATCGCATAATAGTAATGATGGATTTTTGGCCAGCGCTCTGCCAATTGCAGTACGTTGTTGTTGTCCTCCAGATAATTGATTTGGATATTTATTTTGATGCTCTGTTAACCCTAAAGTCTCCATTAATTCTTCTACTGAAATTGGATTTTTGCTTAGATATGCTCCTGATTCTATATTTTCTTTTACTGTTAAATTTGGTACTAGATGATAAAATTGAAAAATAAAACCTAATGTATTTCTTCTATAAAGTGCTAATTCTTTTCTAGAAAGTTTACTTAAATCAGTATCCCCAACTAAAATATGTCCTCCATCTATATGTTCTATTCCTCCAATTAAATTTAGAAGTGTTGATTTTCCAGAACCAGAAGGGCCTAACATAACACACATTTCACCCTTTTCAACTCCACAATCAATTCCTCTCAAAACTTCTATTTTATTTTCCCCTTGGCCATAATATTTTTTTATATTTTCAACCTTCAAATACATGATATTTCCCCCTCTAAATGTTAAATATCCTTTGATTAAATTTCTTACATTTTATTTTATAGTAGCACTACTATTTTTAAAAATCAATATCATTTGCAATTTAATATCATCTATATTTATATTATTTCATCAACAAAAAAGAACCCCATAAAAATTTATGAGGTCCTGCCTTTATATTTTATATCAAAACTAAATTAACTTAACATAGTCGCCTGAAACATAGCCATATGAGCTATTGAATTTTATTTTATACCAACCGTTTGATAATTTAGTTACTATTTCTACTTTTGTTCCTTTATTTAAATGTCCAATTTTCTTATATCCTGTTCCTGCTCCACTTCTTACATTTAATCCTGCAGTTGTTTTTCCTGTTGCTATTACTTCACCTTTAGAGCCATCTAAACTTACATATGCTCCTGATACATATCCGTATGAGCCTTTATATTTTATTTTATACCAACCATTTGAATATCTTTCAACCACTTCTACTTTTGTCCCTTTAGTTAATATACCTAATTTGCTATAGTTTGAAGATGGTCCACTTCTCACATTTAATGAACTTACAGTTGTTTTTCCTGTTGCTATTATCTTTTCATCTTCACCTGGCTTTGGTTGTTCTGAATCTAATTTAACATATGCTCCTGATACGTATCCATATGTACCTTTATATTTTATCTTATACCAACCGTTTGAAAGCTTAGATACTATTTCTACTTTTGCACCTTTGCTTAAAGAACCTATTTTAGCATATTTCGTACTTGATCCTTTTCTAACATTTAATTGTTCTGTTGTTTTTCCTGTTGCTATTACTTTTTCGTCTTGTTGTGGTGTATTTAATTTAACGTATTTTCCTAATACATAGCCATATGTGCCTTTATATTTTATTTTATACCAACCGCTTGGGAGTTTAGTTATTACCTCTACTTTTGCACCCTTGCTTAAAGTCCCCATTTTAGCATATTTTGTTCCTGGACCTTTTCTAACATTTAGTTTAGCAGTTGTTTTTCCTGTTAATATATCGCTTGGATCTTCTTGTCCAGAACTTATAGCTTTAAATGATATATCATTTTTATTTGCATATTTTTCTGCATATGAACCTTTTTCACCATAGATTGTTACATCTTCTGAACCGCCTTCAAATATATCATCACCTATTTTTGTAACTGTTTTTGGAATTGTAACTTTAACTAAATTTTCGCAATCAGAAAATGCTCTAGCACCTATACTTGTAATAGTGTCTGGAACTGTAAATTCAGTAAATCCAGTCATAGAAAATGCTTCATCTTCTATAGTTTTAACACTACTTGGTATATTTATTTTCTTTAATGAAACACAAGCAGCAAAAGTTCCATATGGTATTGAACTGATTGTATTTGGTAATGTAACATTAGTTAAATTTTCACATAATATAAATGCTCCTACACCTAATTCAGTTACACTGTCTGGTATAGTAATACTTTGTAATTTGTTATTTCCAGCAAATGCAGCAGCATCTATAGTTGTTACACTAGTTGGTATATTTATAGTTTGTAAATTATTACTCCATGCAAATGCTTCTGCTCCTATAACTTTAACACTATCTGGTATATTTATAGTCTTAGTATTTTCTAAACCTGAAAATACATAATAGTATATCATTGTAACAGGATGTCCATCAATTTTATCTGGTATAGATATTGTTGATTTGTCTATTGAATCAGAGCAATCAGTTATTACAACTTCATCATTATCATTTATTACATAAAGAATTCCGTCTTGTTCTAGTTCTTCACATGTTTCATAGTCAAATCCCCAATCGATATCTAGTAATAAGTCATCTAAATTATCAACATTTTCTACTCCTTCTAAATCTAAAGTTTTTAATTCAGAATTTGATAATACTTTTGTAGCTTGTTTAGCATCTTTTTGTTTTGGCATTGCATAAGAACTATGTGCGCCAAATACAAAAGATGTTAATAATCCTAAAACAGTTAAAAAACATGCAGCTTTTTTAAATTGTTTTGGCATTATATACTCCCTCCTCTTTTGTATGATTACCTTAATTGTATCACAGTTAAATTAGTTTTCTTATTATCCAAGAAATTCTTAATAACTTTTTGTCTACAAAAACTACAATAAATTTTCAAAATACATCATTTTAAAACAAAAAATCCCAGCAAATTTAATTGACTGGGATTTTTCTCATATATTTTATATTATTTAAATCTTATTTAAAGTAATTTACACCACTTTCAAATATTTTTTGATCTTTTTCACCATGTATATTTTTAAGAGTGTATTTACCAATTCTTTCAGAGTGACCCATTTTACCTAATATTCTACCATCTGCACTTGTTATACCTTCAACTGCATAAAATGAACCATTAGGGTTGTAGTCTATATCGTAAGTAGCATTTCCATCTAAGTCAACGTATTGAGTTGCTATTTGTCCATTTGCTACTAATTGGTCAAATGTTTCTTTATTCGCTACGAATTTACCTTCACCATGAGAAATTGAAATGCTGTGTAAGTCTCCTACTTGTGTACCTGCTAACCATGGAGATTTATTTGATGCTATTCTAGTAGTTACAACTTTTGCTTGGTGGCGACCGATGTTGTTGTAAGTTATAGTTGGAGCATCCTCTGAAGTAACTGGTTTTATTTCACCATATGGAACTAACCCTAATTTGATTAATGCTTGGAATCCATTACAGATACCTAACATTAAACCATCTCTGTTAGTTAATAAGTCATTTACTGCTTCTGCTATTCTTGGATTTCTAAATACTGTTGCTATGAATTTTGCAGAACCATCTGGTTCGTCACCAGCACTGAATCCACCTGGTATCATAACTATTTGTGAAGATTCTATTTCTTTCACCATAGTTTCAATTGAGTCTTCTATATTAGCATAATTTAAGTTTCTAAATACTTTTATGCTAGCTTTTGCTCCAGCATCTTCAAAAGCTCTAGCTGAGTCGTATTCACAGTTTGTTCCTGGGAATGCTGGTATAAATACTTTTGGCTGTGCTATACTTAATGAAGATTTTTGATGTTCGTTAACTATAAAGTTTATATTTTTTACTTCGCCAGTTGGTTCAACTGCTTTTGTTGGGAATATTGGTTCTAAAGTAGATTCATAAGCTTTGTAAATCTTACCTAAGCAAACTTTATATCCATCAACTTCTATATATTGTCCTTCTATTGTTTTACCTGCAACTTTATAATCTAAACCTTCTAATAATGCTAAATCAGCTTTATCCATTTCAAGTGCTATATTTCCGTATGCTGGATCGAATAATTTATCTGCATCAACATCTTTAGCTACTTCAAATCCTATCTTATTACCAAATGCCATTTTAGCTATAGCTTCTCCAAGTCCGGCATAACCTAAAGCATATGAAGCAAGAACTTTCTTAGCTTGAGTTAATTCTCTTATTTTATCTAAGTTTTTCTTTAATATATCAAAATCAGGAATTCCACTTTCTAATGTTGGAGTTTTTATTACTGCTAAAACAGAACCTGCTTTTTTGAATTCTTGTGATACAACATATTCAGCATCTACAGTGTCTACTGCGAATGAAACTAATGTTGGAGGTACATTTATATGTTCAAAAGTACCAGACATACTGTCTTTCCCACCTATTGCAGGTATTTCAAATTCTTTTTGTGCGTAATATGCTCCAAGTAATGCAGAGAATGGTTTACCCCATTTAGTTTTATCTTTTCCTAATTTTTCGAAGTATTCTTGGAAAGTTAATCTAGTAGTTTTATAATCTCCACCAACTGCAACTAATTTACAGATTGATTCTACAACTGCGTATAATGCCCCGTGGAATGGACTCCATTTTCCGATTTTAGGGTTATATCCAAATGTCATTATTGATGAAGTTGTAGTTTTTCCGTCAAGTACAGGTATTTTAGCAACCATACCTTGGATTGGAGTTCTTTGATATTTACCTCCAAATGGAAGTAATACTGTATTTGAACCTATAGTATTATCAAATTTTTCAACTAAACCTTTTTGAGAGCATACATTTAAGTCTTTTAATACGCTGTCAAATTTATCAGATATAGTTTCTCCTTCTACTTTTATTTTTCCAGTATTAAAGAATGTATTTTCTTCGTCTACTTTTGGAACATGTATATCAGTTTGTTGTTTCTTTCCATTTGTATCAAGGAAAGCTCTGTTTAAATCAACGATAGCTTTTCCATTCCAGAACATTCTTAAATACCCTGTGTCAGTTACTGTTGCAACATGAGTTGCTTGTAAGTTTTCAAGTCCTGCAAGTTCTATAAATCTGTCTTTATTTTCGGCATCTATAGCACAAGCCATACGTTCTTGTGATTCTGATATTGCAAGTTCAGTACCATCAAGTCCATCGTATTTTTTAGGTACTAAGTCTAGGTTTATATCTAAACTTTCTGCGATTTCACCTATCGCAACTGAAACTCCACCAGCACCGAAGTCGTTACATCTTTTTATCATTTGTGCAACTTCTTTGTTTCTGAAGAATCTTTGTATTTTTCTTTCGTTAGGTGCATCACCTTTTTGTACTTCTGCACCACAAGTTTCTATTGACTCTTCACTGTGTTCTTTTGATGAACCAGTAGCTCCTCCACAACCATCTCTACCAGTTTTTCCACCTAATAGTATAATTATATCGCCTTTTTCCGGTCTTTTTCTTATTACATTTTCTTTTGGAACTGCTGCTATAACTGCACCAATTTCCATTCTTTTCGCTACAAAGTCTTCATCATATACTTCTGTAACTTGACCTGTTGTTAAACCTATTTGGTTACCATAAGAACTATATCCGTTAGCTGCCTCTGTTGTTATTTTCTTTTGCATTAATTTACCGTGTAATGTATCTTCTAAAGAAGTTCTAGGGTCTGCACTACCAGTAACACGCATCGCTTGATAAACATAACTTCTTCCTGAAAGTGGATCTCTGATTGCCCCACCTAGACAAGTTGCAGCACCACCAAATGGTTCTATTTCTGTTGGATGGTTATGAGTTTCGTTTTTGAACATTAATAGATATTTTTCTATTTTTCCATCAACATTTACATCTATATTTACACTACAAGCATTGATTTCTTCACTTTCATCTAAATCTTCTAGTTTTCCTGCTGCTTTAAGTTCTTTAACTGCTATAGTCGCTATATCCATTAGACACATATCTTTTTGTCTGTCTATATAGATAGTATTTCTAGCTTCTACATATTTTGAATAAGTTTCTTTTATTATTTCGTTGAATTTACCATCTTCTATTTCAACATCTTTTATTTGGGTCATAAATGTAGTGTGTCTACAGTGATCTGACCAATAAGTATCTAAAACTTTTATTTCTGTTATAGTTGGATTTCTTTTTTCTTGGTTTTGGAAGTATTCTTGAACATATTTTAAGTCGTCTATTGTCATAGCTAGACCTTGTTCTTTTAAGAATTTTTCTAATTCTTCCATGCTAAAATCTATAAACCCTTCTATTGTTGCAACTTCTGTTGGTATTTCAGTTTCTAGTTCTAGAGTTTCTGGTTTTTCAAGAGATGCTTCTCTACTATCAACTGGATTTATTACATAAGATTTTATTTTTGCAAATAATTCATCATCTATATCACCAGTTAATATATATAATTTTGCGCTGTTTATATTAGGTCTTTGACCTTCATTTATTATTTGAACGCATTGTGCTGCCCAGTCTGCTCTTTGGTCATATTGTCCTGGTAAATATTCAACTGCAAATACTTTCGCATCTTTATCGTATTCAACATTTTCTTTATATACTACATCTAGGTTTGGTTCTGAGAATATTGTTTTTGATGCAGAATCACAAATTTCATCAGATAAACCTTCTATATCGTATCTATTTAATAATCTTAAATCATCTATGCAATCTATATGTAAACTGTCTTTTAAATCTTTCATTAAAGCTTTTGCTTCTAGATCGAACCCTTCTCTCTTTTCAACTAAAAGTCTTTTAACATTTGAACTCATATTATTCCTCCATTAAGAAATTTCTCATTTTCCTTTTTTATGTTTTATTGAAAATTTATTTCCATATGTCTGTTCTATAATGCATACCTTCAAAATTTATTTTCTTGATATTTTCATAAACTTTTTCGCCTGCTTCTTTAACATTTTTAGCCTTAGCAGTTATCCCGATAACTCTACCACCATTAGTAACTATTTTTCCATCTACTAATTTAGTTCCACTATGGAAAACTACTATATCATCATCTAAATCATCAAGTCCTGTTATAACTTTTCCCTTTTCATAACTTTCAGGGTATCCTCCAGATGTAAGCATTACACATATTGCTTGTTCATCACTATAAGTTATATCTATATCTTTTAATTTATTATCTATAACTGCAGATATTATTTTGTTTAAATCAGTTTCTAATCTAAATAAAACAGATTGAGTTTCTGGGTCCCCAAATCTTACATTGTATTCAAGAACTTTAGGACCATCTTCAGTTATCATTAATCCTACAAATAATATTCCTTTAAAGTCTAATCCATCTTCTTGGAATCCTTTTAAAGTTTTATCAAGTACATTTTCTTTTATATTTTTTGCTAATTCATCAGTATATATTTCACTTGGAGAGAATGTTCCCATTCCGCCAGTGTTAAGACCATTTTCTCCATTATTTACTTTTTTATGGTCTTTTGCACTTACCATAGGAACTATTGTTTCGTGATCAACAAAGGCTAGTATAGATGTTTCTATTCCGTTTAGAAACTCTTCTATTACTATTTTTTCTCCAGCATCACCGAATTTTTTATCACTCATCATTTCTTTTAGAGTTTTTATAGCATCTTCTCTGTTTTCAGGTATTACAACTCCTTTACCAGCTGCCAAACCATCGGCTTTTATAACAACTGGATATCCAAAGTCATCTATGTCAGCTATTGCTTTATCTAGGTCAGTATATTCTTTATATTTAGCTGTTGGTAAACCATGTCTTATCATGAAATCTTTCGAAAATGCCTTGCTTCCTTCTAACTGAGCACATTTTTTATTTGGACCAAATACTTTTAATCCTTCAGCCTCAAAAACATCAGTTAGCCCCATTACTAGCGGAACTTCTGGTCCTACTACAGTTATATCTATTTCTTTTTCTTTTGCAAATTTAACTAATTCGGCTATATCTAAATCGCCTATATTTACACATTCTGCAACTTTAGCTATTCCAGGGTTTCCTGGTGCACAGTATATTTTTTCTACATCTTTTTCATTACTTAATTTCCAGCAGATAGCATGTTCTCTTCCGCCACCACCTACAACTAATATCTTCATATTTCCCCTCCTAGTTTATAAGTCTTACTCGCTTACTTTAACTTTTCTACCTTCTACAGATATCTTCCCTTCGCAAAATAATTTTACACATCTAGGAAGAATTGTATGCTCTACTTCTAAAACCCTTTTTGCCAATGTTTTAGCATCATCATCGTCCATAACTTTTACAGTATCTTGCATGATTATTGGGCCAGCATCTGCTTCTTCATTTACAAAATGAACAGTTGCTCCAGAAACTTTTGCTCCATAATCTATTACTGCTTGATGAACTTTTTCTCCATAAAAACCATCACCACAGAATGATGGTATTAATGATGGATGAATATTCATCATTTTATTTTCAAATTCACTTACGAATTTTGGACTGATTATCTTGAGATAACCAGCCAAAACTACTAAGTCTACATTTTCTTCTTTTAATATTTTTATTACTTTATCTTCATTTTTTTCAAATACAGCTCTTATATTATGTTTTCTAGCTCTTTCAAGGCCAAAAGCATCTTCTTTATTAGAAATAACTACTTTTATATTACCTTTTATTTCGCCATTTTCACAATCATCGATAATAGCTTGTAAATTAGAACCTCCGCCAGAAACTAAAACACCTATATTTAGCATAATTCTACTCCTTCGTGAGTATCTACAACTTCACCAACTACATATGCTTTGTCTTTCATTAGTTCAGCATATTTTTCGTCTACATCTATTTCATCTGCTTCTCTATTATTTATATAATCAACTAAAGCAGGTGCATCTTCTTTGTTAACTATGAACACAAGTCCAATACCCATATTGAAACTTTTATGAAGTTCTCTTTTTTCTACTATATTAAATCCTTCTATCATTTTGAATATAGGTGGTTTTTCCCATGAATCTGTTTTGATATCAAGACCTAAACCATCAGGTATAACTCTTGTGATATTTTCGATAACACCACCACCAGTTATATGAGCTATAGCTTTTATGTTATGTTTTTCAAGTAAGTCTAAAACTAATTTCACGTATATTTTTGTTGGTGTTAATAAAGCATCTCCAACTGTCATTCCTAATTCTTCAACATATTGATTTAAATCATAGTTATAAGTATCCAAGAATATTTTTCTTATAAATGAGAAACCATTACTGTGTATACCACTTGAAGAAACTCCAACTAATACATCCCCAGCTTTAACATCTTTTCCTGATACTATTTTAGTTTTGTCAGCTATACCAACAGCAAATCCGGCTAGGTCATATTCTTCTTCAGAGTACATTCCTGGCATTTCAGCAGTTTCCCCACCGATTAATGCACATCCAGACATTTTACATCCGTTGGCAACACCTGCAACTATTTGATCTATATGTTCAGGAACTAATTTCCCTATTGCTATATAGTCTAAAAATAATAATGGTTTTGCACCTTGGCATATTAAGTCGTTAACGCTCATTGCAACTAAATCTATACCAACTGTGTTATGTTTATCCATCATTTGAGCTAATTTTAATTTAGTACCAACACCATCTGTTGCTGCTAAAAGAACTGGCTCTTCCATTTTCATAAAATCTTTTAAACTATATAAACCACTGAAGTTTCCTAAATCACCTATAACATTTTTATCGTAAGTTTCTTTTATCTTCCCTTTTATCAAGCTTACAGCTCTATTTCCTTCATCTATATTTACACCTGATTGTTCATAAGTTAGCATCCTAAAGACTCCTCCTTGTCAATTTTCTTAACTGGATAATTTCCGTCGAAACAAGCTCTACAGAATTTAAATTCATTTCCTTCCCCAACTGCGCTCATCATTCCATCTATATCTAAGAATTTTAATGTATCACATCCAATATATTCTCTTATTTCTTCTACATCTTTATGTGCAGCTATTAATTTAGAGCGGTTTGGGGTGTCTATGCCATAGTAGCAAGAATATTTAACTGGAGGAGATGTTATTCTTAAGTGTATTTCCTTAGCTCCAGCATCTTTTAATGATTTAACTAATTGTTTTGAAGTAGTTCCTCTAACTATTGAGTCATCTACAAGTACTATTGATTTTCCTTTTAATACTCTACTTAGAGGATTTAATTTTATTTTTACTCCAAGTTCTCTTTCTTCTTGAGTAGGCTTTATAAATGTTCTACCTACATATCTATTTTTAACTAATGCTTCTGTTAGTGGAAGTCCACTCGCATTTGCATATCCTATAGCTCCTGCCCATCCTGAGTCTGGAACTGGAACTACCATATCTGCTTTTACATCATCGCCTTGTGATAATATTTTTCCTGATTCAACTCTAAATTCATATGCATTTACTTTATCTATTGTTGCATCATTTCTAGCAAAATAAATATGTTCAAATATACAACTTTTTTTCATTGTTTTGCATTTATTGCTAAAGTTATATGATTTTAATTCTCCGTTCTTAACTACAACAATCTCTCCTGGTTCCAAGTCTCTTATAAATTCTCCACCAAGTATATCTATTTCACAGTTTTCAGAAGCAAATATGTATTCACCATCATCTCTTTTCCCAAGTAATAGAGGTCTAAATCCATGAGGGTCTCTAACAGCAACTAATTCTTCGTCAGTTAGTATAACTAATGAATACGCACCCTTTATTTGGTCCATTGTTAATTTTATTGCTTCTACAATATCTCCTGTATAATATCTAGCTAACATATATAAAATAACTTCTGTATCACTTTTACTACTAAACATTATACCGTCTTCTTCTAGCATTTCTTTTAGGTAGTTAGCATTTACTAAATTTCCATTGTGAACTAAACCTAAATTTCTCTTTTTTAAAGAACCAACTAAAGGTTGGCAGTTGTACATATGACTTCCACCTGCTGTTGAGTATCTAACATGGGCTATGCCCATTGTCCCAGGCAGTTTTTGTAAATCATCTGCCTTAAATACATCACCTACTAAACCCATGTCCTTTTTGTAATTTATTTCTTTTCCATCGTGCACAGCCATACCACAGCTCTCTTGACCTCTATGTTGCATAGAGTATAAGCCATAATACAAGTCTTTCGATATGTTTTTATCAGAATAAATTCCTAATATACCACACATGCGATCAATTCCCCCCTATAACTTAAATTATTTATTCATTCTAGAAAGAACTTCTTCATATCCCTGAACAAGATCTCCTAAATCTCTTCTAAATCTATCTTTATCTAATTTTTCATTAGTATTAACATCCCATAATCTACAAGTATCTGGTGATATTTCATCTGCTAATATTATATTTCCGTCTGCGTCTTTTCCGAATTCTAGTTTGAAGTCAACTAATTTTAGGTCCATTTTTAAGAAAAATTCCTTCATGATTTCATTGATTTTTAAAGTTTGTGCTCTGATATAATCTATTTCTTCTTGAGTTGCTAATTTTAATGCTACGGCATGGTCATCATTTATAAGTGGGTCTCCATATTCATCATTTTTATATGACATTTCAAATATTGGTTTGTCTAATACTATTCCTTCTTCTACTCCATATCTTTTGCAGAAAGAACCTGCTGTGATATTTCTGATTATAACTTCTAGTGGTAGGATTGTAACTTTTTTTACTAATTGTTCTCTATCTGATAAAGCTTTTATGAAATGAGTTTTGATTCCTGCTTTTTCTAATGTTTCAAACATTATTGTACAAATTTTATTATTTAAGATACCTTTTGATGCAATTGATGCTTTTTTTTCACCATTGAATGCTGTTGCATCGTCTTTGTAATAAACTACATATTCATTTTCATTTTCTGTACTGTAAACTTGTTTTGCTTTTCCTTCATATAATAACATTTTTGTTACCTCCCAAAATTTTCACAAATATTATTTACTGTTTTATTACTAACATATCTCTGCTTTTTCTACATTATCTTGTCTTATTTATTTTTATAGTTATTGATTTATGCTTTTATCATCATCTAATACCTTTTGAGCCATTTCTTGTCTATATGTTTTTAAGTCTTCTTTTAATTTAGGATATTTTATACTCATTATTTGCATTGCCATTAATGCTGCATTTAACCCTGAATCTATAGTTACAGTAGCAACTGGTATTCCTTTTGGCATTTGAACCATTGATAATAATGAATCCATACCATCCATAGTAGATGATTTTATTGGCAACCCAACTACAGGTATTAATGTTGATGCTGCTATAACCCCTGATAAGTGTGCTGCTTTTCCTGCTGCTGCTATTATTACATCAACTTCTCCATCAATTGATTCTATAAAAGAAACTAATTCCTTTGGTGTTCTATGAGCTGATAAAATTCTTACTACTACTTCAACACCGTATTTTTCTAAAAAGTTTATACCTTCTTCAAGTTTAGGATAATCTGATTTAGATCCCATTACGATTGCAACTTTCATAAGTAATTTTCCTCCATTAATAATATATTTATATAAAACTTAATTTTGTATTAAATTTAAAATTCTTAACTAAATTTTATTTTCAACCTTTTATTTTCGTATTTTTATTCATTTTAACGAACTATACACTTGTATTCTATATTAATATTCATACTTTATCAATACATATTTTTAAAAAATGATTTTTTTATTTTGTTTCAGGTTTATT
>SKEW01000841.1_pt1 | contig 23030 bp, 27 predicted proteins | sample 4841441 | NCBI WGS metagenome assembly SKEW01 (sample SAMN11008799, study PRJNA524170) | human gut metagenome | isolation source: fecal sample from pouch patient p41 | place: Israel: Tel-Aviv | reverse complement strand
TTTGACTTCGTTGTGAATGGTTTGAGGAGCTTTAGCTAATCTCCTAGCGATTTCACGATTTGAGAGTCCTTCTTGAAGCCAACGTTCAATCATTCTACGTTCAGTTAGTTTTAAATGTTTACTTTTTAGTGTATAATAGGTTTGCATCTCAGAGTCTTTCTAATTGTTGTTGTGGTGATTACAATTATATCTCTCTGCGATGTTTTTTGATACCCTTAGGTGGCTAACTTCATTTTAGAACTTTCCACGAGACATTAGGTACAAAACTTCTATCATTTAAATAAAACAAAAAAAGAGAGGAATAAATCCTCTCTTTAACTGATCAACTCAATGATTATTTAGCAATTTTTGCGAAGTATTCAAGAGTACGAACAAGTTGTGAAGTGTAAGACATTTCGTTGTCGTACCATGAAACAGTTTTAACCAATTGAGTACCGTCAGCTGCTTCAGTTACTTCTGTTTGAGTTGCGTCAAACAATGAACCGAATGAGATACCTACGATATCGCTTGAAACGATTGGGTCAGTGTTGTAACCGAATGATTCAGTTGCAGCAGCTTGCATAGCAGCGTTAATTTCTTCAACAGTTACTTTTTTGTCAAGAACTGAAACAAGTTCAGTAAGTGATCCAGTTGGAACTGGTACACGTTGAGCATGACCTTGAAGTTTACCGTTCAATTCAGGGATAACTAGACCGATAGCTTTAGCAGCACCAGTTGAGTTAGGAACGATGTTTTCAGCAGCAGCACGTGCGCGACGGAAGTCACCTTTACGGTGTGGTGCGTCAAGAGTCATTTGGTCACCAGTGTAACCGTGAACTGTAGTCATTGTACCAACTTTAAGACCGAATGATTTGTTCAAAGTATCAGCCATTGGTGCAAGACAGTTTGTTGTACATGAACCAGCTGAGATAACTGTTTCAGTACCATCAAGAATTTCGTGGTTAGTGTTAAATACAATTGTTTTAACATCTGATCCACCAGGAGCTGTGATAACAACTTTTTTAGCTCCACCTTCGTGCAAGTGTTTCTCAGCAGCAGCTTTAGTTGCAAAGAAACCAGTTGCTTCAAGAACGATTTCTACACCATCGTTAGCCCAGTCGATTTGTTCTGGGTCACGTTCTGCAGAAACTTTAACGAATTGACCGTTAACTTCAAAACCACCATCTTTAACAACAACATCACCATTGAAACGACCTTGAGTTGTATCGTATTTCAACAAGTGAGCAAGCATAGCTGGGTCAGTAAGGTCGTTAATACGAGCTACTTCAACACCTTCAACGTTTTGGATACGACGGAATGCAAGACGACCGATACGACCGAAACCGTTAATACCAACTTTAACTACCATTAGTGATTTCCTCCTTATGAAAATCAAAAAAATTTTTTATTTTAAAAGGTTTCCCTTTTAGACAATTGTGAAAAGATTAACTTACGTAGGTACAAATCAACCTTTCAACGCTTTTATTATATAACTATTTCGCTAAAATTGCAAATATTATTACCGTTTTCATTACAAAAAAGGACGCTCATTTGAGCATCCTTTTTAACAGTAATTATTCACCAGAATTTTTCTTGATGATTTCTTCTTGAACTGATTTAGGAACGTCTTCGTAGTGGTCAAATACCATCATGAATGTACCACGTCCTTGAGTTGCAGAACGAAGAACTGTTGCGTAACCGAACATTTCAGCAAGTGGAACGAAGGCACGAACGATTTGGCTGTTACCGTGAGCTTCCATACCATCAACACGTCCACGACGCGCTGTAACGTGACCCATAACGTCACCAAGGTTTTCTTCTGGAGCTGTGATTGTAACAAGCATCATTGGTTCAAGAATAACTGGGTGTGCAGTTTTAGCAGCTTCTTTAAGTGCAAGTGATGCAGCGATCTTGAAGGCTGTTTCAGATGAGTCGACATCGTGGTATGAACCATCGTAAAGTTTAGCTTTAACGTCAACCATTGGGTAACCAGCAAGAACACCGTTAGCCATAGATTCTTGAAGACCTTTTTCTACTGCAGGGATGAATTCACGAGGAACCACACCACCGACGATAGCATTTTCGAATTCGAATCCTTTACCTTCTTCATTTGGAGTAAATTCAATCCAAACATCACCGAATTGACCTTTACCACCAGATTGGCGTTTGAAGAATCCACGTGCTTGAGTAGCTTGACGGAATGTTTCACGGTATGATACTTGTGGAGCACCTACGTTAGCTTCAACTTTGAATTCACGTTTCATACGGTCAACAAGGACGTCAAGGTGAAGTTCACCCATACCAGAGATAACTGTTTCACCAGTTTCAACGTTAGTTTCAACACGGAATGTTGGATCTTCTTCAGCAAGTTTTTGAAGAGCGATACCCATTTTATCTTGGTCAGCTTTAGATTTAGGTTCAACCATCAATTGGATAACTGGTTCTGGAACATCGATTGATTCAAGAATAACTTTAGCTTTTTCATCAGTCAATGAGTCACCAGTTGTAGTATCTTTCAAGCCAACAGCAGCGGCGATATCACCAGCGTAAACTGTTTCGATTTCGTTACGGTGGTTAGCGTGCATTTGAAGGATACGTCCGATACGTTCACGTTTACCTTTAGATGTGTTAAGAACGTAAGAACCGCTGTTCAATACACCTGAGTAAACACGGAAGAATGTCAAACGACCTACGAATGGGTCAGTCATGATCTTGAACGCAAGGGCTGCAAATGGTTCGTCATCTGAAGCTGGACGTTCTTCTTCTTCATCTGTATCTGGGTTAACACCTTTGATTGCAGGGATGTCAAGTGGGCTTGGAAGGTAGTCGATAACCGCATCAAGCATCATTTGAACACCTTTATTTTTGAAGGCAGAACCACAAAGGACTGGGAAGAATTCAACATTGATAGTTGCTTTACGGATAGCAGCTTTCAATTCAGCTTCAGTGATTTCTTCACCTTCAAGGTATTTCATCATCAATTCTTCATCAGTTTCAGCAACTGCTTCGATCAATTTTTCACGGTATTCGTTAGCTTGATCTACGTATTCAGCTGGGATGTCTTCTTCAAGAATATCTGTACCAAGGTCGTTAGTGTAGATTTCAGCTTTCATACGAACCAAGTCAATGATACCACGGAAGCTATCTTCAGAACCGATTGGCAATTGAATTGGGTGAGCGTTAGCTTGAAGACGATCGTGAAGTGTGCTTACTGAGTAAAGGAAGTCAGCACCGATTTTGTCCATTTTGTTTGAGAATACGATACGAGGAACACCGTATTCAGTAGCTTGACGCCAAACTGTTTCTGTTTGAGGTTCTACACCTGATTGTGAGTCAAGAACTGTAACCGCACCATCAAGAACACGAAGTGAACGTTGTACTTCGATTGTGAAGTCCACGTGCCCTGGCGTGTCGATGATGTTTACGCGGTAGTCTTTCCATTGTGCAGTTGTAGCGGCAGAAGTGATTGTGATACCACGTTCTTGCTCTTGTTCCATCCAGTCCATTTGTGAAGCACCTTCGTGTGTTTCACCGATTTTATGGATTTTACCAGTATAGTAAAGAATACGCTCAGTTGTTGTTGTTTTACCAGCATCGACGTGAGCCATGATACCGATGTTACGAGTTTTTTCAAGTGAAAATTCGCGAGCCATTTTTTTCTCCTATTATAAATTTAGTTTACTACTTTATTATAACATACTTTTAGAACGGATAGGCAGGACCTACCCGTTCTAAAGATGTTTCATTAAATTTGATACAACCTAAGCAGAAATAAATTTTGATTAAGCCAATTTCGAATGCCAGTAGTAAAACAAGTTAAATGCATTCGAAGTAATGTATCATTATCTTGCAGATTACCAGCGGAAGTGTGCGAATGCACGGTTTGCTTCTGCCATACGGTGTGTATCTTCACGTTTTTTAACTGAAGCACCAGTGTTGTTAGCAGCATCAAGGATTTCTTTTGCAAGACGATCTCTCATAGTGTGTTCACCACGATCACGTGATGCGTTTACCAACCAACGAAGTCCAAGAGTTGTACGACGTTCTGGACGAACTTCAACTGGGACTTGGTAGTTAGAACCACCGACGCGACGAGCACGTACTTCAAGAACAGGCATGATGTTTTCCATAGCTGTTTCGAATACTTCAAGTGCATCGTTTCCAGTAGCTTCTTTAATTTGTTCAAATGCATCATATACGATTGATGCAGCAGTACCACGTTTACCATCAAGCATAACACGGTTGATAAGACGTGTTACAAGTTGTGAATTGTATAATGGATCTGGCAATACTTCGCGTTTTGGCGCTCTATTTTTACGACTCATTCTTTCTTATCTCCCTTCTTATTATCCTTTAGGACGTTTAGCACCGTATTTAGAACGGCTTTGTTTACGATCAGCAACACCTGCAGTATCGAGTGCACCACGAACGATGTGGTAACGTACCCCTGGAAGGTCTTTTACACGTCCACCACGAATAAGAACAACACTGTGTTCTTGAAGGTTGTGTCCGATACCTGGGATGTATGCAGTAACTTCGATAAGGTTGCTCAAACGTACACGAGCGAATTTACGAAGGGCTGAGTTAGGTTTTTTAGGTGTCATTGTTCCAACACGTGTTGCAACACCACGTTTTTGTGGTGAAGATACGTTAGTTTGAACTTTTTTGTGGCTGTTATAACCAACGTTAAGAGCTGGTGATTTAGATTTTTCAACTTTAGATTTACGTGGTTTACGTACCAACTGGTTGATTGTAGGCATCTACTTTTCTCCTGTAAGATTTTTATTTTGGTTGATAGGGCGCTTGGTGACAGTCCCTATCTAAAATGTGTACTTTGCAACATTTGTCAGCACGTCTCTGTACACTCTGGAGAGACCAAAAGTAAAAAGTACCGTTTACAATAGTACCATAAGACTGGTAAGATGTCAACTGATTTCGCTTGTTTTTCCTGTTTTAAAACATTATTTTCGGAGATACAAAAAAGAGGCTATCGCCTCTTTCTGATTATTTGTCAAAGATATTACCAAGTTCTACTTTAACGTGATTATTTTTAACGTCAATTTCTGAAACTTTTAGCAATGATTTGTAGTTCATGCGGTCACGTTTTTCTTGTGCGTTTTCAGCAAAGACAGCAACGCCAACTAATGTACTATCAAATTCTGTCAAAAGGCTAACCATACCCGAAATTGTACCACCACCTTTAAGGAAGTCATCAACAATCAACACTCGGCTATTTGGTTTCAAGCTACGTTTTGACAAGAACATCTTTTCAATACGATCACTTGATCCACTTGCGTAATTGACAGAAACTGTAGAACCTTCAGTAATTTTAAGGTCTCGGCGAACAATAACAAAAGGTACATTTAAGATGTTAGCTACGGCATTAGCTAATGGCACACCTTTTGTAGCAACTGTCATAACAGCATCAATCTTGTGTCCTTTAAAGGCATTAGCAATAATACGCCCTACACTTTGTAAAATGCGTGGGGTACTTAGCAAGTCTGATAAGTAAATATAACCACCTGGAAGGATACGATTACTTTCTGACATACTATCACGTAAGTCTTCAATAACCGATCTTGCTTCTTCTTCAGAGATTCCTGGTGTAAAAATGACACCTCCACTTGCCCCTGTGACAGTTTCAATTTCACCAATGCCAGATTCTTCAAAAGCTTTTTTAATGATGGCAATATCTTCAGAAATAGAAGATTTTGCTGCTTCGTATTTTTCAGCAAAAGTATTTAAACTTGTCAACTTATAAGGGTTATTAATCAAATAGTTGGAGATGACAACCATGCGTTCACTACGTCGTAATTTCATAATTTCTCCATTTTTTAGTATCTGTTTTTGTTATTATAACATAAGAAGACGAAAAAAACGAACATTTTAACAAAAAAATATATGTTTTTTATGTTTTTTCCTAATGTAAAGGGATTCTTGAGAGCGTAACATTAAAATATTGTGTTATTTAACGCAATTTATAACTTTAATAAGCTCTCTTAAAATGCGAAAAAAAGCCATCATAACAGCATAGTAAGCATTATCCTTTTACAGTAAAAATCTCCGATGATATAATAGTGGTAAGAAGAGACAGCTATAAATGATAAAGCAATTGATAATCTCGGTTTGATACCATAAAGTGAAATAATAATAATATTTTCTTATTTAATTGATGGTCCTTAGTGTATTTGCACAACGATGCAATCAGTGAAAAACGGAGGTCTAATTATGAAAAAGCTGCTTAAATTAATGGGTTTACTCTTACTAACGATTTTTTTAGGAGCTTGCCAGGCACAAAATGCTGCTACTCCTTCAAATCAAACCGCTGCAACAAGCTCATCTGTCACAGAAAGTAGTTCAACTTCAACTACTTCAACACCAAACCAAACAACTCCTAGCTCTAGTTATTCTAGCTCAGACATTTCTAATGCAGCACCGTCAACTGTTTTGGATGGTACTTATGTTTTAGAAAGATTTGATGAAGTGAAAACTTTAACCATCAAGGATAGAACTGGCCAATTAGAAACTAAGGAATACGACGGAGAAATTGATATTGATCCAGTAAAAATCAATGCTGACAAACAGATTATCCTAATCGGTGATGATATGAAAACCTATCAATTAGACGGTAATCAACTTACTTTGACTGAAGGCGATGGCGACCAAGATATCTATACGAAGCAATAAATAATACAACTGTACACCATTAAAGGTATCCTTCTGGATACCTTTTTATATTAAAAAACCGCGGGTGAACCACGGTTAGAATTTTTCAAATCGATTAATTATAGCTTTGGTTTATAGAAAGAACGGTTGTCCATAGCAAAGATACGATTTGTCATTTCGCCTTCATCAATACGGCTCAAAGCTGTTGTCATCATCATCATTTCAGCATCGATATTATCAATCATGTGAATAATTTCTGCTTCCATGACACGTGGACGAACTGGACTACCATATTCCAGTAAACCATGGTGACTTAAAACAACATGACGGAGAATAATAACATCTTCTTTCGTATCATCAATATTTAACTCTGTCAGAACTTTTGTAATTTCTTCATCAATCAAAGCAATATGACCGATTAGATTACCACGAACCGTGTACTCTGTATTGTCTGGCCCTGTCAATTCAATAACTTTAGCCAAGTCATGAAGCATAATACCAGCGTAAAGAAGACTCTTATTAAGCTGTGGATAGACATCACCAATCGCATCTGCCAAACGAACCATAGTTGCTGTATGATAGGCTAAGCCTGACTCAAAAGCATGGTGATTAGTTTTAGCAGCTGGATACGTAAAGAATTCTTCGTCATATTTGCGATAGAGTGCACGAACCACACGTTGCCAAACCGCATTTTCAATTTTAAACATCATCTGTTCAAGATATTCTTTAACATCAAGCACATCAACAGGTGATTTTTCTTTGAAATCACGTGGGTCATTTGGTTCACCTTCTCGTGTATTACGTAGCGTAATTTGGTTCACTTGAGGTGTCCCATTATAAACCTCACGACGTCCTTTCATATAAACAACTTTACCTGCAGTGTATTCTTCAACGTTATAAGGCTGAGCATCCCAAAGATTTCCTGAGATTTCACCACTATCATCTTGGAAGGTAAAAGCGATGTAATCTTTACCAGCTCTTGTTTTACGAAGTTCTGCAGATTTTATCAAGTAGAACCCTTCAAAGAGTTCGTCTTTTTTCATTTGACTAATTTTCATGATTGTCCTCTTCTTCTAATGGTGGGAGGTTAAGCAAGCTTTTCGTCGCTTGATCTTGGTAAGATTCTACTGTATTCAACGCACGGATAATTGCATTTGTTCGTGTGGAAATCAAGCTATCCAAGGTATTATTTGCAGTGTTAATTTGTTTTTGAGCTTTAACAAGCATGTTGCCAAATTTCTCAAATTCCACCTTAACATTCCCTAGAATCTTGCTGATATCGTTCGCATTTTTCTGAATATTAAGAGTTTTGAATCCGACAGCAAGCGAATTTAATAGAGCTGATAGCGTTGATGGACCTGCCACAACAATATTCTCATCACGTCGCAAGCTATCAAAGAAGCTAGCATTACGAACCACTTCTGAATACAAGCCTTCTGTCGGTAAAAACATGATACCGAAATTAGTTGTCTCGGGTGGATTTAAGTATTTTTTATTGATATCTTTAGCAAAACGTTTGATGCTATTTAGAAGTGACTTACGATAAAGTTCAACTTGTTCCTTATCACCACTTTCATAAGCATCTTCTAGGCGATAATAATCTTCAAGTGGGAATTTTGAATCGATTGGCAAATAAACATAACCATCATCTTCGACTCCAGGAAGCTTAATAGCATATTCAACGCGTTCGCTTGAGCCAGAAACAGTTGGAACTTCACGTTCGTACTGACTTGGCGTCATAATATCTTCGATAATTTGCCCTAATTGCAATTCACCGAGAATACCACGTGTTTTCGTATTAGAAAGCACTTTGTTCAAGCTACCAACATCCTGAGCGACCGTTTTCATCTCACCCAAACCTTGGTTAACAGATTCTAATTGTTTCGACACTGTCTCAAAGGAAGCTTTCAAACGATTCTGCAAGGTCTGCTCTAGTTTTTCTTCAACGGTCTGACGCATTTCTTCTAAGCGTTTTTCATTAGACGCTTGCATTTCTTTGACAGAATTTGTCAAATTACGGTTAATGATTTCTAGGCGTTGGTCAGAACGGTCGCGGTTCTCATTCAAACTTTTATGAAGCACATCGCGAATATCATTTAATTGTGTGTATAAATCATTTTGCAGACGATTGAGCTGATTATTTAAAGCCAAGACCTGATCTTTTTGAGCTAAGTCAAGTTGATAAGAGACTTGGTCAGATAAATTATCTGCATTATCATCCATTTTTTGTGATAAATCATCAGTTAGCTTTGCAATTTTTGATAAAAGATAAACCAACAAAGTAACTCCGATGACTCCTAACAATAAAGTTATTACTAACATATTACCTATCCTTACTTTGAATAACGATAAGATAACCCGATGCTAAGGTAACTGTAATAGGCTGCTGGTCTAAAAATTCGTTGCTAGAATAGATTTTCTTTTTGAAAAAATTCTTAGCATTCAAATTATATTTAGCTCCTTCAATGGTTAAATCCGCATCCCCATCAGCCATGAAAGACACATAGGTCATTTCGGCTTCTGGCAAAACTTGGCAAGTCCCTGCTGGATAAAACTGAATGCTGTTTTGCTTGTCTCGCAAAGTTATCTGACGCATAAATGGTGCTAGATCAGGATCCCCAGGCAAAAAGAGATTGGACATCATATGATCAATTCGACCACCAAAAGCTCCGAAAATAGTCACTTGGGCTTTTGGATACTGCCCAAAAACAGTTTTCAGAGCTAGTTCTGTGTCAGTGTCGTCCTTTTCAGGATTAGCTTGAATAAAAACACCTGCCTTATGCTGAATCTCTTGCAGTTCATCTTGACTAACTGAGTCAAAATCACCAACTGCAATATCCAGCGGGAGCTTATTTTCTAATAAAAACAAACTGCCTCGATCTACACCAACAAAGACATCAAATCCAGTGGAGAAATCTGATAATTGACCACCAGCAAATACAGCTACCTTAGTCATCTAAAGCCACGCGCAATGTTTCTACTTGTGCAGTCAAATCGCTAGCTTTAAAGAGATATGATCCTGCAACAAAGACATTAGCTCCAGCTTGGTAGCAAGCTTTAATAGTCTTGTTATCCACACCGCCGTCAACTTCGATATCAAAATCGTAACCTTTTTCGTCACGAATTTTAGCGACTTTTTGAACCTTTTCAAGCATTTCAGGAATGAAAGCTTGACCACCAAATCCTGGGTTAACTGTCATGATAAGCACTTGGTCAACCAAGCTCAAAACAGGTTCAATAGCTGAAACAGGTGTTCCTGGGTTGATAACAACACCAGCTTTCATGCCAGCTTTTTTAATTTTTTGAAGGGCACCGTGAATGTGAAGGGTTGATTCTGCATGAACAGTCATGATATCAGCACCAGCTTGTGCAAAAGCATCAACAAAGCGTTCTGGATTAACAACCATCAAGTGGCAATCAAAAACAAGTTTGCTGTGTTTACGCATGCTAGCCACAACATCTGCACCAAAAGTAATGTTAGGTACAAATTGGCCATCCATAATATCGATGTGCACATACTCAGCGCTTGTTTCTTCAATACGTTTTAATTCTGAAGCAAAGTTAGCATAATCAGCAGCTAAAATTGATGGAGCGATTTTATTGTTTGACATAAGTACCTACTTTCTTTTTACAGCTTTCTTATATGTTTCGCGACGATTCTCAATTTCACTGAGAAATTGAAGATAGTTATCATAGCGTGACTGCCAAAGTTCTCCAGACTCAACGGCGTCTTTGACCGCACACGATGGTTCATGAGTATGCGTACATGAACGGAATTTACACAAACGACTTAAACGACGGAGCTCTGGAAAAGCTTTGTTCAGGTCTTCTGCATTAGTTATTTCGTAATCCAGTGATGAAAATCCTGGCGTGTCAGCGATTTTACCACCGTTGACATTATAAAAACTAACAGCTCGTGTCGTGTGTCGACCACGCCCAAGACTATCTGAAATTTCACCTGTTTCTAGTTTCAAATCAGGAGCAATCTTGTTTAGCAATGTTGATTTTCCAACACCTGTCTGTCCCATAAAGACGGTTACTTTGTCCGTCAAGAGCGGAAGCAATTCGTCTAAAAATGTGCAAAATTGATAGCCAATTTCTTGGTATTGTTTTTGAATCACTGCAATCTCATCAGGACTTGTCAATAAATCCATTTTTGAAATATACACAATTGGTTCAATCGCCCTATGCTCTAATAAAACCAAGAAACGATCTAACAGATTGGTATTAAAATCAGGTTCCTTAGCTGACATGATGACCACCGCTTGGTCGATGTTGACAATTGGTGGACGAACAAGACTGTTTTTTCTGTCATGAATTGCTAAAATATAACCTTCTGAATGGTCTTCTGCTGAGAAATCAACAAAATCACCGACGTAAGGTGTTTGACCTTTTTTTCTAAAATTTCCACGCGCACGTGTTTGATAAACAACTCCATCAGATTCTACATAATAGAAACCTGCTAGAGACTTGATAATTCTACCTTGCAAATGTATTCCCTTTTTTTGATTGATAGTCCCATTATAGCAAAAAATGGGCATTTATTCAGTAATCAAGTCAAAAGATTTCACTTGATTGGCTTTTTTACTTCAAAGGAGTATAATGGCATTGTCTTTTAGAAATGCTGACTTAGCTAGTGTTTTTGATTAAGCACAGTTCACATCACTATTAAAGTTTGGAAAGGTGGCCCAGCTTGGTACGGCACCAGACTCGAAATCTGGCAAGTGGAATCCTTTCACACGCGGGTTCAAATCCCGTCCTTTCCTTTTTAAAGCACAAAACGCCGACCAACAAGCTGGCGTTTTTTCTATTTCAGATTTTCCATTTTTGACCTTAAGTCTTTGATATATTTTCTAGAAACATAACAAGCTTTATCATCGTCAAAATAAACCAAACCTTCTTTTTTATCTAACCTAACAATATTATTTAGGTTAATCAGATATGATTTATGACATCTAAATAATTTCTGATTAGCTTGCATCACTTCTTTGATTGAACCATAAAAATGACATTGCCCAGTTTTTGTAATCAACTTCAGGCGATGACTTTCCGCAGTTTCAAAATAAAGGATATCTTCCAAGGGAATGCGGATTTTCGTTTTGTTATTTTCAAAAACAAATATTTTCTTAGGAATGTTAAAACCTTGGTCCTCAAAGACCTTTTGCAAGCATTTTTTAAAATTATCTTTTATCGCATCATCTTTATCTGTTTTATCAATAAAATTAAGTGCACTAACTTGAGCTCGATAAGTCAATAACATGAATTCAGAGTAAGTCGTCACAAAAACAATCGTCGCTGTTCGTGATTTTTCCCTTATCGCCTTAGCCACTTCAATTCCTTTGGTATTATCTCCATGAATATCAATATCCAGGAAAAAAATTGAGGAAAAGGCTCCTCAACTAGGTTAATTAAACAATCAGGTTCACTAAATAAATCAAAATGACGAGTTTCCCACTGATTTGTCTCCAGCAAATCTCCAATCATTTTCTCAATACGAAACTGCTGATTTACATTATTTTCTAATACATAGATATCAATCATTGTTTTCTCCCTTAAACAATAACATCATTGATCATCTATTATTGTAACATATAAAAAATCCCTATCGATCGACAGGGACTAAAAAACTATTAGTTGCAATCAAAAACATCTTATTGTCTAAACTGACTCAATGTGTAGAAAGGATTGGTGTGCGATCGATGAAGGATACTAGTGCTCCGCTCATCTTGCTCTCTACAATCTCATCAAACTATTTCCTTTTAATATCAAGTAGTTCTTTTTATGGATGGATTTTTCTCCCAGAAAAACACTAATACTAGCGCAAAAATCACCTTTATCTTCCCCAGAAATAATTTTAAAAGTATTGTAAGTATTCTCTGAAAAACAGATGTTAAAAGTTAAACTAATACTTGACAATAATGTTAGCTATTATTTCCCCAAAATCTCTAATAACAACTAACCTGAAATAGCAGGGTGATTGATCAATAAATCTATTAAGATTCCTAAACCCATTTACCACTAACCCAAAAAGCAAAAGTGAGCAAAAATCTAATCTGTCAATGCTCCAATGAGGATAAAAATTAGCTTTTTAGGAATAATTATGCATCAAAAATTCGGACAACTTGTGTAAATGTGTAATCTGAGCTGCGGGTTTCAACTGACAGATTTTCGTCGTCATCTTGGAAATCCATTAGTGTGGCTAGACCAAGTCCACAATTTTCTCCCTTAGTTGAGTAGCCACGCTCAAAAATCTTAGTTAAATCCACTGATTTTTCCTTAGTTGAATTCTCAATCATGAAAACAAAGTTACCATCTTGGTAAAAATTAGCGACTGAGATTTCTGGAGTTTCTGACTCCAAAGCGGCTTCTATGGCATTATCAAACAGAATCGACAAAATTCGAATGTAATAAATTAATGGCATGCTAGGATTTTCCATTTTTTCGGCGACTTCTAGACTAATTGCAACCCCTTGATTTTCGGCTTGCAAAAATTTAGCTGACATGAAGCTTTTGACGCCGCTGTCTATGATGTTAGCCAAGCGAGTCAGGTCAAATTTATTATTCTTGACTAGCTTCGTCGAATTGGCTGTGATTTCGTTGTAAATTTTCTTGATGTCATCAAGATTGCCTTGATCAATTCCAACCTTTAAACTCATCAGGACATTAGCGTAGTCATGCCTGAAACTGCGAACCTCCTGATACAAACTCTCCACGTGCTTGCTATAATTTTCCAAGGCCGCCAATTCCATTTCCTGGTTACGAAGCAATTCATTTTTCTGCTCTTGCCCATGACGGAAATTAAGATAAAAGAGGAAGACAAAAAGAAGGATGAGATAAATGAAAGCAACAATTCCCCTTATTGCATCGTTAACAGTATTATGAAAAGGTTTTACAATAGCAACGGCATCCATGAATAAAAAATAAGAGACCATCAAGCTATTAATAATATTAAAAATTTTTGGCTCGATGCTCGATGTGTTTTTTAAAACTTTGACTTACATTTGAAATATCAATATTTAACTATCGTGAAACCAGATAATACACAATAAATGGTTCAGCTCCCAATAATACGACTACCAATGACGGATTTGTAAGAGTAATCTTTACTGAAAAAATAGATTGACAAATAATGAAGAAAGAATTATGCAGAACAATATAGAATGCAATAGGATATAAGCCGTAAAAGAAATGGTATCTAAATTCTATTTTAGAATCACGCTTATAAGAAATAATAAGATATAATACAACTAAATAAATAGTAACTTCTTTAACCAGATAAGAATTTAAATTTAGTGTACTTAGAAAAATACCATTCACTATCGGTAATAAAACTTCAACCTCAAATAAAAAGAAAATCCATTCTTTTTAAAGATAATTTATATTTAATAATTTGTTGAAATAATAATCCTAGTAGAACAAAACTTATAAAATTAACAATAAAAGCAAAAAATAGCGTTAAATTACCTAACATTTTGACCTTCCTTCTTCATAAATTCTAACAACTTGTGTAAATGTGTGATACAAGCAGACTGTTTTAAACGATAATTTACATAACCATATATCACACTCAATTTATTTTTGGTAATTTCTTGAAATAGAATTCCAAACATTATTAGACTCAGCAAGTTTGCTAAAAAGGCTAGACACTCAGCTAAAATGCTAACTTACTTCTCCCTATTCTCATTTATTATTTACTATCTAAAGATTTTAATCTTAAAAATTGTTACTTTTTTAATTGTACCATGTTGGAAGAATATTGGATATACTTATTTTTATAAAAAATAAAAAGGCTCTGAAGCCTTTTTTATTTGTATTATTCGAGGTTAACTAGAATATTCTAATCTCCATTAATTTTCTAAGTTCTTTTAATTTTTCAGATTGTTCAGGAGTGAAGTGAATATTGCTTTGTAAAACGGCATCCGTTAATTCTAAACTCATGCAATTCATAAGAAAAGGAAATGATGTTCCGTTTGTTTTAAATTCATTAAGATAATGTGTCAATGTCTTTTTCACACTTGTAGCAGAATCATTTGTTTGTAAATCAAGAAGCAACTCCTCAATAATTCGGATAGCTTCCTCTCTTCTTTCTTTTCCACCTGAAAACCATTTTAATTTTGCCATCTAAAATTCTCCTTTTCTTACTCAATTTCAATGAAAAATAACCCCAGTTGCAGCTAATCCACGCGCAAAATTTCCTTCAAACAATCCATGACTAGAGATTTTTTTGTAAAAGTCATTGACACTTGAAGACATTTTTTCTTTTTTAGCAATATTTGCAATGCCAATCTGGCGTAAATCAGAAGCAAGACTCACAACAGCTTTGTCAAAGTCTTTGCCATTTTCGACAGCATTTTTAAACTTCAGCAAAACTTGACGCTCTTCTTCTTTGATATCAACAGATAAAACAAGATTATAAACGTCATTTAACAAATCTTCCTTGACTAATTTTCCCATAAAAATTTCCTCCTATGGCATTAAAGTATTTACTAGACTTCGGCCAAAATCTCGCCCAGTTGAATAGACATGTTCAAAAATGACAGGATAAGCGATGATTAATAAAGCAAATCCAATAACTGTGATGGTAATTTTGTATTTTGAAAATAATGTCTTAAGCATATCTCATTCTTTCTAGTTTTAATGAAGGGCTAAAAATCCACTTGTTACCAAGCTAGATGTCGCTCTGATTTTCTTTTTCATTTCTCAGCTATATTATACCCTTTTTTCATCACTAAAACGGAGCAAGTCGCAAACAGTCGTTTTTTCGTCGTAAACGGTAAGTTTTTTTGAATTTTTTACCATTCGCGACTAAATTTTGACCGTTTATGACTTTCGCGTTTATAAACAAGATTATATGGCATAATAGAAATGTTAATTATTAACAAGGGAGTTTAGGAGAAAATGTATTTCACATTGATTTATCACTTTATGACATTGCAACAATGGCACGATATTGCTTCAACGGTAATGAATTTCATTAATCATATTTAAACTAAAAAACCAGCTCTATGAGCTGGTTTTTGATTTATAAACCGACTTCTTTCAATGCGTCAGCTAATTTTGCAAAGTCTGCAATTGAAAGAGCTTCGCCTCGAATAGATGGCTTGATTTCTGCGATTTCAAGTGCTTTTTCAAGTTTGGCTTTTGTTTCCTCTGCTTTTCCGAAGTGACTTGTCAAATTGTTCCAAAGTGTTTTACGACGGTGAACAAAACTGATTTTCGCAACGCGGAAGAAGAAGTCTTCGTCTTTGACTTTAACAAGTGGTTCTTCACGGCGAGTCATTTTCAAAATAGCTGAGTCAACATTTGGTGCTGGCACAAATACTGTACGTGGCACGATGAAAGCAACTTTGGCTGTCATGTAATATTGCACAGCAATTGATAGTGAACCGTAAGCTTTAGTGTTTGGCTCTGCTGAAATGCGGTCTGCCACTTCTTTTTGCATCATTACGACAAATTCTGCAAATGGGATTTTTGATTCAATCAAGTGCATCAAGATTGGTGTTGTGATGTAGTATGGCAGATTTGCTACGACCTTGATTGGAAGGTCTGGGTTAGCAAATTCTTTGATACGGCTTTGTAGGTCTGATTTCAAGATATCTTCGTTAATCACTTTGACATTATCAAAATCGCGGAGCGTATCAGCCAAAATCGGAATCAAACGATCGTCGATTTCAAATGCCATGACTTCGGCAGCATTTTCAGCCAAAAATTCTGTCAAAGCACCGATACCAGGACCAATTTCGATAACATTGACATTCTTATCAATCTCAGCAGTATCCACAATTTTTTGTAGAATATTAGTATCTGTCAAAAAGTTCTGTCCAAATGATTTTTTAAAGGTAAATCCATGACGCTCAAGGACAGCACGCGTCACACTGTAATCAGCAATTCTCATAATTTATTTAATTACCTTATCCACAAGTTATCCCCAGAATAAAGTTTTGTCATTCCTTTCGTTTCTGTCAATGCAAGTGACTATTGTATCACATCTGGCTTAAGTGTAAAATACACAATTTATCACGCAGTATATTTCTCCATCACTTCTTCGACTTCAGCCAGAGTGATGCCAAAGAGTTCTAAGCGTTTAAGGAGTTGTTTACCGTTGCTGTAGCCAATGCGGAGCTTTTCACCCAAATATTCACGGCGCTTGCGGCTATCATTTCCCATTAAAAGCTCCATACGCATCAGGTCAGCTCTTGTGATGTCGAATTGATTATCATCATCAAAATTTCCTAATACGCCAGAAAGAGCTGTTTGCAAATCTTCGAAACTTGCGTGTTCAACACCGAGTGAACGACCTTTACTTTTTGATTTTGGCGCAGCTTCATCACGATTTAAAAAAGCGTGTTTAACGTTTGGAATAGCATTCATGATGATCTTGCGAATGCGTTCTCCGTTATAATCTGGGTCCGTAAAGACAATGACCCCACGAAGGTCATTTAATTTTTCGATACGTTCAAGGTCGTCATCATTGATAGCTGACCCGCGGGTTTCATAGGTATCTACATCATAAAAACGGCGCAAATTTGCGGTATCGTCTTTCCCCTCAACAACAAGCACTTCTTGAATTTTGATTTTTTCAGTCACAGTTAAACAACCTCTTTGCATTATCTGATGTCGCTTTTGCCACTTCTTCACTGGTCAAACCGCGGAGCTCTGCAATTTTATCTACAACATAGCGAGTATAAGCGGTGCGGTTTTCACGACCACGTTTTGGAACAGGTGCAAGGTAAGGCGCATCCGTTTCAACTAAAATCTTATCAAGCGGCAATTTCTGCGCAGCTTCTTGAACATCAAGTGCTTTTTTAAAGGTAACAACCCCTGAAAATGAAATCATCATGCCAAGCTCGATAAAACGCTTTGCCATTTCTAAAGAGCCTGAAAATGAATGAATAATCCCGCCGCGAGGTTCAACGCCTACTTCTTTGATGACAGCGTAAGTATCTTCAAGCGCATCACGAGTGTGGACAATAAAAGGGAGGTTGTGGTCTTTTGAAAGCTGAATCTGACGTTTAAAAACCTCAATTTGGACGTCCTTTGGGTCTTCCATCCAATGATAATCTAGCCCAATCTCACCAAGGCCAATCACTTTGGGGTGTGATAGATTGGCAACAATCATATCCTCAATTTCTTGAGTATATGAACCTGCTTCGGTTGGGTGCCAACCGATTGTGGCGTAGATTTCAGGGTATTTTTCAGCTAACTCAATAGCACGTTTAATAGTTGGTGCGTCAAAGCCAACAACATTGTGTCGAGTGACGCCCATTTCTTTAGCAAGTGCCAATTCTTCTGCTTCACGCCCAGCAAAATCATCGGCGTTTAAATGCGTATGTGTGTCAAATATTTCCATGATTTTATTATAACACAGACCACAAGAGAGACCAAAGCCAAGGACAAGTAAAGCGGTAAAATATCAAAGATAAATACAAAAAGAGAACCAAATTGGCTCTCTTTTTTAAAAGGTTGGATTCAATTACTAACTAATACTATGCTTTAGCTCTTTTTGCTTTATAAACAAAACCAAAGATAACTGATAGTACAAGTACTAGACCAAGTATCATCAATCCTAGACCGCTGCTATCTCCTGTTGACGGAAGGAGTGATTTCTTTTCTTGTTTCTTCTCTGATTGTTTATCAGAATTACTTGACGGAGTTGTTGGATCATCAACTGTTGGGGTATTTGACTGTTTTTTTCTGGAATTACTGGCACATGCGTATTCGTAATGGTTACATTTCCGTTCTCTACTTTTCCTTCAGTAGTTGTCTAGCCATCAACTTCAGTCACTTTTTTGACAGAGTAAACAATATCTTTTTTATTTGCTTTTTCAGCAAGATTTGTCCATGTATATGTCCACTTATTCGCTGCTGTTAACGTCACAACATCACCAGATTTTTTGCCATTAGCATATAATTGGACATCAATAGAATTAGGACAAAGCCATCTTGGTCATCACTATCATCCCAAACTTTTGTGACTGTCAAACTTGTTTTATCTGGAGTATAGTTATTTGTAATGTCATATCCATTAATTGTTGCCGTGTAATTGTCAACACTATCTTCAGTTACTGCGTAAGTAATAGCACTACCATTTGCATATTTGGCAAGATTTAAAAACGTATATGTCCAATTCGTATCAGCTGTTACTTCTTGTGAAGCTACCTTAGTTCCATTGGCTAAAAGGTTAACTGTACTCGAATCTGGACGGATACCATCTTGGTTATTATTGTCATCCCATGTCTTTGTTCCTGATAAATTAATTATCTCTGGAACATGAGTATTTGTAATAGTGTAGTTATTGTCACTTCCTGAAACTACAGATTGATAACCAGATAAATCTGTAACTTCTTTTACAGTGTAATCAATAAGAACATTGTCAGAGTCATATTTATCAAGATTTTCAAAAGTACCATTCCAACCATTGGCATCACTTAGCACTAATTGCTGATCAGAGACTTCCACTCCATTTGCTAACAATTGAACAGTAACTTCACTTGAACGTTGTCCATCTTGATTGTTTACATCATCCCAAACTTTATTGACAGATACACTTGTGTATTCAGTTTGATTTTCTGGCAACATTTCTGCTGCCAGAAAATTTTGTACATAAGGATTTGTACTTAGGTACAAATTTAATTTAAAATTTGAAGGATAAGTTAACTGTGAAACATTACTTAATTCATTATAAGCATTTTCTAAATTGTCAGAGCTAAACGAATACCCTGTATAGCTATCTGTGAATTTCCAAATAACTAGCTGAGTAATTCCTCTAAACTGATCATCAGTTAACTGATACTTTTGTTGAATGCTACTCCCATTATTTGGATAACCGTTATATAAAATTTTCATAACCTAATCGTATAACACCGCATCCTCCAATGTACTGCTACTGTTCTCTTTCATTTGCTCCGCAGTTACATTAGTATATTTAATGTACCGATCTCCATACATACTAGGATACGGCTGTTTGATATTAAAACAGTACCCTACAATAGTCTGACTATTGTCATCTATGTAAATATTATTAATACCTAATCGGCTTTCGCTACTCTTACCATCATTATTTACATAACCTCGAAAAGTCTCTAAACTATTAGATTCAGCTAATACTCCCTTTTCCCCACCTAAAAAACATAGCACTGATAATAAAACAAATAATATAGTAAATAACTTCTTCATAATTATCATCTCCTTAATATAAATATAAACAGTAAAAATATTAATATTTTTACTGTTTATATTTTATCCCCCAAAAAGTCAAGTATATCAACGTTTTTTTTATCACAAATAGCAGTTTTATTTTTAAACGCATATTTTTGAATTTTTCCATAAAAATTTCCAGATTGATAAATCAATCTGGAAACATCGTAAAAGAGTCATGAGGCTATTCTAACAATTCAATCTTGCGACTTAAAGGTTATAAATTAGTTTCTTTTATATATCATATTGAACAATTAGACAGATAGACTATTTCCCATTTTTGAAATCATAGTAATAAACTCATATTAGTCTAATCTCACTGTTTGGGAAGTAGCTACGATATTCCTTTTTAGAATTAACTTATTAATATATATTATTATACAATTCCAGACCAAAGTGTTACACTATTAAGTGAAAGTAACTAGATACAAAAATATTAAGAAAAGAGGTTTTTAGTTATGACTACAAGAAAACAACATAAAAAAGTAATTATTGTTGGTGATGGTGCAGTAGGCTCAGCCTATGCCTTTTCACTTGTTAATCAAGGAATCGCTCAAGAACTGGGAATTATTGAAATTCCTCAATTATTCGACAAAGCTGTTGGGGATGCCGAAGACCTTAGTAATGCCCTAGCGTTTACTTCACCTAAGAAAATTTATGCTGCTCAATATTCTGATTGTTCTGATGCCGATCTTGTTGTTATTACGGCTGGAGCTCCCCAAAAACCAGGTGAAACACGTTTAGATTTAGTGGATAAAAACTTAGCAATTAATAAATCAATTGTTACAGAAATCATTAATTCTGGATTTAATGGTATTTTTTTAGTTGCTGCTAATCCCGTTGATATTTTGACATATTCTACTTGGAAATTCTCAGGATTTCCAAAAGAACGTGTCATTGGATCAGGAACTTCACTTGATACCGCACGTTTCCGTCAAGCACTTGGTGAAAAAATAGGAGTAGATGCACGTTCTGTACACGCTTATATTATGGGGGAACATGGTGACTCAGAGTTTGCAGTTTGGTCACATGCTAATGTTGCTGGTGTTAACCTTGAATATTACCTTCAAGAGGTGAACGATTTCGACGCAGAAGAAGTTTTTCAAATATTTGAAAATGTTCGGGATGCTGCGTATTCAATTATTGACAAAAAAGGAGCAACTTTCTACGGAATTGCAGTCGCTCTTGCTCGTATCACTAAAGCCATTCTAGATGATGAAAACGCCATTCTTCCAGTATCGGTATATCAGGGAGGACAATACCCCGATGTAAGCGACTGTTATATTGGACAACCTGCTGTTATTGGTGCTAATGGGGTTGTACGTCCTATTAACATCCCATTAAATGATTCAGAACTTCAAAAATTACAAGCTTCAGCAACAGAATTAAACTCTATAATTAACGAAGCTTTCTCGAAATTACAATAATAAAATAGTTAACTTTTAAATTGTTCAAAAAATAACCAATAATCTATATGAAAAGCCGTGATATTTTAGTCATGGCTTCTTTAATTCTCAAAAAATTTCACCTATTTTTTGAACTCCAATAAAAGTTAAACTCTGTAATTTATTCTATCACTACCTTTAAAATCCAAAAGATATTTTATAATAAAATAATATTCATAATCTCTAATAGTTTCACTCCTAGATCTAACTTTAGTTCAGAAATATTATAAATGTTTAAAGCACAAAATTCAACAATGACTAAATAACCTAATCACAATCCATAACAGACTAATGTCCCTAATAAAAAATAACTAAAAAAATAAAAAGCATTGATAATCTTAATATCTCCCCTCTACTTTTATTACTTAAAATTAATCACTATTATATGATGTTTTAAGTGATAAGGTCCTAGGATTTGTTTTTTTGCGCATGTTGTATCGATATACTAGTATAACGATGACTGTTTTTTTTATGGAGGAATTATATCAATCAGAAAATTAACACCAAATGCAACTGTATTCATAGCTCTCGGTCTAAATACTATATTATTTGATATATTAGCTAACCGATTACTTATAAATATAGTATCAGATACAGGAATAAGGCTTATAGTTTCTGTACTTATAGCGTTTATTCCTGTAGAAATTGTTATGTATCGATATATTAAAAATGATATGTTTCTGTTCTCCCCCAAAACTATACCTATTACCAAAATAATGATATTTTTTGCTACCCTATTAACAATCTCAATGACAACTAACATCTTTAGTGTTATTCTAGAAGCTGGATTCAAAGTATTTAATTTATCTGCCAAGCCAACACTTGCGGTATCAAAAACTACTTTTGCAATATCTTTATATTTGTGTCATTGGTCCTATTATTGAAGAACTTATTTATCGTGGCACACTAATGACACAACTAAAAAAATATGGTATTCACTTCGCTATTCTATTTTCAGCTTTCTACTTCGGACTAATACACCATGATTTATATCAGGGAATATCTGCAGGACTTGGAGGAATTATTTTTGGGTACGTTGCTTATCGCTACTCACTTTTATATTCTATAGTATTACATATCACTAGTAATACTTTTGCTACTATTACCAGTACTATCAAAGGCAATGATACATTAAGTGATTTATTGGTTATAACAATTATACTTATAGCTCTTATTACTACACTTGTAGTAGGAATTAAATATCTAAAAAATAGGTCTTCAAGTCATCTTCTACCACAAAAAACTTCTTCAGAACATATGACCGCCATGGAGAAACTAGTAGCAACTAGTCTATGCATATTAGACCTCGTTATTCTTATCTATTCTAGCTTTCATCTTTTATCTTAACATGACAATTTGAAAAGTTACTGCTACATATTAACTTCAATGTCAAATTTAGCTCGAATATTATTATAAAAGTTAATGAAAAGGCAACACTTTTCTGAACAATTTTTATAAAGTACTTTTTAAGCGATAATTCGTTTGGTCATGGGAGTTTGGTAGTTAAGACTACCATGAATGCGATGATAGTTCCACCAATGGACATAATCTTTCGTTTTGAGGGCTAATTCTTTTAACGACTGAAAGGTTTCTTGGTTGATAAACTCCAGTTTGAGGGAACGATAGGTACTTTCAGCGACGGCATTATCATAGGGACAACCAGCTTGACTGAGGGAACGAGTGATTCCAAAAGCTTCAAGCATCTCATCAATCAGCTGATTGTCAAACTCCTTGCCACGATCA
>SKEW01000839.1_pt1 | contig 23083 bp, 18 predicted proteins | sample 4841441 | NCBI WGS metagenome assembly SKEW01 (sample SAMN11008799, study PRJNA524170) | human gut metagenome | isolation source: fecal sample from pouch patient p41 | place: Israel: Tel-Aviv | reverse complement strand
TACTGTTAGGTTCATTGCTTGTTGCTTCATCATTCAGTACGCAGGCCGCAGAAGAAATGCTGCGTAAAGCGGTAGGTAAAGGTGCCTACGAAATGGCTTATAGCCAGCAAGAAAACGCGCTGTGGCTTGCCACTTCGCAAAGCCGCAAACTGGATAAAGGCGGCGTGGTTTATCGTCTTGATCCGGTTACTCTGGAAGTGACGCAGGCGATCCATAACGATCTCAAGCCGTTTGGTGCCACCATCAATAACACGACTCAGACGTTGTGGTTTGGTAACACCGTAAATAGTGCGGTCACGGCGATAGATGCCAAAACGGGCGAAGTGAAAGGTCGTCTGGTGCTGGATGATCGTAAGCGCACGGAAGAGGTACGCCCGTTGCAACCACGTGAGCTGGTAGCTGATGATGCCACGAACACCGTTTACATCAGTGGTATTGGTAAAGAGAGCGTGATTTGGGTCGTTGATGGCGAGAATATCAAACTGAAAACCGCCATCCAGAACACCGGTAAAATGAGTACCGGTCTGGCGCTGGATAGCAAAGGCAAACGTCTTTACACCACTAACGCTGACGGCGAATTGATTACCATCGACACCGCCGACAATAAAATCCTCAGCCGTAAAAAGCTGCTGGATGACGGCAAAGAGCACTTCTTTATCAACATCAGCCTTGATACCACCAGGCAGCGTGCATTTATCACCGATTCTAAAGCGGCAGAAGTGTTAGTGGTCGATACCCGTAATGGCAATATTCTGGCGAAGGTTGCGGCACCGGAATCACTGGCTGTGCTGTTTAACCCAGCGCGTAATGAAGCCTACGTGACGCATCGTCAGGCAGGTAAAGTCAGTGTGATTGACGCGAAAAGCTATAAAGTGGTGAAAACGTTCGATACGCCGACTCATCCGAACAGCCTGGCGCTGTCTGCCGATGGCAAAACGCTGTATGTCAGTGTGAAACAAAAATCCACTAAACAGCAGGAAGCTACCCAGCCGGACGATGTGATTCGTATTGCGCTGTAATAGATATGGCGAGGGTGAAAACGGAAAGAATTGCCTGACTTTTATCACGCCGCATCCGGCACCTTCGTCAGTAGTCTGAATTTGCCCGGCACGTAGCCGGGCAATTTTGCAATTAACTCGATGTTTCAGGCTTAAACACAATTTCCTGTTTTTCTTCATCTTCCTCGACGACTGGCGCAGTGCTGTGAATTTCAGCAACGCGTTTGCGCACACCAAACCAACCTATAACCAGCAGAATACCGATAATCGGCAGCGCCGCGATGGTATAAGTCCCGTTCGGGTAATCGAACGCCATCAGCACCAGGACACTCAGTAAAAACAGTAATGTCAGCCAGGAAGTGAAGGGCGCGCCAGGCAGTTTAAAACTGACATCCGCTGCTTTGCCTTCTTTAATTGCTTTACGCAGGCGCATCTGGCAAACGATGATAAACGCCCATGAAGCGATGATTCCCAGCGACGCGAAGTTCAACACAATCTCAAATACGCGTGACGGCACCAGATAGTTGAGGAATACGCCGACGACATACACAACCAGTGTCGCCAGAATCCCGGCATACGGCACATGCTGACGACTCATTTTCGCCATAAAACTCGGTGCGGAACCGCCCATCGCCATCGAGCGCAGAATACGCCCGGTGCAGTACAGACCTGAATTCAGGCTGGAGAGGGCAGCGGTCAGCACCACAATGTTCATAATGCTGCCGATGTACGGCACACCCAGTTTAGATAAAAACGTCACAAATGGACTTTGCCCCGCCTGATACGCGCTCCACGGCAATAACATAACCAGCAACACCACGGAGCCGACGTAAAACAGACCAATACGCCAAATCACACTGTTAATCGCTTTAGGCACCATGGTCTGCGGATCTTTACATTCTCCGGCCGCTGTACCCACCATTTCAATGGAGGCAAAAGCAAACACTACGCCCTGAATCAACACCAGCGCAGGCAGCAAACCATGGGGGAAAAAGCCGCCATTATCGGTGATTAAATGAAAGCCAGTGGTGTTGCCATCCAGCGGCTGACCACTACCGAGGAACACTGTACCCACGACCAAAAAGGTTACAATGGCGAGCACTTTAATAAGCGCAAACCAGAACTCCATCTCCGCAAACCATTTCACACCGATCATATTCATGGTGCCAACGATGGTCAGTGCAGCGAGCGCAAAGACCCACTGCGGCACGCCGCCAAACGCGCCCCAGTAATGCATATACAGAGCGACGGCGGTAATATCAACAATCCCCGTCATCGCCCAGTTGATGAAGTACATCCAGCCAGCAACATAAGCGGCCTTCTCACCCAAAAACTCACGGGCATAAGAGACAAAACTGCCACTGGAAGGGCGGTGTAACACCAGCTCACCCAATGCACGCAGAATAAAAAACGAAAACAGGCCGCAGATCAAATAGACCAGTGCCAGTGCGGGCCCCGCCATTTGCAGTCGCGCCCCCGCGCCTAAAAACAAACCCGTACCAATCGCGCCGCCAATGGCGATCATCTGTACCTGGCGATTGCCCATCGCTTTGTGATACCCCTCTTCGTGGGCATTAAGCCAGCGGCGTTTCGCGGCGTGCTGATCTGAAGTGTCGGTGTCGTGTTTACTCATTGCTCTCCCTGATTGCTTTAATGAAAAAGTCATATAAGTTGCCATGAACAATGTTTATTCATCCTGGCGATGATAGTTATCACCATTATTCTTTATGGGTATAAAACTATCGGCGCAGCATCCTACCCGTTATCGATAAACGATGCAAAACATCCCCTTACAATCCTGAAGGGGATTTATACAACTGACGAAAAAATGATAAATCCTTTTGCTGGATAACCTGTGTGCTGTCCTACACTTAATCTTTAAAAGATTGTGAGGGGCATATGATTAAGGTGTATAGCGTACCCGGCTGGGGCTCTACAATCAGTGAGCTGATGCTAACACTGGCTGATATTCCTTATCAGTTCGTTGATGTCAGTGGTTTTGACCACGAGGGAACTTCACGCGATTTATTAAAAACCCTGAATCCGTTGTGTCAGGTTCCGACACTGGCGCTGTAAAAATAACGAGATTATGACGGAGACAGCGGCGATTGCATTGATGGTTCTCGATCGTCGCCCGGACCTTGCGCCACCTCTTGGGCGCGCCGAACGTCAATAGTTTCAACGGCTATTGGTCTGGCTGGTTGCTAATGTCTATCCAACGTTCACTTTCGCCGATTACCCTAAGCGTTGGGCATCTGACGCACCTGAACAGTTAAAGAAGAGTGTAATTGAATATCGCAAATCGCTTTATATCTGGCTGAATTCGCAATTGACTGCTGAACCGTATGTGTTTGGAGAGCAACTAACGCTGGTGGACTGTTATCTCTGCACCATGCGCACATGGGGACCGGGACACGAATGGTTTCAGGATAATGCCCCGAACATTAATGCGATTGTTGATGCTGTATGTCAGATACCGAAATTACAAGAAGTATTAAAAAGGAATGTCATTATTTAACAATAATGCCGGAGGTTAATGTTAATGAATCACTGGCGTAGTTAACTGGATATCCATTTGTTTGCTATGAATAGTAATTAAAGTTGGTACAACTATTTATATGATTGATGTAATTTCGTTTTTTATATGAAATATCAATTTAATATAATCCGAAAATAAAACATCTTTTCGCATGTAGAGAAACATGTCGATATGATAGTGCAGTGCAGATCATGTCATCAGGGTAGGGCGGTAGCGTATTTAATCAGGGAAAGATTACGCAACGCTGCTTTTTTGTACTGAACGATTCTCATTTTATGTTTAAAAATTGAGATACTCCTTATTTCCTGAAGCTGTTTTTCATTGCTTATACATGATCAAATACTCCTTACATAATTAAGGAGAACAAAATGAAACTTAATACACGCCAACAATTTGTATTACTTAAATAGACCAGTGAAGGTACGCATCAGAATATCCGGTGAAGTGATTAATATTTCGTTGAATATTTCTCCGGATTTTTGAAACCTGCTGCTGTAGAAATTCTGAACAGGAGGAATTATGCCTTTAGCAGCCAAACTTACCGACAAAGGCACCCAGCACGACGGTTATTACGAGACCGTCATCACCGCCGGGTCATCCACCGTTTTTATTGATGGCCTCCCCGCAGCTCGTCAGGAGGATCCGCTGACGCCGCATGATAAACCGAAGCATCCCCCTCATCCCCGTAAAATCGCCAGAGGCTCGTCAACCGTCTTTATTGACGGCCTGCCCGCCGCCAGAACCGGTGATGCTATTGACTGCGGCGGCGTGGTTATTGGTGGCGGTACGGTAAATATAGGCTGATATGTCTGAGAGGTATTTATGTCCTTAAAAGGTCTTCGCTTTACGCTGGAGGTTGACGGCCAGGAGCCGGACACCTTTGCAGTGTTGAGCTTCCGGTTAATCCAGAACCAGTCTTATCCGTTTGTGATGAGTGTGGATGTCGCCAGCGATTCTTTTATGCAGACGGCGGAGATGCTGCTGGAGAAGAAGGCAACGCTGACCATCTGGCAGGGCGTCATCCCGCAGCGTTATGTCACAGGCGTGGTGGCGGGCTTTGGCATGCAGGAGAACAATGGCTGGCAGATGCGTTACCACCTGTGTATTGAGCCGCCGTTATGGCGGTGCGGGCTGCGGCAGAACTTCCGCATCTTCCAGCAGCAGGATATCCGGACGATATCGGCCACGTTACTGAACGAGAACGGCGTCACGGAGTGGACGCCGCTGTTTTATGAGGACCATCCGGCGCGGGAGTTCTGTGTCCAGTACGGGGAAAGCGACCTGGCGTTTCTGGCGCGGCTGTGGGCGGAGGAGGGTATTTTCTTCTTTGAGCGGTTTGCGGCGGACAGTCCGGAGCAGAAGCTGACGCTGTGCGACGATGTGGCGGGGCTGTCACAGGCGGGAGAGTTTCCGTTTAACCCGGACGCATCGACAGGAGCGGAGACGGAGTGTGTCAGTATGTTCCGTTATGAGGCGCATGTCCGCCCGTCGTCGGTGCAGAGCCAGGATTACACGTTTAAGGTGCCGGACTGGCCGGGGATGTATGAGCAGCAGGGTGAGAGCCTGAACGGACAGCTTGAACAGTATGAAATATTTGATTATCCGGGAAGGTTCAAGGATGAGCAGCACGGCAAGGATTTCACGCTGTACCAGATGGAGAGCCTGCGCAGTGATGCGGAAAAGGCCACAGGGCAGAGTAATTCGCCGAAGCTGTGGCCGGGAACGCGGTTTACGCTGACGGGGCATCCGCAGAAGATGCTGAACCGTGAATGGCAGGTGGTACAGAGCATTCTGTCAGGAGACCAGCCGCAGGCGCTTCATGGCAGCCAGGGGAGAGGAACCACGCTGGGAAATCAGTTAGAGGTGATACCGGCGGACCGGACCTGGCGTCCACGGGTGCAGAGCAAACCGAAGGTGGACGGGCCGCAGAGTGCGATAGTGACGGGGCCAGCGGGAGAGGAGATTTTCTGCGACGAACATGGTCGGGTACGGGTGAAGTTTCACTGGGACCGTTATCACGGGATGACGGAGGAGAGTTCGTGCTGGGTGAGGGTGTCACAGGCGTGGGCGGGGCCGGGGTTCGGTAACCTGGCGATACCGCGTGTGGGTCAGGAAGTGATAGTGGACTTCCTGAACGGGGACCCGGACCAGCCGATAATCATGGGGCGGACGTACCATGAGGACAACCGTTCGCCGGGGAGTCTGCCGGGGACGAAGACGCAGATGACGATACGGTCGAAGACCTATAAAGGAAGCGGGTTTAACGAGCTGCGCTTTGAGGACGCCACGGACAAGGAAGAAATCTACCTGCACGCCCAGAAAAATATGCAGGTCGTGGTGCTGAACAGCAAGGATAAGCGGGTCAACTATGACCGGGCGGTCAGCATCGGGCATGATGAATTCCTGGTGGTGGCAAATGACCGGAAAGTGACGGTTGAAGGTAAACAGGACCATAAAACCACCAAAGACCACGTCAGCCTGACAGAGGGTAATCAGGGACTGGAGGTGAAAGGCGATCTGGCACAGAAAATAAGCGGCGCGCTGGGTATCAGCGTACAGGGCGATATTGTTTTACAGAGCGACAGCAAAATCAGTCTGCGGGTGGGAGGTTCATTTGTGGTGATCCATTCCGGCGGCGTGGATATTAAGGGCGCGAAAATCAATCTTAACGGCGGAGGCAGTCCGGGAGACGTGATCCTGCCGATGCGCCCGGTGATCCTGAAAGCCGCAGCCGGGAGTGGTTCGATGTTTGTGGCGCATTGCCCGAAGGAGGATAAGTGATGGAAACGGCACCCGTAAAGTACGCTATTGTGGATGGTGCTGTGGAGGAAGGATTGCTGGATTTTCTGAACGAAGTGAATCCCCCACACTGCTGTCTGTATGCAGAACCCATACAGCCGGATCTGGTCGCGCTGGCCCCCTATCTCGTGGAAGTTGTTCCGGAGGTTGAAGCATGGCTGAGAGATAAGGCGTCGCCATGGGGAATATATCTGACTTCTGAGTCATCCATGCGTGAGCTACAGCAACACTTCAGACGTTATCTGTGGGTTAGGATCCCCGAACAGGAGAAACCTGTTCTCATGCGATTTTATGATCCCCGGAATATATGGGTATTAGCGGAAGTTCTTACCCCCCGCCAGCTTCTTTTTTTTATCAACCCCGTCAGACAGCTAAGTACCCGCTATGGTGAAGAATATCGTGAGGATAATTTTTCTTCCGTCCGTCCCGCAGAAACTATGAATATAAGGGCAGAACGGCCATCACAACTGATGCTGAGTTACAGACAATATAGCCAACTGGAACGAAAGGCACGGGATAATTATCTTGATACATTATCTGTATTTATCGAAGAAAATGCAGAAAAAGAAGGGTGGGATGATTCATCAAAAGCTGAATCATCCCGAATTCTGGCAGAAGATTATTTCTCTTTTTGCCAGTCATTAAATATAGCAGATGATCGTTCCGTCAGAACAATGACGCTTATCTTACTGAAAAAAAACATAATCGATCTCCGATATATTCCGGATGACTGGTATGAACTACTCAGCAATCAGTCATATCCGGGACATATTCGGGTACATGAACTTGCACAACAGGAACTGGGATTTATCCCGCAATAAAAAGACAAACGGATAGATTATATGACATCTCCATCTTCGACAGCCGGAAAGCCTTGTGTGGAATGCGGCATACCTGATCCATGTATTTTTGATGTTATTAGTGATTTTCCAGAGGCCGGCGAGAAACATTTCTGGTCAAAAGAAGGAATGGCGCGTTTTAAGCTACTGGACGATGGTTTTGGATGTGATGGTATAATTACCATTACCTACCAGTGCGACAACAGTGGGACACATGAGGCATGGTTAGAGGAAGAATCAGAAAACAGTCGTAAGATACTGCAACCTTTTGGAAAACCCAATAATGTTACATTATATTATGAAGGTTTCAAGGGTGGAATGAATATCATTGATGCGTTTCATTCTCCGTGGGAGTATCTGAGTTCAATTACCATGCCACATGATGTTCTTTATGAACCAGCACATTACACAGTCAGAATTGATAGCTGTTACGAGCACAACTCCTATGTCGAGATTAAGGTTTATCCTTCATTAGAAATTCGGTTTACCACAGGGCTTAGTTATGAGATTTCGTCATCACAACAGACACGAGCGGTAAAAGATCGACGTGATGAACGGAGAAAAGCTCGGGAGGCGATGGAAGATACAAAACCTAAAGATAAAAATAAACTACGAAGCGGATGGACAAATACAACCGCTGAGTTTGAGTTGTTTCACAAGACATCTCTTACCGTTGAACTGGGATTAAAAGTCGCTAATGTTGAATATACACACAAGTATGTAGAGGAAATAAAAAAACTCAGACAAATAAAACAACTGGAGCAGATGAGTAGAATAGATGCGCTGATTAAAAGCATTAACAAATACTTTGCGCCAGATCCTGACAACAAAGATGGTACGCGTAAATATGCGTTATTCAGTGCAAAAATAGAACCTGTCACACTGGGGATTTCTTATGCTTATCAATACACTGATATTAAAGATGGTCCGTGCCATTTTTATGGTCTACATGGTGCTCCATTTTTCAAAGCATCATTCCGATTTGATATCATCTCATTTATATGTGCATACTGCAAAATGGAAGATCTGGTAAACCGATGCCGTGAATATCTCCGCAAGCATGGAACCAGTGTTGAATGCTATATCGAAATTTCACCGGAAGTTAATCTCGATCTTGGGGCTGTATATTCTCAAAAAGATAAAGCATGGGAATTTAACACTAAAGAAAGCAATATTAAACTTGGTTTGAAAGGTGAGGTTAGTGCAACATTTGAGACGAATGTTTTTGTCGTGAAATTGAAATCTGAGGTTGGTGCTTCTATAGAAGCAAAAGCTGGGTTTGGATTTGATAAACGAGATGATGGAATGGATCTTGTTCTATTTCATGATGGAGTGACGGGCGCGTTTAAAGTTAAGGTTGACATATCTCGCGGTGATAAAGATAGAAAAGAGAATAGTGAGAAACCCGAAAAAGAAAATGAACTTAAGTGGCAACTATGTAAACCTTTGGAAGTAGATGACTCACCATTACGGATTAATTTGTATGGTAAGGAAAATACTGTGGAAAAAAAAGTAACGCCAGTGACGCAGTGGCAGATAGGCACTGATTATTGAACGGCGAAGAATGAATCAAATTAAAGATAATAAGGTAATTATGAAAATAAAAAATTTAATATCAGTCATTTTACTATCAGGAGGTATTATGGGGACTGGATTGTACTCGAGCGATAACCATCAAAAAATCCGCAGCAGGTTTAATATACAGGAATCATATTGTGCCATTAAGACTAATGGTGTCCTTGGATTCAGCAACCGAAAGGATGTATTGCGAGAAAATGGTGATTCAACCGGAACCACCAGTTCCAGCACTAATGCCATGATGCTGATGGAAAATGGTGAAAATGAAATCAGTCTGGAGATTGGGGCGTTAAGGTGGTTTTCTGATAAACCTGCCAGTACCGAAGAACGAGGGCATTTCTCCCAAAAAGCAGGGTGCAGTCTGGATTTGGTTCGTTTTGTTAAGCAGGAAGAAACCATACTTTCTTCGATAAAGGTGACCATCAACCAGCAGGGAATACCTGAAGCGCAGCCAGACAGCATGCATCCTGTTATCCGAAAAGAGATTCTGGCTGAGCAGGCAGAACCCGGATTTATTGATCCAGACTATTTTAATGAAACTTATTTCCCGAAAGGGATGAAGGTGTATCAATTTACACAAAAGGTCTCGGTGGCGGGGCTTCCTGAATGGGCCTGGACGCGAGCTACGCCCTTTACCGGAAGCGATGAACAGTTACAGAAGCTAAAAGCAGCCTATATCGAAATGGCTGCAATTATTAGCAGCGGGGACAGGGCACGTCTGAAAGCTTCTCACAAAGAGGCACTGAAAGCCTGGTCAGTCACAACCGGTGACAGTGAGGATGAAATATTGCTCTCGCTCTATCCAAAAGAAGAAATAGAAGGCAGGAAAGCCAGAATGCAGCCCATCAGATGGGGCGATTACGCTATCCGGGTTATGAATAATGGACGTATGGTGCAGCTATATAATAAATCGAAACCAACATATTCTCCGCTGACTTATCGTTTCATAGATGAAGATGGTGATGAAGTTATGGGGTATTACGCTCCGGTATTTTCGCTGATTGATGGTCAGTTTATCCCTGTCACTTGATTAACCTGTTGGGCTACAAATCAGGATGTCCGGTAAGGTGATTATTGCTGAGTTAAGCACCTTACCATTTTTTTAATTTTTTGTCGCTGATATTCCAGACAGGAAAACAATATGCCTTTAGCTGCCAGATTAAACGACAAAGGTACCCAGCATGATGGCTACCGTGAGACAGTCATCATTGCGGCTTCATCGACGGTATTTATTGATGGATTACCTGCCGCCCGCCAGGGAGATCCGCTGACGCCGCATGATAAACCGAAGCATCCCCCTCATCCCCGAAAAATCGCCAGAGGCTCGTCAACCGTCTTTATTGACGGCCTGCCCGCCGCCAGAACCGGTGATGCTATTGACTGCGGCGGCGTGGTTATTGGTGGCGGTACGGTAAATATAGGCTGATATGTCTGAGAGGTATTTATGTCCTTAAAAGGTCTTCGCTTTACGCTGGAGGTTGACGGCCAGGAGCCGGACACCTTTGCAGTGGTGAATTTCAGGTTAATCCAGAACCAGTCTTATCCGTTTGTGATGAGTGTGGATGTCGCCAGCGATTCTTTTATGCAGACGGCGGAGATGCTGCTGGAGAAGAACGCAACGCTGACTATCTGGCAGGGCGTCATTCCGCAGCGTTATGTCACCGGCGTGGTGGCGGGGTTTGGTATGCAGGAGAACAACGGCTGGCAGATGCGTTATCACCTGCGTATTGAGCCGCCGTTATGGCGGTGCGGGCTGCGGCGGAACTTCCGTATCTTCCAGCAGCAGGATATCCGGACGATATCGGCCATGCTGCTGAACGAGAACGGCGTCACAGAGTGGACGCCGCTGTTTTATGAGGACCATCCGGCGCGGGAGTTCTGTGTCCAGTACGGGGAAAGCGACCTGGCGTTTCTGGCGCGGCTGTGGGCGGAGGAGGGGATTTTCTTCTTTGAGCGGTTTGCGGCGGACAGTCCGGAGCAGAAGCTGACGCTGTGCGACGATGTGGCGGGGCTGTCACAGGCGGGGGAGCTTCCGTTTAACCCGGACACATCGGCAGGAGCGGAGACGGAGTGTGTCAGTATGTTCCGTTATGAGGCGCATGTCCGCCCGTCATCGGTGCAGAGCCAGGATTACACGTTTAAGGTGCCGGACTGGCCGGGGATGTATGAGCAGCAGGGTGAGAGCCTGAACGGACAGCTTGAACAGTATGAAATATTTGATTATCCGGGAAGGTACAAGGATGAACAGCACGGCAAGGATTTCACGCTGTACCGGATGGAGAGCCTGCGCAGTGATGCGGAAAAGGCCACAGGGCAGAGTAATTCGCCGAAGCTGTGGCCGGGAACGCGGTTTACGCTGACGGGGCATCCGCAGAAGATGCTGAACCGTGAATGGCAGGTGGTACAGAGCATTCTGTCAGGAGACCAGCCGCAGGCGCTTCACGGCAGCCAGGGGAGAGGAACCACGCTGGGCAATCAGTTAGAGGTGATACCGGCGGACCGGACGTGGCGTCCACGGCAGCAAAGCAAACCGAAGGTGGACGGGCCACAGAGCGCCATTGTCACCGGTCCCGCAGGAGAGGAAATCTTCTGCGACGAACATGGTCGGGTACGGGTGAAGTTTCACTGGGACCGTTATCACGGGATGACGGAGGAGAGTTCGTGCTGGGTGCGTGTGTCGCAGGCGTGGGCGGGGCCGGGATTTGGTAATCTGGCGATACCGCGGGTGGGCCAGGAGGTGATTGTTGATTTTCTGAACGGGGACCCGGACCAGCCGCTGGTCATGGGCCGGACGTACCATGAGGACAACCGTTCGCCGGGGGACCTGCCGGGAACGAAGACGCAGATGACGATACGGTCGAAGACCTATAAAGGAAGCGGTTTTAATGAGTTGCGCTTTGAGGATGCGACGGATAAGGAACAGGTCTATATCCACGCGCAGAAGAACATGGACACGGAGGTACTTAACGACCGGACGACGGATGTGAAACATGACCATACGGAGACCATCGGGAACGACCAGAAGATAACGGTGGTGAAGGGGCAGACGGTTCAGGTCGGGACCAGAAAAGAAGGGGGCCACGACCAGAGTATCACGGTGGCGAATGACCGGCGCATAACGGTACGCAACGACCAGACGCTGAAGGTGACGAACGACCGGACGGTGAGCGTGAGTCATGATGACGGCCTGTACGTCAGAAATGACCGTAGGGTGACGGTGAAAGGGAAGCAGGAGCATAAGACGACGGGGAACCATGTCAGCCTGGTGGAGGGAAAGCACAGCCTGGTGGTGAAGGGGGACCTGGCGAGGAAGGTGAGTGGCGCGCTGGGGATAAAGGTGGACGGGGAAATCGTGCTGGAGAGCAGCAGCCGGATAAGCCTGAAAGTGGGTGGTTCGTTTGTGGTCATCCATTCAGGGGGCGTGGACATCGTCGGGCCGAAAATCAATCTCAATAGCGGCGGTAGTCCGGGAACGCCGGTGCCGACGCTGCAACCGACGGTGCTGAAGACACCGGGGGGTGAGAAGAGTGGTGATGGCAGTGACTCCGGAGAAGAAAATGAAGACCCTGGAGGGAGCGGCTTGGCCGGAAGTGGTGGTGGTGATCGAGGTGACGATGAGGATGAACCTGAAAAATATACTCTCCAGTTCCATTTTACAGACGATGACGGGATACCGTATTCAGAAATACGCTACATTGCCTTCTTTGAGGACGGTGCGCAGATTCGCGGTGAAACGGACAAGGACGGGTATACAGAAGTTTTCTCTAGAACCAATGATGCAAATGTAGAAATTAAACTGTTAACTAATGATTATTATATATTTGAGGTGAATTGTAATGAGCACCAGTAATAACATGGGTAGAACCACACAGGCTCAACCAAAGCCCGGTGTAAATGTCTGCATAGTAAAAAAAGAAATAACTAATAAATTCAATGAGATTATTACCAATGCTTTGGCTGAACAACTAGTTGTTTTAAATAAAAGAAAAAAAGACTTATATAGATGGGAGGAGACAGAAAAAAAAGAATTTCTTGATATTTTTGGGAGAAATGAGATTGAGGCTAATAAATGGCTGCTGAGAGGCGTTGAGGCAATGATATTAGTCAATCAGAGAGTGAAAAGCAATTGTTTTAAATATCAAGGTGATGAATGTATTTTTGCCAAAGTGCAGGGAGGGATTAGTAGTGAGAATCCTGTTATTGTAGGCCCTAAATTTTTTCATGCCGCGGTTAAAGGATACGATTCCCAGGTATCCACTTTATGTCATGAGTTTTCACATTTAAGCGAAGTTCTGTATACTGACGATTTAAGCCCTCCGGGTAAAAATGCGGAAACAACATCTGCTGAAGAATACAGAGAGCATGCGGAAAATCTTGTAAAAGCTAAAAGTCGAGATGTAATGATAAATGGATATAACATTGAACGTTACTTCGAATAAGATTATTCATTGCCTTTATATCACAACCTTTACGCTAATGTTTTTCAGCACAAATTTGAAAGGTGAAAATTATTTAATACCCAAAAAAAATGCTTATGGATCGTTAGTGTTCGCAGAAAAGAAGCATGAACATCCGGGTGTTTATGATTTATTTCAATCAAACAAATTCATTACAAAAGATACGACATACTTTGATCTAACTCCTGATTATGCAATGAGTAAAAATGAAAATATTATATTGCAACAAGAAAATCAAGTTTTCTTGACTCTTTCAGTTGAAAGTGTCAAAAAAAATATTATAGCGATAGTTAATGTTTATAATGCTCATGATGGCTATTTGTATATTTATAAAAAGAATATACCTTATAATGGTAAGGATTTATGTGATAAACGTTTTTTAATTACATCATATGATGTAATTCTCGATTATCTGGGAGGATGGTGTAATTATGGACTGGATATGTCATCTTCTGCGTGGCTTGAGATACCACCTAAAAGCAATTATACATATCAAGTTAATTTAAATGACTACTACGTTTTTTTACCAGGCAAGCATCGCTATAACGTTGGTACTTTTGAGCATCTTATTGTAAGAAGTAATTGGTTCAGGAATGAAAATATAAACACGGCAATGTTTAATATTTTAAACCAAAGTCATCCTAAGAAAAAAATTGATGATTTATTATATAATCTTGATCTCTATGGGGCAAGACTAGGTGTCTTTTTGAGAAGCAATGAAGTTTCGTTATTAATCGATGGGGATGAACTTGACTCTCTTTATAGCAAGTAAGCAAAAATACATAATGGTAAGCCATCGATTGATACCTGGCGGTAGTTTAGGCGTTAATTATTGGGCGGATAAAGGATGTAGTTTGTCACATGCCAGAGAAGTTACACGGCGAATAAACCCAGCAGCAGATGGCTTCGATTTAGTACGTTGGCCAGCATTTGAGCATTCTTGATATGTATTGAATGATGAAATAACCCCCCCACTTAATTACATAAGGATTGTTTAAAACAATGGGGTTTAGAAAAACAATAATCACTTCGGTAGGTTTGATATTTATTTCATTCTCTTTTGTGGCAAAGTGCTCTCAACTCAAAAATTTGAATAATTACTCAGTGATGCTTTGTGGAAAAGTGTCAAATAATATCCTGGATGATATTGGTGGTTATAAAGAAAGAAATATATTAATGCTGCGAGCTATAAAAAAAATCATAATAATGACAATCGTAAATATTATATTTTTCTATTCCTTTCAATCGACTGCGGATGAAATGGTTTTAATAAAAAAATACGGGTTTGGGCTTGAGAGAGATATCAAAGGAAGGCCATTAATTTATCCTATCGAAAATTATGATGAGTGTAAGAAAAAATGCAATCATATGAATTATATAGCGGATGTCAATGCTCAATTAGCTATGAGTAAAAAAAATAACAGGATTTTTGCTAACATAACCTTTACTAACAATAGCTCTACCACGTATTTTTTTTCTAAATATTATCTACCTATGAAAGTAAAAGATGGAAAAGGAGATGAATATGATGCGATATGCAAAAAACCATTCAGAATCAACTCTGGGAATATCACGTTGGACTACTTAGGTGGTTCATGTCCTTTTGAAATTAATACGAATCCTGAACGGTGGAATACTATTAAACCAGGTCGTAGTTTTTTGTTGAGTATAACCTTAAATGATATGTATGCCTTTATACCAGGAGATAATTATTATTTTATAAAATCATCTGGCTATAAATTTGTTAATGACAAGTGGTTTACACTCAAATCAATCAATAATATTTTTCTTTATTTTTTAAATTTAAAAATTAATTGTGCTGATGATTTTTTTGATATTAATAATTTTACTACATGTAATAATTTGTTATTGGATGAAAAAAACACTTTTTTATTAATCAGTTATGGGCAATTGAGGATGAAAAAAATTCTATTTACGTCACCCCTGATGAAATTTCTATAAGTATAGACGGCGATAACTTAAAGTTGCCATATTAGGAATATGGGAAAGAACACGGTGCGCCGCTTTTTTGCACTAAATAATTTACATTTTATGTTCAATAATTGATACTAACATGTTGGATATTAAAGGTGAAATTATCACAACTGATGCGATGGGTTGCCAGAAAGATATTGCAGAGAAGATACAAAAACAGGGAGGTAATTATTTATTTGCTGTAAAAGGACATAAGGAGCGGATTAATAAAGCCTTTGAGTGAAACTTCCGCTGAAAATTCAGGTTAACCGCGTTCCATGCAAACAATTTTCAAATATTCATCAATAAATAAGGAGTTCCATGTTTATACGACCAGTCAAACCTTCAGATGTTGAACCATTAATGGATATGCTGCTTGACAGGGATCAATTTGATCAAGATGGCCTTCATCATGTACAAAAAACACTAACACATTATTTCTCAGGTCAATCTGCCGATTTATGGTTTAGTGCAGAACACTTGGGACTGGCAGGGATTGCCTACTGTGCTTCTGAAATGATGACAAATGATGTCTGAAATTTATTAATGCTCTGGATCAGTCCTTCCCATCAGCGCCAGGGAGTGAGACATCTGCTGATTAACGAAATAGAAAAGAGCTCACAATTAAACAGGCAAGACTACTATTAGTAGAGACCGCCAGCCATATCGATTTTAGTGCCGCCCGCGCATTTTATACAAAACAGGGCTTTATCAATGAGGCGATAATACGCAATTACTATGATGTTGGTGAGGATAAATTAATCTTCACTAAAAATATGCAATCGTGAGATAAAATATGCTTTAACTCATATGGAAACATTGCTTAAACAACTTGGTTGCTGCATATGATTCTTTAGCCCGCCGTAACTCGCTTACCACTGGTAACAAACGTGCCAGCACCTAAATGATGCAACGTATTGAGCTTATCATCATCAAACTGCCAGCGGCCTTCGACAAATACCCGTGCGTCTGCCGCTGCTGATACCACTTCGCCAAATAGCGTATCGTATTTTTCTTGCGCGGAAGTTGCAGGTAGCAGGCGACACTCCATCCACGCCAGACATTTTTCCTCGACCAGCGGCAAACCAAGCACCGGGCCTCTCACTACCGGAATGCCGTAGCAATTAAATTTATCTTCTTCACGACCCGACACACTTCCCACCGCCCACGTCCAGTTAGTCGCCGCAACGCCCGGGATAACGATGCCAAACTTACCGTTACGTTCAATCAACTCCCTGGTCCATGTCGATTTATCTACCACAATCGCCACGCGTGGCGGTTCAAACTCTACGGGCATCGACCAGGCTGCTGCCATAATGTTACGCCGCTGGGATTGCTCATCGAAACTGGTGATCATGACAGTTGGGCCATGATTTAACAGACGGCTGGCATGGTGTAATTCGACGGGAATGAATTGGCTCACGATATCGCCTCGCTATGAAGGGTGTTTTAAAAGCGTAGCTCGTAACGCAATAAGTAACGAAATTAACGGGATTGGCGATTTGCGAACGTGATGCATGTCCGCGATCGCACAAAATAGCCAGTGCGGCGTCTATTCCAGGTTATAAGTTGAGAAAACCACTAAGGGAAACGCCTGATGACGCCCATTCTGAATCATTATTTTGCCCGTATTAACTGGTTGGGAGCTGCTGCGGCCAATATTGATACGCTGCGTGCATTGCACCTGAAACACAATTGCACCATTCCGTTTGAAAATCTCGACGTTTTGCTGCCGAGGGAAATACAGCTTGATGATCAATCGCTGGAAGATAAACTGGTGATAGCCCGTCGTGGCGGTTACTGTTTTGAGCAGAATGGCGTGTTTGAGCGGGTGTTACGCGAGCTGGGGTTTAACGTTCGCAGCTTGTTAGGTCGCGTAGTGTTATCAAATCCGCCAGCATTACCGCCGCGCACCCATCGTTTGCTGTTGGTGGAACTGGAAGGGGAAAAATGGATTGCTGATGTCGGTTTCGGTGGGCAGACGCTAACCGCGCCGATTCGTTTAATGCCGGATATCATGCAAACCACGCCACACGGAGAGTATCGGTTGTTGCAAGAGGGTGATGATTGGGTATTGCAGTTTAATCATCATCAGCACTGGCAGTCGATGTACCGTTTTGATCTCTGCGAGCAGCAACAAAGCGATTATGTGATGGGCAATTTCTGGTCGGCGCACTGGCCGCAGTCGCATTTTCGCCATCATTTGCTGATGTGTCGCCATTTGCCGGACGGTGGCAAGCTAACGCTGACCAATTTTCATTTTACCCATTATGAAAATGGGCACGCAGTTGAGCAGCGAAATCTACCAGATGTGGCGTCGTTATATGCCGTGATGCAGGAACAGTTTGGTCTGGGCGTAGATGATGCGAAACATGGCTTTACTGTGGATGAGTTAGCGCTGGTGATGGCGGCGTTTGATACGCACCCGGAGGCGGGAAAATAATTTATGTCTGGTTGCCGGATGTGGCGTAAACGCCTTATCCGGCCTACATTAGTCCGGTTATAGGCCTGATCAGCGAAGCGCATCAGGCAACGGCATCAAAAATCAATGGCCCATTCAGCATGGAATAGAATCACCGCCGTGCCGGAAATGGTAACTTTCTCCGGTTGGTTATCTCGAATTGTCACCGTCACATCAATTACACCATCACGCCCCAATGCGCGCCCCTGATGGCCTTTAACACGCAACACGTTGCCATCGTGGGATAATACGTTGTGATGTACTAACCATGCGCCCATCGGACCATTGGCATTCCCGGTCACCGGATCTTCCACAATACCAATCGCAGGCGAGAACATGCGACCGTCGGTTTCGCTTTTGCCTGGGCGGATCTGGAACGGGAAGAAACCATTGCAGCCAATCTGCTTGCTGATTGCGGTCAGCGCAGCAAGGTCAGGCGAAAGGGCGTCGATATCCACTTCCGACTTCAGTGGAATCATCACTTTTGAGTGTCCTGTTGTTGCCACCTGAATTGGCAAGCCTGGCAGAATATCGTCCTCAGTGAGATGAAGCGCGTTGATAATCGCTGCACGTGTTTCACCTTCCAGCGGTGGCTCAAAGCCCGGCGTACCTTGTTCCAGCGAAATACGATAATCATCGTTATGCTTTTCGATAGTCACGCGGTGTTTTCCTGCCAGCGACGTTTGCCAGACCGTGCAATTTCCCAAACCTAATACCTTTGCACGTACATAGTGCGCAGCCACCGTCGCGTGACCGCAAATTGGCGCTTCAACCGTTGGCGTAAAGTAGCGGATGCGCACATCGCTGTCGTCGCTGTGCAGCAGAAAAGCAGTTTCCGAATGACCTAACTCGCGGGCGATAAGCTGCATTTGCGCTTCACTGAGATTATCGGCGGGGAAAACAACACCGGCAGAATTGCCGCGAAACGGTTGAGAGGTAAAAGCATCGACGTGGTAAACCTGCGGTTTCATTAATGTTCTCCTGTGGCTGGAGAACTATCATAGCCTGCAAGTGGCCGGAGAGCGAAGGGCTATCCGGCCCGCGTGAGAATTAACGCCGCGAACGCACAATCTGATACCGACGAGTAAAGTACTCAAACGGCGCGCTCCAGACATGCACCAGTCGGGTGAACGGGAAGAGCAGGAAGATGGTCATTCCAAGCACCAGATGAACGCGGAATATAAAGGCGACACCATCAAGATGCGTAGATGCACCGCCCTGGAAAGTGACAATGCTTTGCGCCCAGCCCACCAGCTTCATCATTTCACTGCCGTCCGGATGTTGTGCTGAAAAAGGAATGGTGGTTAACCCAAGAATGCACTGAATTAACAAAATGGCGAGGATCAGGATATCCGCACCAGAAGACGTCACCCTGATACGCGGATTTGTTAAACGACGCACCAGTAGCCCCGCACCGCCAATCAGCGTCAATACCCCGCATATTCCGCCGAGGATCATCGCCATCTGCTGTTTTACCGCCACCGGCAGAAACCACGCGTACATCCAGTGCGGTGTTAACATGCCGAACAGGTGCCCGAAGAAAATCCCCAAAATGCCGATATGGAACAGATTCGACCATATCACCATCCCACGTTTATCGAGCATCTGGCTGGAGGCGGCGCGCCAGGTATACTGCCCGTAATCGTAGCGCAGCCAGCTTCCAAGGATAAAAACCGTGCCACACAAGTACGGGTAGATATCATAAAAAAAGACGTTCAGATACTGAATCATTTCCCACCTCCCGCACTGATGTCGACATACTGCGGCGCGACATCCTGGCTAAAGCGTCGCTGATATTGATTAAGCGGCGAGCTGTCACACGCCGTGGCGTTATCTTCAATAAACTTCACCTGTTCCTCTTCCCACACCGCATCCAGCGCCTGGCGGGTGTCATCGCGCTCCTCACTGTTCACCTGTTTTGTGACACTGTCACTTGAAAGTGTACTTCCTGCCAGTTGCAACAGGGTGTCAAATAACGCGTACCACGGTGCCTCGCGTTGTTTTAAGCGTCCGCCAAGCAGGGCGAGGATCGGCGCAACGTTGAGCAAGCCTTCTTTCGCCTGATCGTCCGGCAGTACGCTTAAGTACTCCAGATACAGTGGTAGATAATCGGGCAGTTCTCGACAATCCAACTGCAGGCCGACCTTTTCATACTCCGCCAGCAGGTCCACCATTGCCTGGCCGCGATCGCGGGACTCGGCATGAACATGTTCGAACAGCAGCAGCGATGTGGTACGTCCACGGTCAAACACTTCGCACCATTCGGCCTGTTTATCCAGCAGCGGCGCGTTAAGCAGGTTGCGGGTAAAATCCGTAAGCATCGGCGCGTCGCGGCGGATCAACGCCAGCGCGTCCTCCTTACATTCCCACAACAGCTCGTCCGGATATTCCATCAACAGGCCGATCACTTTGAGGATCTGCATTATTCGCCCTCCGCTTTGTCGCGCACTTCGGTGATGTTGATGGCATCGATACGGCTACTGTTGAACAGGTTGAATTTGCTGTCCGAGCCATGGCAACCGTCGCCAAAGGTAAAACCGCAGCCGTTGCGTTCAGCAAAGGCATCGCCCGCCATTTCCCGATGACTGGTTGGAATGACAAAACGGTCTTCATAGTTGGCAATGGCGAGGTAGCGATACATCTCTTCGACCTGGGCGACGCTCAGGCCTACTTCGTCAATGGCGCGGGTATCGGTAACGCCTTCCACGGTTTGTGAACGCATATAGTGGCGCATCGCCATCATCCGTTTCAGCGCCCGCAGTACCGGACCGGTATCGCCGGCACTCAACATATTGGCGAGATATTGCACCGGAATACGCAGGCTTTCGATGGCGGGCAGCACGCCTTCGCTTTTCGGCAAGCCGCCCGCATCAGCGTAAGACTGAATCGGTGACAGTGGAGGAACGTACCAGACCATCGGCAGGGTGCGGTATTCAGGGTGCAGCGGTAACGCCAGTTTCCAGTCCATCGCCATTTTGTAGACTGGCGAACGCTGGGCAGCTTCAATCACGTTTTGTGGAATACCTTGTTTCAGGGCTTCTTCGATCACTGAGGGATCGTGCGGATCGAGGAACACTTCGCACTGGCGTTCATAGAGGTCAACTTCGCGCTCGGTGCTCGCCGCTTCCTCAATGCGGTCGGCGTCGTAAAGCAGCACGCCCAGATACCGGATGCGACCCACGCAGGTTTCGGAGCACACGGTGGGTTGGCCTGACTCAATTCGTGGGTAACAGAAGATACATTTTTCTGACTTGCCGCTTTTCCAGTTGAAGTAGATTTTTTTGTACGGACAACCGCTAATGCACAAACGCCAGCCACGGCATTTATCCTGATCGATCAGCACAATGCCGTCTTCTTCGCGTTTGTAGATAGCGCCGCTGGGGCAGGTCGCTACACAACTGGGGTTAAGGCAGTGTTCGCACAAGCGCGGCAGATACATCATGAAGGTGTTTTCAAACTGCCCGTACATCTCCTTTTGCATGGCCTCGAAGTTGCGGTCGCGGGCTCGTTTTTCAAATTCGCCGCCCAGCAGTTCTTCCCAGTTTGGGCCCCAGATCACTTTGTCCATCCGTTTGCCGTCAATCAGTGAACGCGGACGGGCTGTGGGAATATGTTTGCCTTCCGGCGCGCTATGCAAATGTTCGTAGTCGAAGGTGAAAGGTTCGTAGTAATCGTCAATCTGCGGCACTACCGGGTTGGCGAAAATTTTGGTTATTACGCCCATCTTGCTGCCCAGACGCGGGCGTATCTTGCCATTCACATCACGCACCCAGCCACCTTGCCACTCATCCTGATCTTCCCAGTTTTTCGGATAACCAATGCCCGGTTTGGTTTCGACGTTGTTAAACCATGCGTACTCCATGCCTTCGCGTCCGGTCCAGACGTTTTTACAGGTCACCGAACAGGTATGGCAGCCGATACATTTATCGAGGTTAAGCACCATGCCGACTTGCGAACGTATTTTCATTTTTTCGCCTCCTGAACCTGATCGCGACCTTCATCATCCAGCCAGTTAACGTTCTTCATTTTGCGGATCATAATGAATTCGTCGCGGTTCGAGCCGACAGTGCCGTAGTAGTTAAAGCCCCAGGCCAGCTGCGCGTAACCGCCAATCATATGCGTTGGTTTCGGGCAAACGCGGGTAACCGAGTTATGAATGCCGCCGCGCATGCCAGTTACTTCCGAACCAGGAATATTCATAATGCGTTCCTGGGCGTGATACATCATGGTCATGCCCGGCGGTACACGTTGGCTGACCACCGCGCGGGCAGTCAGCGCGCCGTTGGCGTTAAATACTTCCACCCAGTCGTTATCGACAATGGTCAGTTCTCGGGCATCGGTTTCGCTGATCCAGACAATCGGTCCACCGCGAGAGAGCGTCAGCATTAGCAGGTTTTCACTGTAGGTTGAGTGAATGCCCCATTTCTGGTGCGGCGTCAGGAAGTTAAGGGCTTTTTCCGGGAAGCCGTTTGGCGGTATCTGGCGCATTTCACTGACGCTACGGGTGTCGATAGGCGGGCGATAAGCCACCAGACTTTCACCAAAAGCACGCATCCACGGATGATCCTGATAGAGTTGCTGGCGTCCCGACAGCGTGCGCCACGGAATTAACTCATGAACGTTGGTGTATCCCGCGTTATAGGAGACGTGATCGCTTTCCAGACCAGACCAGGTGGGGCTGGAGATAATTTTACGTGGCTGTGCCTGAATATCGCGAAAGCGAATCTTCTCGTCCTCTTTGTGCAGCGCCAGATGGGTATGTTCGCGTCCGGTGATCTCGCCCAGCGCTTGCCACGCTTTGACTGCAACATGGCCGTTGGTTTCCGGTGCCAGTGCCAGAATCACTTCTGATGCGTCAATGGCGGTGTCAATCAGCGGACGCCCCTGTGCCGGGCCATCACGCTTGGTGTAATTAAGTTTACCGAGGAAATCGATTTCATCCTGGGTATTCCACGAAATCCCTTTACCGCCGTTGCCAAGTTTGTCCATCAATGGCCCGAGCGAGGTAAAGCGTTCATAGGTAGCAGGGTAGTCGCGCTCCACCGCCACAATATTCGGCGCGGTTTTGCCTGGAATCAGATCGCATTCGCCTTTGCGCCAGTCGAGCACTTCACACGGCTGTGAAAGCTCTGCCGGGGAGTCATGCAGCAGTGGTTGTAATACCACGTCGGTTTCTTTGCCGAGATGCCCCACGCACACTTGCGAAAAGGCTTTAGCGATACCTTTGTAGATTTCCCAGTCGCTGCGTGATTCCCACGCCGGATCGACCACCGCAGAAAGCGGATGAATAAACGGATGCATATCCGAGGTATTCATATCGTCTTTTTCGTACCAGGTGGCGGTGGGCAGAACGATATCGGAGAACAGGCAGGTACTGGACATGCGGAAGTCGAGCGTCACCAGCAGGTCGAGCTTGCCTTCAATCGCCGCAGTTTGCC
>SKEW01000834.1_pt1 | contig 23242 bp, 24 predicted proteins | sample 4841441 | NCBI WGS metagenome assembly SKEW01 (sample SAMN11008799, study PRJNA524170) | human gut metagenome | isolation source: fecal sample from pouch patient p41 | place: Israel: Tel-Aviv | reverse complement strand
AATAATTTATCGTAAAGCCCAAAATGGAGTGGCATTAAAAACCATTTTTGAAGAGTTGAAAATTGCGTAGGATCAGTGTATTTTCATATGATGGAAAATTTTTCTTTAAAATTGCACATTAATAGTTTGTAAATAAATAACACTCTCCCGCTACCATGCTATAACCATTGTTAAATACAAAGCTAACCATCAAGCCCCACGCCCTAACCATACGCTAGGATGGTGGCACGGGTGGATTGAATGTTTAGTGATGACTTGGTTATAGATTAAAAATCCAATCAGAAAAGGCTAATGACGTGTCCACGTGATTAGCCTATCCATTTATCTGTTGTAGTGAAATTCATCTGATTAAATAGACCTAAATAGCACATCCACCCCACCTGAATATCCGTTAGGATAGAAGCATGGGGGATTGATATTTAGGTGCAATGTAGTTTGATAAGTTCTTGTAGCGGGACAATCTATGCTTATTTCTATCACCTTTTAAATCTATCTCAAAACATGATGGATACCCACACCGCGCTCGTGCCGTGTGGGTTTTCCTATTATTTGTGAGGAAATACTCCACTTAGAAGAATGCGTGTTTTTGATGAACCCTTAACTATTTATAAATTTAGTCTTAGAATGATGAAGCGCTAATCGTTGCCTTGCAACAGTTAGCCGCTTCATGAAATCATCTACTAGGATAAACACTGAGTAAAGAACTAATTTTCCCGCTACTTTAAAATCCTCTTTATTTAACATAAAAACTAACCACCAAGACTACACCCCTAACATACGCCAGTATGTAGGAATCTAGGAGGATTGATGGGTAGTAAAAGCCGTATTTCTAGTGCTAAAAATCAAATAAGAAAAGGCTAATGACGTATCAACGTGATTAGCCTATCCATGTTTTATTGTGTTTATTAGGGAAGATGTAGTTAGTAGTTTTCATAGTAGCGGGAGGATAGTAATTATTTTCATCAAGGCTTTAAGACTTTCTCAAATTGATAATTGAGACATGACATTAAACATAAAGCTCCTCTCTCTATAAAAATCCTATATTTATTCTACTTAAAAACACTTCCCATTCTCCGTTAGTACAGTATGGATTCTCTAGGTATTATCGAAAATAATATGTACTCCAATTGTTTAGAAAATAAGCCATCCGGCCATAACTCTTGATAGCTTATTTTAATTTAGCTACTCAGTAAGTGAACATTCAAAAATAAATGGTTCAAAATCTAAATAGTAATCATCTGAACTACCTTCAAAAACTAATTTAAGATTTTCTCCCTGGATATCAACTGGAGCAAATGTAACAACACCTTGTGAAGTAACACCTGGGAAAATTTCGCTATTAATTTCTTGATAGTCTGCATCCCAATTATCTTCCTCACTAATTTGATTTGATCCTTGTATTATTACTGAATTGAAACTATAAAATGAAATATTATCTGATGAATCATTTTTAATTTTTAAGTATACACGTGTCTCACTTGCTGCTAATTCAATACGCTCTAAAGTCATACTATAACCATGTTGATTAATTTCTTGATTAACTTCAATCACTTTTAAAGCCGGTGAAAAAGCTGTTGCATAATCTGATTTTTCAATTGAATTCGCTAAAATCTGTGGGGCTACAATTGTAGCTCCAAACGCATTTGTTCCCTCAAACACATCACCAACTACTCCCTTTACATAAACAATATCACCATTGCTAACATCTAGATTTGGATCCTGAATTGCAACTACTGTATTCCCATCACTTCCTTGATTGAGAGTATACATTTGTAAATATGTTCCTTCAGCATCCTTTTCCGGCTCAATGAAAATTTTACCATAAAACTCTACTTTTCTACCTTTATATTCTTTAGGGTTAGAATAAACTAAATTAAATTCATCCGCTAAAATAAGATCTCCTTCCGTTAAATCTTCAACTGAATTAGAGGTTTCTCCTGTTGAATCTCCAACCGAATTAGAATTATCTTGGTCACTACAAGCAAAAAATATGGTACTACCTGCAATAAATAACATTAAAACAATTATTTTTTTCAAACACATTACCTCCCTTTTATGTTTCTCTTTCGAAACATCTACCTAATAACATTATAAAAAACTACATATTACTACATAGATACTATATTCGTTTCTTCTCCTTAATATGAAAAAAAATAGTAAAAAATGTAATTTTAGTAGTTAATTAAGTAAATATATATCCGCAGTAAATGGTTGAACTGTTTAACGCTTATTATTGGTCTGTACGGACTTTGTTTTAAGCTATGCGACAAACTCTCCCAGAGTTTGTAATGTAATACCGTAGTCGGGCCTAATGTCGTACACATACGAGATAATAAGTGAGGCGTGCAGGTTTTTTTCTTTGATCATGATACGAAAAAAGAGAGCGAATTTGCTCTCCTTTTTACTTTTTCTTGATGTAATTTGGATTCATGCTAATATATCCAACGCCTGATTTTAGTTTACCTAAGCCATTTTCTTCTTTAGTTATGGTGTAGACTTCTCCACGTTTAACCGTTCCAACGACCTTAGAATTAAAGTCGGCTTTTTGTCTAATGTTAAGTTCATCACAGATGATCTCAACTAAGAATGGATAAGATTTTGGAATAACGGTATTAGCACTCACCTTTTCCACGTCATCGATCCAAACCCACGAAATAATATCCGATAACAACAGTTTATCTCCCGCTACCTTTGTGACTTCATAAATCGAGCCTTTCACAAACCATGCCAGTGCTTGTCCTGTAGCATACTGTGTGGCTGATTCCTTCACTCGAACCTTCTCACCAACTTTAAAGCCTTGTGATGATATTACGGGTATATCATTTAAATAACTTTTAATCATTTGAATGAAGCCATTCCACCCCTTATCAAGTGTGCGATGAGGGCAATATTTATTGCTAAAATCTTGGTGTTTTTTCACCTTTTCGATGCTCCAACCTCGCTCTCTTAAAAGAGTAGCGATAAAGTGTGCGGCATTTTTTTCAGCCTGATCAAAGCGTGTTCCCCCTGATTTAGAATAACAGATTTCTATGGAAATTCCTTTTCGATTCCCTTCGCCATTCCCATCTCCTGCATGCCAAGTATTACGGTTAATCGGTACACCTTGGACAACCTCTTGATCATCGACGGCATAATGAAAGGAGACTTGATTTTTATTACGAATCATATAGGCAACCTCATTCTCTGCTGTTGCATCATTAGCGGTATTATGAACGACGATAAATTCAGCAGTCATGGAATGTGGACATTTTACCGAATAGTTTTCTGATGCGACTAAATTTTGTTTAATAATATACATTTTTATTTTTCCCCCTCTAATGTAACTTTTAAGCGTTCCACCGATTTCATAATAAAGTTTGGTAATGGTACCCCAACTTCCCCTAAATTCTCAAACAAGCTCACGAGTTCAAAGAGTCCAAAAAAGCCTAACATGACATGGCTAAGTCCAATACATGTCTGTTGAAGCTTGAACACGTCTAACACCTCACTTGGAATGAGCGAAACAAAGTTTAATTCCACAAGAGAATCTACCACAATAAATACTAATAACGCCAATAAGACCCCTGCTTTTCTAATAAGTCCGTTCGTTCCGATGGTTGAATTGATGCCCCGCTTCTGAGCGATGGCTTTAAATATTCCACTGAGAATATCACAGATCATTAAAAAAACTACCAATGTCATTCCCCCAACTGGCACACTAATTTCATGTGAAAAGACCTCTATCATTTTGGTTGCTATCACGTTTTACACCCCCTTTCAGATTAAAACGTAGCCTTCATCATTTACTTAGTTTGGCTCGACTAACAGGACTAAGCCCCAACTGAACACAACCTTGCCAAAAAATCTTCTGATAGTCTTTTTCAATGTTAGCCGCAGGATTTTTAACGAGCTTTTCCCCTTGCTGAATCAATAGTCCTTCTTGATCTAGTGATTGTCTTGCTTGTCGCATTCGATAAATCGCATAGGCGGTCATTTCAATACAATCAATATCCAAATTACTTAACACATCTGCCCCCTCTAAATGCCAGGCAATCGCCTCATACAATCTTTTGACTTCATCAGGCAATCCCTCTCTTGCACTAAAAACCTTGTCATAACTTCCTCTTAATCTGTTTTCCATTTTCACTTCCCCTTTCATTGATCGTTATAAAAAAAGCCATTCAAACGAACGGCATAAAAGAAAAATATAAGAAACTTTAGATTATCCACAAATGAGCATTAAAAACATTTGTTTAAAGAATAGATATTAGTAATGGAGGAGATTTTGCAACGCTTGGTCATCGTTACAATAACAATTATACTTCGATTTACGTTTTCATCCCATTAACCCCACTCCTCACGTATCATCTCGTATGTGTATCGTACATCAGCAGAAAACTAAACATCATTGCAAACTCGGGGAGTTTGCCACGTAACCTAAAACAAAGTCCGTACAGACCAACGATAAGTGTTAAACAGTTCAAACATTTACCGAGGTCCAAAGCCTGTATACAACGTTTGGCGTTTATATCCTAAAAAGATATATCAACTATTCTTGAAATAAATTTGAGTGCCATCTTTTTTATCACGAATTATCCCCTAAAACGGTAAGTCATCGTCACTAATTGAAATAGTTGCTACATTAGAATTTAAACCTCCTGCTAACGTGGTAGCAGTATTAAAGGGATTGTTGTAGTTGTTACTTTGGGATGTCTCAAATGAGTGATTGAATGTCTCACAATTTGGTTGTTGATAGTTAAATGGCTCTACGGGTTCGGGCATTGCACTACTTTTTTTAGATTCTATGAAGGTAAATTTATTAACCAAAACCTCTGATATATACTGACGTATTCCCGCTTTATTCCCTACCAATTGAGGATGGCTAAGAGCTTCGCTACTTAGCGCAGGGGACCTATTCTCATAACTTCTCACTTGTAATCGTCCCTCTACCCCAATCATCGTCCCTTTTAGAACGTAGTTAGCAATAGTTTCCGCCGTTTTATTCCATGCCACACAGTTAATAAAATCTGCCTGTTGCCCGCCTTGCTCACCTTTATACGGACGATTCACTGCTAATGTAAATTGAACATAGTTTGTCCCGTTTTTATTTTGCTTCAGTTCAATCGCTTTCGTGGTTCTCCCCACTAATACAATATTATTAATCATACCAATTCTCCTTTTCTTACTTTAAAGTCAATCTAGTTTCATCGAACAGAATCCCTATAAAGTTTCCTTTCATCACCTTTCTTCTATCAAAGAAAGGGCTAAAAGTTCAACTTTCACGTTCTTCTAACCGTTCGATTCAACTTTATAAAGCCTCCTTATCATACTTCACTAACCAGTAGCCTTTTGCTTGTCTGACATAATAGGGAATGTCCTGTTGTAATAAATATTCTTCTATCTCTTGTAAGTGATGACGGTAATAACAATAGATGTCACCCGAAGGCTCACAATGAATACACACACATTCTTGAGATAGAAAAGAGGTGTTTGGTTCTCCCACTTTCTGCTTCCCATCATTAATAATATTTAACTGTTCAAAGACACGCTTGATTGCTTCATCTCGTGTGACTGCCCCCTGTTTCACTCGAAAAAGCCCGTGATAATCCAGATTATACGTTTTAGCAAAGGTCGATAACTTCATCTGATGCTGCTTCAAATACTCTTGTAACGTCACGGCGATTCTCCTTTCCCGCTTCAAATCATCAGTTATTTAACAAATGATAAAGTCGTTGTTCTAATTGATCACAATGCTTCGCACAAAATTCGGCTCGATTTCTCTGCTCAATGGCAACCAATTCATTATGAATCAAAAGTCTTAAAATACGTTTTGTTTCTGCCAACACTTCAATATCAAATGGATAAATCACTTCTAACTGTTTCATCTTCTCACCCTCATTCGTCTATCTTGCATCCGAGCATAAATATAAAACAAACCATTCCAGTCGCTATATCTGATTTCCACTTCTTTAAATTGATACATGGGATAGTCTCGCTCTAACTTCTCACCAATCGAATCTTGATTTAACACCATATCCATCACTTTACGCTTACTCATTTTCGTGCGATTCTTTGAGGGCTTGGGTAACACAAGATTTCCTTTACTACTTCCCCAACGGCGTTTCCCTTTTAATCTGGAAGCCGTTCTTTTATACGTTTCTTCATCCTTCATCATGTACTTACAAACCCCAATGAAATTTTCTTCTTTGTAGTAATTTAATGTTCGAATGGTCGATGAACCTAGTTTCCACTTGGATTCCACTTCTTCTTTGGTTAACCCATTATCCATAATTAAATGAAGATGGAATCGCTCGGTTCCCGTTGTTCCTTCTTCAATCACATACACATACTTCGCATTTTCTAAGCCTTTTTTCTTTCTGACTCGGTTAATCCGTCTAAAAAAATTCTTACTTAACCTTTCAGCCGTTTCTAAATCTTGTGGTTCCTCTTTAAATGTTAGGGTACACCAGTAATCACCCGTATAAAAATTTTCATGAACTAATCGCATTAATTTCTTTTTAGCATTTCGATCATTCAAATTCTTCTGTTGCTCACTACTCTCACGACTTTTCTTTTGTTTAAATCGTCTCATCATCTCAGGAATCTCTTTTTTAAATGAGGGATAAATCTCTACTTCTAACTGATTTCCCGCTTTAATGGTTGCTGTGGTATAAGCCACTCCCCTTAACGACTTCACACGATCATTTAATAATTCCCCTGTTTGCTCATGAAAGGATTGATTATAAAAATTCTCATAATCATAATCATCAAATACTTTTTTCTTCATCACGACTTCCCCCATTTCGACTCCCACTTATTCGACAAAACCTAAAAATGGTCGACTTGTTAATATCCTATACAAGTTCGTTAAAGAGAAGAATTTCTTCTCTTTTTGTCGAACATCTTTTCTATCTGCTGATCGTGATGAATCATTAGAAATCCTATCCCTTCAATTCATGAATAATCCAACCCGCGACTCGCATCACGGATTTGTCACACCTCGTCAGGATTTTAATATCTTTGATAATAGCCCCAATCCACATCTGATTTTGGCTACGATATTCAAGTGTCCCTACTTGTTCATTCTCTAACATCACTTGATAACCCGTGACGACTCCTTCCTGATTCATCTCATATTCTTTAAATAAAAATCCCGCTAACATCTTCATCCCCCCATCGATCTATACAACCTGTGCCACGACCCCGATGTATGTTTTAGTCATCAGTTCTTCGCATTGATGACATCTAATACTTTCTAAATTAAACCCCGATTTTAATTCATACCCGCATGGACACGTATATTCATAGTCCTGTGGTTTATCTTTCCTACAACTAATCTCCGTGATCGCCTGATTCGCTGCATTACGATACCATAAAATTTCTTTCCCCTCGTCATATGTCTGAATCTTTAATTTCTTTAAAGGCTTTTTCGTATCCACCGATGCATAACCATAATTCGTTAGCGCATCGGGAAATTCAATGATGCCTAGCGGTGTATTAACTTTCATTTCTATTCCCCCTTAACATCTCTTGTAACTTAATTAAAAAAGATGAATAAAATCACATAAATAGTAAAAAATATTATCGTTATGTGATTTTTAATCACTTATATATCTTGAATACAAATTTTAATATTGAATAAAATCACCTAACAGATAAAAAAAATTAAGCTTTATTAAAAAAGTCAGAGAGACTAAAAATAGCCTCTTCTGGGAAAAACACATTCGTAATTTCATACGGTCTTAACTCCAAGAGATGTGCCATTGACTTTATATCTTCTGTTGATAATCTGTCAGGATACTTCATACGTGCACAAATATAACTTTTTTTCACCCCTAAAGCCTTCGCAAATTGATTAAAGTTCATTCCCCTTAATTCGACATAGTCCTTAAACAATGCAGTGTTCATGATATTCCCTCCCTATTATCTTTCTTCTAACCAAAACTCAATCTATTCCATCCCCTGAATGTTGACTTGGGTCACACTTATAATATAACAATATTTTCATCCTAACAACGTGTAATCGCTAACATTTGTGAATTACTGTTTATTTTTTTTATAAAAACAAACATCTTTCTTGAATATTGTTCTAGTTTTCGACATAAAAACTATTTTATGTGGATTGTGGTGTTAAATCACATCTCCTTTGTTAATTTCTGTTTTTATTTGTCGAATACTTCCAGAAAGTGATATAGACTCACGTAGAACCATTGCAGATAACCTTTGACTTCGATATGATGATACTGTAATCAAGCGTATAAAGGATGATGGATAAGATGACTAATAAATTAATAGAAATGAAAGATATTATTAAATCACGACGTTTAGAACTTGGACTCACTCAACAGGAATTAGCGGATCTATGTCATGCTGACCGTACAACAGTCGGTAAATGGGAATCGGGTGACATTATAAACATCAAGCGTGACAAACTACAACTACTTTCAAAAGCGTTAAATATTTCTCACCTAGTCTTACTCGGTGCAGAGGAATATATCCCTTGTGAAATAGATGAAATTTTAATATACGATGCCATTTATGGAGATACTCTTGGCAATCAGATTGCTAAAATTAAAAACCCCTACCCTGATAACGACGGACAATTCTTTGGAATACAGGTGGCACATCCAACATTTATCACTGGTTATTGTTTTGCTATCTTCAATAAAAAGACCAAAATTAATAGCGGTGATATCGTGGCTGTCTCTCTTAACGGAAATGAAGCGATGATTAGAAAATTATACATTGTAGATAAGGATATCGTCACACTACGACCGGTGATGGAAGAAGGTGAACTCATTACACTTGTTGAAAATGATATTAAGGACATGAATGTAATTGGAAAATACTGTTATGCTATTAGTCCATTTTTAGAATAGAAATCGGCTAGAGATATCTATGAATCAATAAAAAAGACTTCAAAAGTCTTAGGAGGAATCATGATGAAAGTAGCATTGTACGCGAGAGTTTCAACCGAGCAACAAATTGAAAACTACAGTATCCCGCTACAAAAAGAACGTATTAAAGCTTTTTGTACGTCTAAAGGTTGGGATGAGATTACAGAATATGTGGATGCTGGGTATAGCGGATCTAATTTAAATCGCCCTGCTCTTGAGCAGTTACAAAAAGATATTAAAAGTAAAAAGATAAATGCCGTTATTGTTTATCGCCTGGATCGTTTAAGCCGAAGTCAGCGGGATACCCTTTATTTAATCGAAGAAATGTTTCTTCCTAATAATGTGGAGTTCATATCCATTTCAGAAACCATTGACACTTCCACACCATTTGGTCGAGCCATGATTGGAGTCATGTCAGTATTTGCTCAACTAGAACGTGAGACAATTACTGAACGTTTACGAAGTGGACGTCTGAAAATGGTTCGTGACCAAGGTCTTTGGGCTGGTGGTTCTGATGCTAGTCCATATGGTTACACTAGACTTAAACGTGGAGAATTGATTGTTAATGAAGAAGAACGGAAACATATCGTTAGAATATTCGAGGAGTACGTCACCTTAAAATCCTATATTAAAGTTCAAAAGAAATTAGAACAAGAAGGTTTTCCTCCTCTACGACATGCCCGTATTACTTCATTACTTAAAAATAGGCTCTACATTGGTGAAGTTTCATTTGCAGGTGAATGGTTCAAAGGGTCACATGAACCGATTATATCGGTTGATTTATTTAATGCAGCCCAAAAGGTCAATGAACACTTTAAAGGCTACAACTACGGGAAAATAAAAAACAATGTATTCAGGCAAAAGGTTATCTGTGGGTGTTGTGGTGAAGTTTATCGCTCGTATAATGCAAAGGATAAAAAAACAGGTGAAACCTATTACTATATGGTCTGTCGGCGTCGTAAAATGCCCGCCTACTATGATAGTAAATGTTTTAATCGTAATATTAGGCGAGCAGATTTAGAAAAAGAAATTTTCAACCGCATTAAAAACTTAGAAACAAGTGGTGAAATTGAATTTACTAAAAAGAGTACGCCTGTTGACTACTCAAAAAAGATTGAGGCGATCAATGAGAAAATCAACAAGTTACTCGATTTATACATGGATGATAGACTCCCAAAAGACACGCTCGATGCGAAATTGGCTGACTTTAATGCTCAAAAAGAAAAACTATTAACACAGTCTAAAGAAACGGAATACGAAACCTCTGTCATGGAAGAATTCATTAAAAATGGGATTCCTAATCTCTTTGAATGCGACTTAGATACGCAAACCGCGATTATTGATTTATTCGTCGATAAAATCATTGTGAAAGAGGATGGATTACAAGTAATTTGGAATCAATAAGCGGAGGGATAAAGATGAAAGTGGCATTATATGCAAGAGTTTCAACCGAACAACAAATCGATAACTATAGTATCCCGCTACAAAGGGAACGACTAGAAGCTTTTTGTACCTCTAAAGGATGGACTCATACACAGGAATATATTGATGCAGGTTATAGCGGGTCTAATTTAAATCGCCCTGCCCTACAACAATTACAAAAAGATATTCAAAATAAAAAAATTAATATGGTTATTGTTTATCGCTTAGATCGTCTAAGTCGAAGTCAACGGGATACCCTTTATTTAATTGAAGAAGTATTTTTACCTCATGAAGTTGAATTTATTTCGCTATCTGAAACAATCGATACGACTACTGCTTTTGGACGTGCAGCGATTGGCGTTTTATCTGTATTCGCTCAACTCGAACGTGAGACCATTCTTGAACGTTTAAGAAGCTGTCATCACAAAATGGTACGAGAAGAAGGATTATGGTCAGGTGGTTCAGCGACAGCTCCCTATGGCTATACTCGGCTAGCTCGTGGAGAATTGGTTGTCAATGAAGAAGAACGTCAGCATATTGTACGAATCTTTGAAGACTATATAAAATTAAAATCTTATACTAAAGTTCAAGATCAATTAGAAAAAGAAGGTTTTACTAGGATCAAAGTTAAACGACTTGTTCATCTCCTACAAAATCGAGTTTATATTGGTGAGGTCTCTTTCGCAGGTGAATGGTATAAAGGCGCACATGAACCCATTATATCTGAGGATCTATTTAATCAAGTACAACAGACCTTCAAAGAAAATAGAGGTTCAAATTTTGGAAAAGTAAAAAATAAAGTTTTTACAGGAAAAGTTTTTTGTGCTCGATGTGGAGAAGAATATCGTTCATACTCTCATACAGATAAATTAGCAACTGGTGAGAAAGCTACCTATCATTATCTAATCTGTAATCGTAGAAAAACACCTTCTCATTACGAAAGTAAATGTTTTAACAGGACGATTCGCCGTGATGAATTTGAAAAAGAAATTTTCACTCGGATTAAAAATTTAGAAACAAGTGGTGAAATTGACTTAAGTCATAGCCCAATGAACTACATTAAACAAATTAAACGTATTGATAGGAAAATAAATAAACTACTGGATTTGTATATGGATGATAGATTATCTAAAACTTCACTCGATGCTAAATTAGCCGATTTAAACACTCAGAAGGAAACACTCTTAGCACAAGCAGAAGAAACAGAATATGAACAATCTCAGATTGAACAATTCATTAAAAACGGGATCCCTAACTTATTTGAATGTGACTTAGAAATGCAAACCGCGATTGTTGATTTATTTATAAATAAAATAGTCGTAACTGAAGATGGGCTTCAAATTACTTGGAATCAATAGCTTATTTTTTTTACTACTTTTCGGTTTTCATACACTAGCGTCACATACTGCCCGGTTTGAAAACCGAAAAAATATTTAATGATAAAACATGATAAATATTTAGGAGGAATAGCGATGTTGGAATCAAGAAAAAAGAATTATTATGGATTTAATGTAACGATGTATAGAATCAGCGATCATCTTTGGATTTCTAATATCATGCCAAACGGTCAATACCTAGTCAATCAGTTTAACTGCGACAAAATGATATGGATTCAAACCACCTATACAACAGATGAAATTGAAGAGTTATTTAACGTATCGAGTGATGTTCTTAAATAACAAAAAAAGGCAGTTAGGTAGCGAATGGCTACTTAACTGCCTTTTTTATTTTCAATTATTCTTCTAGTAACTTAAATGCTCTCTCCCCTGTCTAGTGATATTCCCTTTGTGACACTTTGATATAGTACTTCTATATAAATAGATATGGTGAAATCACTTTAAGGTCTATTGTGGATGTACTTTTATTATACAATCAAAGCCTATTAATCGCCTACTACCTTTAGTTTTTTTCAATTTTATTTGTATTCATAAAAAACTATTTATAGCTAAAGTACAACAAAAAAGTAGCAATGATAAATACTATTAGAGCTATATTTACAAAAATATAATTTTTAAGAAATTCTATATTTTTACCACACATCCTAGCTACAAAGTTAAGTAATAAATAAATAACATTATAAAAAATAAACCCTGTAGTACAGATAGCAAACGATAATCTATACGGGGTAACTCCATTTAAGTTATTAAAAATAGAACCAAGTAATGTGATACCACCAGTAAATGATAATACTACTGCTGCAAAGATACTTAGTACTGCAACTATATTTGTAGAAAGATTAGTTTCTAAATTTTTTGACTGTTTATCCAATTCAATCGATTTTTTTTCGAAAGATTCACTAATATCTTTAAGTGTTTTACCCTGTAGCCTTTGTATATTATTTTTAATATTTGAAAGCTGATCCAAATATCTTTTCTCTCTCCCCGTTTCAAGCTTAACATGATCGCAAAATCTAACAAAATGTTGAAAATCTTCATGGTCAATACTATCTGGAATATCCGAATCAAGACAGTCTTTAATTTTTTGCTCTATAGCAATTAGTTGTTCATATCTTGTATTTTCATCCTCTGACAAAATTTCATTTAGCTCTTCACTTAATGTAGAATACTTTAAAAAACGAGGGTCTTTATATGCTTCTATAGCTTCTTCTATAAGACGTAAATTATCTATAGATTGAGGAGAAATTAAATTTCTTAAAACATGATTAAATAAACTACTCATTGTGAATCTCCGTACAATAATTCTTTTTTGTCATAATAGTATTCCTTTATCAAATCATCTGGAATAACACTATTTCGAGTTGTCTCCTTCCATGGCAATTCATTATGAGTTTTATCAACTAATTCAAAAGGCTTTACTTCCCTATAAATCTCTACCACTTTATTAATTAAACTTTTATCAGTTTCTGAAATATCGTTTGAGTTATATTCAGTTTTTATATAAGTAGTATTAAAATCATCATCAATATCAATATCAACTTTCAACGGAACCTTATCTATCTCTCTTGAACCAAATGTTCTAAAATCATCAAACACTTTCCTAACTACTGGGCCATATTCCCAATTTAAGATTTCTTCATCATAACAACGTTGATTTCTTTCTACTAAAAATGCAGCCTGAATATAGTACATAATCTTTTGAAGTTGAATTTGAGTGATAGGAGTCCCTTTCGAAATGCAATATTCTATAACATATCTGGCTACATCTTGAACATCATTATATTTTTTTATTCTTGCCATGTCGATAACCCCCTTATCATTCTCCAATTCAGAAATAATATCTGTATTAACATCCTTTTTTTCTATTGTCAATATAAAATTAGCTATTTGTATCTTCATTTTACCACCCTATATTGTTGAAAAACAACATTTTTTGTAAAAAGTATTTAAAAATATAATTCTTATATCTCCTAATAAAAGATATTCAGCTCTATTCCTTAAAGATTCATTTTCAATAGATAAAATGTAGCAAATGAATTAAATCACCTACTACTTCTTTCTGATCGAATGAAAATAAAAAAGGCAGTTAGGTAGCGAATGGCTACTTTACTGCCTTTTTTATTCTCAATTATTCCTCTAGTAACTTAAATGCTCTCTCCCATGCTTGATGATACTCTTTTTGTGCCACTTCATCAAATTCATTATCCTTAATTAATAAGGCCTTTAATAATAATAGTGAATCTAATCTTTCTTCAAATTGTTTTTCCTTTGTCATTTTTATCACCTCATATGAATATACGCCCCATTAAGATGATTTCCTTTTAAAAAAAACAAAAAAAGTAGACACGCTATAAGTCGCATCTACTTTCTCTGTTGTTTGCTGTTCACATTTTTGAGAGATCTTTATTATTATATCATGAGTGATGATCTTCTCCTAGTCAAAATTAAAAGAGCCACTACTGATGTAATGGCTCTTTCCTGTATTAAGCTAATGTAATTTCTTCAACACGTTTTGTTGTTAAACAGGCACCTGCAATACTCGCGTATTTTAAATCAGGTTGCAACTCGTTTAAGACTAATACTTCACTATCAATCACATAGTTCATGAAGTCTAAAATTTTATCGTCTGATAAATCTTCTGTTGGATTGTTAATCTCAATTGAGCGTGTTTTATTTTCAGTGTCTTTGAATTTACAAGTTAATGTGTATGTTTCTTCCATGATTTTTTCCCCCTATCATTATTGTTTATTAAAGCATACGATAGTCAGCGACGACCGATTTCGTGTGTGTACCTGATGATAATGCCACATACTTCTCGGCAAATTGTGATAACTCTTCATCTGTTGTGTCTAAGCGAACATTTGAAAAAGACTTCGCCTTGACAATGTCTTTCCCCTCGTCGTCTTGACCAGCCGTTAAATAAATAGATAACTTGCGATCATAAATATCTTGCATTGTTAATTCCCCCCGAATTCATTATGTGTTTGAGGTAGCGCCACCTACCCTTTAATTATATCCCGATTTACGTTTCCATCCAAAATAAACCTAATAGAGATTATTCTAATGAAGTTAATAACTAAACATAAAACAATAATCTATTAAAACATGGGCTATTTGAATTGAATTTTTTAACATTTCATAAATTTTTTAAAAAAAAGAAAAGATAAATTATGTATTTACATAATTAACCTTTCCTTCTTCGTTTTATTTAATGATATTAACAAAATATTTAAATTTTAGGAATAATAGAATGATGATCTACACTATCTCTTATAATATCCCATTTTGAAACCTTTATTTTCTTGATTCGTTTTCCAGCTCCATAATCTAACAAATCTTCTCTTCCCAGATTACCTAGAACCTTTTCTAGACTCCCAAGCCCACCTGATGAAAGTAGGTATGCTTCTTCTGGATTACAAAGTTTACAATATATAAGTAATTGTCCTAAATCTTTAAGAGTTAGTGCATTTTTTTTTGCTTCTATAAAGTACAATTCAGCCTTATCTTTAAAAATGACAATTCCTAAAACGTCTATCTGTATTTTTAAACCCACTATGTGCGGATAATACTTTATAACATCATATTTTTCTAAAACTGAATCTAAGTATACCGAATGAGAATCCATTACAATAACATTGCATTTTTTATTTTTAAATTTATCGGACAAATAGGTTTTAAGCCATTTACACATACCAGGATATAAATCAAATTCATTTTTAACATTTTTCGCCATATCCTAATTCCTCTGCTAACTGAGTCCAAGAATCAAAATGTTTACCTTTGATTTTTTCTGGTAAACTATCATCATTTTCCATAGGATGCTCTGGTTTAATTTTTTTCCTATTAGTTTTTTCCCAGTAAAATTTATGTGTCTTTTCCTTGTCCAAATACTTTGATAATTCTTGAGCATATTCTATTAAAGCTGTTTGTTTATTAACAATGTTAAACCCAATTGGTAAAAATTCGTTTGCCCATATTTTCAATTGATGTTCCTTTTTCCAATAATTATGATTTCCCTCATTATATTTCGTTAATTTGGGATCTCTAAAATTAGGATGTCCAAAATCAATTGTTTGTACAGGAATATCTAATGTTTTGAGCATATTAGCTATATCAATAACAAGTTGCCAATTTCCTGGTATTTCTATATAAACTCTGTGATGACCCGTTTTACCAAAAGCCATATTACTTTTACGAATATATCCTGTTACATCAGCGATACCTCTTAATAATTCTTTCTTCTCATCAGTTGTCATTCCCCACAATTCTTTGTTCATCGTCATTGTCGAATGGTGAACACCTTCTCCAATAAATCTTAATAGCTCACGCATTGTATAATCTTCATTTGATTTACTAAAAGAAATTTTTGTTGCTCTTTCTGATTCAGAAGAAATAGTTAAACGAGTATGATCTCCCAATAATGGTTTTATAACGCCCTGAATATCTACTAAACTTGCCTTTACATATACAGGAACTTCCAACCCTTTATCATCTTTTAAATTTTTATGAGGTATTTCTATTGTAATTTTAGTAATATCATTATTTCTTTGAACCTCTCCATTCCCCAATATCATTCCTACTAAATAAGCCATCTGATTGTTCATTTTCAGTTACATTCCCCTCTGTTTCAAAAATACTTTTATAAATTTGATCTGCAATAGCCTTAGCCATAAGCGGTGGTACTGCATTACCTATTTGTGTTCTAATATCAACCTTATTGCCATAAAAAATAAAATTATCATCAAAGGATTGAATTCTTGCTGCCTCTCTCGGAGTTATTGATCTATTTAAAAAAGGATGATTATTTGTTCCATTTGAAGCAGCATCGAACCTAGTGTCAATTGTTGGTGACGGTTCATCCCACTTAAGTCTTCCCCAGGTTGACTTAAATTTCTGTTTTCCTAATAATTCTTTGGGCAAAAACTCTCTCCCTTTTTCTGGTGGTATCATACTCAATTTCTTAATAGCAATTTCTGAATGATTTGACGCTTTATGATTATATAGTTTTTTGCTCTTTGATCTCATATTTTTTTGATATTCTGACTTTACTTCAGTGATATAGTCTTGTTCAAAAGATCCTTCATTTGAGTTCAAATATGCTAAGTCCTCAATTGCATCTCTTACTGTTATTGGATTCTCAGTTAAAGGCTTTGGTAATGGTATTTTTTTATCTATACTACACACAAAAAATACTCGTTCTCTATTCTGCGGAACTCCATAATCACTAGCTTTAAGTATTCCCACACTAACCTGATATCCTAATTTTTCTATCTCGCTAATAATTTGATTTTTAAACCATCCATTAGATGTTGACATCAAACTTTTAACATTTTCAATTACAAATACTTTCGGCTTAAGCTCTTTAACTAAATTTAGATATTCTATAAATAAGAAATTTCTAGGATCTTCCAATCCTAACTTTTTCCCTTTTAAAGAAAAACCTTGACATGGTGGACCACCAATAATCATATTTACACCATGTTTTATTGAAAGCTTAATTATTTTCTCTTTTATACTGCTATCCCGTATATCACCTATCACTAATTCAGCCTCAGAAATATTTCCTTCAAAGGTTTGCGCCACTTTTCCATTTATATCAAGTGCAACTTTAGTTACGAAATTGCCGTTCTGATGCATTCCGTATGACATACCACCTGCACCACAAAATAAATCTAAAATTTTAAAAGGTGGTTCATTAGTCTCCCATGCTCGTCTCCTAATCAATATTCTTTTGAATGTTTCTTTTCCATTTATTTTCGGTTTAAATAAATCATACTGATTATCTGAACCATGATTGGCTTCTCCCACAATCTCAAATTCATCGTCATTATGATACTTCAAATATGTCAAAGGAACTCCCATAATTCCATAATAATCAACTGGAATCTCGGAAACTTTAGCTACATGTATAGCATCAAAATTATCATATTTAGGATATTTAACACTATCGTAAATATGATTTAAATGTAATTTATCAATATCCTTTTTAACATCTAAATTAGTAAGCCACATTGCATTCCCTAAGCTTCTCCATTTTTGACCAGTATTATCAATCCAATATCTTGTCTTTCTTGGCTCTGTATAATGTGGAACTTTAAAAGCCATGTCTCCAAAATGATATCCAACACGTGCTTGATTATTTTTAATATATGGGAAAATTTCCTTATATGTTATTGCATTTTGATTACTTATTAATAAATATTTCTTATTATATTTTGTAATTAATGAAAATAATTCAATAAAATGAGAAAAAGGTGGATTAGTTACTACAATATCTGAATCAATTAAATAATTTACAGACTCCTTGCTTCTAAAATCTCCATCACCTTTAAGTTTATTTACATACCCATTCCCATTTAAAATATTAAAAATATCTTCATCACTTAAAACTTCATCTGATCTATTAGGCATACTTTTAACAACTAAAATTAGACCTTTATCATCCCAACTTGGATGTATAGCTGACTTTGCATAAGAGATACATACTAATTTTTTCAGTTGCAATTTATTAAAGTTTCTCAGAAAATATTTTGCAAATGCAGATTCGTAAGGATTATCACAATTACATAATACTTTCTTACCTTTGAACTGAGATTCGTAATGAATAACTTCTTTTTCTACTGTCTTATAGTCAGTGTACCATTCATCAGTATTATTGCTATACTTGGCTTTGTTTAAAATTGAATTACCCATCGTAAATCTCCTTTCATAATATTTTTCACTTACGAATAATTTCATTTATTTTTATTTTCAATACAGTCTACAATTTAAGATTTATAATTTTACACTCTAATACATTAGATATTCTTAGTATTGTATCGACTGTAAAGCTGTCTTTATTTTCTACTTTATAGAATATACTTTTACTTTTTTAACAAGCTCAATATATTTAATTTCTATATCAATATCAATCAGTTTTTTAAATTCGGCTTAATTTCGCATTAAATAATCACAAGTTTTTTTAGTTAAAATCATATCTTTTTCATTATATCATAATAACGAGATCTACAGCAGCCTTTTATTCTTTTTTGTCGAACTAAATACAATGAAATATCGGTGCATGTTAAAATGACACCGATTAATTTTGAATTCTATAGTTTTATATCCTGTTTCAAAAGAATAAGGATACCCACACCGCACTTTGTGTCGTGTGGGTTTTCTTATACCCTTGTTATATAGCTGTTTACTTGAATGAGTAGACTGATTTCATGAATAACACTCCCTAGTAAATAAACAGAATTTAATAACCTTCTACTAAGATAATCTCTGAGTATTGAAGTCCCGCTACTAAGAACGCTCTTTGTTAGATAAAAAACTAAGCAACAAACCCCAACGCCCCAATATCGGCACGATATGGGCAAATAAGGGGATTGATGCTTAGTGATTGTCTTGTTCTAAGATAAAACATCCAATAAGAAAAGGCTAATGACGTGAAAATGTGATTAGCCTATCCATGTTTTAATGTATTTCCTTAGTGAAAATGTAATTAGATATTTTATTGTAGCGGGACACCTATGGTTAGTCAAATACTCTCTTGTTAATGAAGGCACGATCATCACTTATTTTAAATAAAGTGAATACTTTTAAACATTTATGCCAATAACATTAGGGTGCTACTCCCCCTAGCACTTATAAAAAAATTTACTTTCTACTCTTCCTTATAATTAGATATTTACATTAAAGTAAACCCTAATCGTTGCTCCCCCCTGCAATCATTAGGGCTTTTTTCATACTTATAAATATTTTTTAGTGTTAAAACGTTAAGTGATTTCCCGCTCCGATAAATGACCCTCGTTAAATACAGCAACTAAATATCAAGCCACACGCCCTAACCATACGCAAGGATGGTGACACGGGTGGATTGAATGTTTAGTGATGACGTTGTTTGAGAATGAAAAATACGATAAGAAAAGGCTAATGATGTGCGAACATGATTAGCCTATCCGTTTAGTATTAGTAGCGGGAATTGAAGTTAGAATAATTCTTGTAGCGGGATGCTCCTGATTATTTAAAGTTCTTTTTATATTCCTACCACAAAAGAACATGGATACCAACACCGCATTCATGCCGTGTTGGTTTTCTTATGGTTTGTGAAATATCCTTCCACTTAGAAGAATGAGCACTTTTTATGAAGTCTTAACTCTTTAGAAAGTTAGAATTAGAATCATGAAGCGCTAATCGTTGCTAGGACATAGCAACCGGTAGCCGCTTCATGAACCCTTGTATGAAGAAAATCGCTAGGTATGCTAATGAGGTTCCCGCTACGTTGAATAATCTTAGTTAAGCAAAAAAGCTAAGCAACAAACCCCAGCGCCCCAATATCGGCACGATATGGGCAAATAAGGGGATTGATGCTTAGTGATTGCCTAGTTATAGACTAACCATCCAATAAGAAAAGGCTAATGATGTGCAAACATGATTAGCCTATCCATTTACTTGTTGTTATTAAGAAGCCTTGAAGTTTAATCACGAATGGTAGCGGGACACCTATGGTTAGTCAGATACTCTCTTGTTAATGAAGGCACGATCATCACTTATTTTCAATAAAGTGAATACTTTTAAACATTTATGCCAATAACATTAGAGTGCTACTCCCCCTAGCACTTATAAAAAAATTTACTTTCTACTCTTCCTTATAATTATATACTTACATTAAAGTAAACCCTAATCGTTGCTTCCCCCTGCAATCATTAGGGCTTTTTTCATACTTTTAAATATTTTCTAGTGTTAAAACGTTAGGTAATTTCCCGCTACGCTGAATGACCTTTGTTAAATACAACAACTAAATATCAAGCCACACCACATCCGCCATATGCAATAGGTGGGTGAATCGGTGGGATTGATCATTTAGTGACTCTTTCTTTTGGGGATAAGATTTTATCTTCCGTTGTAGCGGGATGCCTAGGGTTACTTCAATCATCTTTTCTATCCCTATCACAAAAGACATGGATACCAACACCGTAGTCTACCGTGTTGGTTTTCTTATTTGTCTTGTTATATTCGCTACTTCTTTAATCAGTAGATAGTCATTTAGTAATCGGAGTAAATAACGGTTCGAATGAACCGTTATTTACGTCCTTATTTATCCTGTTGATAATGATAAAGCCCCAATCGTTGTATAACAACAGTTGAGGCTTTATCAAATTCCATGTACTCAGATTTAGTCTGTAATTAGAAAGAACACTCTCCCGCTACAACGATAGCTACCCTCTTAAACATCAAACTAAATATCAAGACACCTGCCCAACCGCACGCAGTAAGGGAGCATGGGTGACTTGCATATTTAGTGATAACTGTCTTTAAGCGAGAAAGATACGATAAGAAAAGGCTAATGATGTGATTAACATGATTAGCCTATCCATTTATTAGTGAGAATTGAAGTTAGATTCATTCTTGTAGCGGGATACTCCTGATTATTTAAAATTCTTTTTATATCTCTATCACAAAAACATGGATACCAACACCGCATTTATGCCGTGTTGGTTTTCTTACTATCTTACTATAAAGAATATCTTTTCAATCAGTAGATATCGGTTAATAATCTGAGTAAATAACCGTTCATTTTTGAACCGTTATTTACGTCCTTATTTATAATATGGTTGATAATGATAAAGCCCCAATCGTTGCATAACAGTTGGGGCTTTATCAAATTCTATGTACTCAGATTTAGTCTGTAATTAGAAAGAACACTCTCCCGCTACTAAGAAGCCTCCTCTATTAAGCAACACCTAACCATCAAGCCCTAAAGCCCCCAACATCATCATGATGTGGGCGTATAAAGGGATTGGATGGTTAGTGAACGTCTTGTTTTAAAAGAATTCGCTAAGTGCAAAAATCGTTAGATTTGCACCTTAGCATCAAATAAGAAAAGGCTAATGATGTGCGAACATGATTAGCCTATCCATTTTCTGTTGTTATTAGGAACCCTTGAAGTTTAATCACGCATGGTAGCGGGATGCCCATGATTAATCTGAATACTTTTTAAATTCATTCCCAAAAAATCAAGGATACCAACACCGCATTTTTGCCGTGTTGGTTTTCTTATGGCTTGTGAGATATCCTTCCACTTAGAAGAATGCGTGTGTTTTATGAAGTGTTAACTCTTTAGAAAGTTAGAATTAGAATCATGAAGCGCTAATCGTTGCTAGGACATAGCAACCGTTAGCTCCTTCATGTCGCCCTGTACGAAAAAGATTACTAGATATATTAATTCTGTTCCCGCTACCATGAAAGTACCTTGATTAAACAAAACACGAAGCAGCAAGGCGCCCCGCTTTCATACGCCAGTATGAAACGCCACAAGCGACTTGATGAAGAGTGCTGACTTGGTTATCAACTAATCATCCAATAAGAAAAGGTTAATGATGTGCGAACATGATTAGCCTATCTATTTAATATTAGTAGCGGGAATTGAAGTTAGAATAATTCTTGTAGCGGGATGCTCCTGCTTACTGTTCATATCTTTTAAAATTTTTTATCACGAATGTTCACCCCCTCTTTACACCATTTATTTCCAGTGTTAAACTTTACCTATACAGATTGGACTCTATGGGGAATTTATAAAAACTACAGAAATGAGCGATAAAAATGAATACACACTTTAATGAATCTGAAATCATACTTGGACGATTGCCGAATAAGAAAGTAGTTCCAATATTAATCATCAAATCAAATAATATCTATTTTGGATTACGCCTATATAAATATAATCCTAACTACGAAACTACTTTTTCCTCAACAACGAAAAACACTAAAAAATCCAAACACAATTTTAAAAAAACAAAAAGTAATCCTGAAATTCTTATACATCAGTCAGAAGGTTTGAAATTTACATCTGTTGTAGATATAAAGCAGAAAGTTCCTTTAAATCAAATTGAGAAAATTAAAGGATTATGCTATTTAGAGAAAACAAAATATCAAACTATTATGAATAATCACAATGCTTTCTTACGGGAGAAATATCAAGCATCCATAAACTCACATAAAAAGAAGAATAATCGGAAATCTGAACTAGAAATCAGTATAATCAATAATGAAAAATATGATTCAAAAGGGAATAGAATAGAAAGAAAAGGGGCAAGAAAAAGAAAAGGTACTAGAAGATCATTAGACTACATCGAGCCTATACATACTCCCTATATTACAGTTTATCGTTTCTAACGGGGCATTTTTTTATATCTCTATCTCAAAACATCATGGATACCAACACCGCAAACTTGCCGTGTTCGTTTTCTTATCTGTCTTGCTATAATTACTACTTCTTTAATCAGTAGGTATCGTTTAGTAATCTGAGTAAATAACCGTTCATTTTTGAACCGTTATTTACATCCTTATAACATTGTTGATAATGATAAAGCCCAATCGTTGCTCCTTGCAATAGTTGGGCTTTATCAAATTCTATATACTTAGATTTACTCTTTGTAACTATTAATGTGCAAAACTACTTCCAATTAATTTCCAGTTATAAAATACCAATGCAAAAAGAAAAAACATTAACTCAAATCCTTGTATAATTAAGTCTCGCACAACCAATTAACAAGGGGGAAT
>SKEW01000829.1_pt1 | contig 23373 bp, 29 predicted proteins | sample 4841441 | NCBI WGS metagenome assembly SKEW01 (sample SAMN11008799, study PRJNA524170) | human gut metagenome | isolation source: fecal sample from pouch patient p41 | place: Israel: Tel-Aviv | reverse complement strand
GAATAAATGAAACGCAACTGGAAAAGAGTAATAAATAAAGTTAGTGGCATTGCAATAATGATTCTTGTAGCAAAAGCAACCGTGAGCCATTTCGTGTATGGCAATGACATAACAAGCAGTGACCTTGTTTATTTTCTTTCATGCTCGTTTATTTTGGGATTAGGGCTATATTTAGGAGGTTCCAGTGTATGAGTTATCCAGAAGTTTATATCTTAGGAAGGCAAGTCGATGGCGTTTATGTTGAATACCTGCATGGATCAGAGCAAGCCGATTTATTTTTCGATTATACAATAGCTTGTGATGAAAGAAATCATATGAATAAAACCAATATGAAAGATGGCGAATGGAAAATTTAAAAATACGGGAGGCCAATTACATTGGAGTTTTAACTTATTGCAACTTTTTTACAATAACTAGCTGATTTTTTGCAAACAAAAAGCCAGCCGACCAATGGCTGACTAATGTGGTAGTTAGCACTTTTCCCAAGTAAAGTGCTAATAGTGCCAACAAATAAGGTTGACATTGTGTCTCTGGTGGAGACAGGAACTATCGATAACTGTTTTCCGCCAGTTATCATAGAAAAGGAGAAATTTATTTCAGAAATAAAATCCCCAAGAAAGTTAATATGATTATATCATGAGTAAATGTATTTGAAAATACTATCTCATAGTACGTATTGTAAAAAGTTTATTTAGTAGAAAATAAAAAAAGCCAGATTGCTCCGGCTGTAAGTAATATTTTCGACATAGTTATTATACCACAAAAGGAGCGATTCCACTTGATTCAATTGCTAAAAGAAGTAGATTTTCGACAAACAAAAGCGAATGCCAGAAATGTGTTGAAGAATTTTAGACGTTTAGAGCGAATAGCTGGGCGCTCTTTGATAGATTTAAAATCACCAATTATTACAGATATGCCTAAAAGCCAAAGTCATGGGAACAAAGCAGAAGATGCGCTAGTACAATTAGCAGATGCAGAAGCAGAAAGAGATGCAATATTATCTGGGCTTATGGCATTAAGCCTAACTAGCAGACAAATTTTGCATTATAGTTTCTGTGTGCAGGACCATTACTCTAATTACAAGATTGCTAGAGAAGTTGGCTATTCCGAAAGAAGTATTCAAAGAATGAAATCAGAAGCTTTGATTGAATTCGCGGAAGCTTACCGAAACGGCAAAATAATTGCATATAAATAATTTTGGCGGTTTTTTGGCGGAAAGTTGGCGGTTTTTATACGAATTTGAGTGCTAATATAGTAATATCGAAAGTCAAAGAAATGGACACATTACACAACGCTTTCTGGTTTAGTCACCGTTTGATTTGACTTTCGATGGTTACTTGCAGACTTACGTTCTCAATAAAATGAAGTGAGGTGAATAACCTCCTCTTTTTTCTACAGGTTTGCAAGTGACACAAATAGTTGCTAGGGATGCAGTAGTAACTACCTGATTCATACTAGTCGAGGTTAGGTATATTGCTCTATCCCAGCATATGACGATAAGAACATTAACCAGATCTCTGCGGCAGCTGCTTACGCACGAGAGCAATTCCTAAACTCATAGAGTAGCAGCTAGGTACGTTTAGGATAAACTTAATCAATTGTTTTTGCTGGTGTTTGATTGATTGGTCACTGTGGTGGAATATAGACCATACAAGGTGCAAATCCTTGCCAGTGACATAATCATTTTAGCCGTGAAAGTCTGCGAAAGCTACGTCCTGATGGGAAAACATTCTGACGAGAGTGTGTAAAGGTTAATTTGATTTATTAGCAATTGCTAGGAGGTAGCTCCTTCTGGTTTGGCGTGTAGCATTGTGGTAATGCAACTTACTTCGTGTGAGATAAGATGCGGGTTCGAATCCTGTCACGCCAATAGGTAGCATAGCTACTTAAATAAAAAAATCGTCAATAAGTCAAATATAACTACCTTTACGATCAGATGACGGTTAAGATTTTTCCTCCTATCTGAGACTGCACTTCTGAGTGCGGTCTTTTTATTATTCGCATAATCAGTTATTCTGTATATATAAATTTGTAAAGGGGATAACGATTGTGGGAGAGAAAGCAAATGCAGTTAAAAATTTTTTATTTGAAAATGTTTTGTCAATAGTAGCTGATCAGGGAAAAGACTTTCTAAAAGAAAATGCTTTACCTTTATTAACAAATGAAATTGTGAAGCAAGGTGGTGATATATTGATTGATTACGGAGCTGGTTTGATACCGGGCATTGGGGGAGCTATAACTGAGTTTAGGACGAATAAGAAAATAAGAAACTTAGAGATTATGGTTCAAGCAATCAGTAGAAGAAACGAAGAATTGAAGGAGAAATTTGAAAAACAATCTTTAGAAAATAAGGAAGTTTTAGACGAAATATTTGAAATGGTCATGAAGAAAATTGAATCTACTAATCAAGCAGAAAAAATTGAATTTATGATTAATGGTTATTCAGAATTTTTGAATTTGGATAATCCATCTTTTGATGTGGCTTATTTATATTTTGATACGCTTGATAAACTGACTATTTTAGATATTTCAGTTCTTAAATTGTCCTATAAAACCAATACATTTGCTGATATCGATGGATACAATAACTATACAGAGTTATTAGAAGCATTCGATATCAATTACGACCAATATGTTGCAGTTAGAGAGAACTTATATCGGTTAGGCTTAATGCAAAATGAATATGATGATAAGCTTGCAAAAGATATAAAAAAAATGCAAATTGCCATTGAGGAAATTAGAAATTCTACAGAGAGCATATTAAATTCTTTGTCTGGGAAAAGAAAAATAAAATTGAAAAGTCTAACTAGCAAAAGTAAGATAAGTCTTAAAGCAAAGGATAGATTGAAAATATCAAAATTTGGAAAAGATTTTATCCGCTTTTTTATTATCAATAATCAAGAAAAATAGATCATTCTTTGAATGGTCTTTTTTTATACGTAAAAAAACCACTAGACTATGGAATCTAGTGGATAGGTAGCAGACTATATTACAAAAAGATGGGTTTTCTAGGTGTAAATAACTGTTTCAGCATTTAAGGAGTTGCTACCCAAAAGCATTATAGCAAATTAATAGTGATAGACATTATCCAATTTATGTAAGAAATGACATATTTAGTACATAAAATTAATTAAGAATGTCTCTTTTAGTATGTAAAAAACCGCTAATATCGGAAAATTAGCGGATAGGCAGTTATAGTAAGACTTGTTGATAGAATTTTAAATCGCAAAATCTAAATTCATCAAGAAGGAATTCCTGCCTGTAAAAATTCTAACAAATATTAAAAAAATTGTAAAACATTTATGTGTTTGTTTTTTTTACATTAATTGCAATCGAGCTTCAGATGATGAGTTAGTAACTATGTTTACTGAACAACAAAAAAACCACCAGTGAAATTAATCATGGGTGGTTAGGTAACTAGTACGATATGAGGAATTTCATGTGCAAGAAATTTTCTAAGGTATGTCGCTACCCGTAAATAAATTATAGCAAATCATTCATTAATTGTCTTGTCTGATGCATATAAAAACCGCTAGTGGTGACATACTAGCGGTTAGGTAGCTAATTGTGTGTCTTTTCATGGAATCATGAATTACATAAGGTGTTGATTTAAAAATAAAAGGAGTTGCTACCTAATAAAATTATAACAAATAAGAATGAAGAATAAAAGAGATTGCCTTGATGGCTTCTTTTTTTGTTTGGAGGGAATGAAGGATGGATAATTATTGGTACATATCCCTGAACCACCATTATCCGAAACCCATGAAAAACCAACATAAACGGGTAGTAATGTCGGTGCAGATTAAGAAAGAATATTCCATCATTGAGATGACACGAGAAGCTACACCACAAGAAATTGACTATTGCAAGTTGGTATATTGCGGTCATGGGTGTTGGAGTGACAAACATGTACAAGAGAATGTAGAGAAGTATATTTGATTTACGAAAACAAACTCAACTATTGAAGCGAAAAGTGAGGTGGTGTTAATGGATGGCTAGAAAAAGAGACCCTCGTCGTGATGAAGCTAAAAAAATATGGCTAGATTCAGGTGGGAAAAAGGTTCTTAAAGAATTAGCTAGTGAACTAAATGTTTCTGATTCTCAAATCAGGAAATGGAAATCTGTTGATAAATGGGCGGAAGAATTAAAAGGTAACGTTACTAAATCGAATAGTAACGTTACCAATAAAAGTGGAGCGCCGCCAGGTAATAAAAATGCTAAGGGGAACAAAGGAGGTTCTCCTCCTAAAGGTAATAAGAACGCTATTAAAACTGGCGAATACGAAACAATATTTGCCGATATGTTATCTGACGAAGAAAAGGACATCTATTCTAATCTGAATGATGATCCTTTTTTTATTTTGAATGATGAAATTCGCCTGCTTAAAATTCGCCAGTTTAGAATGATGAAACGTATTAAAGAGGCTGAGAAAGGCTTAAACGATGAAGAGGTTGAACGACTGCAACAGTTGCGAAAAGTCAAAGAACCATCTTCGATTGGCGGAAAAGTTGTCACTGTCAAGAGAGAAGTTTTAAAAGATGTGCAAATAACTCGTAAGACATTTAGAAAACTAGATGACATTCTGGCTATTGAAGATGCGTTGACAAGAATTAGCAATCAGTTAACAAAGGCTATTAAGCAACAGAATGCCTTGCTAGCAAATGATGCCAAATTACAACTATTGAAGGTTCAAACTGAAAAAGTTAAAGCTAGTTTAGATGCTACAAGTGGAGACATGGATATGCCAGTTTTCATCGATGATATATCAGGTGATGAATATGAGTAAAAAATTATCTGAATTTCTTCCTAAAGCATTTCATACTACTTGGAGGGTAGCATTAAACTCAAATATATTACATGTTGTTGAAAAAGGTGGCCGTGGGTCAGGTAAATCATCTGGCATAGCACACATAATCGTTCAATTGATTATGAGATATCCTGTAAATGCTGTGGCCATTAGATATGTTGATAATACGATTGAGTTATCTATTTTTGAACAGATTAAGTGGGCCATTGAGGAGCAAGGTGTGTCTAAGTATTTTAAAGTAAATAAAAGTCCTATGAAAATCACCTATAAACCTAGGGGTAATTATATTGTTTTTCGAGGCGCACAGAATCCAGAAAGGATTAAATCATTAAAGGATTCAAGATTTCCATTTGCTGTAGCTTGGATTGAGGAATTAGCCGAGTTTAAAACAGAAGATGATGTAAAAACCATAACTAACTCATTACTACGTGGTGAATTAGCAGATGGTCTTTTTTATAAATTTTTTTATTCGTACAATCCTCCTAAGCGACGACAATCATGGGTTAATAAGAAATATGAATCTAGCTTCCAACCTAAGAATACTTTCGTTCATCATTCAACATATAAGGATAATCCATTCATAGCTCAAGCATTTATTGAAGAAGTTAATGCCACGAGAGCTAAGAATCCGAAACGTGCTGAGTGGGAGTATGACGGCAAAGCTATTGGTTCAGGAGTTGTTCCGTTTGATAATTTACGAGTAATAAAAGGTTGTATTACTGATGAGATGGTAGCTAACTTTGATAATATCAGAAACGGTCTTGACTTCGGTTATGCTACTGATCCGTTAGCGTTCGTTCGATGGCATTATGATAAAAAGAAAAATGGTATCTATGCTATTGATGAGATATACGGTGTGAAAATCAGTAATCGTGAGTTTGCCCAAAAGGCGAAAGCAAAAGGTTATCAGTCTGATCGTATTGCATCGGATTCAGCAGAACCTAAATCCATAGCAGAATTGAACAATGAACACGGAATGAGCCACGTATTTGGAGTTAAAAAAGGCCCCGACTCTGTGCAGTATGGCGAGGAATGGTTGGATGATTTGGATTTTATTTGTATCGACCCACTAAGAACTCCAAATATAGCCAAAGAGTTTGAAAGTATTGATTACCAGACGGATAAAGATGGCAATCCTAAGCCAAGGCTTGAGGATAAAGATAACCACACAATCGATGCAACAAGATACGCTTTTAGCGAAGACATGGAGAAAAATAACGTAAGTTTCATTAAATTTTAGGAGGTGGAATGATTGTTTCAAAGTGATTTAACATTGAGTCGATATAAAAGATTACGAACGAAATATTCTACACAAATAAACGAAGAGCTGTTTGATCCAAATGACTTTATAACAGAGATGAAGCCATTTTTTGATGACAGAGAGCGTAAATACAAAGCTTATACAAGTGAAGAAAATGAGATTGATAGCAGACCTAAACCAAACACAAAAATTATAAAAGTGAATAATAAACTTCACGCTGGCTTATACAACACCATTGTTGATCAAGCAGCTGATCATTTCACAGGTATCCCAGTTAAATGGGATTATGATATTACTGAACAACGGAAGTCCTTAATTCAAAAAACAAAGGATTTATTTTTAGGTAACGTCAGCGCGAAGATAAAAGCACCTAAAGAATTCGATAGACTAGCAGAATTAGTTAAAGAAATGCGATTCGCAATGTTGGATTCAGACACGGCACGATATCAAGGCGCTTGTGGGGTTGCTTTTCGTTTGTTAGAACCCGTTGAAACTGCTAAAGGTTGGCAGATGTGGGCTAGCAACGTTGAGCCATGGAGAGCCGAAAAATATGAAAATGCAGATATTTTCATTCGAGAAAAATATGACACACACCAAAAGAAATTTTTCGAAGAAATGAAAGTTGTTACTAAGAAAAAAATCTTAACGTATAACAGATACGTGGAAACAAATTTAATGAATGCGGCTGAAACATTTAAATTGACATCAGAAACTGATAACCCTTTAGAAACGTTCTATCTATCAGAATTTAAAAACAACACGAACCGTTATTGTGATTTTGAAGTAGCAGAGGAACTTTCTGATGCATTTGATAGAAGCCTGTCTGACCAACAAAACGAAGTTGAACAGTTTAAACTTGCTTACATGGCCATTAGTGGCTCGCGATTGGATGAAAAAGAAGCACGAAGAATGATGGAGCAATTAGGTATTATTAACTTGCCAGATCCACAAGCTAAGGTTGGCTATGTAACGAAAGATATTAACAAAGATTTCAACGAGTATCATCTTAATCAGTTGAAAAAGCTTTACTACACAGTCACTAAGTCAATCGACTTCAACGATGAAGTATTTAAATCCAATAGCTCTGGTGAAGCTCGCAAGTGGCAAATAATAGCACTAGAAGCCAAAACAAACACGAAAGAACAGTACTTTAAAGAAGGATTAAAAGAAGTTGCAGAGACCATGGCGGCTTTTATAAAATTTAACGATAAATTAGAAGTAGATGTTTCTAAAATTGTGTTTACATTTAGTCGTAGTTTACCAACCGATATTGGATATCTTGCTGAGGCGTTACCTAAATTAGCACCTTATGTATCAAAACGTACTATCATCAATCAAATTCCATTCGTTAAAGATCCAGATTACGAGGCGGACATGATGAATTTAGAACAAGGGCAAAACTATCCAAGCGGGGAATACGGCAAGCTAGGCGGTGCGGATAATGACGAAGAAGAAAATAACGGCTAGTGAACGTTATTGGGAAAAACGCCGAGAATTAGAAGACAAAGCACGTTTGAAACTAGAGAAGAAAACTCTTAGTGAGCTAGAATCTGTTTTTGAACGTGCTTTAGTTAAAATTCAACGACAGCTATTGTCACAAGCGGATTTACACGACATCACACAAAGCGAAATGCTAGAAGACTTTAGCAAACGAGACCAAGAAAAGTACCGCAAGTACATTGAGAAAAACTATGAAAAGTTGATGGAGTCTGACGAAGCTTATAAGCAATTCATAGATGAGCATTTCCCATCTTACGACTATGCAAAAGTCAATCGCCTATTACAATTACGAGCAGATATCTTTTCAACGTTAGCTGATGAAGCAATCGCAAGCGACGTTAACGGTAAATTTAATAACGACTTAGAAAACATTACAAAACGAATCTACAATTCTAATTCTAATGCGTTGATGCAATTATTAGGCGGTTCAGCACCTGGATTAACTAAGAATGAACTAGAAAACATCATGAACTATCCGTGGAGCGGAAAAACATTTTCATCTCGCTTGTGGGGCAATATATCAACTCTAGAGCAACGTTTGAGCAATTCCATTATTAATTCATTGGCAAGTGGTGAAGGTGTTTTAGAAGCTCTTAGAACGATGAAAAACGATGGTGTTATTAGCGGCATGTTTAAGTTAGAGCAGGGGAAGTTTAATCGATCGATTGAAAATCTTGTTAGAACGGAATATTCACATTTTGCTGTAGAAGGTGTAAGAAAATCGCTAAAGGATGTAGGTGTTAAGCAAACACAAAGCTGGTCGGCAGAAGATGAGCGTGTTTGTTCTATTTGTGGTGGACGTCATGGAAAAGAGATTAAAGATGATTGGCATCCACCGTATCATGGACGTTGCCGTTGTACTGAAATACCAATTATCCCTGAAATTAGTGATGATATAGATAAATTGTATGAAGAAATGTTCGGTGATTTATTGGATGAATTCGCTAATAATAATTGGGGAATAAAATTAAATAGGAGAGGATGATAGCAATGAAAGGATTATTCGAAGCAGTGTTGAATCTAGATGTTTCCAACGGTACAGAAAAAGCCTATAAAAAAGCTTTTGAAGAAGAAAACGAACGATATTTGACCAAGCATACTTTGAGAGACGGCAGCGGTAACGTCATCAAAGATGAGCTTAAATCAGTTTGGGGCGGTAATTATTGTCACGTCGATATTTTGTATTCTTTACCAGGTAAAAAAAGTAAATTAACTATTTCGATTGTGTCTAGGACTCTGCAAAATGTAAAAGATGCTGTCACTGATTATCGAATGCTAGGCGCTGAACTGGTCCATAAGAATTGGGAGTGATTAGATGGATCCGTATGATTACTTAGATGCAGATTATGAAGAGCATTTACTAAGAGAAGAAGAGCAATTAAAGCCTAACAAAAGTTAGGCTTTTTATCTTGTCCGAAATGACGTTAAACTAGCGCAATGCTGGGCTTGATTGAATGGTGGGGCGCAATAAATAAATCTAAAGCAATGCGGGGCGTGCAAACGAATCGCGGGGCGAAAGGAGAAACAAAATGAAAACAAAAAAATTATTACCAATGAATTTGCAGATGTTTGCTGATGGTGGGGGAAATGAACCAGAGTTCACTATTGATGATTTTAAAGCATTTGTCGAATCGAATGAAGATGCACAGAAATTCATTCAATCTCAATCACAAAGTGCTGCAGACAAACAATTAGAAGCTTGGAAACAGAATAACCTCGATAAGCTAAAACAGGAAGCTGTGAAGCAATATGAAGAAGCGAAAAAGAACAAAACACCAGAACAGCTAGAACTTGAGAAATTAAAAGCTGAGTTTGAAGCAGAGAAAGCTAAGAGCCGTTCGAACGAAAATAAAGCTTTTGTTGCTGAACAAATCGCGGGGTTAGATTTGGATAAAGAATTGAAAGATTCAATTTCTCAATTCATGTTAAACACTTTAGTTAGTTCAGATACAGAGTTCACACAAAAGGCTGTAGAGTCATTCACAGGTGTTTTAAGCACCATCAATGAAAAGCATGCTGAAGCAATTAAAAACATGGAAATGACAAAAGCATTCGGTAATAAGCAACAAACTAATGCATCTGATGGTAATCAGTCAACGCAACCGATTGAAAATCCTAAAGAAGCATTAGGGCAAAAATTACAAGCATTCAATTAGGAGGAATTTATAAATGAAAAAAACTACAGTAAATAATCTAGAATACTTAGATATTTCACAAGAAATCAATGCATTACAACGTCCGTCAACACCTTTTTTAAGCTGGTTGTTGGGGGCTGGCAAAACACGTCCAGCAACATCAACAGAAATTAAATGGCGCGAATATGAAATGAACGGCGAAGACTCTTCGGCTCAATTAGAAGGCGGGGAATATAATGAGGCTGAATCAGGGCGTAAATGGTTCAATAACTACGCTGAAATTTTCCGTAAATCTACTTCCGTTTCAGGTACATTAGATGCTATCAATGTAAATGGCGTAGGTAGTGAATTAGCTAATCAAGTCTCTCAACGTGCATTAGAAATGAAGTTAGATTTAAACAAAAAGCTATTAATTGGCGTAAAAGCTGATGAAAATGGTTCTAAAGGGCGTCAAATGGCTGGTGTAATTAACTTAATCAACTCTGATAACTTAGTTAAAACGTCTGCAGCTGATGCAGTAACACGTAAAGATGTGGATAAAATGTTTAAAACTATGTTTGACAAAGGTTATGCAGGTGAAAAACTATGTCTAGTTTCGACTGATATGGTTGATTTAATGACCGATGAAGTTGATAAAGCAGGTACAAAAGTGTTTAATTTTGGGGATCAGGTCGCTTTTGGATTGCAACTAGGGAAAATCGTTTCAAATTATGGATCAGGTACAGCTTTAATTGAACCGTCATTGCCAAGTGGAACAATGATTGCTTTAGATACAAACTATGTGGAGCTACGTCCGGTACGTGAATGGCGCGCAGAGGAATTAGCTAAAACAACTGATTCAAAACGTATTGGTTTAGTTGGTGAGTACACGATTGAATACAACGCTTCGAATTCAGGGGCAATCTTAAACCTTGCAACTGCAACACCAGGTGAATAATTAAAAAGTAAAGGAGAATAATTATGGTTAAAAAGTCAGAGGTCAAAGAAGAAGTAATCGAAGAGACAAAAGAAGTAACTGAAGAAGTGAAACCTGAAACAAAAACATTCAAAGTTTTAAAAAATAAAAATTTCGTTGGTTTTGTTCATCCTGAAACACGTAAATTTATTACAGCAGTTGACGGAAAAATCGAAGTGAGTGTTTCTGATAAAAAAGCTATTGCAATTTTAGAAGAAGCTGCAGATTTAACAGAAATTTAGGTGATTATATGACAGACGAACAAAAACGAAAAATAATTGAATTGATTCAAACGATGTTGCCAAACGTTGCAAAAGAACGTATTTCGTCTGTCTTAGACCTTGTTCTTTTAGAAATCAGTTCATATAACACGTGCAAGATTGAAATTGATTGGGCGTTATTCAATTCGTTAATCACAGAGATTTTGTATCAATCACTTAAAAGCGAAACAGAACAAGCTGTAACTAGTGTTAAACGCGGTGATACATCTATTACTTATGCAACCACGCAGAATAGCATAATAGCGTTGTTAGGTAATTACAGCGACACTATAAAACGTTTAATTGGCTGTGATAGTGGGGTGTTTTTCTATTGAATGAAGCGGATATTTTGGCAATGACCTATCTTGATACTTGTGTTATTGAAAGAATGGGTGATATCGAAAATCCTGAAACAGGTATTACGGAACAAGGTTATTCACCAATTCATGATGGGAAGTTAAAATGCGCACTGTCTCAAAGTGGACTGGGTAGCGCTGGAAGCTTACCAGTTGTTGAAAACAAAGGTACCTTTAATATCACTTACGAAGATCAAAAATTGTTTTTAATGCCTGATGTAGATGTGAAAAAGGCCGACAGAATCACGGTCATTCAAAGTACAGGTCAAAAGCATATTTTATTTGCAAAGAAACCCTTTAACTATCCAAGTCACATCGAAGTGACATTGACAGGAAGTGCAATCGATGAGTAAAAGTGATTTTAGAATGACTTCGAATGCTGACAAAGTTATTGCAAACTTGAAGAAAATGACACCAATTGCTGAAAAAGAAGGTATTGCGATGGTCAATGATTCGTTAGCGAAGATTTATCAGTTAATTGTACCTATTACGCCGATTAAAACAGGTGATTTAAGACGTGGATACAGAATCATTAAAGCTAGAAAAACATCAAGTGGTAGAATCGTTGGTGCCTTAATTAACAATGAAAAATATTTTAAATATGTAAACGATGGGCACCGAACTAAGAATGGTGGATTTGTAAAAGGGTGATTCATGTTGCAAAAGTCTTATAAATTAGCTCATGCAACGTATATTCCAAAACGATTTAAACAAATGGCGATTGTCATCGCGAAGAAAGGATAGGGTATGTACGATAAAATTTTAAAAATGCTTACTAGCAAAATAAAACAGTTCTCGGATGCACCTATCTATCTTGATGATGTGATGCAATCGTCAGAACCGTTTTATTTTGTTTTAAGCGTAGAAGAAAGCTTGACTGATAATGTTGGCCAAAACGTTCAGAATAAAGCATATAACGTTGATATTGCGTTAGTTGATAGCAAGAAAAATAAACAATTAGTAACAAGCCTAACAGAAAAATGTGGGGCTTTTTTTAATGTTTTGAATTTAGATGAAAATGAACTATTTTCAGAAGATTATCAGACATTTAAAACAGATGGAATTCAACATGTTAATTTTAATGTTGCTTTTCCCCAATTAATCGAATGGAGTGAAAAATAGATGGCAAATAAGAAAAATGTTCATATTATTTCCGTTGAAACACCTACTTGGTTTCCTTTAGTAGATGAATCAGGTAATTTCCCTATCTATGATGAGCCAACAACAATCGGGACTGCAGTAAGTATTAAACCTGATGTAAGCACTGAAACTACAACTGATTATGGTGATAGTGTTGCACAAGATTCAACTGTATCCTTTGGTGGAGCTGAAATTGGTATGGAAACGAACGGATATGAAAATCAAGTTTTAGCAACAATTACAGGAGCAAAAATGGTAAAAGGCGGGGTGCTACGTTCGGGAGATGATATTGCGCGCGATGGAGCTTTTGCATATAAACGTTTAAAATCTAACGGAAAGTACCGATATACAATTTTTTATAAAGGTAAATTTGCCTTGACATCGGATGAAACATCCACTCGTGAAGGTAGTTCGGTTACGTATACGCATCCAGAATGGACAGGATCTTTTGTGGATGTTCCAGGATTAGGATATATGTATTCTGTGGATGAAGACGATGAAAATGTAGATCGGGAAATGATTAGAAACTGGTTCGTTAAAGTAACTGATCCACGTGAAGAGTCTGCAACTCCTGTCAGTGGTGTAACTTTAGATAAAACGGAATTAGTTCTAACGGTTGGTGAAACTGCAACTCTAACGCCAACAATTGCACCTGAAAACGCAACAAACAAAAACTATTCATTCAAATCAAATGATACTTCAATTGCAACAGTAACACCTGTGCAAGGAAAAGTTACAGCAGTAACAGCAGGAACTACAACTGTTGTTGTCACTACTGAAGATGGCAACCATACAGCTGAATGCAGCGTAACAGTTAATGCATAATAAAATTTAAGGACGGCCAAGTGTCGTCCTATTTATATGGAGGAATAAAAAAATGGCAAGCAAATTACAAACGACAATTAAACTTTACTTAAAAGATGAAGAAGGCAATTTCACCACTAAACAATTCAAATCCGCTGAAATGTTACCAGGATCTGTTATGGAAGATGCAACAGAATTACAAGTAGAACTAGAAGAAATCGTCAAAACAAACGACATGGAGGAAATTCGGCCTGTCTTGCGTAAGTGTTATGACTTTATCGCAAAAGTTATTTTTGAAGGTCAATTTACGGGCCAAGAATTTCTTGACGGAATGGATGCACGTGAAATCTTAAAAATTACGGGGCAACTATTAGGGTCTGTTTCTAGCGGTTATGATGCAGTTTATTCTGATCAGAAAAAAAAGTAACAGATCTCCTTTATCATCCTCATTTTAAATTTAGTCCACAGTACCGAGAAGCAGAATTAAAAATTGCGTTGCTTGAAAATGGGTGGACACTAAACGAAATTGAGAATACAGACTTGAACGAACTTATGAAGCTTTATGCGTTCAGAGATGCTGTTAAAGAATTTGAAGAACTTAAATTCCTTGACGAACACACAATGTTCTAGAAGGGAGGGGGTACTTATTGAACAATGAAGACTTAGTATTAAAAATGATACTGGATGAATCAGGATTCTCCCAAGGGCTAAATTCGGCAGTAAAAAAGTTGCAAGGTTTTGATGGAGAGGTTGACAGAACAGGACAAAAAGGCGGCCGCTCTCTTGGAAGCATATGGACGTCGTTTGTTGGTAACTTTTTAGCCAGCGGAGCAACTAAAATAATTTCAAAAGGAATTGGGTTGATTACCAGCAACATAGATGGGGCCATTAATCGCGTGGATACGTTAAATAACGCAAACCGTGTATTTGAAAATATGGGTTTTTCAGCTGGTGAAACATCAAAGACAATGGATAGCTTAAAGAAGAGTATCCAAGGGTTACCTACACCTTTAGACAGCGCAATTAAAGGTGTTCAATTAATTGCTTCGTCTACAAATGACTTAGGAAAATCAGAACAGATTTTCGCAGCTTTAAATAATGGTATCCTCGGCTTTGGTGGGTCTGCAGAGATGGTAGACAATGCGATCATCCAGCTATCACAATCATTTTCAAATGGTAAAGTAGATGCGCAAACGTGGAACTCAATGATTAACAGTGGTTTGGGCCCAGCTTTAAACGCATTAGCGAAACAAATGGGGTTAACTGCTGGTCAGATGAAAGAAGGACTCTCCGATGGTTCAATTTCAGTTGAAGAATTTCAAGACTCTCTAATTAAATTGAATAAAGAAGGCGGAGGAGGTCTTAAATCATTAGAACAGATTGCTAAAGACTCTACTGCAGGTATTAAAACCGGATTGGCTAACATGAAAACTGCGATCGTTCGTGGCGTGGCCAATGTTGTAACTAAAATTGACGAAGGCTTAAAGGGTGCAGGTTTTGGAAGTATAAGTGAAATCATTGCTGACAAAGGGGCAAAAATGGAAGCAGCTTTATCTAAATTTGCCGAGATGATTCCGCCAATGATAAAAACAGCCAAAACATTGTATGATACGTTAAAACCTTATGCACCATTGCTTGCAGGTTTAGCTGGCAGTATTGGAACGTTGATGCTTGCTAAAAAAGTAAGTGCAGCATTCACGGCTTGGCAAAAAGCAACAGAAGGATTATCAATTGCGCAAGCGATACTTAATTCAACTATGTTGGCGAATCCATTTGTCGCTATTTTAGCTGCAGTTGTAGGTTTAGTCACAGCGTTTATTTATCTTTGGAAAACCAATGAAGGTTTTAGAGATGCTGTTAAAAACATTTGGAAAAACATACAGGAGGTCATTTCAAGCGCTGCCGATGCAGTTGTAAAAGCTTGGGATTCGACAATGGAATTCTTCAGCAATATGTGGGATGGCACAAAAGAAGCTTTTTCAAATGCTGGTACATGGATGAAAGAAGCACCTGGAAATGCAGCCGACTGGGTTAAAAATAAATGGAATGGTACTAAAGAATTCTTTAGTGGACTTTGGGATTCAACAAAAGAAGGCTCAAAAAACACATGGGAAAATATCAAGCAGGGTGCTGCTGATAGTGCTAAAAGCGTTGGCGAAAGTTTTAAAAATGGCTTTGATAATGCAAAAGACTGGTTTAAGGGTGTTGGAAAATCAATATCAGATGTTTTCACAACAGCATTTGATTTTGTTTGGAAATATATTGGTCCGTATGCAACAGGAATCAAAAATGCGTTTAAAATGGTTGTTAACGCTATGAAAGCGAACATTGAAAATGTCAAAATGATCGCTGAAAATGTCGTTACCATTCTAAAAAATGTTCTGTTAGCTCCGATACTTTTCATTACATCAATGATTACCGGCGGATGGGAAGAAGCAAAAGAGAACATGATTGCCGTTTGGGATAATATTGCTGAAGCTGCTCAGACTATTTGGTTCGGGATTAAAAATATCTTTTATAACACTGTTACAGCTATTTCCTATTCAGTTACTTCTATTTTTAATGGATTGATGTTGACAATTAAAAAGATTTGGATTGATGTGAAGTTATTTTTCACCTTACTTTGGATTGACATCAAATATGGAGCAATCAACGTTTGGATTGAAATTAAATATTCTATCATCGAAACGTGGATAAATATTAAATTTGAAGCAATAAGAATATGGGAAAGTTTGAAAACTTGGTTCTTCGAAACAGTAGAAAACATTAAAAATGGTGTGATCGATGGCTGGAACAACCTAAAACAAGGAACCATTGATACATTTAATGCAACTGTTCAATGGTCAAAAGATACATGGTCCAATTTCAAACAGTGGATTATTGATGCGGCGGTTGGAATAAAAGATGGTGTTGTTCAAACCTGGTATAGAATTAGAAATGGCACAATAGATACCTTCAACAACATGGTGCAAGGTGCTAAAAACGCATGGAATAATCTCACAAGAAGTGTCAGTGATACAGTGTCAAATGTAAAACAAACTTTTGAAGATTTAAAACATGTTGATTTATTTGAAATTGGTCAGAATATTATTCAAGGGCTTATTAATGGCATAACAGACAAGTTTAATAAATTAAAAGAAACAATGTTTAATATGGCTGATAATATTAAAAAATGGACTCAAAAGCAATTAAGAATATTTTCTCCTTCGAGATGGATGCGGGATATGATTGGTAAAAATATCGTGTTGGGTGTCGTTGCTGGTATTGACCAAGAAAAAGGAACTTTGGATAAATCGGTTAAAAAAATGACTGATTTGCCAACGGAATTACCGGATTTTTCTGTCACAGGTAGATATATTAGTAAACAGGAATCTCAAGCATCTAAATCGGATAAGAACAACAGCAATGCAACGACTACCTTTGGTGGTGATACCTTTAACATTAATTTACAAGCAATGGGTGAATTAGATGATAAGCAATTAATGAGCATGGCTCAAAAATTAGTTAAATACATTCAAGTCGTCAAAAATAGAGATAGCGATGCAGTAGGAGGTGCTTTTGGTGGAATTTAAAAGAGGTCAGTTTTTTCTTAATGGAAAACATAGCTCTGAATTTAATGTGTTTATGAGAGAAAGACCTGAACGACTTTCTGCTGGACGTGTAGTAGAGCTTAGGGAGCGAATGGGTAATGATTCAATAGCTGTTGATTTTGAGTATTATAAAAATGTAGAACGCACTATTACATGCTATGCGAAAGCAAGAAATTTACAAGAAGTATCTTTCTTAGAAGATGAAATCACGTTCTGGCTCGATATGGGAAACTACTCAGACTTTATCGTCTATTTTGATGAACATTACATCTATCAAGCCATCGTAACAAGTCCACCAAAGTTTACAGGAACAAGAAAAACAGGGATTTTAATTCCTTTTGAGTTTACTGTAAGTATCCGACCTTTCAAAAAAAATCGTATTGGCCAATATTGGACAAGTAATCCTAAACAATTAATAAACACAGAAAAATATCCTTCAGAACCTACTATTCAGATTTTTGGTTCTGGGGATATTTCTTTTTTCATCAATAATCAGGAATACGCATTAAAAGCGATTGCTGGAGACATCATTATTGATTCAGAAAAACAAGAAGCTTATCGAAACTCAGGTGGAGCTTTTGAAATTTTGGATCATAAAACACTTTTCAAAGATTACCCAATTTTAAAAAGTGGAGAAAATAATTTTCGCTGGACTGGAAAAGTTACAGAGTTTAAGGTTCAGCCTAATTGGAGGCGGAAAGTTTGATTCCAGTTATTTTTAAACCTGGAGAAAAAGATTTTACAACAAACGGCTTAGGACGTCTTATTGATGCGACACGTTGCGAAATCACTGAAGAAGCAAACGGAAAATATGAACTAGAAATGGACTATCCAGCGATTAGCAGATTTAGTGATTATTTCGAAAATGGCTATCAAATTAAAGCAAAGCCAAATGACTTAGAAGAATACCACATTTTCGAGATCAAACAAACGTTTAAAGATACGTTTACTAATAGTATTGTCATTTATGCTCAATCTCGTACTTATAAACTAGGAAATAGACAAGTAAGGCTAGTGACAGTTGATAATCGTAATGGCTCAGAAGCAATGAAATTAATCGAACAGAACATGGATGAACCATGCGATATCAAACTTCATTCTGATATTAACACAGCTTCTAGTACGATATTTGAAGCTAGAAATGTACTTAATTGTATAGCTGGCGAACAAGGTTCTTTGCTTCAATACTGGGGTGGAGAAATCAAACGAGAACCTTTCAAATTATCTTTGTTAAGACGTAGAGGACGAGATAACGTTGGAACTGTTCGTTATGGTAAAGATTTAAAAGGGTTAACCATTAAATTTGATTGGCAATCAATTGTTACTAAAGTTTTACCATTTGCAGAACTTCAAAGTGGTGCAGACGGAACTTCTCAACGGATTTATGGAAATGCAGTTAAGAGCGAATATATCAGCAAGTATCCTGATGTTTACGCTCAATACGTTCAATTTACTGAAGAACAAGGAGTAAAAGATTTAGCTAGCTTAAACAAAGTGGCTGGAAAATACTTTACTACGTTATATCCAGGAAGTGATAAGCCTAAAGTTTCTATTGAATTAGAAATTGAGAAACTCACAGACTCAGAAGAAGCAAAAGAATTTGCGAAAATGCGAAACTATAATTTATTCGATACGTTCATTGTGTATCACAAGCTTTATGATATTGACATTCAAACGAAAGTTACAGGAATTGTCTATGATGCTTTAGCAGAAAAAACAATAAAAATCACTGCGGGAGATATCCAAGTTTCTTTTTATAAACAGCAAAGTCAAGATTTTCAAGAAGCGATTAAAACCTTAACTAAAAAAGATTACATGAGTAACTTTATTGATTACATCACCGATTTAATCAATGGCGTGAAAGGTGGTAGTATTCTTCAATATCCTAAAAACAGGCCGCATACGCTTTATTTTATGGATACAGATTCCACAGATACTGCAAAAAATGTCATCGCCATTAATAACCAAGGTATAGGCTTTTCAACTACTGGATGGAAAGGCCCCTTTAGAAATGCTTGGACCATTGATGGTATTTTAAATGCTGACTTTATCCGAGCAGGTAAAATTAGATCGGATATTTTTGAAACGTCATTCAATGCATATGGAGATATTTTGCGTTTAGTTAACGGCGCTCTGCAAGCTTGGAATGGGAAAACTAAAATAATGGAACTAACCCGAAAAGGCATGGGGTTTTGGGATGGTTCGAGCCATGTAGGCAACATGGGGACTAAAGGAAACCCATTTCCATTATTAAACGACGCAAATGGTAAACCCGTAGTAACAGATGGTAAATCGTTGTTACTTGTGGGTAACAGTCCCACTAACATCATCGGTCTTTCTAACGAAGAAAGTACAGGTTTGATCATTAGGGGAGCTACTCAGTGGAATCTTGCTAATAACTCTTATTTCATCGGAAAAGGCGGTAACAAATCAACTATTTATGTTGATAGATTGATTGTCGGCGGTAAAGAAGTAATACCTGGTGATGGATCAGGCGGCAATGATGGTGATGTACCACCAGAGCTAACAACCGAAAAAGAGAAAAATGCTTGGGCCGTTTGGCAGTTCTTGAAATCTAAAGGATACAGTGAACAAGCAGCCGCTGGAATATTAGGTAACATGGACCAAGAATCTGGTATCATGCCTGATATTGATGAAGGTGGGGGCGGTCCTGGTTACGGTCTAGTTCAATGGACATCGCCAATTGCTGGTGAAAGCGGACGTGCTTATGTGCAACGTTTGCTAGCTCAAGCTGGAATAAGTGGAGACTATCGAAATATTACCACACAGTTGAAGTTGCTTGATTGGCATATGCATAATGGCCAATATATTCCTTCTGCGGCTTATCCATATTCCGTTGCAGAGTTCAAAGCATTAACAGATATTGGCACAGCCACGATGGCATTTGAAGCGAACTTTGAACGTCCAGCGGTCACACATCCAGAACGAATTCCGATGGCCCAATATTGGTATGATTTGCTACACAATTTAAAACCAGGGACTAATAAGTGGGTTAATCCTGTGCGTTCTAGTTACACTATCACTCAAGAATGGGATGAGATTGGCTGGGGGACAAATGTGATTCATGGTGGTATTGATATTGCATCGATGCCTGCTGGAAGTATGCCACCTGTTTATGTTGCCCGCTCGGGTACAGTAGAAACTGTCACTTATGATGGGACAGGCGGAAATTACGTAGTAATTAAGCACGATGATGGCTACTGGACCTATTATGGTCACTTGGATTCGGTCGATTTGTCAGTAGGCGACAAAGTAACAACTAATTCACGTGTGGGAATCATGGGAGCAACTGGATTAGCTTCTGGTGTTCACCTTCACTTTGAAGTATGGAAAGGCGCTCAGTGGCAACGAATCAATCCACGTGATGTTATTAATTTTTAGAAGGGGTGTGAATAAATGAGTAAATGGCAAGCAACACTAAGCACCACGGAGCCATACAATTACATTGGTATTCAAAATGTACGGCAAGGGAACCGAAATACCGAGGTTTTAGAAGCTATATTAGTTGAAAATGCTTTGCCACTTGATTTAACAGGTTGCGAAGTTTTTTTTGAATCAGTTATTGATAAAAAGTATCCGATTCAACGAGCGGCAAAAATTGTGAATGCCAAAAAAGGGATTATCCAGTATACCTTTGATGAATATTCTATGCAGTCATTGCACAGACAGGAAGCATACTTCAGTATTCATAAAGGCGACAATCTAATTGGCTCAACGCAGAACTTTTCTTACTTTGTTGTGAATGCTGTTTCTAAAACAGAAGGTGAAATGGGTTCGTATTGGCAATCAATAGAAGATTTGATTGCTGATATGACCGCTTTTATCAACGAAAATAAGGGCGATTTTACTGATTGGATGAATGCTAGAAAAGATGAGTTTGAAGCGTGGCGAGATGCGCAAAAAACAGATTTCACTTCATGGTTCGAATCAATCAAAGATATTTTAAAAACGATTGATCCTGGCGGTACGATGTTAGTCGAGCTAATGGATGCACGTGTAGACATTCAAGGAGTGCGCCATAATTCAATTTCTGAACGTTTATTGGCAGATATGGAATATTTGTATCAGAGGTTAGAAGAACGGCTATACACCATCAAGTACGGCAATGTAAACACGTTAGAAATTTTAGAGGATGATTCATTTTCTAAGAATCATGAAGTTGAACTGGTGGGTACAGTCAATTTTCCAATCGAGGAAGGGGCGTTAATCATAGCGACAGTTGATGATCCAAAACAAAATGTTTTTACGATTGAAGGTGCAGATAATGGTTGATGCTAAAAGAATGATGGAAACCGATGAAAATGGTATTAAACGTCAGTTTTTTCCTATGACACACGTATCGGCAATCCTTGGACTAACAGAGATAATGGCTGGTAATTCAAAAGTATCTTCAGTAAATGGACATACAGGCGCAGTCATTATTACGCGTGCAGACTTAGATTTACCTATCGATGGGATTATGATTTCGAAACAGGAGTATGACAAAATGTTAAAAATCATAGCCGATTATGAAGCTGGAAAACTAGGTGGTTCTGGTGTTGAGTTTGAAAAAGTAAAAGGAGATGAAGAAATAAATGCCTGATTTATATGTAGTGAAAAAAGACGGCGTAGCTATTGATGTACAAACTAGTACAGCTGGCGTTGTTGGATTAAATGAATTTGTTGATGGAAAAATTAGTGGTGCTGGAGCAGGCACTGTTTCGTCTGTAAATGGTCACACAGGTGAAGTTACATTAAGTGCTACTGACGTAAGAGCTTTGCCTGACACAACTATCATTCCAACACTTCCTGGCAATGCCACTGCTGAAAAAGACGGTTTAATGTCTAAAACGGATAAAGCAAAATTGGATGCATTACCAGTTTTTACATTTGAAAAGGTAGGTGAAGCGTAATGGCAGATATCGTTCAGTTAAAAGAAAATGGCACTGTAAAGTATATGAAAACACACGCAGATGCCATCGATGGTATTGAAGGTAAATTAGTAAAGGCTGTTGGAAATGAGACTGTTTTAGGTACTAAGGATTTTCAAGATGGATGTCTTTCAAAAGGCAACGCAGTATTAACTCAAAATGGATTAAAATATAAATCATTTACGCCAACTGATCTTGATTCTTTACAAGGTGGATCTGTAACTTTTGAACGTTACGGTGACATTGTAACTGTTCAATTTACGATTCAAACGCGAATCGATAAAGATTTTGCAAAAGATCAAACGATTGTTTGGGGAATACCAGATGAATTTCAACCGAACACGGACAAACTATTTCCGTTAATTAATAGTGTTGGGAGTGGCGGAATTGTTAAATTTGTCAGTGGTGTTAGAATATCAGCTCAAACAACCATCGCAAAAAACACGTGGTATTGGGGAACAATCACTTATATTGCTAAAAACAGATTATAATCAGGAGATGACATAGATGAAAACTATTTATAAAGTTTTGTATCCTGTGGGCTATGAACCACAAGAAGTAAGTGACACATACAACGTTGCTTTGCCATACGTGGTAGAAAAACCACTTGAAGGTTTAGCAAATGAACAATCACAATTCTTTAATTTCTCGGAACGAAAATGGGAAGAAGCGGTCACGCAAGATTATTCGAAGAAATTAAATCTGTTAGAAAACCTTTCAGCAGTATTAGAAGCAGATAACACTGCTTTAAAACAAGCAAATGAAAAACTAAATGCTAAAGCAGAATCGCTTGCGCAAATCAATTCAAAGACTATGCTTACGTCTCTTCAAAATACTAAAGAAATTGATGCGATTAAAGAACAAATCGGAGGTGCAAAATAATGTATTCATATGATGACATTAAACTGATGTATGACTGGGGGCTATTTACTCCAGAGCAGGTTGCAGAATTTGTACCTAGTTGTATTACAGAAGAGGAATTTACTAAAATGACAGGAAAACCGTTTAGCAAAAGCTAGGCGGTTTTTTGTTACAGGAATGGAGACGATAACTTGAAAGATGATCCTTTAATTGAAATCGTCGATCGTTTGGCACGGATTGAAACAAAGTTGGATAATCATGAACAATTAAGAGAGAAAGCAGATATAGCACTCTCAATGGCCAAAAACAATGAAGGCGATATTGCGGAAATAAAAGAGAATCAAAAGTGGACGTGGCGAACAATTGCAGGAATTGGGGTTTCTGTTGCTGTTTATTTAATCACGAAATACTTAGGAGGGATTTAGAAATGATATTACCAGACAAGTATTACAAAATTATCAAATGGGGCGTACTAACAGTGCTTCCTGCGGGATCTGTTTTAGTAGCTACGTTAGGTAAGGCTTATGGGTGGCAAGAAACCGATATGGCTGTTTTAACTATTAATGCCATAGCAACTTTTTTAGGAGTAGTAACAGGTGTGTCAGCATATAATTTAAAAGACAAGGAGAAGTAAAAATGAAAAAGAAAATTTTAGTAGGAGCGTTAATCGCTCTATTTTTTATGCCCACAATAAATGTGGATGCATACCAAGTGGAGCAAGACCCTATTAATTTTGGTGGATACTTTCCAGGGTATGCAACCAATGAATTAAT
>SKEW01000822.1_pt1 | contig 23488 bp, 20 predicted proteins | sample 4841441 | NCBI WGS metagenome assembly SKEW01 (sample SAMN11008799, study PRJNA524170) | human gut metagenome | isolation source: fecal sample from pouch patient p41 | place: Israel: Tel-Aviv | reverse complement strand
CATTTAATTCGTAAATGGCAGATGACCTATCGTCTATAACTATATTGATATTGGTTGTAGACCGAATAGATTACTGAGTATTAAATTAGGACAAAATAAATTGATTGAATATACTATTATTAGCGAAGTTTGGAGGTATAATGATTAATTATAGATATTTTTGAAGTGGGAGGATTTGATGTGAATAAGAAAAAGGCGTTTAGTATTATAGTTTTTTTACTAGTTGCTTTACTAGTTTTAGTTATTAGTGGATGTCTTTTTTCGGCGAATCACTTTTATTCAAAGGTAGAGACGACGGGGGCTTTAAACCCTGAAGAAGTTGGAGTTATAGAAGAGCTTGTGCCAAAAGAGGAAGAGTCTAATATTGTTAATATTGCTGTGTTAGGGATTGATCAAGATGGTGATGGATCAAATGGTCGTAGTGATGCGATTAAGGTGATTTCTCTTGATATGAATAAGAAAAAGGTGAAGATGACATCGTTTCAGCGTGATACGTTGATTTATATTCCTGAGCCTGAGAATGATTTTGATAAGTTAAATCATGCGTATTGGTATGGAGGCGCTCCATTAACATTAAAGACATTAAATTATCATTTTGATTTAGATATTACGCGTTATGTGGCGTTTAATTTTGATGCGATTGAGCATATTATTGATACGATTGATGGAATTGAATTAGATATTCATGAGAATGAGTTAAAGGTAACAAATGATTATATTTATCATTTAAATGGTTTTTCGGATACTGATGAAGATGCTCCTTATTTAACGAAAGGTGGATTGCAAAAATTATCTGGTCGCCAATCGATGGCGTATATGCGTAATCGTTATGTGGGGGATGATTTTGATCGAATGAATCGTCAGAATAAAGTGGTGGAAGCGATGATTGATAAAGTGATGAATCAAAGTTATACGGAGCTATTAGGCTTGCTAGACGCTTGTTTACCTTATGTTGAAACGAATTTAACGATGAATGAGATGATTAGTTTTGGAACAAAAGTTTTAACATTTGACTTAAAAAATATTGAGCAAACACAAATTCCAGCTTCTGATAATAAAAATAAAACGGTAAGCTATAAAGGGTATAATCCGCTTTATGTCATGAATAGTTATCAGGACTTAGTACGTGATGTGCATGCGTTTATTTATAATGACACTGAGTATCAGCCATCACAAACTGTGATTGAGACTGAGGCGGCAATCTATGAAACGTTTGGACGAGTTGAGTAAAGTAAAAAAGGAACCTTCGAGGGAAGGTTCCTTTTGTTATATATTAGGCTTGTTTTAATTCTTTTAAGTAGGCAATGACTTGATCTTTTAAGTCGTCGCGGTTTAATGAGAAGTCGATGGTTGCTTTGATGAATCCGAATTTGTCTCCAACATCGTAGCGTTGTCCTTCGAAGTCATAAGCGTAAACGGCTTGACGATCCATTAAGCGGTCGATGGCATCTGTTAATTGAATTTCTCCACCAGCTCCAGCTTCTTGTGTTTCTAACATTTCAAAGATTTCTGGCGTTAAGACGTAGCGTCCCATCACCGCTAAGTTAGATGGTGCTTCTTCTTGTTTTGGTTTTTCAACCATTCCAGATAATTTTACCATGCGTCCCTCTGGTTGATGTGATTTTGATGGCTTCATGATTCCGTACTTAGAAACGTCCTCATCAGCTACGGTTTGAACTCCCATAATTGAGCATCCATTTTTCTCATAGGCTTGAATTAATTGTTTTGTTGCTGGGTTTTCATCGTTCACCACGATGTCATCTCCTAATAAAACAGCGAATGGTTCATTTCCAATGAAGGTTTTCGCACATAAAATCGCATGTCCTAATCCTTTTGCTTCTTTTTGGCGTATGTAGTGAATTTGAGCCATATTTGAAATGTTTTGTACCATTTCAAGCATGTCAGTTTTTCCTTTTTTAGCTAATGTATCTTCAAGTTCATATGATTTATCGAAGTGATCTTCGATTGAGCGTTTCGTTGAGCTTGTCACGATTAAGATTTCTTCAATCCCTGAAGCAATCGCTTCTTCAATAATATATTGAATTGTTGGTTTGTCAACAATTGGTAGCATTTCTTTTGGTTGTGATTTTGTCGCTGGTAAAAAGCGCGTTCCGAATCCTGCTGCAGGAATAACGGCTTTACGTACTGGTTTTCTCATACCTCTATAACTCCTTCTCTCTTTTCATAAATCTATCTAAATTATATCATATATTGATGAATAGTTATATAAAAATTGGATAACTATGTTATTTTTAAAGCTGTGCTTTTGTCATATTATTTTTTAGACGAATTGTCAATACAAATGCGATAGTTTTTCATGAAATAGCTTGATTCCCTACCAGAGGGGGATACCACTTCGTGGGTAGGTGACCCATGCAGTTTTCCAACCTAAAAATTTTCGCGGTCGATGATTAATGAGGCAGAGTACCTCAGTAACCTCTTCTTTAGTTACCCGTGCTAAGTCGGTTTTCTTCGGGAAAAATTCTCAAAGAAGACCATTGGCATTTTCATTACTACCTCTTTGCCAAGACGAATAGGCATCTGCAAAGTAAACAGGAACCTTTAAGTCAGCTTCTAATTTGGAATAACAAGCAAACTCTTTTCCCCGATCAACCGTATAGTTTTTAAAGGTGTCTTTAGGAAAATGTTCATATAACTTATGAATCACTCGGTATATTTGGGATGTTGAGCGATTGTCTATTTTCATGGCCACATAAAAACGTGTTTAACGTTCAATAAAAGTGACTAAATAACCTTTACTTTTACGACGACTTGAAATAACCGTATCAAGTTCCCATTCCCTAGCAATGGAGTATGGTGCTTCGCACTGCCAGGGGACCCGTGCCCAAATGTATGACGTCTTTTTACTTCTTTAGGATGTTGATGAATCGAGGTTCGAATTTTACAAGGAGAGGGAAATGCTCAGCTTCGTGAAGGAGTAGGTCAATATGTCGGAAGTTTATTGCCTGGTGAAGGTGGGAATGTCGTCTTATCTGGGCATCGAGAAACCGCCTTTTATCCATTAAAAGATGTGACGTTAGGCGATCGTGTCTTTGTTCAAACCGATTACGGAACGTATGAGTATCAAGTATCTGATATTTATATTACAACGCCTGATGATGTGACTTCAACTGTTCCAACGGATCAAGAACGGTTAACAATGTATACGTGTTATCCTTTTATTAAATGGGGCGCGACTCCGGAGCGCTATATCGTTGTCGCAGATTTAGTTCAGATTAAGTAAAACGAGGTATAAAGATGAAACTGATTCAAAAATTGATAAGTGTGCTATTGAGTTTAGGCTTGATGTTTGTCATCATGGCATTTTATGTACTGAGTAGTCTTCCCCAATTCTTAACGCCAGAAACATATCTTTCGGTGATGGAAGAAGCGAATGTTTATCAATCGATGATGTGATGCTGTTAAATAATATTGAGCGTCAAAGCATGCGAGAATTTATTAAGCTTGAGGAAGTGAAAGAAATCGTGATGGGGAACGTGTACGCCGTTTTGTCATGGTTAAATGGGCCACAGCCGTAAATTAAAGCACTGGATTTAACGACTTATGAGGCACGCTTTGATGAGCGTATAGGGACATTTTTTAGAGATAATCACTATTATTTAGATGAGGATTTGAAACAAGAGGTCGAGTTAATGAAACAAATTGTGGTGCAAATCGTGAAAGGGAATCTTCGATTAGTTGACTTTGATCAATTGACTCAAATGACAGGCCTTCAAAAACTCACGAGTTTGATTAGCGAGATGAATTTAAAACTGATGGCAGGGGTATTAGCTGGAATTGTGCTATTGTTAGTGGGGGTATTGGTCTTATTATCACCACGAAGTCGCCACCACAAGCGCCGTAAAAAAATTGAGATCGGACTATTATACAGTGGTTATGGGATAATGGCAGGTGGTTTAATTATTTTTATTGTTTTCTTTAGCGGCATTCAATCTGGCTTTTATCACCATATCGCCATTCAAGTCAGCTACTTACAAGAAAGTATCGCACTACTCATTGAAAACTGGTTTAAGACGTTGATGATTTCTGGATTACTAGCTACTGGGCTTGGAATCATCTTTTTAATTCCTTATTGGGTCAAACTCTATCAAAAATATATGAAAAACTAGCTTCGGCTAGTTTTTTTATTTGGATGAAGGTTTTTTAACAGAGAGGGAATAGGAATGAAGTTGTCATTTAGGCAGTTTGATTTCTTTTATTTTTATTAGAAAGTAGAGAGATGATGAATCTAAATTAACTTATTCAGTAAAAGTTAGGTTGAAAAGAGTCAGTGATAGGAGATGTTTCAAAGTCATTAAAGGGATCAAAGGGATCGTTGTAAATTGTATCTTTGAAATTGTAACCATAAATTTTCAACAAAATTAGAGCATTTCAAAAGTAATAAAATAAAAAGCTAAGTAATTAATCAGTTCTTTTGTCTACTTCAATAAAAAATTGATGAGCTGATAAAATAAGTTTTTGTCGATTGGATTTTTTTGGTTATAAAGTGTTTGTTTTCTAAAACTTCTGATGCTATGATATTTTGGCAAGTAATGCATGTGACAAAAGGTCTATTTTTAGGATTGTATATGTGGGGGGAAGAAGTGCAAAGGAAAATATCTAAAGGTCTATTTAGAATTAATTGTTAATACAATGTAATAGAGAAACGATGAAGTATATTCTGTATGTGGGCACTTGGGATATATGGAGTTAATAGTGCAACCGGCTCTTAACAATGACAGATAAAATTAGTCATAGATAAGAGTTTTTTATATGTTTAAAATTTGAATAGGAAAAGCGAAGGGGTATACTGCATATGGAAACTAGGATATATGGATTTAGTGGTGCAACAGACTCCTAAAATGAAGTCATCATCATTCATAGATAATGGTCTTTATTTAGTTTTAGAGTCTTTTTATATGCCAAAAACTATAAAATTAAAATGATTTAAATAGAGTGTAATATTATAAAATTTTTGGCCATATATTCTTAGGGAGAATGACGTTAAAATGCTGAAATTAAATTAATCGTGATAGATAAACGAGAAGTAGGGGGAATTAAGGTGAAAAAAAAATATTGGTTAGGTGGGTTTCTAAGTGCAATGGTCATCGTTGGCGGCGTAGCAATGGTTCAACCGACTTTAGCAGCATTTATGTCCCAAGATAGTGAGATTAATAACTTTAAAACTGGAGATGTCAATATTGAAGTTGAAGAAAACTTTGATGATAAATGTAGTGACTTTAGTACAGCCTGTACAAAAGAAGTTTGGATTAAAAATCAAAGTTTTCAGACAGATGCAGTGATTCGTGTAGCACTTGTTCCGTACTGGCAATTGTCAAATGGTAGCGCTTGGGCGGGAGATGTCAGTTCTTCAGTTATTGAGTTAAACTTCTCAAACTCTAAAAAATGGGTTGATGGTGGAGACGGATATTATTATTACAATGAAGTGGTTGAAGCAGGACAACCAACTGAGCAATTGTTATCATCAGTCAAAATAAATATTCCATCAGGGTTAGAGGAGCGTTATGACGGTAAAACGTTAGTTGTTGATGTAAAAGCGGAAGCTGTTCAACCAACCATGGCAGCAGTAGATGAAGTTTGGCCTAATTTACCAACCACTATTCGAACAATGATTGATAATATGGATGGCGTTCAATAATGAAAAAGATAGTTAATCACATAGGGAATGTTTTATTCTATGGATTTCTAATTGCTTGTATTTGTATTTCTTTGTCAGTGTTTCAGGCGATGCGGCAAGGGGTTCAGCCAAGCTTTCTAGGATATAAATTCTTTGTTGTTTTAACAGGGAGTATGAGTCCTACACTTGATGTGGGTGATTTAGTAATCGTTAAGGACACTGAACCAGAGGCTATCTCAGTTGGGGATGTGATTACTTATTCGGTGGGAAATGATAATGTCGTGACTCATCGTGTGAAAGAGATTGTCACTGATGATACGCTTCGGTTTGTCACGCAGGGCGATGCCAATAATGTTGAAGATATGAATCCCGTTCATCATGAAGATTTAGTTGGTAAAGTGGTTTATCAGTTTGCAGGCATGGGAGCAAAAGTGCAATTTATTCAAGAGAATATTATCATCATTGTGGGATTATTTATCACCATGATGGCAAGTAGTTATTTCTTTGTTCATCAACTTAAAAAGGTGACAAAGAAAGTGGAGTAGCTATTAGACAACGGGGGTTGTTTAATATAAATAAATATTTTAAGAGAAAAGGGGACTAAAAGTATGAACAAAAAATTCAAGTACACTTCATTAGTCGCAGCGGGGGCTGTGACATTAGGGCTAGTTGGGGGAACTTTAGCATGGTTTACAGCTCAAGATGAAGTAGTCAACAAATTTAGTACAACTGGAAATGAATATAATCCAGAAGATCCAAATGCAGGAATTAAAATTGTAGAGGATTGGAACGAAAAAGACGGTAAGAATATTACCTCAGGTACAGAAGTTAATAAAGATGTTCAAGTAAAAAATATAGAACAATATGACCAATTTATTCGAGTAAAATTCACACCACAATTTGTGAAAGTTAATGATGATGGAGCACGTACTCCATATACAGAAGAAGAATTAAAAACATTAGGAATCTCAAATGAGATGATTGAGTTAAACTTTACAAGTCATTTAGTAAAAGATGGTACACATGATTTAAATGAAGGAGATTGGGTGCAAGTTGGAGAGTATTACTATTACATTGGTAAAGTAGGAGCTGGTAGCCATACAAATACGTTATTAGATTCAGTAACTTTAAGTTCAGAAGCTGGAAATAAGTATCGTGGATTAGCTTTTGACGTTGTCGTTACAGCTGACTCAATTCAAGCTTCGAATGGTGCTTATGCTGATTGGGCTGATAAATCATTACATGCTAAATATGAAACTTTAGAAGGGGCAACAAAAGCAACTGAACCCGTTGATGTTTTAGAAGGTAAGGGAGTTACTACGAATGATGGTCACAATCATTAATTGTAAATAAGTATTTAAAATGATAATTTAAGGGGGAAAAATTAATGAATAAAAAATTTAAATATACATCATTAGTAGCCGCAGGGCTTGTAACAGTTGGATTAGTAGGAGGAACATTTGCTTGGTTCACATCAAGTGATTCAGTGACGAATAATTTCTTAACAGGTCAAACTGATACTCCAAATAAACCAAACTCAGGAGTTGAAATTGGTGAGAAATTTACACAAAATTCACAACTATTACCTGGCGTAGATGTAAATAAAGATGTTCAAGTTCATAATACGGCTAACTATGATCAATTTGTTAAAGTTCATTTTGAAGTTAAGTTCTATAAAACAAATGAAAATGGAGCTAAGGTTGGTGAACCAATTACAGAAGTTACAATTAATGATCAAACTGTGAATTTAGATCCATCTCAAGTTATTTTAAAGATGACTAATTTGGGAAGTTCAGATAAACAATGGTTAGCTGTTGGTACGTCAGTAGAGGGGCAACAACCATGGCAATACTCTACTTACTATTATGTGGGAAAAGTAGCTGCTAAAGGAGCAACAAAAGATAGCAAGTTAATTGATTATACAAGTAATTTGTTAGATTCAGTAACATTAGCTGAAACAGCTGGGGATGCATATAAAAATTTAGCAATTGACGTTAAAGTTGTTGCTGATTCAATTCAAGCAGCAGGTGGGGCTTATGCTTCTAGCACTGGTTGGAATTTAAGCACTCCTGATAAATTAGTAGCTGCTTATCAACGATTAGAAACAGCAACAGAAGCAACACAACCAATTGGTGATAAATTACCTCAAGCTGAATAGCTTATTTTTTCAATTAGATTTATTTTTTGAGGGGAATATCAATAGGTATTCCTCCTTTATTTCATGAACCATTTATCAATCAATATGTTAATACAAGATATTTAATGATAAGTAGTTGATTTAATTAAAGAAGATAGGGGGAAAAGCCTGTGAAGAGAATAAACATCCCATTAGGGATCGTTGGATGTTTGCTATTTACCCGGCTTGATGCGGTTCATGCAGCAACGACAACTTTACCTAGTAATGCACAATTGATTGGAGAAGCGGAGGGATTAATTTCACTGCCTGAAGATAATCTGTTTTTGTTCCAAGAAAATATGGCTCCAGGAGATAGTATTGAACGAACAATGATCATTCAAAATGAGTATGAGTATGCTTATGATTTGTTTTTACGGGCAGAGCGAGTGAGCGAGAAGGAAGAGTATGATTTATTGACTAAGTTAGAGTTAAGTGTTTATGATGGTGATCAACTGATTTATGAAGGTCCTGCTAGTGGAGAGGATGGAATGGTAAAAGACATTAGTTTAGGGACATATGAACCTGGAGAGAAAACTAATTTATATGCAATCGTTGAATTAGATGGGCCTTCGACTGGTAACGAGTATAAAAATAAATATGCGGAAGTTAATTGGATTTTTACAGCAGTTCGTGCTGAAGAATCAGAAAAAGATCCAGTTAAACCAGAGGCCCCAGCAACACCAAATAAACCTAATTCATCTATTCCAACTAAACCATCATCACCAACAACAGGTTATGCAATGAGTGGGATTGCTTTAGTGGCTGCTATTGGGTGTATTGGAGTTGGAGTTAGAACTTATGTGAAAAGGGGGAAAGATGAATGAAGCGAGTAAAGAAACAAAAAACGCGCCTTCAACAGTATCAACAATATGTAAATAAAAAAATTGCAGCTGTTTGCGCGATGACTTTATCTATGAGTGTCTTATTAAGCCCCTTTGCTACTTCAGCAAATAATTCTTCATATCCGATACTTATTTCAAGTGTTTCAGAAGAATTAACACAATCTGATAATTATGTAAACGTGGCGCTAAGCTATCATGATATTGAAGAAACACAATTGAGCGTAACGATGGATATAACAGTTAATTTAGACAATGATGTGACAGATGAGGAGCAAACAGAGGTTGTAGATGATTCAAATGAAATAAATGAGGAAAATTCAGCAATTGAAGATCAAGGAGAATCATCAGAAAATTCAGAGGGGAATTCTGAATCAGAAGTTACTGACGAAATAGCGCCAAATGAAAATGGAATAGTAGATGAAGAGGTACAATTACCTGAAGGAGGTTCAGACGAGTCTAATGATACTACAGTTAATGAATCACAAAACACGGACCCTTCTAGTGAAGACTCGAATAATGAAGTAATAGAAGAAAATCCTTCACTAGAGTCTGATTCACTAGAAGGGCAAGAAGAAACTCAACAAGATAATACAACATTAGAAGCAGCAGAAGTAGGTTCTATTGCTAATTTATTAGAAGGTAAGAATCCAATTTTTGCATGGGTAAGCCCTGCTTTACATTACTGTAGTCAGTGGATAACTAATATCTTTAGTTCTGCCAATTATACTCAAGAGTTTGTTGTAGAAGCAGCAGAAGTTCAAGAAAAATCTGTTGTAATTGATTTTCCAATTCATTCATCATTTAGTTTAGATGAAAGTACATTAAAAATACTAGGAGTAAATGGTGAGGAGTTATCGCCATCTTTATTAGAAGTTAACAATAATCATCTTACTCTAGGATTTGCTGGAGAGGTTCCGGAGCAGTTTAATGTATTTTTTCTTTTAAATCGCTCAGAAACCATTCAAAGCGGTCAAGTGGTTGTAAATGAAAATTCAGTGATTCGTTATAACGTTAAAGGAGAAGATGAAACAAAAGAACTTACGGTTCCAACAATGAAGGTTAATTTCTATGAGTTAACTCAAACCATGTCGTTACCAACTCTAGAATCTTCATTCTACCAATTAAATACGACTGATGAATCAGATTTGGATGCATCATCACATCAAATAGAAGTGGAGTTAGAAAATAACAATATACTTTATTTAGATAAAACAGCCACAGAACAAGGGGATGGAAGTTACTTAATTAAATTGAACACAAGTGGTGTGGTACAAGCTACACAAACTTTAAATAAAGCGGATATTGTTTTAGTGGTAGATAAATCAGGAAGTATGTCGGATAAATTGGATGGTACAAATGGTATAAAAAATTCAATAAAAGAATTTACAAAAGATGTTTTATCTATAAATACTGCTGAAAATCCAAATATGGTTAGAGTTGCAATAGTAACATATGATCAATATGCTAACAACTTATTAGGAGGATTTGTATCACAGTATACTACTTGTAAAAAGGAAGGTTCTTGTAGCAATAAGAATGATGAAAATAAAAATAGTGTAGAGTATAAAATAACAAATATTGGGGCTAATGGTGGGACCAATACGGAAGCTGGTATTAAAAAGGCTGGAGAGTTACTCACTAATGCTGCTCAAGAATCTGGACGCAGTGGAGCACAACAATATGTTGTATTCTTTACAGATGGTCTGCCTACTTATAACGATCGATATAGCGGATCAGATGGAAGTACATATTACGGACGAAATTTTAGGGCAGCACAAGAGTCTTATTATGACTATTTTAAAGGACCATTATTACAAGAAGGGTCTAATACAATATCTGTCGGAGGAATAGGTGAAGTTGAATCTAAACGTGAATGGGTATCTACAGGTCTATGGCCATGGGATGGTTATTGGGAATATAATGAAAATCAAGATGATTTAGGAAGTTCATATACTTTAACTAACACTCCTTTAGATGCCAAGTTTTATAGTATAGGTTTATTTACTAATTCAGATGATTCTAAAGATGCAATGGCTAAAGCCTTTTTACAAACAATTCAGAATGTTATTAAGGTAGAAGATTATGCAACAAATTATTATACCAATGATATCGAAAAAGCTAAAAATATTTATACAAATATAAAAGGTGAAATTGTATCGGAAATTAAAGGTAACCTTTTAACAAATGTTACTATTACAGATATCATTCCAGATTATTTAAGTATTGTAAAAGATACTGTTAGTGGAGGTTCGGTAGACTCTACAGGTAAAGAAATTACGTGGGAATTTGATACATTAACAGAAGATGGGGTTGAAGTATCATTTAAAGTAATACCTAATGATCCATACTTAGGTGGAACTAATATACCAACAAATGTTAGTGCTACAATTACAGCTAATGAGATTAATAAACCCGAAGGAGAGTTATATCCTGTTCCTAAAATAGATATTAATCCAGTACAAGGTGGAATTAGGGTAGATAAACAAGTGATAAAAAGCGATGGAACACCATTTACTACAGATGAAAAATTTACGATTAATGTTACACGGATGAAGGATAATCTAATTCAAGAACAATTAGGTTTCAATGTTGCTGGAAATAATGTTGATAAGACTGTTTCATTCTATTTAAAAGGTGAGACAACAAATATTTCCTTTAATAATGATAAAACTAAAAACTATTTAACTGTTGGAACGTATTCAGTAGATGAGGTTGTTCCTGCTAATTATCGAAAAGATTCAGTATCGATTAAAGTATGTTCAAATGCTAATTATAATACGGATTCTAATTCTGAAAGTTGTAGAGATGCAGTAGTCGATAAAAATGGTAGATTTACAATAGATAAGCATAATAGGTATATTTTAATTACAGTAGTTAATAAGTTAGTAAATGAAAATTACTGGTATGATAAAAAACATACTCCAAATGAATTTATTTATACTAAACCTGCTAGTAGTGGAGATATAGCTATAACAGAGTAATGATTTGATTAATAATATAGGAGAGTCCAATTTTGGGCTCTTTTTTATTGTTAGGAATTTGTTTTTGGATAGTGTTATTTTTAGGGATAGCAGTTATTGTCGCGCCTTTTTTGTCTGGAAGATTAGGTGTTTGTCCCCCTGTGACGATTGCAGCGGGGTTAGCTAAAACAAGACAGAAGTAGTGCGTTTTTTTGGTAATGATGTGGCAAATTTCTAGGTGTAAGCTGTGATATTCTCGTGTTATCGAGGATGGTGGTTGTTGGTGAAGCGATATGTAGTGGTGTTAGGGTTGATTGTTTTAGTAGGTTGTGAGGGAAAATTAGCGAATCAGGCTGTTAAAGAAGCGAAATTAGCGTTTGAGGAAAAGTCTTATCAACAAGCAGTTGGTTTATTAAAGTTAGCAAGTGATGAAAGTTCAAATAAAAAGTATGAAATCTGGTATGAGCAGGGTGAGGCCTTTTTGCAGATGATTGATTATGATGAACTCGAAGACTTTGATAACTTATTATTAGCGTGGACGGATTTGAATTTGGTAGATAGTAAGCCAAGCTTTGTAAAAGATGAGGCAGTTGCATATGTTAAAGGGAAACTCAGCGAGGTAAAAGAATTAGCCAGTGGTACCTTAGAAAGTCGGGAGACGAAAGAGGTCATAGAGTTGATTCGCTTGATTGAAAAACGAATGGGGACATTAAAAATGTTTGAAAGTGAAATAGAGGAATTAATCAACTTAAAACAAGAGATGGAGGAGTAACATGAAACGGAGTCTATCGAAAGTATTCCTGATGTTATTGTCATCGATGAGTTTAATGGCATGTACCAATGATGTAGGGATTCAAGAAGAGGCAGGAATCCAACCTTTAAGCTTAGATGAGACAACACAAGCCGTTGGAAAATCTTTAAATCATTCAACAATTGAAGAAGAAATTGCTTATATTGAGATGCTTGTTAATGTCGAAGAGTTACATGCGGCGAAAGTCGCCTTAAATGGATTTTTATCTGAATTAAATGGACCTGTTGGAACTGAGGAACAACTCATCCGAATTAATGAATTAAAAGAAGTTTTGAGTGAAGTTGAAGTCAGTGAAGATGGGACACATCATCATACATTTACAGCTGTCGATGCAGTCGCACTTGCGATGGAGCGTTACGGGACAGATGATGAGGATATTATTTATATGTACGATGATAATCACGAGCATTATGGAGATGATCAAATTGGTTACTATGTGGCTTTAAAATCAAAAGTGTTACAGGAAAAGGAAGGTGGAGATGGAATTGTTCTGCTTCTTTTTATCGGAGATGATGGTAGCATCACTGAATTATAAGTGGGAGATTCCCACTTTTTTTATGAAATGAAGAGTTCAATAAAATTAACATCTATCAGCTCATCATCTGCTTTATTTCGTATAAGTTTATTTTAAGAAGTAAATAATAGGTTTGCTGATGAAGCTAAAAAAATTTATAAATACCATTGACATTATTAAGATTCAAATCTATAATAATATCAGTAATAGTTACTATTTTTGATAATAAACAAGGAGGAATTAAAATGTCATTAATTGGTACTCATGTTGTTGATTATAAAGTTCAAGGTTATCAAGCTGGAGATTTTAAAGAATTTACAGCAGAAGCTGCAAAAGGAAAATGGGCAGTCTATGTATTCTATCCAGCGGACTTCACATTCGTTTGTCCAACTGAATTAGGAGATTTAGCGGATAAATACGAACAATTCAAAGAAATTGGATGCGAAGTTTACTCAGTGTCAACAGATACACACTTCGTACATAAAGCATGGGCAGATGCATCAGAAACAATCGGAAAAATTCAATATCCAATGTTAGCCGATCCAACTGGAAAATTAACTCGTGGATTTGATGTAATGATTGAAGAAGAAGGAATGGCATTACGCGGAAGCTTCGTTGTCAATCCAGAAGGTGTCATTAAAGCATACGAAATCCATGACAATGGAATCGGACGTGACGCCGATGAATTATTACGTAAAGTACAAGCCGCACAATTCGTTGCAGCACATGGTGACCAAGTCTGTCCAGCAAAATGGAAACCAGGACAAGAAACATTAACACCAAGCTTAGATTTAGTAGGGAAATTATAATATAAAAGGTTGAGAGTTGCGATTAGTCTGCTCGTAAAAGTCGTCGAAACTGATAGTGACTCCTTAAGGAGTCGCTAGACAGTTTTAGACTTTATAGAGAGACTGCAACTCGAAACTAGATTGTATAAAGAGTTGAGTTGAGCGCTTAGATGATCGTAGGGGTTGAAACGCTCGCACATCTTGATTATCAAGATTTGTGAGCGTGAAACTTCATAGAGCATCTGCTCAACGAAACTGGATTGGAGTATGCCACCTGGTTCAAGTTGACTTTATGGGTTCCCTGCGATGCGTTAGCCTCTTTTCTCAATAGGTAGGGGAATTAGAAACTGCTGCTTGAAGCTGGATTAAGTATAAGGCTGCCCTAAAGGATAAGGCTATCTAAATTCTGACGAATAGATAGCCTAAAGAGGCACGCTTAATCTTTCGTACAGGTCATAACTATCGTTCAAAATGCGTTCCTTGCATTTAGTAACGATAGAAGACTGGATGGGGTCCCCATCATTTACGAAGTAAATGTATCTCCCATTAATGGGGCTTTAGATTTTTATTGTTTATAAAGTCAATATATTTATCCTAGATAATTTTTAAAGCATTTAATATAAGAATAAGGATTATACTGTTAATTTTAGATAGTTTATCCTTATTCTTATATAGTATAATAAGGAAAGTTATGGATGTGTCATGAAAGGATATCATTAGAGGTCCTTTGATTGCTATGCATAACTGAGTCAGCAGGGAATAAAGGTTGTTGTGAACTTTTTATTTCATTTATATAAGGAGGAAGTTAAGATGAAAACTATTTATGATGTCATTGTGATTGGTGGAGGAGCAGCAGGGATGTCTGCTGGGATTTATTCAGGACGCGCTAAAATGAAGACGTTAGTTTTAGAGCAAGGTTCTGTGGGGGGACAAGCTAAAACAACAAATGAGATTGTGAACTATCCAGGTGTTCGTCACACCACAGGTCCTAAATTAATGGAAGAGATGCATCTTCAAGCGGAAGACTTCGGAGTAAAATTTGCTCAAGCTGAAGTATTAGAAGCTAAATTAGAAGGTGAAATCAAAGTTTTAAAAACAACAAACGGTGATTATGAAACTCGTTCGGTAATCATCGCAACAGGTGCAACACCTCGTACCTTAGGATTCCCAGGTGAAGCTGAATACCGTGGACGTGGAGTCGCTTACTGTGCAACATGTGACGGAGAATTCTACACAGGATTAGAAGTATTCGTCATCGGTGCAGGATTCGCGGCAGCTGAAGAAGCGATCTTCTTAACTCGTTTCGCTCGTAAAGTAACAGTGATCGCTCGTGAACCAGAATTTACATGTGCAAAAACAATTGCTGATAAAGTATTAGCTCATCCAAAAATCGAAGTTAAATTCAACACTGAAATCGTGGAAGCAACAGGAGATGAATTATTACGTCGCGTGAAGTTCATCAACAATCAAACTGGGGAAACATTTGAACATGTGGCAGCAGAAGACGAAACATTCGGTATCTTCATCTTCGCAGGATACGTGCCACAAACGAAAGTATTCAACGGTTTAGTTGACATGGATAAATGGGGATACATCATCACTGATGAAAACATGCACACAAGCGTTGAAGGGGTCTATGCAGCAGGAGATTTACGTCCGAAAGTATTACGCCAAGTTGTTACAGCAGTTGCGGATGGAGCCATCGCTTCATTAGAAGCCGAAAAATATGTGGCTCATGAAAAAGAACGTTTAGGAATCGTAGAAGAAGAAATCGAAGAAACACCACAACCCAAATCAGCTGCTGAGTCTGCACCACAAGCTAAACAAGTGGCACAAGGTGGACGCTCTGCGTTATTAAATGATGCCTTACGTGGACAAATCGCAACAGTACTTGGACGTATGGAAAACAACGTGACATTAGTGACAATTGTTGATCCAACAAACGAGAAATCAATTGAATTACGTGACTTAGTCATCGATATCGCTGACTTAGGTGATAAATTAGAGGCCGTTGTTAAAACAAAAGGTGAAGATGCAGCATTAGAAGCAAAAGTAAATGCTGACAAATTCCCAGTTGTGGCATTCCTTGATAAGGATGGAAACTACGCTGGAGTTAAATTCCACGGGGTACCTGGTGGACATGAGTTAAACTCATTCTTATTAGGCATCTATAACTTAGCTGGACCAGGACAAGCATTAGATGCATCAGTTTTAGAAGCGATTAAAGCGGTTGATAAAAAAGTTAACATCAAAGTAGCCGTTTCATTATCATGCCACTTATGTCCAGACGTAGTAGTTGGAGCACAACGTATTGCCATCGAAAATCCTAACGTAGAAGCTGAGATGTTAGACATCGCCAACTTCCCAGAATTAAAAACAAAACATAAAGTCATGTCAGTACCATGTATGATCGTCAACGATGAAAAAGTAACATTCGGATCAAAATCAATCCAAGATATGTTAAACTTCATTGCTTAATTTAATTAATGAGTGTCCGGCATAAAATCGATGTTCTTTCGGTTTTATGTCGGATTTTTTTGTATAAATGAAAACCACCTGCTATGCAGGTGGTTCTAAAAAGCTTTTAGCGTGGTAATAAGATAATAACTGGAGGAAAAAACATCTAATATTAAGAGAAGCTATTCATAGGCTAACAAGTAATAGTAAAAAAAGAGTTCATTTTATTTTGAGAGTAAAGATAAAGGTTAGATGATTATTTATGTGGAGATGAAAAAAAGTAGGTCTTAAAGAGACAAAGAAGATGTAAATGATAAGCGTAGGTGTAAATAGGTAGTTGAAAAGATGAAATTAAGAGAGGAGACTAGAAATCCTTTGAGGATTAAGGGAGAATGTGGTGCAGAAGTTAAGAAATTCAGAAGGCCTTTCAGGCCTAGGCCGGTAAAATAGGCTTTTAGCCGCAGAGAAAACCACCAGTTCTACTGGTGGTTTTTTTTGTAAATGAATAAGAAAAAATTGAATATACTAAATAGCAATAGACTAATGATAGACATAGTAAATCTATAAGAATAATTATGTTATTTATAAATAGAGGAGTGTGAATTAAACGATGATTACGACTATAACGTTGAATCCTGCATTAGATAAATTAATGCAGATTGATGCTCTAAATATTGGCGAAACGAATCGCACTGAAATTTTGAGTGAATCTGCTGCGGGTAAAGGGATTGATGTAGCTAAAGTGATTCGAGATTTTAATCGCGAAGTAAATGCCACTGGTTTTTTAGGCGGAATAGTGGCACCTATTTTTAAGCAATGCTTTCAAGATGAAAAAATTAATGATCATTTTATTAATATTAAAGGCACAACGCGTACAAATATTCAATTATTTGATACTAAAGGAAAGCGCACAGAATTACTTGAAAAAGGACCTGAAATTGAAACAAATGAATTAACGGAGCTCTTACATAAGGTAGAAGAGTTAGCAAAAAAAAGTACAGTTGTTGCGATTTGTGGGAGTGCACCTCGAGGAGTTGATGAAGATTACTTCACTAAACTTATTCAACTTTGTAAAAACTACTGTGATAAGGTTATTGTAGATACATCAGGATCTTTATTGAAAGTCGCTATTGAACAAAAACCATGTTTAATTAAACCGAATCAAGATGAAATGCTTGAGTTAATGGGAGTTAAATCTGCGACTCAAGATCAAATGATTGAGTTTGCTCAAGAAATTTGTCGACAAGGGATTGAGTATGTTCTAATTTCATTAGGAAAAGAAGGGGCAATGTTAGTCTCAGAACAAGGTGCTTGGAAAGGAAAGGCGCCAGAAGTTGAAGTTAAGAGCACACTTGGATGCGGTGATACCGTTGTGGCTTCAATGTGTATCTCTTTCGCAGAAGGTGACCAGCCGGAAGAGATGTTAAAAAAAGCAATTGCTTTATCGAGTGCGAATGCTATGACTTTTGAGACAGCTCATGTGATTGAATCTGATTATAAATCTCTATTGCCTCGCTGTCATGTTGAAAAAATTAAATAAAAGAAATCCAACACCTCTAGCGTAATTGATGTTAGAGGTGATTTTTATGTTTGATATCAGTGGACGAGAATGGATAGAGGAAGAATATTTACGACTTCATGAGCAAGGATTGGTTCAGGAAAAGGACGTCGTAAAGGTGATAGGGGTTCACAATCAAATGTGTGAGCGCTGTTTGAATCAATCTGATGAATGGTTTGGTACTTTTACTTACAAGGAACAATTGATTACCTATTGTCGCCAATGTTTAGATTTTAAAATGGTAGATAACTGTCATTATTTATATCGCTCATTAATGCCTGCAAAAATAACAGACAATGCTCATGTATTAAATATAGATTTTAAACTCTCTTCACTTCAACAAAGAGCCTCTGATTTTGCTAAAGAGATTTTAGAAGCAAATGATTTAGGCCTGATCTGGGCTGTATGTGGAGCCAGGAAAAACAGAGATGATGTTTGAAACCATTGCTCTTGCTTTACAGCAACAAAAACGAGTTTGTTGGGCGATTCCAAGAGCTGATGTGGTCATCGAGTTGGTACCTCGACTTAAACAAGCCTTTCCGTATGCGTTGGTGATTGGACTGCATGGTCACTCTGATGAAAAAATGGATTATGGGGATATTGTGATTAGTACAACTCATCAATTGATTCGTTTTTATCAAGCATTTGATTTGTTGATTATCGATGAGGTAGATGCTTTTCCATATACATTTGATGAGATGCTACCACGGCTAGCAAAGAAAGCTTGTAAACCAACCTGTGCTACGATTTATTTATCTGCAACACCATCAAAAGCGGATCAAATAGCGATTAAGAAGGGGGCTTTGAAATGTTGTCTCATTCCTGCAAGGTATCATTTATATTCGCTTGACATTCCCAAATTTCAATGGGCAGGGAATCTTGAGAAAGCTTTGAAGAAAGGGCGTCTTCCTAACGCTGTTTTACGTTGGATGAGAAAAAAACTTGCGACTAATCGGCGAGCCCTTTTATTCGTTCCAACGATTGAAGCGGGGCATTTTCTTCAACAGGTATTAAAAAAGCTGCTGAAATTAGAAGTTGCCTTCGTTTATTCGAATGATGAGGAGAGAATTTCAAAAGTAAAAGCATTTAAAGAGGGAGAAGGGCAGTTTTTAATTACAACGATGATTCTAGAGCGTGGTGTGACGATTGCTGATATTGATGTGGCTATTTTTTGTGCTGAACATGAAGTTTATGAAGAAAGTGCCTTAGTACAAATCAGTGGACGTGTCGGTAGAAATCCTAAGTATCCACATGGAGAGATTATTTTCTTTCATTATGGAATTACAGAAGCGATGGATGCCGCGCGTGAACAAATTAAGCGAATGAATCAAAGCGCATGGAAGCAACATTTATTAAAAGAGGAGCCAAAATATGAGATGTCTAGTTTGTTATCAATTTATCGTTATTAATCGATTTCAAGAGTTGTTAGCGCTTGAACCGCCAATAATTTGTGCGACTTGTCAACAATACTTGGTTAGGAAGAAGGGACCTTGTTTATTTGAACAAAATGAATGGATGACTGAAGTTGTAGAGCGATTGAAAAAAGGAGATCTCATTTTAGTTCAATTATTTATTTCGGCATATTATCAAGAGATTAAGAGACAATTAAAATTAAAATCTCATATTATGATTTTAAATCCTGTATCACCGGGCCCTTATCCATGAATGGATATTTTATTAGAGCAGGTAGAGAAACGATTATCCAAGCAAGAAAGAGAGAAACTTCAATTGATTTTTGTTTCGTTAGATAACATTTCAAATGAGACCATCAGAATTTATTAAAAATTTATAACCGTTTTAGAGGTATAGAATTCACTAATTTTGATTAAAATGATATAAATCTCTTTTTAATAAAGAAGGAGTTCGACAAAGAAGTTTATAATCCGTTTTATGTAACAGTTTTATGTTCGACAAAAAACGGAAACCGCTTTCTTTTTGCTGGGGTTTATATTATAATAAAGGTACATCAGATAGATAGGAGTGATTCTAATGAGAATTCAAATCAGGGGAGCTAATCGTTTCAACGTAACGGATGCAATTAGAAATTATATCGAGGAAAAAGTGGGAAGTTTACAACGATTCTTACCTACGAACCAAGATTTAGAGGCTCGCGTCTACATTAAAATCTATGATGTGATTCAAAAAGTAGAGGTCACTATTCCAGGTAATCAATTTATCTTACGTGCTGAGGAAGCGAGTGATGATTTATATGCAGCGATTGATTTAGTTGTAGATAAGTTAGAACGTCAAATCCGTCGTCATAAAACGAAGGCGAATAAAAAAATCCGTGAGCGTGAAGGAATTAGTAATTACTTCATTACGATTGATGATACACCAGAGGTTTATAATGAAGAGGATGAGGTCCCTTATAAAGTGAAAAATGTTCATTTAAAACCAATGGACGTTGAAGAAGCTATTATGCAATTAGAGTTATTAGGACATGATTTTTATGTTTATCGCGATATGGCGGTTGATGCTGTTTGTGTGGTATATCGTCGTAACGATGGTAAATATGCTGTTATTGAAACAAATAACTAATTGATGATTATTAGAAGGGACTATCTGAGGATAGTCTCTTTAGTGTGTATTTAAAAATCTATCTGCATTCATTTGAGGGCTGTCTCTAGTTAGAGGTAGCCTTTTATATCGGAAGCAAATGTGCTAGAAATAAAGGGAAGTTTGGAATAAGTGTGATCGGTTTTCGTTGTAATAAAGACTTGAAGTTCATCTTTCAAAAGAGGAAGGTGACAAAAATTAGGTAACATTATGTCCATATGGGGATTTTTTGTGTACATGTTTATTCAAAAGTGGTAACATTATGTTAATAAACAGAGTATTAGCTAGCATAGGTTAGTTAACGATAGACAAGGAGCGATGATGATGATTTCAGCAATTAAGAAAATGTTAGATCCAAGTGTGAAAGTATTAAAACGTGCTGATAAATTAGCAGATGAAGTAATTGCTTTAGAACCACATATGCAAGGGTTAACAGATGAGCAACTTCAAAATAAAACGCTAGAGTTCAAAGAGAGAATTGAAAAAGGGGAAACGCTAGATGATTTATTAGTTGAAGCATTTGCTGTTGTTCGTGAAGCATCAACTCGTGTACTTGGTATGAAACCATATAAAGTACAAATTATCGGGGGGATTGCTTTACACGGCGGGAACATCGCTGAGATGAGAACAGGTGAGGGTAAAACTTTAACTTCAACGATGCCAGCTTACTTAAATGCCTTAGAAGGTAAAGGGGTACATATTATTACAGTCAATGAATATTTAGCGAGTCGTGATGCTCGTGAAATGGGTGAATTATATCGTTGGCTTGGATTAACAGTTGGTTTAAACTTAGCAGGGATGCCGTCTGAAGAGAAGAAGAAACAATATGCATGTGATATTACATATTCAACGAATAATGAATTAGGATTCGATTATTTACGTGATCACATGGTACTATATGCAAAACAAATGGTACAACGTAAATTAAATTATGCCATTGTCGATGAGGTTGACTCAATTTTAATTGATGAGGCGCGTACGCCATTAATTATCTCAGGGGGACAAAAACGTACAGCAAACTTATACGCGCATGCTGACCGTTTTGTTAAAACATTAAAAGATGAAGAAGATTATAACATCGATATTAAAACAAAAAATATTCAATTAAATGAAGGCGGAATTGAAAAGGCAGAACGCACATTCCGTATTGAGAACTTATACGATATTAAACATGCCGTCTTATTACACCATATCAATAATGCCTTAAAAGCAAACTATGTGATGGCTCGTGACGTAGACTACGTCATTCAAGACGATGAAGTTGTAATTGTTGATCAATTTACAGGACGTTTAATGAAGGGGCGTGCTTATTCTGAAGGTCTTCACCAAGCGATTCAAGCAAAAGAAGGTGTATCAATTAAGCAAGAAACATCAACATTAGCAACAATTACATTCCAGAATTTATTCCGTTTATATAGTAAATTATCAGGAATGACAGGGACAGCTAAAACAGAAGAAGAAGAGTTCCGTAATATTTATAATATGATGGTTGTTGAGATTCCAACGAACCGTCCAATTGCTCGTCAAGATGCACCAGATTTAGTTTATAAAGATATGAATGCGAAGTTTAACGCGGTTGTTAATGATGTTATTGAGCGTCATAAACAAGGACAACCTGTTTTATTAGGGACAGTAGCCGTTGAAACATCGGAATATATCTCACAATTATTAAAACGTAAAGGTATTCCACATAACGTCTTAAATGCGAAAAACCATGAGCGTGAAGCTGAGATTATCATGGATGCTGGGAAAAAGGGTGCTGTTACAATCGCGACAAATATGGCTGGTCGTGGGACAGACATCAAGTTAACAGATGAAGTGAAGGCTTTAGGTGGATTAGCCGTTATTGGGACAGAGCGTCATGAATCACGTCGTATTGATAATCAGTTACGTGGACGTTCTGGACGTCAAGGAGATCCAGGATATACACGTTTCTACTTATCATTCCAAGATGAATTAATGCGTCGTTTCGGTTCTGATCGCATGCATACGATGGTTGATAAATTAGGAATGGATGAAAATGAGCCAATTGAAAGTAAAATGGTTACTAAAGCGGTTGAATCAGCACAAAAACGTGTAGAAGGTAACAACTATGATATGCGTAAAAATTTACTGGAATATGATGATGTCATCCGTCGTCAACGTGAAGTCATTTATGGACAACGTCAAGATATTTTAGAAACGGAAGACTTAACAGATGTTATCTTTGGTATGATTGACTCTTCAGTAACACGCTTAGTTCATACTTATTCAGTAGGAGAAGCACAAGATTCAAAACAAAAGGATGCTCCTGAATATAATTATGAAGGATTATTAAATTACTTAAATACGAACTTATTCCCAGTGAATAAAGTAGAATTATCAGCACTTGAAGGAAAAACAGAGGCTGAAATGATTGAGTACATTGCTAATCTTGTGAAAGATGATTACCGTCAAAAAGAGCAATCTATTGACTCTTCAATCTTCCATGAATTCCAAAAAGTTATTGTTTTACGTGTCGTTGATACGCACTGGATGAACCATATTGATGCCATGGATGCATTACGCCAAGGAATCCATTTACGTTCGTATGGTCAAATCAATCCATTACATGAATATCAAAGTGAAGGATTTGAAATGTTTAATCGTTTAATTGAGCGTATTGAAGATGATGTAACACGTTATATCTTACGCGCAGAAATTCGTCAAAACTTACAACGTGAAGAAGTGGCTAAACCAACCGCGACGAATAGTGGAAAAGAAGAGAAAAAACGCCCTGTCACACGTAAAACTGAAAAAGTAGGACGTAATGATGAGTGTCCATGTGGAAGCGGGAAGAAATATAAACAATGTTGTGGAAATGATAATTAATAATTATCTACTTTTACCATAAACTATTAATAGTAGGCGATTCTATAGATAAGTTGTAATGAGTTTTTCATAGGATAAAAACTTTTAACCCTTAGTAATGGAGAATTATTTTGCGAGCAAAACTGCTAGGTGATTCATCGCTACTATAGTTGGTCTTAGTCTCAAAAGGACTTGGGAACTAAGTGTGATTGAAAAATATGAAAAACCTTTTGTTTTCTATATATATAAGTCGAGATAAATTTTCTTGAGAGAAAATTTTTAACTGGACTATAGGTTGCCTAGATAGGTAAAACATATCAGTATTTTTTATTTGCTACTTAAGATGTAGAATACTTATC